>WNFF01001549.1_pt1 | contig 52266 bp, 50 predicted proteins | sample 5400441 | NCBI WGS metagenome assembly WNFF01 (sample SAMN13153345, study PRJNA577476) | soil metagenome | isolation source: 120 cm saprolite under Douglas fir tree site 2 hole 3 replicate 1 | place: USA:California | collected 2015-04-18 | reverse complement strand
TGGAAAAGTTGGAGGGCGTGCTCTTGCGCGGCGAACCGCGGTGGGGGAGCGAGCAGCTCGTGCTGGCCGAAGGGGAGGACCGGTCGGCCATCCTCTGCCGCACGCACGACGTGAGCGAAAGGGGAGCGCGGTTCACCGCGGGGCCGGCTGACCTGGGCGGGCCCGGCGATCGCATCCGCGTCGCGCTGCCCGAGGCGGGGCCGAGCGGCGTGCAACTCGAGGCGCACGGGTGCATCGCGTGGGTGGGGGACGCTGAAGTGGGCGTCGAGTGGTCGGCGGGAGACCTCGCCTCGCGGCTCGCCGTGCGAAGGATGGTGCTGATCGCACAGCAGCAGTGGGAAGGTGCCCGCGCCATCTCGCACCCGCGCTCGTGCCGCTGCACGCCGCGACAGGACGGCGGCCTGCCGGAAGTGCTGCTGCTGGGGTAGCCGTCGAGGGTTGCGTCAGGTCAATCGACGCAGCGGAGCAGGACCACCGAGCGGGACTGCAGCTCGAACTGCGTCCCCGCCTGGAGCACCTGCAAGTCCAGCGGCGCCTCGGTCGAGGTGTCCAGCACGCGGATCCAGTTGAGCCCGAACTCCTGCGGCGGCAGTGTGAACGGCAGCGGCTCGTGGTCGGCGTTGAAGAGCATGTAGAAGCTGTCGTCCTTGACGCGCTCGCCGTGCTCGCCGGGGCGCTTGATGGCCGCGCCGTTGAGGAACACCCCCAGCGACTTGGCATACCCGACCGACCAGTCCTCCTCGGTCATCTCGCGCGCTTCCGGCGTGAACCAGGCCAGGTCCTTGACGCCGGTGCCGTGGATGGGCTCGCCGAGGAACCAGCCGCGCCGGTGGAAGATGCGGTGGTCGGCGCCGCGCAGCGCGATGAGCGCGCGGGTGAACTCGAGCAGCGCCTTGTCGACGTGCTCCCAGTCGAACCAGGAGATCTCGTTGTCCTGGCAATAGCCGTTGTTGTTGCCGCGCTGCGTGCGGCCGATCTCGTCGCCGCCGAGGATCATCGGCACGCCTTGCGAGGTCAGCAGCGTGGCGAGGAGGTTCCTCTGCTGCCGCGCCCGCAGCGCCTGCACGGCGGGATCGGACGTCTCGCCTTCCGCGCCGCAGTTCCAGGAGCGGTTGTTGCTCTCGCCGTCGCCGTTGTTCTCGCCGTTGGCCTCGTTGTGCTTCTCGTTGTACGAGACCAGGTCGCGCAGCGTGAATCCGTCGTGCGCGGTGACGAAGTTGATCGACGCATGGGGCTTGCGCCCGGTCGAGGCATAGAGATCCGACGAGCCGGTCAAGCGATTGGCAAAGTCGCCCAGCGTCGCATGTTCCGCGCGCCAATAGTCGCGCACCGTGTCGCGATACTTGCCGTTCCATTCCGACCATTGGGGCGGAAAGTTCCCCACCTGGTATCCGCCTTCGCCCACGTCCCACGGCTCGGCGATCAACTTGACCCGCGAGACCACTGGGTCCTGCTGGATGAGATCGAAGAACGCCGAGAGGCGATCGACGTCGTGCAGCCCGCGGGCCAGCGTGGCGGCGAGGTCGAAGCGGAAGCCGTCGACGTGCATCTCCTGGATCCAGTAGCGCAGGGAATCCATCAGCAATTGAAGCACATATGGATTGCGCATGTTCAGCGAATTGCCGGTGCCGGTATAGTCCATGTAATAGCGCGGCTCGCCGGGCTTCAATCGGTAATAAGCCGCGTTGTCGATCCCTTTGAATGAGAGCAGGGGCCCGAGTTGGTTTCCCTCGGCGGTGTGGTTGTAGACCACGTCGAGGAGCACCTCGATGCCGGCGTGGTGCAGCGTCTTGACCAGCTGCTTGAACTCCTGTACCTGCTCGCCGCGCTGGCCGCGGCTGGCATATTCGTTGTGCGGAGCGAAGTATCCGATGGAGTCATATCCCCAGTAGTTGCGCAGTCCCTTCTCGAGCAGCGCCTGTGAATGCACGAACTGGTGCACGGGCAGCAGCTCCACCGCCGTCACGCCCAGCGATTTGAGATGGGCGATGGCCGCCGGCGATCCCAACCCGGCATATTTCCCGCGTTGCCCCACCGGCACCTCGGGGTGGCGCATGGTGAAGCCCTTTACGTGCACCTCGTAGACGACCGTCTCGTGCCAGGGGATGCGCGGCGGCTGATCGTCGCTCCAGTCGAAGAACGGGTTGGTCAGCACGCAGCGGGGCATGAACGGCGCGCTGTCCGAGTCGCTGATGGCCAGGTCGCCCACCGCGCGCTTGTACGGATAGACGGCCTCGTCCCAGCGCGGCAGGCCCTCGATGGCGTGCGCGTACGGATCGAGCAGCAGCTTGGCCGGATTGCAGCGATGCCCCTGCTCGGGCGCCCAGGGTCCGTGCACGCGATAGCCGTAGCGCTGGCCCGGCTCGAGACCCGGCACGTATCCGTGCCAGACGAATCCGGTGCGCTCGGGCAGGTCGATGAGCTGCTGGTTTCCCGACGGGTCGAAGAGGCACAGCTCGACGCGCGTTCCCACCTCGGAGAAGAGGGCGAAGTTCGCGCCGGAGCCGTCGTACCGGGCGCCGAGGGGATACGACCGGCCGGGCCAGATTTGCATTGAGTGCGACAGTCGGGCATGGCCGAGCGCTTGGCAATCACGCCGCGCGGCGTTTGCGTACCATCCGCCACTTCACCAGCGGCGGCGCGATGAGGATGAGCGCCAGCGAGATAGCGACCGCGATCTCCACCCAGCGCACCTCGCCGGCCAGCCGCGCCGAGCGGCCGAAGAAGTAGCCGAGGCCGACCAGCGCCGCCACCTCGATGGTGCCTACGGCGCCGTCGATGATGGCGAAGCGCAGCGCCGGATACCTGGCTGCGCCGATGGCGAGGTACACCGGCCCGCGCAGCGCCACGAGGAACCGCCCGATGAGGATGGCGCGGAACGCATGTCGGCGCACCAGATCCTCCGCCCACTGGCGCAACTCGGGCGCGACCACGCGCTTGCCGATGCGCGTGCGCAACAGGCGCGGCAGGAAGAACCGGCCCACCGTGTAAGTGGCGGTGTCGCCGATCATGACGCCTGCCCACGAGGCGAGCCACGCGCCCCAGAGCGGCAGCGCGCCGGAATGGGCAACCCAGCCCGCGCCCAGGAGCGCCAGCTCCTCGGGAAGCGGTAGGATGAGCGTGGAGAGCACGGCGCCAAAGATCGCCAGCCCCGCGGTCATGGGCCGCGCACACTATCCCCGAACCGGCGCGCGGACCACCGCGGCGCCGCCGGGACAGTGTGCGCCAGCGGGCGCGCTGCTAGCCCCGAACCCGGGCGCGGACCACCGCGGACAAGACTGTGCCGGCGGGCCGCGGTAGAACGGGGCCATGACGAAACGACTCTTGCCCATCCTCGCGCTCCTGCCGCCGTTGGCGCTGGCGGACGAGTATGTGGACATCCGGCCGTTCCCGGGCTCGAGTCGGGCCGCGCGCGAGTCGAAGGAGGACCAGAAAATATTGCTGCCCCAGGCGCCGTTGGACGCGGCGGGCAAGGCAGGCCGGCAGCTCGAGCTGCGCGGGAACTTCAACAAGTCGGTGTGGAAGAACCCCAAGGGGAAGTCGACGAAGGAGATCTACGACGGGTACGTGCGCGAGCTGTCGACCGCCGGGTTCAAGCCGCTCTACGCCTGCGCGGGGAAGGATTGCGGCGCGCCGGCCTCGGTGAAGCTGCTGGGCAAGGTGCCCGCCTCGCCGGAGGCGCACTACGCGCTCTCGCAACTGGTGCGGCGCGAGCTGGGCGACGCCTATGCCGCCATCCAGGTCGCGCCCTCCGAGACGACGCTGCTGATCGTCGAGGTGACCAGCAGCAAGGATGCCAAGGAGCAGGCGGCGCGCGACGCGACGGCCGCGGCGAAGCAGGTCACCGCGCCGGTGATCGGCGAGGCGCTGACGCGCGATGGCCACATCGCGCTCGCCGACATCCTCTACCGGCCGGGCGAGGTGGGCCTGCGCCCCGAGGCAGCTTCGGTGGTGAAGGAGATCGCGGCGCTGATGAAGAAGGACCGGCTGCTGCGGCTCTATGTCGTCGGTCACACCGACGAGCAGGGCGACTATGAGCGCAACCTCTCCGTCTCGAAGAGGCGGGCCGAGTGGCTCGTCAAGCACCTCGTCGATCAAGGCGTGTCGAAGAGCCGGCTGCGGGCCAATGGCGTGGGCCCGCTGGCGCCGCTCGCCACCAACGACACCGAAGACGGCCGCGCCCGCAACCGCCGCGTCGAGCTGGTCAAGCAGTAGCGCGGCGGCGACGCAGCGCCAGCAGGGCGAGCCAGAGCGGCGCGTCGCCCGCTGTTGCGCAGCCGCCCGACCTGGCCGCGGGTGGCAGCGCGGCTGGCGCGCATCCGCGGCCGAAGCAGATGGCCGTCACGGGATGAAGCTCGATGGCGTTGGGCGCCACTCCGTTCTGCGCGTGCTTGAAATCGAAGAACCCCACGCCGCTCAGGGTCGCCGTCTCGCCGGAGTCGGCGAACGACAAGGTGGGGATGTTCGAATACTTCGCGTTGAACTGCGCGCGCGCGGCCGAGATGCCGGCCAACAGCGGGCTCGCCGCGGAGACGCAGGCCGGGTCGGCGATCTCCGCGATCATGGTCCGCGTTCCGTCGCTGAGCACGAGGTGATAGTCGCCGTCGTTCTCCTTCTTGAAGCGGAGCAGGTCGACGTCGGCAAGCTGCCAGGTGGTCAGCTCCGTGGGCGAGATGCGCTCGGCCTGCGGCAGCGTCGGCGGGGCGGGGAGAGAAGTCAGGGCTTCGATGCTGGTGGCGATCGCGGCGGCTGAGATGTTGGCGGCGGCCGGATCGCCGCCTGTCTTGACCTGCCACCGCTCGATGCCGCACCCGCCGTCGAGGTCCTGCTCCATCTCGTCCATGTCGCGCGACGAGGCGCAGGCGCAGAGAAGCAGGGCGACGATGGCGGGGCGCACGGCGCCATCTTAGCCTCGCGTGCGTTTGCGTTCGAAGAATGCGCGTTTCGCCTTCGCGCCGCGCCGCTCCATCGCGGGACGCAGAGCGCGTGCCAGCGCCGGATAGACGTACGCCAGCATGCACAGCTTGCCCGACAGCCACGGCAGCGCGATCTCTGCCGTGCCCTCGCGGATGCACTTCATCACCGCGTCGGCCACCTGGTCGGCGCTGCTCAGCGGCTGCGAGAAGGTGATGTCCGCCACCTTGTCCATCTGACCGTCGAAGAAGCCCGTGTCGACCGGGCCCGGCGAGACCACCGAGACGGTGATGCCCTGCTCCGACAACTCGTCGCGTGCGGCGCGCGAGAACGCGCGCAGCCCCGCCTTCGACGCGCCGTAGGTGGCCTGGAAGGGAACGGGCACCATGCCCGCGAGGCTGGCGACGTTGACGATGCTGCCGCCCCGGCGCATGAGCGGCGCGGCGGCGCGGGTCAACACGACGGGCGCGGCCAGGTTGGCGGTGATCATCTCGCCCAGGTCGAGGGGGGCGACGTTGAGCACGGGACCGCGGTGGTGGAGGCCGGCGTTGTTGACGATGATGTCGAGCGCGCCGAATTTCTCCACCACGCGGGCCGGAACCGCGGCGAGCGCGGCGAGGTCGCGCACGTCGAGGGGGAACGCCTCCGCCTTGTCGCGGCCGATCGACTCGACCGCCTCGCGCAGCGTCCGCTCGGTGCGCGCCACCACCGCGACCCGAGCGCCGGACTGGGCCAGCTTGCGCGCCACCGAAAGGCCGATGCCGGACGAGCCACCGGTCACGAGTGCGATTTTCTCTTTGGGCACGTCCTCCTCCTGGCCGACGCACGGCCAGCGATGGATATACCGACACGACGATGCGCACCAGCGCCTGCGCCCAGGCGAATAAACCAAAACGAAAACCCCAAACGAAAACGAAGAACGAAAACGAGCACGAGCACGAGCACGAGTAGGAGCAACCCCTGCTGCACAAAACGGTGCGGCGTCGCGCCGGGATGATCCGACGCGACGCCGCATGCGTTTTACCGCTCTATCGTTTTACGGCAGGGACTTGATCGTGTCGGCGTTCACCAACGCATTCAGCTCGTAGGCGAACCCCAGCGACGACCCGGTGGGCGGCTGGAAGAGGAACCAGTTCAAGCCCTGCATCACGTTGGGGATGGTGAAGGTGCCCAGCGCGCCGGCGGTGACGTTGTTGGTGCCGCCGTTGATGCCGGCCCACGTCACGCTGCCTACTACGGGACCCAGCACCGAGTCGGTGAGGCGGCCGTTGATCGCGAACTGGGTCAGGTTGAGCGTTTTCGTCGCTGCCGACGAGCTCACCGCGACGTCTCGGGTCAGTGCGCCATTGGCGAACACTTCGTAGGTGCCGAAGGGCACCTGGATCGAGTAGTTGCCGGCCGCGTCGGTGATGGCGGGGGTGGGGGTCCCCACGGTGGTGTGGTTCGAGTCCTGGGTCACCACGAGTAGCTGGACGCCCAGGATAGGGTTCTTCGCCTGGTCCTGGATGTTGCCGGAGATGACGCCGCCCGCGTTGACGCTGATGTCCTGCGCGGTGACGTTGGCGTTGTTCACGCTCAGCGACAACGCCGCCGAGTTAGCCAGGTTCGTGAGCCCCACCGCCTGCAGACTCCACGAGCCGCTGATCAGCGGGAGCACGTACGTCCCCTGCGCGTCGGTGATGTTCGCGGTGACGGGCGAGCCCGAGATCAGCGCGTCCCAGAAGGCGCCCAGATTCGGCTTCACCGTCGCCGTCACCGAGCCGTACGATCCCCCCGTCTGCACGAGCGCCGCCGGCGCCTTCACGTGCCCCGACACCGTGTAGCGGGTCAGGGTCGCGCTGTGCGTGGGCGAGGCGGTGTACGAGGCTGCCGCCATGGTCTCGCCGGTCGGTCCCGAGACGATTGCGATGACGTTGGCCACCGCGCCGGTGCTCACCGTGGCCACGCCGTTGGTCGAGGTGCCCTGGTTGAGGAGGATGAGCGAGCCCGCGTCATAGACGGAGACGCTGCCGATCTGCGAATCGAGCATCACAGCGGCGCCCTCCATGAATTTCAGCGAGACCACGTTGCCGCCAGAGGCGAGCTGGATGGCCTGCGTCTCGGTGGCGCCGCCGCCCGCCGCGTTGAACACAGCGGTTTCGAACGGCGCGATGGTGTCGGTCGTGGCCACCGGTGTGGCGGTGATCAATGCGCGGTAGCTGCCCTTGAACAGTTCGGTGGTGAAGGTGATGCTCTGCTGGCTGCCGCCCGGCACCGGGAGGCGGGGCACCGCCAGCACCACCGGGTTCAGCTGGTTGAGTGTGTCGGCGCCGTAGAGCGCCGCGCCGCCTGCGTCCACCTGGTAGATGACGATGGCCGCGGCGCTGAACGGCTTGCCTGTGGGGCTGGTCACTGTCCAGTTCTGCTTGGAGGTCTGCCAAGTGCCGGTCGTGCCGGTCATGTCGGTGGAGACCGCTAACGTGTCGTTGAGCGTGCCCACTAGCGCGGTGTTTTGCGAGATTCTGGGATCGACCACGATGGGATAGCTGCCCGCGGGGAGCACGATTGTCGCCACGCCGTTGGCGTTTGCGTTGGCGGTCGCGGTACGGCCTACCTTGATCCAGCTGTCGAAGGTGGCGCGCGTGTCGATGCGCACCCGAGCGGAAGTGCCCATCGCCGTGCCGTCCGCCCGTTTCAGGTTGAGCGTCGCCAATGGCGCCGCGGTGACGGTGCGGAAGAACACTGATTTCAGGTTAGTGTTGGGTCCGCTGCTGTTGCCGCACGCGGTGGCGAGGAGCGTGCAGATCGCCGCCGCGGCGCGAAGAGCGAAAGTATTGCGCATCATCATGAGCCTCCAAAGAAGTGCCGCATGCTGCGCGGCGGTCGGTCGATGGAGATGACTGTCTTCACCCCTCCATCGAGCACGAGCGTGAGCGCGTTTTTCGAGCAGGGCAAGTTCTCCAACCTGCTCACATGCGCGCACTCTGTCGGCGGATCTGCGGGCGGGTCAGCCGGTAGCCGCCTTCCTTGGCAATCTCACCGTGAACGTCGTTCCGTCCCCATCCTTCGACCGCACCTCGATACTCCCTCCCTGCCCGTCCACAATCTGCTGCACGATGTACAACCCGAGCCCAAGCCCCGCGTTCGGCCCGCTCTCCCTCACCCCTGGCTGGAACGCCTCGAACAGCCGTGGCATCACGTCGGCCGGAATGGGCGCTCCCTCGTTGTGCACCTCGAGCACCAACTCGTCCTTCTCGCCCCGCACCGCGACCCGCACCGCCGACGATTCCGGGCTGTGATGAATCGCGTTGGCCACCAGATTGGAGACCACCTGCGCCGTCCGGTCCGGGTCGAACGCGCCGCGCGTGTCGCCCTCGACGCGCAGCTCGATGGAGCGGCCGGGGTGGAGCACCTGCATGTTGTCGATCACCTGCTTGCAGATGGGCTCGAGGTCCGCCTCGTGCGGCGTGAGCGGAATGCCGCGGCGTTGGCGATGATGCGCCGGAGCTGCCGCTGCTGCTGCTCGTCGGCCGCGCGCCGCTGCAGCAACTCCGCGGTGGTGAGGATGACGCCGAGCAGGTTGCGCAGGTCGTGACTCAGGACGCCGAGGATGCGGTCGCGGAAGCGGAGCGCGGCGCGCAGCTCGATGGCGTGCTGGGCCAGATCGGCGCGCAGGTCGGCTTGGTGGATGAGGGCGCTGGCACGGTGGACCATGGTGCGGAAGAGAAACTGGTCCTCCTGCGAGAACTCGTGGTTGCTGCGCGAGCCCATCGTCGCCACGCCGAGGATGCTGTCGCCGAGGGCCAGCGGCACCGCGTAGAGCGCGCGCGTCCCCGGCGGGCACATCTCGCCGCAGGACGTTCTGGCATCGCGCACCAGCGTGGGCAAGCTATCGGCCGCCACGCGCGCGGCCGTGCCGTCGCGCGGCAGCTCCGTGCCCACCGGACCATCGCCGGGAAATCCCACCGCCGCGCGCACGCGCAGCGCCTCGCCCTCGAAGAGCGCCAGCGCCACCGAATCAACCGAGGCGGTCGTCTCGAGGAACGCGTCCAGCGTGCGCGGCAGGAGCGACTCGATGTCCTGGTTGACGAGCGCGGCGCTGGAGATGCGGTCGAGCGCGCGCAGCGTGCGCTCGCGCGCCTCGGTGTAGCGCACGACGGAGGCGGCGATGGCCTGATCGATGGCCGCGTGCAGCCGCGGCAGCTCGGCCGAGCGCACCGCTGCCGCGCCCACCGCCAGCTCGGTAATGCAGCGGCGCAGGATGGCGTACTCGGCCACCACCGCGGCCAGGTCGTAGCCCGCTTCGAAGCGCTCCAGCGCGTGGATGCGCGGGTTTTTCTCCGGCGGGTCGGTCTGGTGGCCGGCGCGCAAGTCGTCGACGTAGTGCGCGAGGTCCTCGATGAACTGCGGCATGTGATCGAGCAGCACCGGCCGGGGCAGGTCGCGCGCGGTGCCGATCTCGCGCACCGCGCCCTCCCAAGCCTCAAGGATCTCGTCGCGCCGTTCGCGCAGGAAATCAGCCAGGCGGCGCGGCCCCTCGACCCCCGCCATGGGAACAACATAGGGATGGAACGCCAGCGCCGCTACCTGCCCGCCTGTCGCCCGGCCGGCTGCTGCGCGGCAGGGGAATCCAGCGCCGCGCCTGCCAGCCGAGCAGCCCGTAGGGCAGCAGGGCCAGCGACGCGCGGCATCGATCGAGATTAGCATTGCCTCCGATGATCCTCCCCTTGAGCGGTCTGGCTCGCGGCGCGCGTCGCGCGCTTCCTGGAGGAGCTCTGAGCTTCGCTCCGGCGCACTGGCTCCCCGGGCCGCATGCGCAGACCATCTTCGGGACGCTCTTCCGCCGGCCGCCGCACGTGCCGCTCGCGCGCGAGCGCTGGGAGTTGAAGGACGGGGATTTCGTCGACGTCGATCGCCTCGAGGGTCCGCAAGGCGCGCCGCTGCTCGCCGTGCTGCACGGCCTCGAAGGCAGCTCGTCGGCTCACTACATCCGTGGCTTGCTCTGGCAGGCGCACGCCCGCGGCTGGCGCGCGCTGGCGCTCAATTTCCGCGGCTGCTCGGGAGAGCTCAACCGGCTTTTGCGCTCGTATCATTCGGGCGAGACGGGCGACCTGGGCGAGCTGATCGCCCGCGCGCGCAACGAGTCGGACCGCATCGCGCTGGTGGGCTGCTCGCTGGGCGGTAACGTGCTGGTCAAGTGGCTGGGCGAGCAGGGTGCTCTGCTGCCGCGCGAGATCAAGGCGGCCGTCGCCGTCAGCGTGCCGTTCGATCTGGCCGCTTGCTCGCGCGCGCTCGACGGTCCCGGGTTCTGGCCCTTCGTCTACCGCACCCGTTTCCTCCGCACGCTGAAACGAAAAGCTTTGCACAAGCTGGCGCGGTTTCCCGGCGCGTACGACGCGGAGCGCGTGCGCAGGGCCCGCTCGCTCTTCGAGTACGACGACGCGGTGGTGGCCAGCGTGCACGGCTTCGCCGGTGCGCCCGACTATTACGCGCAGAGCTCGAGCGGCCCCTACCTCGCGCGCGTGCGCGCGCCGCTGCTGTTGCTCTCCGCCGAGGATGACCCGTTCATCCCCGCGTCGAGCATTCCCCGCGCCGCGCCGCCCAACGTGACGCTGGAAGTGTGGCCGCAGGGGGGACATCTGGGATTCGTCGATGGTCCGCCGTGGCGTCCCGGTTTTTACGCGGAGCGTCGGGCGCTGGAGTTCCTCTCGGAAAAGATCGCCGGCGCGTGACGCGCGTTCAAGCGTGGCGGAGGTCATGCCATGCGCCGCACCTTCGCTCTCGTCGCCCTCGCCGTCGCTTCCCTCGCCGCCGCCGCTGTCGCCGCCCTGTTGCGGCCCATCGCAAAGCCGCTGCCCGTCGAACAGCGGGTTGGATCCCTGCGATTCTCCACGCAGCTCGACCGCCGCTACCTGCCCGAGTCGCGCGCGACGGAGGCGTATCTCGAGATCGATCTGACCGCGGGTGGCGATCGCTCCAAGGCCAGGCGCGTCCCCGTCAACGCAGTGATGATTCTCGACCGCTCCGGCTCGATGCAGGGGCCCAAGATGGAGCGCGCGCGCGATGCCGCCCGGGCGCTGGTCGAGGCGCTGGGGGAGGGCGATCAGCTCGCCATCGTCGAGTTCTCCAGCGACGCCTCGGTCCTGCTGCCCTCCACGCCGATGTCGCGCGCGACGCGGGCCTTGGCCCTGGCGGCCATCGAGCGGCTCGAGGCGACTGGCGGGACCAACATGTCGGCGGCCTTCGACGCGGCGGCGCCCGAGCTCATGCGAGGGCGCGGTCCGGCCCGCGTCGACAAGGTCTTCCTCGCCTCCGACGGCCAGGCCAACGAGGGCATCTCGGACCGGCCGGGCCTGCTGCGCGTCGCGCAGCGCGACTTCGGCGGCGCGACCGTATCGACCTTCGGCATGGGCGAGGATTACGACGAGGATCTGATGTCCGCCCTGGCCGCGCAGGCGGGCGGGCGCGCGCGATACATCCAGTCGCCCCAGGTGTTGCCGGCGGCCTTCCGCGACGAGCTGAGCCGCGCAGCCGCCCTGGCGGCCCGCGACGTGCGCATCCGCGTGCGCGGGCTGGCCGGCGCCGCGGTGGAGCGCGTGCTTGGCTACGAATTTGTACAAAATGCACAAGACGCGGAGTGGGTGCGCCTCCCCGACTTTGCGGCCGGCGAGGAGCGGCGCGTGCTGGTCAAGCTCTCCGTCCCGCCGGGCCACGGCCCGACCGACCTGGCCTCCGTCGAGCTGCGTTTCGAAGACGCCTCGGGCGAGGAGCGGCGCGCGCAGGCCGCCGCCCAGGCCACCTTCACGTCGGACGCGGGGCTGCTCGCGCTGGCCCCCGGCGCGGCGGCCGTCGAGGGCGCCAAGGCCGAGATGGCCCAGCTCGCCACCGCCGCGGCCGTCCTGCGCGAGGCGGGCCGCCGGGATGAGGCGCGCCAGCAAGTCGAGGAATTGAAGCGCGTCGCCATGCGCGCGGCGGCCGCAGTGCCGGCCCAGGCCCGGCTCGTGTCGGAACAAGCCCACGATTACGCCATCGAGGTCGACACCATCGACGCGCCCGGCGGCGCGGCCAGCAAGGCGCTCAAGCAGAAGGCGTTCGACGCGGTGCGCGCGCCCGTGGCGGGGTGGTAGCCATGGACGTTCGATTCGAAGAGCACTCCCACTTCCAGCGCGCGGCATTGGCGGCGGCGGCGGGAGGCGCGCTGGCGGGTGCGGCGTTCTGGCCAGCCGCCGCGGCGGGAAGCGCGTTCGCGCTGGTGCTTTTGCCCGGGTCGCGCCGGCGCAGGGTGGCCGCGGCGTTGCTCTGCGCGGCGGCGGCCGCTTTTTCGCTCTGGGCCCTGAGCGGCGCGCTGCTCGGCGTCGCCCTCGCCGCAGCCCGCGCCGACGCGGCGCAGGAGAGCGGCGCTGCGCGTCCGTCCCTGGCGGCCGCAGCGCTCGTCGCGGCGCTGTGCGCGGGAGCAGCCGCGCTCGCTGCCTTCACCCTGCCATTTCTCTCCGCGGCCCTCGCTGGGCTGGTGCCGGCGCCGATAGCGACGGGAGTGGCGGGCGCGTCTTTCGGGCTCTGGGCCGCGCTCACGGCAGTCCCGCTGCACATTGCAGTCGGGGCCGACCCGGTGGAGTCGCGCCTCGCGGCGCTGCGCGCCTCGCTGGCGCCCGAGCTGCGCACTTTGGCCGATCGCGCCGCCGCCGCCCGCCGCGGCGCGGCCGGCGAGCTGCCCAAAGGCGCGCGCGCCGACCTGCGCGGTCTCTTGGACTCGCTCGCACTCGCCGCGCTCGACCTGGCCAGCCGAGCCGCCGACCTGGGACGCGCCGCGCCACCGTCACTCGAAGAGGATCTCAAAGTTCGCGCCCTGCACTTGTCGAAGAGCGCCACCCAGGCCGGGGATCGCCCCGCGCAGCAAAGCTATCTGCGCGCGGCCGAGGCGCTGGAGGGTCAGCTGGAGCACTTGCGCCGCGTGCGGCGCGCCCGCGAACGCGCCGTCGCCCGGCTTCACGAGGAAGTGGCCAACCTGGAGCGCGCGCGCTTCGCCCTCACGCTCGCGCACGGCGCAGACCGCGACCGCGGCGCGGCCGAGCTGGACCTGCTCCACGACCGCCTCCAGCACCGGGCGGTCGCTTGCGAGGTGGAGGACGATCTGGCCCTCCCGCGCCCTCTGGAAGACGATCGCCTGGGAACGTGAGCGCGCTCACTTCGCCCAGCCCCCCATATGAGTCTAGGATTGGACCCTTTTTCCGAGGGTCCCCATGCACCTCTACAAGAACGGCCCATGAGCGACGTCTGGGACCCGGAGCGGTACGAGCGCTTTCGCGCCGAGCGGGCGCAGCCGTTCCGGGATCTGCTCGCGCTGGTGGAGCGCCGGCCGGCGATGCGCGTCGTCGATCTGGGGTGCGGCACGGGCGACATGACCGGCGACCTGCACCGCGAGCTGGAGGCGCGTGAAACGGTGGGCATCGACAGCTCGCAGGCGATGCTGGCCAGGGCGGCGGCGGTTCCGGGCCTGCGATTCGAGCGGGGGGACATTGCCGAATTCGCTCCGCCGGAGCTCTTCGACCTGGTCTTCTCCAACGCGGCGCTGCACTGGCTGCCCGACCATGCGTCGCTTCTGCGCCGGCTGACCGCGGCGCTCGCGCCCGGCGGCCAGATCGCCGTGCAGATGCCGAGCAACGACGAGCACGTCTCGCACCAGACGGCATTCGAGCTGGCGCGGACGCAGGAGTTCAAGCGGCTCTTGGGCGGGTTCGAGAGACGGCCCGTCATGCACGAGCCGGCGCAGTACGCGGCGTGGCTGCACCAGCTCGGGTACGCGCGACAGAACGTGCGCCTGCAAATCTATCCGCACCTCCTGCCGGGGCGCGAGGACGTGATCGAGTGGGTGCGCGGCGCGCTGCTCACCGACTATCAGAAGCGGCTCGAGCCGCGCGACTGGCAGCGGTTCTTCGCGCGCTACTGCGAGATGCTCCTCCCGCAGCTCGCCGACGAGCGGCCCTTTCTCTACACGTACCCGCGCCTGCTCTTGTGGGGCCAGCGCGGATGAGCCTGGTCAGCGCAGGCCGGCGATGCGCGCGCGCGCTTCGGCCAGGGCCTGGTGGATCTCCTCGAGCGCATTGCGGCTCTTGGCGGCCTCTTCGGCCTCGGCGATGGCGGCGCGCAACTCGTCGGCGAGGCGGTCCCGGTCGGCGCGGGCCGCGAGCAGCTCGGTGCGGGCCTCGTCGCGCTCGCGCGTGCGCTCGGACAATTGCGTCGAGAGCCGCGCGGCCGAGACGCGGGCTTCGTTCGCTTCGGCTCGGGCCTTCGACGTTGCCTCCGCAGCCATCGAGGACTTGTTTTTCTCCTCGCGCAGCTCACGGGTGAGGCGCGCGCACTGGGCGAGGGCGCCGTCCCGCTCTGCTTCGAGCAACTCCGCTTCGGCGACGAGGTCGCGCGCGGCTTTCGCTCGCTTCTCCACTTCCGCGGAGAGCCGCTGGGCCTCGATGCGCTGCTCGCTGGACTCGTCGGCCGCTTTGCGGAGGGCGGCGAGCGCTCGGTCGAGGTCGGACTTGAGGCGCGTGTTGGCGTCGGCGGCGCGAGAGAGATCGGAGGTCAGCTCGCGGGCGAGGTCGGTGACCTCCTGGACCGCGGTTGCGCGGCGCTTCAGGGGTCCCGTTGGGGCCGGTTCGGGTACTCGTCCAAGTTCTCGTTCTGGTTCTGGCGCGAGTTCTGGGGCTGGTTCGGGTTCTGGTGTGGGTTCGAGTTTTGGTTCGGGTTTCTGGATTGGGAGGGTTTGGACGACTGGGGCGATTGGGGTTTCGAGTTGGTCTTCCCGTCCGAGTCGCACGCGGGGGCGGATCTTGGGGACGTTTTCTTCGAAGCCGCGCTTCATCGGCCGCTCTCCACCGCCTTGAGGCGGACTGGCTCGCCGATGCGCTCGCGCACCTCGTCGAGCACCGCCTGGATGTCCTGGGCGCCCTTGCTCTCCGCGTCGTAGGCGAAGATGGGAATTCCCTCGCTCGAGGCCTGCGCGAACTTGGTGCACTGCCGGATCACCTGCTTGAGCAGGAACTCCGGGTAGTGCTTCTCCAGCGCTTCCCTCGCTTCTTTGGCGATGCGGAAGGTCGCGTTGTAGGCGTTGATGACGATGAAGATCTGGTCGAGCACGTGCTCCAGATCCTCTTCGAGGGACTGCACCGTCTCGAAGAGCAGCTTGAGGCCGTGGAAAGAAAGGAAGTCCGCCAGCACCGGCACGAACAGGTCGTGCGCCGCCATCAGCGCGTTCAGGTTCAAGAGCCCGAAAGAGGGCGGCGCGTCGAGCACCGCGTAGTCGTACGAGCCCTCGACCTCCTTGAGCACGTTGCGCAGCCGGAACTCGCGCGCGGCCAGCGGCATGAGCGAGAGGTCGATGGTGCTCATGGTCAGGTTGGACGGCACGAGGTCGAGCCCCGGCATGCCCGTACGCACGATGACGCTCTCCAGGGGCACCTTCTTGATGATGGCGTCGAAGAGGGTCTTCTCGGCTTCCTCGCCGGTGACGCCCAGGCACTTGGAGGCGTGGCCCTGCGAGTCGAGGTCGATGACCAGCACGCGGTACCCCATCTCGGCGAGGCGGAACGCGTAGCTGCTGGAGATGCTCGTCTTCCCCGTGCCACCCTTGAAGTTGAGGAAGAGCTGCCTGCGCATCGGCCGCCGCGGCGGCAAAAGCTTCAGCGCGGCGCGCGCCGCCGCCAGGTCGTGGACCGAGTAGAGGGTCTTCTGCGCCGTGCCGTCGGGCTGCACGCTGGGGCGCACCGCTCCGCTCTCCTCCGCCGCGGCCAGCTCGCGCGAGCTGAGGCCCAGCACTTCGGCGAAGCGTCGGGCTGAGTAGTGGACCTGTTCCATCAGCGCGCGCTCCCTTCGGCGGCGACGAGCCTCTTGCCGCGCCGGCCGATGCGCCCCGCGGCCAGGAGCCGCGCGGCGATGGCGTTGGCCTCGGCCTCGGCGACGCCGATGCGGTCGGCCAGCTCGCTCTCGGTGAGGCCGAAGATGGCGGCCTGCACGGCGAGCACGGCCTCGCGCGCTGGATCCGTCTGGGGAGCCAGTTCTGCGGCGGCGGGCGCTTCGCGGCGCGCGGTCTCCACCGCGGCGCGCACGCTGGCGTCGGCGTCGCTGGCGAAGCGCGCCAGCAGATCGTCGAAGCCTTCCGCTGCCGCCAGGGCGGCGGCGCGGCGTCGGATGGCAGGCGTGGGGTCCTGCGCGGCGGTCTCGATGGCGACCCGGCGATCGGTACAATTTGTACAAATTGCCTCCAGCGCGGCGAGCCTGACCAGCGGCGGCTCCTCGGCTGACTGGAGCCGCGCGACGATTCCGGCTGCGCCCTCTTCCCCGCAAGCCGCCAGCGCGCGAGCGAGCTGTGCGCGCGCCTTTGGCTCCTCTTCCGCCCCCAGCGCCGACGCGAGCAGCGGCGCGGCGCCCGGGAGCGGCACCGCGGCGAGGTGGCGCGCCGCCTGCTCGCGCCGCGACGGGTCGGGGCTGGAGAGGCTGCGCATGCACTGCTCGGCCAAGGCCCGCGCGGCCGCGCCCATGTCCTTGGGAAACGCGGAGGCGTGGGGTGCAGCGCCGACCTCGAGCCGGCCCTCGGCCCAAAGCTTGCGCGCCTCTTCCACCGGCTCGGGCTCGCGCGCCGGCGGCGGAACCGGCAGCGACTCGGCGGCGGGCGGCGGCGCGATGCCGGCCTTGTTCAGCAGCTCGTCGCAGCGCTGTTGGCGCTCGCGCAGCGCGATGACGTCGCCGCGCAGCTCGCTGATGAACTGGGCCAGCGCGGCCGGCGCCTCGTCGCCGCTGCGGGCCTGCTCGATCATCTCGCTCAACCAGCGCTCGCGCTCGGCGCGGCCGCGGTCCAACTCGGCTTGTGCCTCGCGCAGGTCGACCTCGAGGCGTGCGGCGCGATCGCGCTCGGCCTCCAGCGCGCGCGTGTCGGTCGTCGGCGGCGCGGGCCGCGTGAGCAGCGAGGCGAGCCGCGAACGGTCGGCCTCCAGATCGGCGGCCTGCATGCGCGCCGCCCTGGCCTGTTGCTCCGCGGCGCGCGCCTGGTCCTCGGCCCGGGTCCGCTCCACCTCGGCCGATGCGCAGCGCGACTTCGAGGCCGACAGCTCGGCGGCCAGCTCCGACAGCCGCCACTCGAAGAAGACGATCTTTTCCAGGGCTGCCCGGAGCAGGTCGGCCGGACCAGGCTGTCCTGCGGCTGCACGCTCGGGCACAGGCCCTCCGCTCAAGCAGTACAGTATCTTGAGTGGATCGGTCGGTCAAGTATCTTGATCGAGGGCAAAAAAATGTGGGGCGCGAGCGAGGCCCCCAGCCCGCTCACGCCCCACGGCTGCCAGCGCACACGCCTGCGCGCCGACCTCCCACGCCCCTCGGAACCGCCCCGAAATCGGTCGACCGGCGTGCCGTCGATGTTCCACCTTGGAGCAAACGGCATGCCTGCACGGACGAGGCTCTCCGGCGTGCGCTGCGCGACGGATCGATGCAGCGCGGCGGGGAAAAAGGGGTAAACCCGTTCCGTCGGGGAACAGCGCGGTTCCGCGGCTGAGCAACGCCGCTGCACGCCCGCCCGAACAGTAGAACTACGCCGCCTCGCGCGAGGCGCCCTGCGCGAGCGCCGGCAGCTCCGAGAAGAGCCGCTCGCGGCGATGCGCCAGCGTCGGCCGGGCAGCCTGGCGCGGCGTGCTCGAGCCGAGCGAGGCAGCGAAGAGCGCTTCCATCCAGTCCTGCCCGCCCTTGCGTCCGGCTCGCGCGGCCAGATCGGTCAGGAGCGCCGCGTCGAGAGCGCGGCCCGCGAGGTAGAGCGCGACCTGTCCGCGCAGCTCGACGGACAGCTCGAACACGCCGCCGGCCCAACCGCCGGCGAGGCCCATCTCCTGCGTGCGGTCGGGCCCGCCCCAGAGGCGCGCGCCGCGCTCCTCCGCGCGCGTCGAGAGCGACGCCAAGCCGGAGAGGCCCATGCCTTCGGCCGCGATGACCTGCGCCAGCGCCTCGCGAAGCGCCGCGTCGGGCCCGAGCAGCCCCGCGCCCGCGACCGGTACGCCCGCCTCGGCGAAGAGCGCCGGAATCCCCGGTGCGCAAAGCGCCGCGTCGTGCCCCGCCGCCACGAAGGCGCAGCCGGCCTGGGCCGCGGCCGCCGCATAGACGACGCCGGGAGTGATCCAGTCGGCGCTTTCCTCGAGCGCCTTCCACACTTCGTCGGCGGTGAAGTCCAGCTTCGCCGGCGCGTCCTGCGGGCCCGGGATGGTGCACACCACCACGCCGCGCGAGCAGCGGTGGTACGTGAGGAAGCCGCGCAGATCTTCGGCGAGCGCGTCGGCGAGGTGGCGGCGCGTCGGCGCCTGGCGCGCGCCCAGCATCGCGTGCACCTGCCGGAGCTGCGGCCGCAGCTCGTCGACCAGTGAACGGCTCACCACGCCGGCCCGAAGCGCGGCCCGGTAAGCGTCGTCGTCGCGCAGCTCGAACGCGCCGAGCTGCAGATCCGCCAGCTCCGCCAGGGGCGCCTTGTCGCGCAGCGAGACCAGCCCGCTGCCCGGCGCGCGTCCGGCGCCACCCGCCTCGGCGAGGCTGCCGAAGGGGTGCGCCAGGTGCTCGCGCGCCGCGAGCACCCCGGTTAGAAGCGAACTGCCCACTCCGCCCAAGCCGATGACCACCAGCCCGACCGGGCCTGTTCCCTCCATCGCCGCCCCCCGACGTTCCGACCGGGCGCTCGTAGGCGCCCCGCCCAAGGGTTTGCAGCGTGCGTGCCATTGTCAATACGGTCTCGTTCGCGTTAAAACGCGCTCCCCTTTCATTTCCCCTGGAGCGATAGAGCGATGGCCGACAAGAAGCCGCAGCGCCGCAAGACACATGCCCCCACGTCCAAGGGCGGCGAGGACAAGAAGTGCAGCATCGAGGCCTGCAAGCGCGCCTACCAGGCCAAGGGCTACTGCTTCTTCCACTACGACAAGTGGAAGAGCGGCGAGCTGCCCAAGAGCCGTTACAAGACGTGCAGCAAGGAAGGCTGCCTCAAGAAGGTGGTCGCGCACGGTCTTTGCGCAGAGCACCAGCCGAAGAAGGGCGGCGAAGCCGCCCCTGCCGCTCCGGCTGCACCGGCAGCTCCGGCCGCCTAGCGAGCGAAGGTTTTCGTTTGAGCACGAGCACGCCTACCGGAGCCGCGTCCGCTCCATCTGGGCGGCCACCGCGAGCAGCATCTCCGCCTCTCGCTTCGTCGGGCGCGAGCGGCGCAGGAGCTGCAGCAGCTCGTCGAGCACGGCGTCGGGCTGCTGCGGGTTGAGGAATCCCGCCGCGAGCAGCAGCGACCGCGCGCGTTCCCGCAAGAGCCCGAGCAGCTTTTCGTCGGCCGGCGCTTCCTCCGGCGCCGGCGGCGCGGGCCGCCCGCCGCGCGCTTTGAGCAACTCGTATCCGAAGACCATCACCGCCTGCGCGAGATTGAGCGAGCTCTTCTGCGCGGTGGGGATGGTCGCGACCGCTCCGGCGCGACGCAGCTCGCGGTTCGTCAGGCCGCGAACCTCGTCGCCGAAGACGAGCGCGCTCGCGCCCGGCGCCGAGAGCAGCCGCTCCGCCGCCTCCTCGGGCGAGAGCGCGCCCGGCACTTCCCGGCCGGTGGTCATGATCACCTCCACGCAGTCGGCCAGCGCCTCGTCCAGCGTGCGCACCACGCGCATGCGATCGAGCACTTCGTCCGCTCCCGCCGCCAGCTTGGCGGCCTGGGCGCGGTCGAACCCCAGCGGCTCGACCACCCACAGCGCTCCCGCGCCGGTGTTGGCGAGCGCCCGCGCCGCCGAGCCGATGTTCTGCGAGCTGCGCGGGCGATGCAGGACGAATTTGATCATCAGTGCCTCCGCCTTCCGGCTCCGGCACGGCTTGAGCTATCTTGCGCCGTTCCGGAGGACCCGCAATGACGCGCGATGAGCTCTTGAGGGCCCAGCTCCCTTTCACACTCCGCGAGGCAGACTTCCACGGGCTGGGCGAGTTGTACCGCGGCAAGGTGCGCGACAACTACGCCAAGGGCGACCGCATCGTGATGATCACGACCGATCGCTTGAGCGCGTTCGACCGCGTCCTCACCACCGTGCCGTTCAAGGGCGAGCTGCTCAACCGCCTGACGGTGTTCTGGTTCGAGCGGACCAAGGACGTCGCGCCCAACCACATCCTCGACGTGCCCGACCCGAGTGTGTTGGTGGTGCGGCGCCTCCAGCCGCTCGCGCTGGAGATGGTGGTGCGCGGCTACCTGACGGGCTCGCTCTGGCGCGACTACCAGTCGGGAAAGGGCGCCAAAGCATACGGCATCGAGCTGAAGGAAATGATGCGCAAGGACGAGAAGTTCGAGAGCCCCATCCTCACGCCGAGCACCAAGGAGAAAGTGGGCAAGCACGACGAGCCCATCTCTCCCCGGGAGCTGGTGACCCGCGGCGCCATCACGCAGAAGCAGTGGGAGCAGATGGCCCGCATGGCGCTCGACCTCTTCGCCGCCGGGCAGGCGTGGGCACGGCAGCGCGGTCTCATCCTCGTCGATACGAAGTACGAATTCGGAATCGATGGCGCGGGGAAACTGTGGGTCATCGACGAGATCCACACGCCCGACTCGAGCCGCTACTGGATCGCCCAAGGCAGCGAGGAGCGCTTCAAGAAGGGCGAGGATCAGAAGATGCTCGACAAGGAGTTCTTCCGGCAGTGGCTCATCCGCGAGCGCGGGTACCAGGGCGAGGGCCCGCTGCCCGACATCCCCGACGAGGTGCGCGCGCAGCTCGCCGGCAAGTACGCCGAGCTGGTCGAGACGTTGACCGGCGAGACGCCCGGGCTTTCCCTGGGCGACACCCGCGCCCGTATCGAGCAAGCGCTGCGGGCCAAGGGCTACCTGGTGAAATAAAGCGCAATCCGCGCGCAACGGGCCCGTAATGCTGCCCTCATACTGCATCTGCAAGGAGGAACTGCAGATGACGAAAACAATTCTTGTAAGCGTGGGAATCCTGGCGGTGGTAGTCGGCGCCGGAGCGGCCTGGGCGCAGAAGCACGGCGGCCACCACATGATGAAGCACATGATCTCGGCGCGCGTCGAGGAGGCCGAGGACTACATCGAGGCCACGCCGCCGCAGCGCGCGGTGATCGAGCAGGCCAGGGACGAAGTGATCAAGGCGTTCGAGACGCGCACGAAGAACAAGCAGACGCACGCGCAGGTCGCCGGGCTGCTCGCGCAGGACAAGCTGGACGTCGATGCCCTCAACCGCATCGCCGACCAGCGGGCCGACGACGTGAGGGAGATGGGCCACCTCGTCGTCGCGGAGGTCGCCAAGGTGCACGCCGTGCTCACGCCGGAGCAGCGGACCAAACTGTTGCAGCGGTTCAAGGAGCGCCATGGAGACCACGGAGGGTTTGGAGGGGAGTAGAAAGGGGGGGATGATCCGCGCCCTCCTCATCGAAGACGACCGCAAGCTGGCCGGGCTCCTGACGGAGTTTCTCGGCCAGCACGGCGTCGAGGCGGTGGTCGCGCCGGATGGGGTGCAGGCGCTGCAGCAGATCGGGCAGGGGCGGTTCGACATCCTGCTCGTCGATCTCATGCTGCCGGGGATGGACGGCTTGACCCTCACGCGGCGCATCCGCGAGCGATCGAACACGCCGCTCATCATGGTGACGGCGCGGGGCGACGACGCCGACAAGATCGTCGGCCTCGAGCTGGGCGCGGACGACTATCTCGCCAAGCCCTTCAACCCGCGCGAGCTGTTGGCGCGCATCCGTGCGGTGCTGCGCCGGGCCGAGCCGGCCGAGCAGGCGCGCTTCATCAGCGGCGGGCTGGCCATCGACTACGCGGCGCGGGAGGTGACGGTCGAGGGCAAGCGCCTGAGCCTCACCGCGCACGAGTACGATCTGCTCTGCGCGCTGGCTCGCAACGCCGGGCGCGTGCTGACCCGCGACCAACTCCTCGAGCAGATGAAGGGCGAGAACGCCGACGACGCGTTCGACCGTTCCATCGACGTGCACGTCTCGCGCCTGCGGCAGAAGATCGAGCCCGACCCGCGACACCCCCGCTACGTCAAGACGGTGCGCGGCGCCGGCTATCTATTGGCGCGGGAGTCGTGATTGGCGCGCCGGCTCTATCTGGCCTTCCTCGGCGTGCTCTTCGCCGTGACGGTGGTGACGGCGGCGATCATCTTCGCCACCGGCATGCACGGGCCGCTCCGGCTCTTGCGCGGGGGGCCGCACGTGGCGGCGCACATCGCCCGCACTCTGTCCGGGGCGGAAGATCTGCAAAAAGGCGTCGACGAGATCCACGAGGCCTTCGGCGTGGACGTGGCGGTGTTCGATCCCGCCGTCGGGATCCTGGCGGCCGCCGGCGCGCCCATCGAGCCGCCGCCCCCTCCAGTCATGGAGCGCGGGCTGCGTGGCCCCTCCTGGCTCGGCCCGCCGCGCCTGGTCGGCGCGCCGCTGCGGGCCAGGCCCGGGACGATGGTGCTGGTCCGCCTGCCCATGTCCGAAGGCCCGCGCGCATTGCTGCGGCCGCTGCTCCTTCTCGCGGTGGTGCTGCTGGTCTCGTTCGCGCTCGTCTATCCGCTCTCGCGCTCCATCACGCGGCCGCTGGAGAAGCTCACTGCCGCGGTGGCCGCCTACGGGCGCGGGGACCTCTCGCGGCGGTCCGGTCTGGGCGGGCTGCGCGACGAGGTGGGCAAGCTGGCGCGCAGCTTCGACGAGATGGCCGACCGCATCCAGACCGCGCGCAAGGCGGAGAAAGAGCTGCTCGCCAACGTCTCGCACGAGCTGCGCACCCCGCTGGCGCGCATCAAGGTGGCGATGGGCCTGATCGACGCGCCCGACGAGGCGGTGCGCAAGCGGCTGGTGGTGGTCGACGAGGAGGTCGACGAGCTCGACCGGCTCATCGACGACGTGCTCACCACCACGCGCCTCGACCTGGCCGCCACGCCGCTGCACAAGGTGCGGCTCAAGGCGGCCGAGGTGGTGGAGAAGTCGCGCCAGCGCGCTCTCACCCTGGCTCCCGGACTGCGGCTGGAGACGAGAGTCGATCCGGCGCTGGAGATCGAGGCGGACGAAGCGCTGCTCGGACGCGCCCTCGACAACCTGCTCGAGAACGCGCGCAAGTACGGGAACGGCTCGCCCGTCGAAGTGGAGGCGCGCCGCGACGGGACGCAGGCCATCTTCGCGGTGCGCGACCATGGGCCCGGCATCGCCGCCGATGAGCTGGAGCGCGTCTTCGACCAGTTCTACCGGGGGAGCAACGCCCGGGGACAATCGAGCGGCTTCGGTCTCGGCCTGGCGCTCGCCAAGCGAGTGGCGGAGACGCACGGCGGGACCGCTCGCGCCGCCAACGCCGAGGGCGGCGGGGCGAGCATCGAGCTTCGCCTGCCCGCCGCCTGAAGCGCCGGCCCACCCGACGGCGCTCGCTTGTGCGTGCGGTCGAGGCGCCACGCGCTGGCGCGTTGCGCGGGTAGGGGAGCGCCCTCCACTGGGCCTTTACTCCCCCGCCCCCCGCGACCCAGCTTTTGGAATCCGGACAAGCGGAGCGGCTGCCTTGACTCAATGGGTCATCGAATTCTCTGAAGCTGCTCGGGCCGCAGCACCTGCCGACGTTCTCCGTGAGGCGGAAGAGCGTCTGCGGCGGCTGGCCGATAGCCTGGCGTGGATTCCCCCCGAAAGCCCGTTCTGGGAGTCCCTGGCCGTGAGCAGGTTGTGCCTGGTCGTCGGAGGCTGGTCGTTCTTCTACAGCTTCGACGGCGAGGTGCTCACCGTCAGCGAGGCGTTGGGCAAATAGTTTCCCGAGCTTAGAAGACGGCTTGCACGGCAGGGCATGGATGTACACAGTCCTGCGTGCGCCTGACTCAATCTGGCGAACTGGCCTGATGAGCTATTCGGTCCACTTCGGGATTGATCTCGACGCCATCCGGGTGGACGAGCGCTCAGAGGTTCAGCGCACCATGGAGCAGGTGGCCGAGGCCGTCAGCACAGTGCCAGACTCGAGCCCGTTCTGGGCCTCGATGAGCGATTCCCTCCTCCAGATCGACGTCGTGGGTTGGCGGGTCGTCTACCGGATCGATGCGATACGCCGCGAGGTCCGCGTCGTCGAGGCGACGCGCATCCGCTAAAACCTTCTACGGCCGCAATGCCGGCACATCCGCCCCCGCCACAACGGGCGGCGCTTCAAACAACCTGTCGAGCATCTCCGCGGCATTCGACGCGCGCACCAGTTGCAAGCCAGGCCGCACGAATCCTTCCTCCTCCATGTGCTGCAGCAAGCTGAAGAACGGCGCGTAATATCCGCCAGCGTCGAGCAGTCCGATCGGCTTGTCGTGCAGCCCGAGCTGCACCCAGGTGATGGCCTCGAACAGCTCGTCCATGGTCCCGCACCCGCCGGGCAAGGCCACCACCGCGTCCGAGAGGGCCGACATCACCGCCTTGCGTTCGTGCAGCGAGCCGACGATGCGCATCTCGGTGATGCCCTGGTGCGCGATCTCCCGTGAGCTGAGCGCCCGCGGCAACACGCCCACCACCTCGCCCCCTGCGAGAAGCGCCGCGTCGGCGCACGCACCCATCAGGCCCACCGACGCGCCGCCGTAGACGAGGCCGTGGCCGCGCCGCGCGATCTCGCCGCCCAGTTCCCGCGCCGCCGCCAGGTACACGGAGCGCGCGCCGGCTTTCGCTCCCGCGAAGACACAGACCCTCTGCATGGCGCGAATGCTACCAGCCCTGACCATCACCCGTCGCGATCCGCTGCGCGCCGCGGCGGTTTGAAGGATTTTCCCAGCACCCGCTCGAACACCGCGTCGACGTGCCGCAGCTCGCGCTGCAAGTCGAAACACGCCTCCAGCTCCGAGGCGCTCAAGAGTTTCTGCACCTCAGGGTCCTCGGCGAGCAAAGACTTGAAGTCGCGGCCCTCGTCCCAGACCTTCATCGCGTTGCGCTGCACTACCAGGTAGGCGGCCTGTCGCTCCATGCCCTTCTCGATCAGCTTGAGCAGGACGGGCTGCGAGAAGACCAGCCCGCGCGTCGCCTCGAGGTTCTCGCGCATCCGCTCGGGATGGACGCGCAGTCCCTCGATGAGCCCCGCGAAGCGATGCAGCATGAAATCGAGCGTCACCGTCGCGTCGGGCCCGATGACCCGCTCGACGCTGGAGTGGCTGATGTCCCTCTCGTGCCAGAGCGCCACGTCCTCGAGCGCCGCCAGCGCATACCCGCGCAAGAGGCGCGCCAGGCCGGACAAGTTCTCCGAAAGGATCGGGTTGCGCTTGTGCGGCATGGCGCTCGAACCCTTCTGGCCCTTGCCGAACGCCTCCTCCACCTCGCGCACCTCGGTGCGCTGCAGGTGGCGAATCTCGGTGGCGAACTTCTCCAGCGACGCGCCCACCAGCGCCAGGGCGGCGAAATATTCGGCGTGGCGGTCGCGCTGCACGATCTGCGTCGAGGCGGGCTCGGGCTTCAAACCGAGACTCGCCAGCGTGCGCTCCTCGATCTCCGGCGAGAGGTGCGCGAACGTTCCCACCGCCCCGCTGATCTTCCCGTGGGCGATCACCTCGCGCGCCCGCTGAAGGCGCGCCCGCGCCCGCGCCAGCTCGTCGGCCCAGACGATCAGTTTCCAGCCGAAGGTGGTCGGCTCGGCGTGGATGCCGTGCGACCGGCCGATGGTGGGCGTCTGCTTGTGCTCGAGCGCGCGCTTCACCACCGCGTCGCGGGCGCGGTCGATGCTGGCCATCATCAGATCGGCCGCGTCGCGCAGCAGCATGGCCAGAGACGTGTCGAGCACGTCCGAGCTGGTCATTCCGAAGTGCAGGTGCCTCGCCGCCGGGCCGATGCGCTCCTCCATGAAGGTGAGGAAGGCGATGACGTCGTGCTTGGTGGTCTTCTCGATCTCCTCGATGCGCGCCGCGTCCTGCGCGGTGAACGACCCGCCCTTGGCGGCGCATTCGGCGATGGCGGCGGCCGGGACGAGCCCCGCCTCCGCCATGGCGCGGCCCGCCGCCAGCTCCACCTCGAGCCACTTCTGGTAGCGGTGCTCCGGCGTCCAGAGGCGCGCCATCTCCGGCCGGCTGTAGCGCGGGATCATGCCGCGCTTCCTACACCGGTCAGGGCGGCCGCACCAGCAAAGCGACAGCTCGTTGCCGTCATGGCCTACCGTGGCCGGGGATGGCATCCTGCCCGGATGCGATCGGCGCGCGCGGCGATGGGGCTCACGCTGCTTGCGCTCGTGCTCTGGAAAGCCAACGCCCAGTCGGTGTGGCGCTCGCTCTCGACGCTCGACGCGCGGCTCTTCGCGCTGGCGGCGCTGCTCTACGGAGCATGCCAGCTGCTCAGCTCGCTGCGCTGGGGGCTCATCCTGCGCGCGCTGGGCGCGCCGGTGCGGCCCAGGCGGCTCTTCGCGCTCTACCTCGTGGGGATGTTCTTCAACCAGTTGCTGCCGGGATCGATCGGCGGTGACGTGGTGAAGATGGTGGCGCTAGCGCGCGGCGCAGCGGGGGGAGTGTCGGTGGTGCTCGACCGTCTCGTCGGGCTCGCGGCGCTGCTCGTTCTCGCGGCGGCGGCGGCGCTCTTCGGAGCGCGCGTCGATCCGCGCCTCGGCGCTCTCGGAGCCGCGGTGCTGCTCACGGCCGCGATCGCTTTCGCGGCGCTGCGCGTCTCGGCGGGGCGTTCGCGCATCGCACAGGCGGTGAAGGCGCTGCCGCCGCGGGCGCTGGCGGCGCCGCTGGCGTTGGGCGCGGCGGTGCAGGTGCTCAACGTCGCGGTCTATCTGATGCTCGCGAGCGCGCTGGCGCTGCCCGCGCCTTTGTCGCTGGTAGTAGCGCTCTACATCGCCGTCACGCTGGCAGCCGCCGTGCCCGTCTCGCTCGGCGGGCTGGGTGTCCGCGAGGCGATGGGCGCGTTCGTCTTCCAGCAAGCCGGCTTCCCGCCCGCCCAGGCCGTCGCAATGGCGCTGGCCTGGACCGCCTCGGCCACTCTGTGGGCTCTGTGCGGGGGAGCGCTGTTCGCGCTCTTGCAGTCATTGCGTGAGCGCGAAGAGCGCCAGCTGCCGCGCCCGCCGCAGCGGCACGGCGGGGACCAACGGCTCGAGCGCGACGGGATCGAGCGGCCGCGCCTGCGAGGCGATGGTCAGCGACGCGGAGCTGCCGAACCGGGTGAGCACGCGCTCTGCCTCGCGCCGCGCGTGCCTCAAGGTGTTGTTGTGCTCGGAGAGGTGCGCCAGCACGAGATGGCGGAGCCCCGCGTGCACGACCTGAGCGAGCAGTTTCCCGCCCTGCGCGTTGGAGAGGTGGCCGCGGTCGCTGCGCACGCGCTGCTTGAGCGACCACGGGTACGGACCCTCGAGCAGCATGCGCAGGTCGTGGTTCATCTCCAGCACCAACGCGTCGAGCCCCTGCAGGGCGCGCACCACCGGGGGCGGAGCGCAGCCCAGGTCGGTGACGATGGCGGCGCGCACCGACCCGTCGTCGAAGACGTAGGCGACGGGCTCCCAGGCGTCGTGCGGGATGGCCACGGGGACCACACGCAGTTGACCGAGGTGCAGCGGCACACCGGCCCGGACCGCGAAGCGCAGCTCCTCGGGCGGCGGATCGCGCAACGCGCGCATCGTGCCGCGCGTCGCGTGCACGCGCACGCCCAGCTTGCGCGCCAGGATCCCCGCGCCGTGTGCATGATCGGCGTGCTCGTGCGTGAGCAGCACGTCGGTCACGTCGCGCAGCGAGATGCCGGCCCGCGCGCAGCGACGCGCCGTCTCGCGCAAGGGAAGGCCGGCGTCGATGAGGGCGCGCGTGCCGCCTGCCTCGATCCAGAGACAGTTGCCGCCGCTCCCGCTGGAGAGCACGCACAGGCGCACTGAACGCATGTACCAGCAGCGCTCGCACGCATGCAAGGGGGGCGGCGGCGCATCTTCTTCACGCCCACACTCGGCGTGTGCTAGAGAGCCGCGCATGCCCCGAAGCAAGAAGAGCATCAAGAGCCGCAGCAAGGTGAAGAGGGCCGCCCTCAAGCGCAAGCGGGCCCGGCGCAAGAAGAGCCTGCGCCGCGGAATGCGAGCACGCTAACGATTTCTGAAGAATCAAGCGGGCCATGGCGGCCTCCGCCATTTGACCGATGCGGTCCCCGCCCCCCTGTCCAGTCGCTGAACGAAAAATAATTATTTTTATTTTTTTCCGGTGTGGCCGAAGCCACCGCCGCCGCGCGGGGTGCGGGGGAGCTCGGCGACCTCGGCTAGCTCGGCGCGCTCCACCCTGGCGATCACGAGCTGCGCGATGCGGTCGCCGCGCTTCACCGCGACCGGCTGCTGGCCGAGGTTGACGAGGATGACCCCCAGCTCTCCGCGAAAGTCCGCGTCGACCGTGCCGGGACTGTTGAGGCAGGTCACCCCATCGCGAAGGGCAAAGCCGCTGCGCGGCCTGACCTGACCCTCGCAGCCCGGCGGGATGGCGATGGCGAGGCCCGTCGGCACGAGCGCGCGCTCGCCCGGCGCGAGCGTCACGGCCACGTCGGCGCGCAGGTCCAGTCCGGCGGCGCCATCGGTCGCGTAGGAGGGCAGGGGGAGCGGGTCGCCGCGGGGAGGGGAGACGCGGGTCAGGTCGATTCGGAGGGGCATCAGTTCTTTCGCAACCAGGGGGCTCCCGTGCCCCACCCATGGAAGTATGGCACTTCCGCTTCGCGCCTATCAGGGTAAACTGCCTCCCCCCGAGGGAGGACAGCATGAGCCAAGAGCGCATCGTCCCCGTCCCCGAGCAGTTCGCCCGCAGCGCCCGTATCGGTGACATGAAGAAGTATCGGGCCATGTACGATCGCTCGCTGAGCGATCCCGAGAAGTTCTGGGCCGAGATCGCCGAGCGCCTCACCTGGTCGAAGAAGTGGAACAAGGTCTCGCGCTGGGACTTCAACACGGCGAAGATCGAGTGGTTCATGGGCGGCAAGCTGAACGCCTCGGTCAACTGCCTCGACCGCCACCTCACCGGCACGCGCAAGAACAAGGCCGCGCTCGTCTGGGAGGGCGACTCGCCCGACGAGTCGCGCACGCTGACCTATCAGGACGTCTACCGGGAGGTGTGCCGCTTCGCCAACGGCCTGCGCAAGCTGGGCGTCAAGAAGGGCGACCGTGTCACCATCTATCTCCCGATGGTGCCCGAGCTGGCCATCGCCATGCTGGCGTGCGCGCGCATCGGCGCCATCCACAGCGTGGTCTTCGGAGGCTTCTCCGCCGAGTCGCTCAAGAACCGCATCCAGGACTGCGGCAGCGACTTGGTGATCACGGCCGACGGCGGCATGCGCGGCGGGAAGATCGTCCCCCTCAAGGTCACCACCGACGAAGCGCTCAAGCAATGCCCGGGCGTGAAGAACGTGGTGGTGCTCAAGCGCACCGGGCGCGACGTGCCCTACACCGAAGGCCGCGACCGCTGGTGGCACGATCTGGTCCGCGGCCTCCCCCAGGATTGCCCGCCGGAGGAGATGGACGCCGAAGATCCCCTCTTCATCCTCTACACCAGCGGCTCGACCGGAAAGCCAAAGGGCGTGATGCACACCACGGGCGGCTACATGGTCTACACCTCGATCACCCATGAGCTGATCTTCGATCTGAAGGAAGAGGATACGTACTGGTGCACCGCCGACTGCGGTTGGGTCACCGGCCACAGCTACGTCGTCTACGGGCCCCTGGCCAACGGCGCGACCAGCGTGATGTTCGAGGGCGTCCCGCAATACCCCGACTGGGGCCGCTTCTGGGACATCGTCGACAAGTACGCCGTCAACACCATCTACACCGCGCCCACCGCCATTCGCGCCATCGCGCGCGAGGGCGAGGAGCCGGTGAAGAAGCGCAGCCGCAAGTCGCTGCGGCTCCTGGGGACGGTGGGCGAGCCCATCAACCCCGAAGTGTGGCTCTGGTACCACCGCGTGGTAGGCGATGGCCGCTGCCCCATCGTCGATACCTGGTGGCAGACCGAGACGGGCGGCATCCTCATCACGCCGCTGCCCGGGGCCATCCCGCAGAAGCCCGGCTCCGCCACGCTGCCCTTCTTCGGCGTCGAGCCGACGGTGGTCGATGACCAGGGCAATGTTCTCCAAGGAGCGTGCAGCGGCAACTTGTGCATCTCGCGCGCGTGGCCGGGGATCATGCGCGGCGTGTACGGCGATCCCGATCGGTTCCACAAGACGTACTTCAGCACTTTCCCCGGCCAGTACTTCACCGGCGACGGCTGCCGGCGCGACGAGGACGGCTACTACTGGATCACCGGCCGCGTCGACGACGTCATCAATGTCAGCGGCCACCGGCTCGGCACCGCCGAGGTGGAGAGCGCGCTCGTCTCGCATCCCGCTGTGGCCGAGGCGGCCGTGGTCGGCTTCCCGCACGACATCAAGGGCCAGGGCATCTACGCCTACGTCACGCTCAAGCAGGGCTTCTCGCCCAGCCCGGAACTGCGCGCGGAACTCATCCAGCACGTGCGCAAGGGCATCGGCCCGCTCGCCCAGCCCGACGTCATCCACTGGGCCCCCGCGCTGCCCAAGACGCGCTCGGGGAAGATCATGCGCCGCATCCTGCGCAAGATCGCCGCCGACGAGTTCGATTCGCTGGGCGACATCTCCACGCTGGCCGATCCAACGGTGGTCGAGACGTTGGTCCGCGAAAAGAAGTCCCACTCCTAGCGAGGTCGGGCTACTTGGCCTGCTCGTCCGACTTCTTCACCACGTCGTCGGCCTGCTGCTGCGTCTCGTGCTCCAGCTCCTTGGCCCTGGAGCGGACGTTGTCGAGCTGGCGCTTGGGCCGGCTCTCCTTGGCGGGATCGTCGCCCAGCGTCCCGGTCAGCGCGTACTTGGCCGCGAACGCGACCGCCACCAGACCCATGAGAAGCACCAGCAGCTTGGTGAGGCTCATGGCTAGGCCTTGGTCGCCGACGCCGGCGCCGCCTGCTGCTGCTGGCCCGACGAGCCCTTGCCGTCGCCGCTCTGCTGCTCCGCCAGCGCCTCCTTGCGGCTCAAGCGGATCTTGCCCGAGCGATCGACGGAGACGACCTTCACCAGCACCTCGTCGCCTTCCTTGAGCACGTCCTCGACCTTCTTCACGCGCGAGTTGGCCAGGTCGCTGATGTGGACCAGGCCGTCGGTGCCGGGGAAGATCTCGACGAACGCGCCGAACTCCATGATGCGGCGGACCGTGCCGAGATAGGTCTTGCCCACCTCCGCCTCCTGGGTCAGCGCGCGGATCATCTTGATGGCCTGCTCCACGCTCTCGCTGCTGGCCGAAGCGATGGCCACCTGCCCGTCATCCTGGATGTCGATGGTGGCGCCGGTGCGGGCGATGATGTCCTTGATCACCTTGCCGCCCGGCCCGATGACGTCCTTGATGCGGCTCGTCGGGATGCGGATGGTGGTGATCTTGGGCGCGTACTTGGAGATGTCCGCGCGCGGCGCGGCCAGCGCCTTGGTCATCTCGCCGAGGATGTGCAGCCGGCCCTCCCGCGCCTGGGTGAGCGCGTCGGTGAGGATCTGCTTGTCCACGCCGGTGATCTTGATGTCCATCTGGATGGAGGTGATGCCCTTGGCGGTGCCGCAGACCTTGAAGTCCATGTCGCCGAGGTGGTCCTCGTCGCCGAGGATGTCGGAGAGGATGGCGATGCGCCCTTCCTCCTTGATGAGGCCCATGGCGATGCCGGCCACCGGCGCGCTGATGGGCACGCCCGCGTCCATCAGGCTGAGGGCCCCGCCGCAGACCGTGGCCATCGAGCTGCTCCCGTTGCTCTCGAGAATGTCGGAGACGACGCGGATGGTGTAGGGGAACTTGTCGTCCGCCGGCAGCATGGCCCGCAGCGCGCGCTCGGCCAGCATGCCGTGGCCGATCTCGCGCCGGCCCGCCCCGCGCAGGGGCTTCACCTCGCCGACCGAGTAGGGAGGGAAGTTGTAGTGCAGCATGAACTTGCGGAAGGACTGGCCTTTGAGCGACTCCATCCGCTGCTCGTCGTCGCTGGTGCCCAGCGTGGTGGTGACCAGGCCCTGCGTCTCGCCGCGGGTGAAGAGCGCCGAGCCGTGGGCGCGGGCCAGGAGGCCCACCTCGCAGGAGATCTTGCGCACCGTCCTGGTGTCGCGGCCGCCGATGCGCCGGCCCTCGTGGGTGATCATGCGGCGCATGTACTCGTATTTGAGATCCTCGAGCGCCGTCTTGACGTCCTTGTCCTTGCCTTCGAAGGGAGCGCCGGGAGCGCAGAGCTGCGCAACCACCTCCTTCTTGATCTGCGAGAGCGTCTGGTAGCGCTCGTGCTTCTCGTTGAGCGCGTAGGCCTGCTTGACCTTCTCCAGCACCGCCTCGCGGACCTTCTGCGCGACGCCCTCGGCCAGCGGCACCTTGTCGAACTTGCGCTTCTGCTTGTTGACCTGGCGGGCCAGCTTCTCCTGCGCGGCCAGCAGCGGCTCGATGGCGCGCTGGCCGAAGAGGAGCGCCTCGATCATGCTGGCCTCGTCGACCTCCTTGCCGCCGCCCTCCACCATGAAGATCGAGTCGCGGTTCGCCGCCATGATCACGTCGATGTCGGACTGCGCCCGCTCCTCTTCGCTGGGGTTGGCGATGAAGTTTCCGCCCACGCGCCCGACTCGCACGCCGGCGAACTGGAAGGGGAAGGGGATGTCGGAGATGGCCATGGCGAACGAAGCGCCGGTCAGCGCCAGCACGTCGGTGTCGTACTGGTTGTCGGCGGAGAAGACCGTGGCGATCACCTGGGTGTCGTTCTGGTAGCCCTCGGGGAAGAGCGGCCGCAGGCTGCGGTCGATGAGCCGCGAGATGAGCGTCTCGCGCTCGGTCAGCCGGCCCTCGCGGCGGAAGAAGCTGCCGGGGATGCGGCCCGCGGCCGACAGGCGCTCCTGGTAGTCGACCGTGAGGGGGAAGAAATCGAAGCCCAGCTTGGGCTCCTTCTGCGAGACGGCCGTCACCAGCACCATGCTGTCGCCGGCGCGCAGCACCACCGCGCCGTCGGACTGCTTGGCCAGCTTGCCCGTCTCGATTGAAATCTCCTGGTTTCCGACCTGCGCGGAGACCGTCATCGCGTCCATGTGCAACGTCCTTTCGCGCGGCCCCTGGCCGCGCCGTCACTGCTCTCGGTTGTGGGAGAGGGAGGATCCGGGAGCGGCGTTGGATCCTGATCGCAGGAGCGAAACCGTGTTCGCTGCTCCGATGAGGGTCCCACTGGCGCTCTCGGGTCCCGCCTCCTCTTTTGTACAGAACAAAGGGGGCATCTTCCGATGCCCCCCGGGTCAAAAAGCTACTTGCGGATGCCGAGCCCGTCGATCAGCTTGCGGTAGCGGGCCGTGTCCTTGGTCTTGAGGTAATCGAGCAACCGCCGCCGTTGGCCGACCAGCTTGAGCAGGCCGCGCCGCGAGTGGTGGTCCTTTTTGTGCGTCTTGAAATGCTCGGTGAGGTAGTGGATGCGCTCGGTCAGGAGCGCCACCTGCACCTCGGGGGAGCCGGTGTCCTTCACGTGCGTGCGAAATTTCTCCACCACGCCAGATTTCTTGCTCTCGTAATGCAAAGGCCCTTGCGACATCTTCTCGTTCCTTGTGTTTCCCCCCGCTCCTCCGCCGGCCGGGCGGGAGGGCGAGCAGGCATTGTTTTTAGTGCCTTCGCCTGCCGGCTGCAGCACGTTGGGCCGGATTGCCCGAAAGGCGCGTGAACCTACAGGCTGGAAGTGCGCTGGTCAAGCCGACTTGCCGGCGAAAGTGTAATGACCACCGACTTGGACGCCGGTGTATTGCTGGTATGCGCGACCTGGCGGGCGGGAACCAGCGCGTTGGCCTCGGGAAAGTAGGTGCAGGCGCAGCCGCGTGGGATGTCGTAAGCGAGCGCGACGAAGCGGCGCGCCGTGCGCGTCTCGCCCCGGAAATGGCTGGTGATGTCGACCATCTGACCATCCTCGAGCCCCAGCCCGGCCAGGTCGTCGCGGTTGACGAGCACGACGCGGCGGTCGCCGGAGAGGCCGCGGTAGCGGTCGTCGAGCCCGTAGATGGTGGTGTTGTACTGGTCGTGGCTGCGGACCGTCATCATCAGAAGCTCCCCCTTGCCCAGCTTGCGCTGCGGAAGCGCGTGCACGGTGAAGCGCGCCTTGCCGGAGGGGGTGGTGAACTTTCCCTCGCGCGGGCCGTTGGGCAGGTGGAACCCGCCCGGTTTCCGGACGCGCTCGTTGTAGCCCTCCGCGCCGGGGACCACCTGCGCGATGAGATCACGGATGCGGTCGTAGTCCTCGGCGAGCCACGCCCAGCGCACCTTGGTACGCTGTCCCAGCGTCGCCTGCGCCAGCCGCGCGACGACGTCCGGTTCGGAGAGCAGGTGCTCGCTGGCCGGCGGCATGCGGCCGCGCGACATCTGCACCACGCCCATCGAATTTTCGGTGGTGACGAAGCGGCCGCCGTCGCGCTCGGTGCGGCCCAGGCAGGGGAGGATGAGCGCGGTCTCTCCCGCCACCAGGTGAGCGCGGTTCAGCTTGGTCGAGACGTGCGCCGTCAGCTTCGCGCGCCGCAGCCCCGATGCAGTATATTCAGTATCCGGCGTCGCCGAGAGGAAGTTGCCGCCCAGCGCGAAGAAGACCTTCGCTCGCCCTTGGTGCAGGGCGTGAATGGTGTTCACGGTGTCGAGGCCGTGCTCGCGCGGCGCCGTGATCCCTGTCGCTTTCTCCAGGGCGTCGAGGAAGGCCGGCCCGGGTTTCTCCCAGATCCCCATGGTGCGATCGCCTTGCACGTTGCTGTGGCCGCGCACCGGGCACACGCCCGCGCCCGGCTTGCCGATGGCCCCGCGCAGGAGCAGCACGTTGACGATCTCGCGCACGTTGTCGACGGCGTTCTCGTGCTGGGTGAGGCCCATGGCCCAGCAGAAGATGATCCGCTCGTTCCCGGCGAGCAGCCCGGCCGCCTGGCGGATCAGTTCCTCGGGCACGCCGCACCCCTGGACGATCTCCGCCCAATTCAATCGCCGGAGGTTCTCGACGTACGCGAGCGCGCCCTCGGTGCGGTCGCGCACGAAGGACTCGTCGACTGCGCGCGCCTCGACGATGGCCTTCCCCAGCCCTTGCAGCAAGGCCACGTCGCCGTTGATGCGGAGCTGGAGGAAGAGATCGGTGATCGGCGTCCCCGGGCCGAGCAGCCGCAGCAATTCCTGCGGGTGGCGGAAGCGCATCAGCCCCGCCTCGGGCAGCGGGTTGACGCTGACGATGCGCGCGCCGGCGCGCTTGGCGCCCTGCAGCGCCGTCAGCATGCGCGGGTGGTTGGTGCCCGGGTTCTGCCCGATGACGACGATGACCTGCGCCTTCTCGAAGTCGTCGAGACGCACGGTGCCCTTGCCGGCGCCGATGGTCTCGGAGAGCCCCGCGCCGCTCGACTCGTGGCACATGTTGGAGCAGTCGGGCAGGTTGTTGGTCCCGTACTCGCGCACGAACAATTGATAGAGGAAGGCCGCTTCGTTGCTGGCGCGGCCCGAGGTGTAGAAGACCGCCTCGTCGGGCGAGGCCAGCGCGTTCAAGTGCCGCGCGATGAGCGTGAACGCCTCGTCCCAGTCGAGCGGCCGGTAGTGCGTGGCGCCCTGCTCGAGCAGCATGGGAGAAGTGAGGCGGCCTTGCTTCCCCAGCCAGTGGTCGCTCTGGCGCGACAGCTCGGCGACGCTGTGGCGGGCGAAAAAATCGGGTCCGGCGCGCGCGGAGGTCCCCTCCTCGGCGACGGCCTTGGCGCCGTTCTCGCAGAACTCGACCAGCGAGCGCCGGTCGTCGGGCTCGGGCCAGGCGCAGCCCGGACAGTCGTAGCCGTCGAACTGATTCAAGCGGAAGAGCAGCCGCGCGCCGCGCAGCGGACCCGCCTCGCCGAAGGCGCGCTTCAGCGACGCGGCGATGGCCGGCAGGCCTCCCGCGGCGCGGGGTGGTGCCGCTCGGGCGAGCGGCACCAGGTCCTCGGGCGGCTGTGCCCGCGCTCCGCGAGGGTCGGCCAACTCGGGCGGCGCGGATTTCTCGGGAAGGAGGCTCACTGCCCGCGCGCTTCCTTCTTGAGCGGGACAAGCTGCGCGTAACCCGTGTAGCGCTCGTCGATGTGCCGCACGTAATCCACCGGCTCGATCCCGCGGCAGAACCCGAACCGCGCCTGCTGGGCGTACTTGTGGTCGGAGAGCTTGAGGAGGAAGGGCGCCACCTCGCGCCAGCGCGTCGCGTCCTTCTTCGCCGCGCGGGCGAGCTTGCGCGCGTCGTCGACGTGCCCGAACCCGGAGTTGTAGGCCGCCAGCGCGAAGCGGAAGCGCTCGATCGCGTCGGGCACGTTCTGGTAGTGGTCGGAGAGCTGGTGCATGTATTTGAGCCCCCCGCGGATCGACTGCTCGGGATCGGTCGGGTCGGTGATGCCCAGCCCCTTGGCGGTGGCCGGCATGATCTGGAAGAGCCCCAGCGCCCCTACCCAGCTCTTGCGGTGCGGCTCGAAGCGGCTCTCCTGGTAGATCTGCGCGGCGACGAGCCGCCAGTCGAAGTCGTGCTGCTCGGCGTACTTGCGCACCATCGGGTCGTAGGGCGAGAGCGTCCCCGTCTCCGAGGCGTAGAACTTGTCGGCGCGCTCCTTCTTGAGAGAGCGCTCGGCCTCGAAGTACTTCCTCTTGAGGATGTTGAAGTCGGGCTTCTTGCGCAGCTCGTGAAAGACGTCGTCGATGGCCTGCTTCAACTTCACCTGGCCCGGCCGCACCGCCCACGCCAGCGCGCGCTCGTCGCTGATGGGCGGCCCCAGGATCAGGTTTTCCCAGTAGGCGGTGTGGATGTTCGCCAGGAGATCGTCGGCGATGGTGTAGCTCATCGCTCCCTGGGAGACGGCCTGGAGGATGGTGTCCGTCTCCCAATCCTCCGCCACCGGCTTGATGTTCACCACCGCCTTGCCCGCGGCCTTGAGCTTCTCGTTGAGCGCGAGCAGCGTCCGGTAGTAGGAGGAGCTCTCGCGGACGTGCACGTCCTTGCCGGAGAGCCCCTCGGCGTCCTTCACCTCCGGCGTACCGTCCTTCCACACCACCACTTCTTGGGTTTTGCCCCACGGCTCGGCAAAGAGCACCTGCTTCTTGCGATCGTCGGTGACCGTCACCTCGGCGGCGATGACGTCGCCTTCTCCCTTGAGCAGCTCGGGGACCATGTCGGCCCAGTTCTGCGTGATGATCATGTCGACGCGGATGCCGAGGTGCTGGGCGAGCTTCTTCCCCAGCTCGTAGTCGAAGCCCATGCGGTGGCCGCGGTAGATGAAGAAGCTGGTGTCGTTGTTGCGCGTGAGGACGCGGAGGTAGCCGCTCTTGACGATCTCCTCCAGCGTGCGGGGATGGTCGGGGCGGCCCGAGGCGCGCGAGACGATGCCCTCGGGCGCGGCGTCCTCGTTCTCGGGCCCCGACTCGGCGGCCGGGACGTCGTGCTGCCCCGCGGTGGAGCCGATGGGCTCGCCGCCATCGGCCCCTCGAGCGAGCGCTCCGGCGGCCATCAGGGCGGCAGTGAAAAGCAAGCGCTCCTTCGGCATCGCGGCGAGCGTAGGAGCAGGGTCCCGGGACGGTCAAGCGGTCGCTCGGCCGGCCGGGGAACTCCTCCTTGCCCTCAGACGGCACAACGGGCGAGCATGGGGCCGTGCCCTCTCCGCAGGAAATGACCAGCTTCCTCGGCGCCCTCCTGCTCTGGCTGTGCGTGGGCTACCTGCGCCGCGCGCTCGACCGCCGCCGCGTGCTCAGGCCGGCCGTGAAGCAGTTCTTCCAGGAGCTGGGCGTGCCGCAGCGGCTCCTCTTCCTCTACATCGCGGCGCGGCTGGGCCTCTTCCTCTTCGGGGGCGTAGCCCACCCGGCGGTGGTGCACGGGCTCGACACCGCCTCGAAGTTCTTCGGCGTCACGGGGCTGATCCGTCTCTTCGACTCGCTCGTCTTCGCTTTCATCCGCTGGCGCGGGAAGCAGGGCATGCCGCGCATCCTGCGCAGCCTGATGGACTGGGCCATCACCTTCCTCTGCGCGGCGGTGCTCCTGCGCGTCGAGTACAAGCTCGACCTCAGCAGCATCTTCGCCACCAGCGCCCTGCTCTCCGTGGTGCTCGGTTTCGCCCTGCAAGAATCGCTGGGAAACCTCTTTGCCGGACTCACGCTCCACGCCGAGCAGCCTTTCGAGGCGGGCGAGTGGGTGACGTTCGGGAAGTACTCCGGACGGGTGCTCGACGTGGGTTGGCGATCGACGCGCCTCATCACTGCCGACGAGGACGAGCTGCTCGTCCCCAACAGCCTCATCAGCCGCGAAGTGGTCATCAATCACATGCGGCCGCACGTCACCGACGTGATCGAGCTGACCATCGCCGTCGACCTCGACGTCTCGCCCCCGCGCGCCAAGGCGGTGCTGCTCGAGGCGGTCAAGTCTTGCCCCCTGGTGCTGCAGTCGCCCGAGCCGGTCGTGCAGCTCGCCTCTTTCATGGACCGCGGCGTGAACTATCGCATCAAGCTGCACACCGAGGGCGTTCACGTGGAGCGGGCGGCGCTCGACCAGGTGCAGCAGGCCATCTGGTACGCGTTGCGCCGCGCGGCCATCGAGATGCCTTTCCCGCAGACCACCATCTCCGTGCGCGAGCGCGGGCCCGAGGCGGAGGAGCGCCGCCGGCGCGAGCACCTCGCCGAGGCGCAAGATCTATTGGGGCGCATCGACCTGGTTCAGGCGCTCAGCGCCGAGGCGCGCAAGACGCTGGCGGAGCGGGCCCGCTTCGTCGAGTACGGGCCGGGCCAGGCCATCGTGCGGCAGGGGGAGCAGGGCGACACGCTCTACCTGGTGGCGCGGGGCGAGGTGAGCGTGCGCATCGACATGGGGGGTGTCGCGCCGCAGCGGGAGGTGGCCCGGCTGGGCCGCGGCGCGGTCTTCGGCGAGATGAGCATGCTGACGGGCGAGTCGCGCACGGCCACCGTGGTGTCGTTGGGCGACGCGGCGCTGCTGGCGCTCGATCGCGACGCGTTCGATCGCATTCTCATGAAGGAGCCCGAGCTCGCCCAGACCATCGCCGAGGTGATCGCGCGGCGGCGCACCGCGCTGGACCAGGCCCGCGCCGAGATGGCGCCCGCCGTGGAGCAGGAAACGTCGAATCTCCTCAGCCGCATCCGCTCCATCTTCGGGTTCCGCCAGAAGTCCGAGCGCGCGACGGGCACGTGATCGTCGACGCGCACGTGCACCTCTTTCCCGACCGCCTCGCGCAGGCGATCCGGCGCTGGTTCGACGAGCACGCCTGGAGCATCGAATACCGCACCGGCGTCGAGGAGAGCCTGGCCACGCTGCGCGCCGGCGGGATCGATCGCGTCGTCGCGCTCCCCTATGCGCACAAGCCCGGCATGGCGCGGGCGCTCAACGACTTCACCGCGGAGATGGCGGCGCGCCATCCCGAGGTGCTGCCGTGCTGCACCGTTTTTCCCGGCGAGGAGGGCGAGGAGGCGATCCTCGACGAGGCGCTGGCCGGGCCTTTCCGCGGCGTGAAGATCCATTCGCACGTGATGAAGATCGCGCCCGACGACCCGCGCCTCGACCCGGTGTGGCGCGCCTCGGCCCGCTATCGCAAGCCGATCGTGATCCACTGCGGACCCGAGCCTTCGCTGCACGGCTACGGCGTCGACACGCGCGCCGTCTCGGGCGCTGACAAGCTCCGGCGCGCGCTCGACCGGCATCCCGAGGCGATCGCCATCGTCCCGCACCTGGGCGTCGACCAGACGGCGCAGTTCGAGGCGATGCTCGGCGAATATCCGAACCTCTATCTCGACACCACCATGGCCATCACCGGCTATTTTCCTTATCAGCCGGACCCGGCGGTGCTGCGCCGCCATCCCCATCGAATTCTCTACGGCACCGACTTTCCCAACATTCCTTACTCGTGGGACCGCGAGCTGAAGGCGCTGAAAGCTTTGCAGCTCCCACCGGCCGACGAGGCAAAGATCCTCTCCGGCAACGCGCTCCGGCTCTTCAGTAGCGCGGGACCGACGGGTCGATGAGTTGGGACCAGAGGTCGATCCCGCCCGTCAGCGACACAGCGTCGGGAAAGCCCGCTTGTCTGAGGAACGCCGCCGCCGAGAGGCTGCGCACGCCGTGGTGGCAGTAGCAGACCACCAGATCGCCCCGCGCGGGCTGCACCTCGTCGAGCCTCTCCTGAAGGTCGTGCAGCGGGATGAGCGCGTCGCCCGGCAAGCGCGCGAGCTGGTGCTCCCACTCGTGGCGCACGTCGAGCAGGTAGACGCACTCGCCGCGCCGGAGCTTCTCCGACAATTCTTCGGGCCCGATCTCCATCAGTGGCCGCGCAGTCTTTTCTGCATGGTGCGGCGGACCGTCTCGTAGCCCAGGTCCTTGTACAGGTCGCGCGCGCGGCGGTTGTTGCCCGCGACCTCGAGCGCGATGATCTCGATGCCGCGCTCGCCCGCCTCCTGCTCCGCCTTGGCCATGAGCAGCCGCCCGTACCCCTGGCCGCGCACGGCGCGCACCAGGCCCATGGTCGTCACCTGCAAGGTGGGCGTGCCGTGGCGCGCGTCGTCGCGCTCGGTCAACCAGATATGGCCGAGGTACTCGCCGCCGTCGCCTTGCAGCACCCAGAGCTGCGCGCCGGGCCGGCGGAAGCCTTTGCGGCTGAAGCCCATCTTCACGTCGAGCAGCGCAGGGAAGCGCTCGCGCAGCGTGGCGCGCTCGACCTCCGTCGACTCGCCCAGCGAGTCGAGCTGCGTCTCCAGCTCGAGGTCGAAGAAGTGCTGCCAGTCCTTTTCGGCGTAGGGGCGCAGGTGGGGCATGACCGGCCCTGTAGCGAAAACGACGCGCGCCATCAAGGTGGCACTTGCATCCTTCGTCAGTTTCCGCTTGAAGGTGCGGTCGGAATTGCGGAGGAGCCGTGTCGAGAAAGCAGCGGAGCAAGGGCAAAGGGCCGGGTCCGGGCGCGCCGTCGCAGCCGCCGCAGCCGAAGCCGGTGGGCGGCGGCGGTTGGGCGCCGTTGCGCGACGCCATCCGGCGCGACGTGGAGCAGGCTGTCATGGCGCTGGCGTTCGCCGAGCGCATGTACCAGAAGCTCGACACGCAGCGGCGGCTGTTCATGGACTTTCCCCGCGTGATGGAGCAGGTCCGCTCGGGCGCGCTGGAGCGGGTCGGGGCGGCGCTGTCGCGGCTCTACGAGGGCGGGCAGGGGTTCGACCTGCAGCGCTTCCTGCGCGACCTGCCGCTGGCCCTGGCGCAGCTCGCCGCCGCGGAGAAGAAGACCGCCTCGGAGCCGCCACCTTCGCCCGCGACGGAGCCGTCCGCCGCCGCTGCCACCGAGCCGCCCGCCCCCCCTGCCAGCGAGGCGCACCCGGCTGAAGCCAAGCCCGCCTCCGAGCCTCCCCCCGCCGAGGCGGCCGCCAAGCCCGAAGGGAAGCCCGCCGAGGCCGCGGACGGCGCCCAGCCCGTCTCGCCGCGCCTCGAGCTGCGCGCCAAGTTGCTCGCGGCCGCCCCCCAGCTCGCCAAGGCAGCGCAGAGCTACCGCCGCAACGTCGCCACCGTGAAGCGCGCCGCCCAGCCGCGCCGCTCGCCGGGGCCGTGGCGCGCCGACCGCGAGGTGCTGGAGGAGGCGCGCCGCGCCGTCGAGTTCGTGCAGAAGCTCTACGACGCCTACGCCGAGGCCTGGGCCGACCAGCCGCTCCCGCCCAACCTCGACGAGGCGACGGCGGGCGAGGTGGACCGCTTCCTGGCCTGGACGCAGCTCGACCGCTACGTCGAGCTGGCGGTGCTCGCGTCGACCAATGCGCCGCGCCCGCCCAAGCCCGGCCAGCACGTCGTCGGCGCCCCCAGGGAAAGCGCGCCGCCGGCGCATCCGCCGCTCCCCGTCAGCGAAGCGTCGCCCGGCGCGGGAGGCACGACCGAGCCCGAAAAGGACCTGACGCCCGCTGCCGCGCCGCCCGCGGCAAACCAGCCCGTCGAGTCGCCCGAACCCGGCCGTGCTTGATGCTGATCTGCGCTCTTGGACTGCTGCTGGCCGGACCGGTAGCGGCAGAGGAGGAGCGCCTCGGCCTGCATTTCCAGGCCACCGTCGCCGCACAGGCGCACCCGGCCTTCAGCGCGGCTTATAGCGGCCGCAACAGCATGGTCACCGAGGCGGAGTCGGCCACCTCGGTGGTGATGGACCTCTTCGCCGGCGTGCGTCTCTGGCGCGGCGCCGAGTTCTACTTCCAGCCCGAGTTGAGCGGCGGCGGCGGCCTCAGCCTCACGCTGGGCGTCGCCGCGTTTCCCAGCGGCGAGGTGTACCGCGTCGGCAGCTTCGCCCCGACCGTCCTTCCGGCGCGCGCGTTTCTGCGTCAGGTGATCGGGCTGGGCGGCGGCCGGGTCACCCTCGACCCGGGGGCGAATCAGCTCGGCGGCGAGCGCGACGTGGACGCGCTCACCATCACGGTGGGAAAGATCGCCCTCCCCGATTTCGTCGACAACGTCCCGCTCTCCAGCGACCCGCACACGCGCTTCATGAGCTGGGGCCTCTTCGCCTCGGGCGCGTACGATTACCCGGCCGACACGTCGGTCCGCGCGGCCGTGGTCCTCGAGCCCCAGTACGCCAACTTGATGCCGATGGATTGGAACATCGTCCGCAGCCGCGGCATCGTGGGCGAGTTCGAAGGCCGTTTCGAGCTGGGCGGGCGCAGGGGTGCGGCGCGCGTCCTCGGCTTCCTCAACACCGCCCGCATGGGCAGCTACCGCCAGGCGCTCGAGGACCCGAGCTTCGGTCTCGACGTGACGGCCACGCGCGCCTACGGACGCACCAAGGCGGGCTTCGTCGCCAGCGCCAACCAGGACCTGGGGGACGGCCTGGGCGCGTTCGCGCGCGTGAGCTGGAACGACGGCGCCAACGAGACGTGGGCCTTCACCGAGATCGATCGCTCGTTCGCGGCCGGGGCGCTGCAATCCGGCCTGCGCTGGGGACGCCCCGGCGACGAGGCGGGCGTCGCGCTGGTGGTGAGCGGCCTCTCCGGGCTGCACCGCCGCTACCTCGCGGCCGGCGGGTACGGCTTCATCATCGGAGACGGCGCCTTGAACTACGGCCCCGAGGTGCTGGGCGAGATCTTCTACCGCGCCGCGCTCACGCCGCTCATCTCGGCCGGCGTCAACTACCAGCCGGTCATCAATCCGGCCTACAACCGCGATCGCGGACCGATCCACGTCTTCACCTTCCGCGTTCACGTGGCGTTCTGATGCGCAGGCTGGCTCCCATCGTCCTTGCCGCCGCGGCTTGCTCGTCGCACGCCGATTCGGTGTGCAACGACATCGGCTATTGCCGCTCGCTGAGCGACCAGCAGATCGGCGCCTGCCAGAAGGAGGCCAAGTCGCTGGCCAAGGAAGCGAACGACTCAGGCTGTTCCAGGCAGTTCGACGCCTACTTCTCCTGTGCCGACGATCGCTACGAGTGCCGAGGCAACACGCCCGTCTTCCCCGGGTGCGAGACGCCACGCTCGGCGCTCGACGATTGCCTGGCGCAGGGCCGCTTGTCCAACGCCTGCGGCCAGCTCGCGCTCCTGCTCGCCCAGTGCCCGGGCGGCCCGCCCGCGCCTTCGCCGCTCCCGCCGCCCTGCGGCGCCCCCGAGCTGTGCGCGGTGCGCTGCTACCTCGACGCGGTGGCCGACGTCTGCCGCCCCCAGCCTGTCGAGCTGGCCGCCTCGACGCGCTGCGGCCAGACCTGCCCCTTCTAAAGTGGCGCGCAGGCGGGCCTTTGAGCTATAGCCGCGCGCATGAGCAGCCTTCGGCCCGTCCCCAGCCCACCGGACGCGCAACTCACGCCGGACCTGCTCCGCGAGATGCACACGCTCATCGTCAGGGCGCGCGTCCTCGAGGAGCGGCTCATCTACATGTACAGGCAGGGCGACGGCTATTTCTGGATCGGCGGCCCTGGCGAGGAAGCGTTCAACGTTCCGCTGGGCTTGCTCATCCACAAGGGCAAGGGGCCGCAATACGACTACTGCCACTTCCACTACCGGCAGAGCGCGACGCTCCTGGCGATGGGCGAGGACCCCATCGACGCGCTGCGCATGATGAAGAACACCGCCACCGACCCGTACACGGGCGGGCGCAACTTCGCGGGCCACTACTCGAAACGGGTTTGGAACGTCGTGCCGGTGTCGAGCCCCATCGAGGTGCAGTACTCGATGGCGCCGGGCACGGCCATGGCGCAGAAGCGCGCCGGCGGGCGCGGCATCACCATCGTCACCGGCGGCGACGCGGGCACCGCCGAGGGGGATTTCTCCACCTGCCTCATCTGGTCGTCGCGGCCGGCCAACCCGCTGCCCGTGCTCATTTGCGTCACCAACAACAAGTGGGGCATCTCGACCGGCTGGCAGGGCCAGCACGGCGAAAAGCGCATCAGCGACCGCGGCAAGACCTTCGGCATCGAGTCGAAGACCATCGACGGCAACGACCCGGAGGTGAGCTACCGCGAGATCGCCGCGGCGATGGAGTACGTGCGCAGCGAGCGCAAGCCGTTTTTGCTCGAGGCGGTGGTGTCTCGATTGTACGGGCACAGTTCGGCCAGCGGGGCCAACCGCGTCAACGACGAAGCCGACTGCCTGACGGGCTTCGAGCGTCGCCTGGAGGAGCGCGGGCTGCTCTCGCGCGCGCAGATGGACGAGATGCGCGCGCAGTTCAGCGCCGAGCTGCAGGCCGCGCACCGCAGGGTGAAGGAGGAGCCGCAGCCGGAAGGGAAGACCATCTACGAGCACATCTTCAGCGAGCGCGACCTGGTGCGAGGCGACGAATGAGCAACATGGTCCAGGCCATCCGCATGGCGCTCCACGTCGCCGAGGAACGGCACGGCGTCACCGACATCTTCGGTGAGGACGTGGGCCCGCCGCTGGGCGGCGCGTTCACCGCCACGCAGGGGCTGCGCACGGCGTGGAACTCGCCGCTCGACGAGCGCGGCATCGTGGGAACGGCCATCGGGCTCGGGCTGGCGGGGTGCCGCAACGTCGCCGAGATCCAGTTCTGCGACTACGCCTTCAACTCCATCGACCTGCTCAAGCTGGGTGGGATGATGCACTGGGTGTCCAACGGCGACTGGAATTGCCCCATGACCATCATGACGCCGGTGGGGTCGGGCATCCGCGGCAGCATCTATCACTCGCACTCGTTCGACGCGACGGCCACGCACATCCCCGGATACAAGATCGCCATGCCGTCGACGCCGCGCGAGGCGTACGGCTTGTTGCTCAGCAGCGTGGTCGACCCGAACCCCTGCTTCTTCCTCGTGCCCAAGGCGCTCATGCGCGTGCGCTCGCCGCCCGGCGAGGAGATCCCCGGTGAGCCGGGCGACGACAAGGCGCTCTCGAAGATGATCGACGCGCCGCTGGGCGACCGCGGCAAGTGGCAGCCGCAGTGGCCCGACACGCCCGACCTCTTCATCCCCTTCGGCGAGGGGCGAACCGTTCGTCCCGGCCGCGATCTGACGGTGGTGAGCTACGGCCGCACGCTCCCCCTGTGCGCGAGAGCGGCCGACGCGCTCGCCGCCGAGGGGATCGAGGCGGAGGTCATCGACCTGCGCTCGCTCTGGCCTTACGACTGGACGCGCATCGCCGAGTCGGTGCGGCGGACCGGGCGCGCGCTCTTCGTCAACGAGGACACCGAGGTGACCAACTTCGGCGAACACCTGCTCCGCCGCACCGTCGAGGAATTGTTCTACCAGCTGGTCGCTCCGCCGCGCCTTCTCGCGGGGGCACACCTGCCGGGCATCGGTCTGGCCGACAACCTCGAGATGGCGTCGGTGCCGCAGCTGCCCAGCATTACCGAGGCCATTCGCTCGGTCGCCAGGACGGAACCCTGAGCTATTTGCGATGGGGAAGGGCGCAGGCGCGCATGCCGAGGGCGGCCGAGATGCGGTGGCGGTTTTTGGCGAAGCGGTCGTAGCCCCAGTCGGTGAGCTGCTTCAGGCCCGGCGCGCGCAGCAACGCGCCCAGGGTCGACCAGCCGCGCAGCTCGCGCAGGATGCGCGCAACGCCTTCGCCGCGGGTGAACTTCCCGCCTCCCTCCTCGAGCACGACCATGGTGTGCTCGGTCTCCTCGAGCGACACCCCCGCCGGCAGCGCCGCGTCGTTCCCCACGAAGCGGAACACTCCGCGGCGGTCGCGCTTGCGGATCCACGCCACGCTCGCCTGACACACGCCGCAGTCGGCGTCGTACACGACGGTCAGCACGGGATGAAGGATAACTGGCCACCCGGCCGATGGCTTTCAGCCCCGCTCCCTCGGTAAGTTGCGTCGATGCCCATCCTCGCGGCGCTTCTCGCGCTCTCCCTCATTCCGCTCGCCGAGCCAGAGGGGCCGCACGCGCGTGAGGCCGCGCTCCACGCCCAGGACCCCGAAGCGGAATGGGTGCGCGCGCTCCCGGCGCAGCGGACGCAACAAGCCGCGACGCCGTCCCCGCTCTCCAAGCGCGTGTACGGCTACGTGCCTTATTGGGTCTCGCTCGACCTGGCGGCGTTCCACTGGGATCTGGTCAGCGACGTGATCGCCTTCTCCGTCGAGATCGCGACCGACGGCACCGTGTCGAACCTGCACTCGCTCCCCGGCGCGGCGCTGGTGCAGGCCGCCCACTCGCACGGCGCGAAGGTCCACCTCGCGGCCACGCTCTTCAACACCAGTGGCGGCGGCGAGATCGCCACCTTCCTCGGCAGCAGCGCCGCCACGGCCAAAGCGACGCAGCAACTGGCGTCGCTGGCACAGGGCCTCGACGGCATCAACCTGGACTTCGAGTTCGTCCCCTCGGCATCGCGCGCCGCCTTCACGGCCTTCGTCCAGCAGCTTCACGCCGCGCTGCCCGCCGGCTCCGAGCTGACGCTGGCGATGCCCGCCTCGGTCGGCTACGGGGGTTACGACGTGCCCAACCTGGCCGCCGCCACCGAGCGGCTCTTGCTGATGGAGTACGACTACCACTGGCGCGCCTCGCTGACGTCGGGCGCCAACTCGCCGCTCGCTGCCGTCGAGACCGCGGTGAACGGGTTTCTCGCGCAGGCGCCCGCGGCGTCGATCGCCATGGGCGTTCCGTACTACGGCTACGACTGGCCCACCGCGACGGACAGCCCCGGCTCGAACACGTCGGCGGGTGGGAGCACCGTGCTGTTCAGGGACGTGTTCGGCAAGTTTGCCACTTACGGCCGTCTCTGGGATTCGGCGTCGCAGACGCCCTGGTATCGATACGCGGCCGGCGCGCAGCCGCACCAGGGCTGGGTCGACGACGATCAGTCGCTGGCGCTCAAGTTCACCTGGGCGAACCAGAAGGCGCTGGCGGGCGTGATGATCTGGGCGCTCGGTTACGACTCGGGCCGCACCGAAGCGTGGGACGCGCTGCGCGCGTTCGCCCAGTTGACCCCGCCACCGGCGGCCCCTGCGCACGGCTGCTCGCAGACGGGCGCGACGCCGGCCTGGCTCGTCCTTGCCGCCGCGCTGGCCTCCGGCGCGGCTAGACGCCGGGGTGCGTGTTAGAAATCGGAATCATGGTTCCCGAGAAGTACCGGCTTGCCGCCATCGGCCGGTTTCTCATCGATCAATTCGAGCTGCGCCGCCCGGGGTTGAAGGAGTGGACGCCGCAGGTCGAGGCGTCGTTCCGCGAGCAGGCCGAGGCCGAGCTGCTGCAGATGCAGCGGCAGTTGCGCGAGATGGGAATCGACGACGCGCAGTACTGGCCGCGGGTGCGCCGCGCGCTCGACCAGATCCTGCTGCCGCGTTACGCGAAGCTCACCACCGAGGAGATCGCGCTGGCCAAACGCCACTACGGTATCTGGCGCGGCGGCGACCTGGTCGCGCGCGGCACGTTTGCGCTGGTGGGATTCGTGCTGGGCATCATCGCGGTGGAGATCCCGTACATCCCCGTTTACGAGAAATGGTTCCCCGCGCTGCTGCTCGTCGGCGGCCCGATGTTTCCGGAGATGGTCATGTGGTGGTACCGGTGGCGCTTCCGGCGGAAGCTTTCCGACCTCATCCGCGATCTCGGCAAGGCCAGCGAGACGCTGGAGACCTACCGTCCGCTCTCGGAGCTGACGCGCGCGCTGGAGATGGACCCCGATCTGGCCGAGGCGCCCGCCGTTCCCGCCGGGCGCGAGAGGAGTTGAAGTGGAGTTCAACGTCGCCTCCCGCAAAGTCACCCTCACGCCCAAGGGCTTCAAGACGCTCTGGATCGCCGGCTCGAGCGTTCTGATCATCCTGCTCGCGTACAACTCCTGCAGCACCTACGTCGGGCCGGGCGAGACGGGCGTCAAGCAGATCAAATTCGGCCTCGGCAAGGGCATCGAGCCCACCGTCTACACCACCGGCCTGCACTACGTGGGCGTGGGCGAGACGATGCATCGCTTTCCCACCCGCGTGCAGGTGCTGGAGCTCTCCAACTCGCGCGGCGAGGCGAGCGAGGGGGACCTGGAAGGCCACCGCGTCGCCCCCGGTGTGAACATCCAGACCAGCGAGGGATACACGGTGCAGGTCGACATCACCGTGCTCTACCGCATCGCGGATCCCTTGAAGGTCATGCAGACCATCGGGCCCGGCCGCCTGTTCGAGGACAGCGCGGTCATCCCGCGCGCCCAACAAGATTTGCGCCGCGCGCTGGGCGAGCTGGACGCGGAGGATTTCTATCGGGGGAACAAGCGCACGCAGAAATCGCACGAGGCGCAGGTCGCGCTGAAGGAAGAGCTGAACGAGAAGGGCATCGAGGTGCTGCAAGTGCTCATCCGCCGGTACACCTACGACCAGCGCTACCAGGCGGCCATCGAGCAGCGGAAGATCCAGGACCAGACCGTCTACAAGAACGAGGCCGAGGCCAAGTCGGCCACCGCCAACGCGGCCAAGAACAAGATCATCGCCGAGGGGGCCGCCTCCGTGCAGGTCGAACTGGCGCGCGGCGAGGCGGAAGTGAAGAAGCTGGTGGCCGAGGCGGACCTCTACCGCCGGCAGAAGGCGGCCGCCGGCGATCTGCTGGTCAAGCTGGCCGAGGCGCAGGGCATCGAGCTGGAGAATCAGGCGCTGCGCGGGGTGGGCAGCGAGAACATGGTGGGCCTGAAGATGGCCGATGCGCTGCGCGGCACCCGAGTGATCGTCTTGCCCAGCGACGGCGAGGGCGGCATGAACCCGCTCGATCTCAGGACGCTGCTCAAGCGCTTCGACGTGAAGGAGTGATCATGAAAAGCGGGCTTCAGACCTCGGGCCTCAGGCCTCGGCTGCTGCCGGCCGCGTTGTTGTTGGTCGCTGGGTGCACCTTCCACAGCACCGACTCCACCGAGGTGGGCGTGCTCACGCGCAAGATCGCCCTCTTCGGCAAGGCGGGCGTACAGCAGGAGACCTATCCGCCGGGCGCGACCTACACGTTCCCGGCCATGATCACCGATTGGCACGTCTTCAACGTCGCCCTGCAGAACCTCGAGATGGTCAAGTCCGAGAAGCGCGGCGACCGCGCCACCAAGGACGACATCGAGTTCAAGACCCACGACGGCAACGACATCTCCGTCGACGTGACGGTGGCCTGGCGCGTCGACACCGCCAAGGCGCCCTACATGCTCGAGCACGTCGGCGGCAGCACCACCGAAGTGAAGGAGAACCTGGTGCGCCCGACGTGCCGCAGCATCGTGCGCGACGTGCTCAACACCATGACCAGCGAGGAGTTCTACGTCTCGGACAAGCGCTTCCTCAAGGCGGAGGAGGCGCGCGACAAGCTGGCCAAGGTGATGGCGCCGGAGGGAGTGATCGTCGAGCGCGTCATCCTCGGCGAGCACCACTTCCACCCCGAATACGAGAAAGTGATCCACGACAAGAAGCTCGCCGAGCAGACCGCGGAACGGATGGTCTCGGAGGGGCACGCTTCGCAACAGGAAGCGCTGCGCAACCTCGAGACGGCCAAAGGACAAGTCAACCAGAAGATCGCCACCGCCCAGGGGCAGATGGGCCAGGTCAAGTTGAACGCCGACGCGGACTTCTACAAGTCGCAGCGCGAGGCCGAGGCCATCCTCGCCGAGAAGCGCGCCCACGCGAAGGGCGTGGAGAAGCAGAACCAGGCGATGAGCGGCGCGGGCGGGCGCACCATGGTCAAGCTGCGCGTCGCCGAGGCGCTGGCGGGGAAGCAGATCGTCTTTCTCCCCGGAGGTGGGAAGGGGGGCGGGCTGCAAACGCTCAACCTGAACGAGCTGCTCGGGCGCTTCGCGGCGGCGCGCGCGGTCGAGGCGGAAGTTCCCACCCCCGACGAAGGGACCGGCAAGAAGTAGTGGCTTGGCTGAAGCTCACGCTGGAGTACGACGGGACCGGATTCGTCGGGTGGCAGGCGCAGCCCAACGGGCGCAGCGTGCAGGCCGTGGTGGAGGCGGCGGCAGCGCGGCTGTGCGGAGAGCCGGTGCGCGTCACCGGGGCTGGCCGGACCGACTCGGGCGTCCACGCGCGCGGGCAGGTGGCGTCGCTGCGCGACTCGCGGGCGCTGCCGTTGAAGGCCTGGGCGGCGGGACTGAACGCGCTTTTGCCCGACGACGTGGCGGTGGTGCGCGCGGAGGAGGCGCCCGAGGGGTTCGATGCGCGGCGGTGGGCGCGCGGGAAGCGCTACCTCTATTCCGTAGTGGTGACGCCGGTGCGATCGCCCTTGCGGCGCGGCCGGGTCTGGGAGATCCGGCGGCCCTTGGATCTGGCCGCGATGCGCGCGGCCGCCCCGTCGCTTCTGGGCCGGCACGACTTCTCTGCCCTGCGCGCTGCCAACTGCCCGGCCCGCACCACCGTGCGGGAGGTCCGCCGCTGCGAAATTGTACAAAATGCACAAACCGCGCAGATCGATTTCGTCATCGAGGCGACCGCCTTCCTCAAGCACATGGTGCGCAACATCGTCGGCACGCTGGTCGAGGTGGGCCACGGCCGGCGCGCCCCCGACTCGCTCGCGGCGCTCCTCGAAGGGCGCGACCGCAAGCGCGCCGGCCCCACCGCGCCCGCGCACGGCCTGGTGCTTGACGAGGTGTTCTATCTGGCGGGCAACGTCGATCCCCTCCCCGAGGACGACGATGAGTGAGCCGCTCGTCGGGGTATGACCCTCTCGACGGGGCGTCCTTCGTCCCATTTTGAGACACCTATTTTGGGCACCTTGCCCATTTCGCTCCACTGAAGAAAAAAATAATTATTTGTTTTTGCCGACCGGCTCGGGGCCAGCGTCGCGGCCGATAGGGAAGTGCCGGCCCTCCAACTCGAGGAAGAAGCGCCCTCCCTCTTCTCGGAGCTGGTCGGCGAGCGAGAGCTGGGCAGGGCGCGTCAGCCGCGCCCGCTCGCCGCGCACGCGCGCGTAGAGCGCGTCGTCCGCCCCGCTGGCCAGCGCGGCGGGATCGAACTCGACCCATTCCCCCGAGGCGAGCTGGGCGCGCCGTCCCTCGATGCGGCGGACGAAGAGCCCGGCGTCCTCCACCTCGAGGTACGCCCAGTCCTTGCCGATGCGCGTCGCCCAGCGACCGTCGGGCGCGCGATGGATTCCCTGGTGCAGCACCGCGACGGTGCGCGCGTGCTCGACGGGCTCGCCGCGGTGCCAGAAGCGGCCCTCGCGGTCGAGGCGCAGCCCGCTCTGCTCGCGCAGCTCCTCCAGGTTCATCAGCGGCTCAATGCAGCACCGGTTGTTCCGCGGGGGCCGAGACGCGCGTGAACGTGAGCACGTCGTCCGATGGTCCCGCATCCACCATCACGGTGTCGCCCGGCCGGTAGTCGCCCTGCAGCACCTTCATCGCCAGCGGGTCGAGCACCATGCGCTGCAAGGCGCGCTTCAAGGGCCGCGCGCCGTACACCGGGTCGTAGCCAGCCCGGCCCACCGCCTCTTTCGCGCGCTGGGTCAGCTCCAGCTTGAGCTGCTTCTCCTCGAGCAGCTTCGCCAGCCGCTTGAGCTGGATCTCGACGATCCGCGCCAGCTCCTCGCGCCCCAGGCTGTGGAAGACGACGATCTCGTCGATGCGGTTGAGCAGCTCGGGCCGCAGCTCGGCCCGGATCGCCTCGCGCACGCGCCGGTCCTCGATCTTCGCATCTTCGCCCTGGACGTGCTGCGACCCGAGGTTCGAGGTGAGGATGATCACCGTGTTGCGGAAGTCGACCGTGCGGCCCTGGCCGTCGGTGAGGCGGCCGTCGTCGAGGACTTGCAGCAAGACGTTGAACACGTCGCGGTGCGCCTTCTCGATCTCGTCGAAGAGGATCACCGTGTACGGCCTGCGCCGCACCGCCTCGGTGAGCTGGCCGCCCTCGTCGTAGCCGACGTAGCCGGGAGGCGCGCCGATGAGCCGCGCGACGGAGTGCTTCTCCATGTACTCGCTCATGTCGAGCCGCACCATGGCCTGCTCGTCATCGAAGAGGAACTCCGCCAGCGCCCGCGCCAGCTCCGTCTTGCCCACGCCGGTCGGGCCGGCGAAGAGGAACGAGCCGATGGGCCGGTTGGGGTCCTGCAATCCCGATCGCGCGCGCCGCAC
>WNFF01000133.1_pt1 | contig 53064 bp, 41 predicted proteins | sample 5400441 | NCBI WGS metagenome assembly WNFF01 (sample SAMN13153345, study PRJNA577476) | soil metagenome | isolation source: 120 cm saprolite under Douglas fir tree site 2 hole 3 replicate 1 | place: USA:California | collected 2015-04-18 | reverse complement strand
TCTTTTCACGGTTTATCTCAACGGCGACAAGATCTTCGATGTGGATGACAAGACATTCACGGAGGCGGGCAAGGTGGGCCTCTGGACGAAGTCGGACAGCGCCATCTATTTCGACAATTTTGCGTTCGTAACAGCAGCCCCAGGGACAGAAGGCTACCATTTATCGCAAACAGTTCCCGTGGGCGGCGCGGGAGTTGTTGGCGTTCTTTCTACCATGGACACCGCTAGCCGGCGGCTGTATTTGTCGCATATTACCCAGGTCGACGTCATCGATATGGATTCCGGAAAGGTGGTGGGAAAAGTTGACAAGACGCCTGGTGTCCGGGCGGTTGCGGTAGTTTCAGAACTGGGGCGCGGCTTTACCACCAACGGCCAAGGCGCCTCGTCGACGATCTTCGATCTGAAGACGCTGGAGACCATCGGGGAGGTGAAAGTAGGCCCGTCGCCCACTCAAATCGTCTACGACCCTATGACGAAGCGTGTCTTCACTTTGAATCGGCGCGGCTACAGCCTGACGGCCATTGACGCTCAGGAGGGCACGGTATCCGGCACGGTCGAACTGGATGCACGGCCGGAATTCGCGGTGTCGGATGCCAAGGGCCGTCTTTTCGTCAGCCTGTGGGAGAAAGAGGTTGTCTTGTCGATTGATGCCCGGAAGTTGACGGCGGCCGGTGAGCCCTGGAAGGCGGGGGCCTGCGAGCGGCCCACGTCCATGGCAATCGACCAGAAGAACGCAAGGCTATTCGTCGGCTGCGAAAATAGCATGATGGCCGTCCTGGACGCCAATAGTGGGCGCCTGATTACCAAGGTGCCGACAAGCCAGGGAAGAGCAGCGACCGTCGCCTTCGATCAGCAAGCCCGCCTCGTATTTAGTTCCAACGGTGATGGGACCAACCGTGAAGGAGCCGTAACCGTCATCCGTCAGGAATCCGCGGACAAGTATAGCGTGCTGGAAACCGTGAAGATTGGGGCTGGAGCGAGGGCCGTGGCGCTGGATGAGAAAACGCACAACCTATTGGTGCCGTTTGCCGACCAAGCGACTCAGATGGGTAGCGGAGGTAACGACATCAGATACCTACCCGATACCTTTCGGGTTCTTGTCTTTGGCAAGTAAGAGTTAGTTGGCCCAGTCCCTCGCCACTGCCAGAATTGGTAGCGAAGGTGTCTCGGTGTGGCCTGGGCCAAGGAGGAGAAACCATGAAAACTCTTTCAGTTTTGCTCCTAGTCATCGTGGGTGCTTTCGCAACAGCAGTTTTGGCCGCTGGCGGCTATCACCTGCTACAAAAGGTCTCCGTTCCTGGCGATGACGGATGGGATCATCCTACCGTGGACACTGCTGCCCGGCGACTGTATGTAGCACATGGCTCACAGGTGGAAGTAATGGATGTCGATTCGGGAACGCTGGTGGGCAAAATCGAAAAAACGTCGGGTGCTCACGCGATAGCGATTGTTCCGGAACTGGGCCGTGGCTTTATCAGCAACGGCGGGGCTAACTCCGTGACGATCTTTAATCCCAAGACGCTCGAAACCATCGGGGAGGTGAAAGTGACTGGTGTGAACCCGGGTCCGATCATCTATGATCAGCCGACCAAGCGTATCTTCACTTTCAATGGCGGAAGCAGCAACGCAACTGCGATTGACGCTAGGGATGGCACCGTGGTGGGTACGATCGACCTGGGCGGAACGCGGGAACTTGCGGCGTCGGATTCGAAGGGCCATGTTTTTGTCAACCTGGTAGACAAAAACATTGTCTTGCAGATCGATTCTCAGAAGATGACGGCAGAGCAACGCTGGCCGCTGGGGGCCTGCCAGCGTCCTGGGACCATGGCAATCGACCAGAAGAACAGACGGCTATTCATTGGTTGCGCCAATCGCCTTATGGCAATTCTGGATGCGAATGATGGGCGCCTGATAACCACGGTGCCGATCGGCGAAGGGAGGGATCAAGCTGAGTTCGATCCGGAGACCGGCCTCGTATTTAGCTCCAACGGTGAAGGGACGGTAACCGTCATTCGTCAAGAATCCCCGGATAAGTACAGCGTGCTCGAAACCGTGAAGACGGAGCCCGGAGCGAGGACCATGGCCCTGGATTTGAAAACGCACAAGATATTTCTGCCGCTAGCCGACCTCGGGCCTGCGCCTCCGCCGACGGCGGAAAATCCGCGCCCCCGAGGGAGCATTTTGCCCGGAACTTTTCGGATTCTTATCCTGGGCATGTGAGAATCAGGTTGGCGAGTGTATGGGCCAACGAGGACCTGTGTACGAAGCACTGCCTTGAGGTGCAGCAAGAAAAGGCTTGCACCTACATACCGACAAGCATCGGAGCGAGACACGTTTAGCCTCCCACCGCAGTAGCCTCCAAATTGCTCGTAGAAAAGAGTTTTGGCGCATGCTCAATTGTTACTGCCTGCGCCACGCGAGACCCTTCCTCAGGAGCAGGAGGCAACACAGTGGCAGCAAGCCGAGCGCCTGCGTTCACGGGCAAAGATAACAGAGCAACAATACATATCTTTGGCAGGTGGCTTGAATACTTAGCGAGTTCGTTTTTCACGCGACACATTGAATCCTCACAACCTGAAAATGGCTTGAAATCATGTCCAATTATCTGGCAAGGCAAGCCGTCGCACAAGGGATCCACTCCCACCGGTTCTTCTAAACCAGACGCTTCCTTTCAGATATTTTTCAGGTTGTCAGACTAGAATCACGACCCGATCTGCTTGGAAGTCCAAAACGGGAATGCCAGTTCACAGGGAGGACGGAATGAAAAAATATAGCGGCATTGGTTTCCTACTGACACTCGTAATCACACTCGCGGGATGCCAGGGTACCCAAACGACGACGGCTCCCCCGAGCGCGCCACCCGCGGCCGAGGTTGCACCCCCGCTACAATGAAACTGAAAGACAAGACCCACCACAAGAATACTGGCATTCATCCGACGTTTAGATTGCGAAGTAAGTTGAACTGTGAGCTGACCATGGCTGAATCGCCGGACGGCTTCGATCGCATCGCGACCGCCGAAGGTGTTAAGGGCATGTGAGACGGCTATGTTAGTGGAATATGATCATGCCGTGTTGCTTGCAGGCTTTGTTTGAAGGCGCGTGGCGAACCGAACGCTGTCGAGGGTTTTCCAAGCCCTTGCCTTGCGACTTGGCAACCGTGTCTCTGTCACAACCAGAAACCAATTGGTCGCAGGGGTCTTGGCTTCGACCTTGATGGCGGGCGAAGCCAGAACTCGATTTGCAGATAGGAACAGACCCTTGGTTTCCCTCCTCACCGTAGCAGCTTCAGGCCAAACTAAGTCTGTTGGGAGGTGTCTAAGTCTTTAGCCGTGTACCAGCACACCCCCTCGCCGTGGCCGGACCGCAGGTCGCCAGCGCTTTTACACTCTACTCCGGCACACCATAATTCCATATTTGCGCGGGTTCCAATCCGGCCGCTGGCACGCCAGCGTACAAGCTCGTCCCGAAGAAAATCCCGGTGCGCACGCCTAAGGTTGTTGGGATGTTCGCGATCAGCGTATAGTGGTCCGGGTCAGCCTGTTGGATCGCGCTGATAAATCCCTCGCCGCCGAGGACGTAAATGCGCTTGCGCTCCGCGTCGAAATAGACATCATCGGCCGATCCGCCCACCGGGACTCTTGCAACCTCTTTGCCAGTATCGGTATTAAGTACGACCACCAATGGAGGTCTCCGGGTGACGACGAAGAGCCGGTGATCGTCTTCATTGAGCGCCATGGGATAATTCGCTTTGGCTCCGTTGAGTTCCCACTTGGTCAGCTCGCCTGTTTTCCGGTCGATGACATTGACTACACTGCTGTCGTCCGGCACGTTGACGAATACGCGAGACCCCTTCTTTTCCAACTGGAACGATTCGGAGTGACCGCCACTCCCCTTGAGGTCCTTCTCAACATGGGTTTCCGTTGCCGCGTCGATCATGGCGATGCCGCCCACGATGCCGACAAAAACCCGTTTGGTAGCTTCATCGTACCGAAGGTTGTCCGTATCGGCTTCCTCGCCGATCGAGATGCTCTTGCGAAGAGCCCACGTCTTGCCGTCATAAACATTCACCATGCCGTTTCCTGCGTTGTGATGCTCTGAACTACCTTGGCCTCGAACGTATTGACCACCTCCACCGTATTGTTTCCCAGGCCGGCAAAAATCAACAGCCGGCGTTTGGGGTACGCGGTGAAGTGATCGATGCGGCCGGTCACACCGGGCACCGGAATCCGTTGAATGAGTTGCAGTGGCGCCAGTTCGTGGGACGGCGCGGCAGCGGGGGCGGAAACTCCACCCGGCGCTGTGTTGCAGCCAATGAATGTAAGGGGCGCAAGCGCGAGGAGGCCTGCTACTATTGTGAAGAGTGTCTTCATATCTATCCCTCCAGTGAGATCTGATATTTCTGATTCTCGTTTCGAACAGAACCATACTTTAGAATTCCAAAACAAGAATGAAGGCGAAACTCTTGTCCATCGGATTCCGATTACTCTTCTTCGCTCTCCCGCGACGCGCTCCTCACGGCTGCGGCTCGAATACCAGGATTGCAGCATCCTCCTTGTCATTTCCGGAGGCTGACACGTAATACCGATTGAGTTGGGGTACCCAAATTGAGGTTTGCGCGTTGCCTCTTGTAGGAACTTTCGCGATTAACTCATAATGGTCGGCGTCTCTCTGCTGATAGACGTAAACGAAGCCAGCTTCAGACTCTCTGCCTCCCGAGGCGTAAATGCGCTTACGCGCGGCGTCGTACCACAGGTCGTCGATCCCGGAGACACCCTCGAGCTGGGTAATTTGATTGCCGGACTCCATATCCAATACAGTCAGGACCGGTGGGTCGCGAGTGCCATCGAAGACGCGATGATGGCTCTCATCGAACGCCAGTGCGACACTACCCGGAACCCCTGTTACCGGCCAGGTGGTAATCTCTTCGCGCTTCTTTCTATCGACTACGCCCACCTTGGGTACTCCGGAAAGCGTCACGAAAATTCGCGGCCCCGATTTCTCGATCTTGACGCCGCCGGGGTGGACATCCGTCTTGATGTCCCCAATATGTTTATTGGTGCGCGTGTCGATAATGGCCAGCGCTCCTGCTTTTGAATCGGGGATGCCAATTCCGACATAAAGGTATTTGGTCGCCGGGTCGTAGCCCACGTGATTTGCATTTGTTCCAAGCGGCAAGCTATCAATGAGCTTGAACGTGTCCCCACTGAAAATCTTGCAGGTACCGTCGGTACCGTTGGCCACGAAGATTCTGTTGAAGTCAGGAGAATAGAACACACCTTGGGGCATGCTCTGTCCTGTAATGCTGAATACACGCTTGCCGGCTTTGAGGTCGAGGACCTCTACGGTGTTTTGATTTTCGCCGAGCGCGGCAGCAAACAACCGCTTGCCTTTAACATCCACGCCGAGGTGATCCATCCTCCCTCGGACGTTTGGCATGGGGATTGTTTGGATCAGTTTGAGCGGTAACTGATCCTGACCGTGGATGCTCAGCACGGGTGCTAACGAGAGGCCCATGATCGAGAACAGCAGGCGTCGTTTCATGATTACCTCCAGAACAGATTTTCATCCTCGTTTTGGGGTTATTGCGGCTGTAGCTCGTAAACCTCTATATAGCCCTCTTCGAGTTTTCCGCCTTGCACTCCCTCGACTACATCGCGGTGCTCCGAGACAGCGACGTAATAGCGCTTCAGTTCCGGCACCAGGATTGAAGTCTTGCCGTGAACCCCGCCCTGAATCCTTCCGATAGACACATAATGATCAGGATCCACCTCCTTCCACACGTCAGCGATTCCTTCATACCCCTGGAGGTAGATGCGCTGGCTCGCGGCATCAAAGAACATTTCGTCGGACCCACCCACAGCAGGAAACTGTGCAATCATTTTGCCCGTATCCGTGTCCATGACAATCATCCGCCCTGGCAGCCACCAGTCAGGCTGAGTAGCATACATCCGGCAACCGACAAAAAGTCGATGATGAGAACTATCCACGGCCGATGCAAAAGGCCTCTGACATTCGGGCGTGGTAGGCCAGGTCGTGAGGATAGACTGCTTTTGAAGGTCAATCACTGCAATTTCGTTCTTATCGGCCAGATCAGCGTACATCTTTTTTGGCCCCGTGCCAGGCTCGATTGCCATCGCCTGAATGTTAATGCTATCAACCTTGATGTCGCCCAGGTGTTCCTTGGTCGCCGTGTTGATGATGGCGATCAATGTATAGGGAAGTCCCGCCCAGCGTGCTCCGCTGATACTGTAGAAAATCTGGGTGGCCGGATCGTACGTAGCGTTGTCCGGCCCTGGAATCAATTCGATCGTTTTGACTAGTTCGTACGTCTCACCGTTGAAGATTTTGATTGATCCGCCAGATCGGTCGGTCACGAAAATCTCATTGGTTTGAGGGTTATAGGCGACGGTGCTGGGCCAAAGAACGTCGCTAAGCGTTCGGATCCTTTTCCCCGCCTTCAAGTCCACGACTTCAACCGTCTGGTGTTGTTCCGCGGGAATAAACAACCGTTGGCCGCGGACATCGATCCCCATATGGTCCAGAGCACCTGGGACGCCCGGCAAGGGAATGGTTCGGATCAGTCTCAAAGGCGCGGACCCTTGACCTTGCGCACTCACCACGAATCCAAACAGCAGTACCAAAAAAAATGCAAAATGCCTTTTCATTTTTCACCTCACCTAGGCAAATATGCTCTTTCCGCCTGATGGGCCAGGGCCGACGAATTTTCTCTCTTCTGTGTCCTTCTCATTTGTACTTCTTTCTGACAGTGGAGATTCCGTAGCTAGGCAGCCTAATTACACAACCTGAAAAACACCTGAAAACGAGATATTTGTTCTCGGATAAGGATCAGTTGTTTAAAGACGGGAAGCTTCAGGCACGCGATCCTCGACGCAATCTCCGGGCGCCGGCCCGTCTGACAACTCCCCACGTACGAATTCAGGCTGCCCTGGACCAGCCGCACAGAATGGCTATTTCGGCGTGACGGTGTAGTCGCTCATGTAGACGACACTGTCTGCCTTGGACCATACTCCTATGCGACCAGAAGAGGGCTCGGGCAACTCGTGTTCCAGAAGGAGCTTTTCATCCAGATAGCCCTCAATTTTCTTGCCGGCGATCCGAACTTTTAGCGTGTGCCACTGCTGGGTGGCTGTCGGGGTGTTGCGAATCCATTTGACAGAAGTCCGCTTTCCGTTTACGAACTGCCACAGGACGAGATTGTTCTCCAAGGCGTTGGCACGGATGGTCAGGTAGTTGCCGTTCGACTTCAAATTGAACAGAATACCCGCGCCCTGGTCAATGCGCCCCGCCAGCGGCTTGAAGCGCATGCTGATCTCGCCGTCCCGGAAGTCCTCGATCCCCGTAGCTACTGCGTAGGGGTAGTACGCGAAGGACTTCACGTTATCGAGGAATTCCGCGTAACGGTCGCCGTAGAGTGCGCGCGCTTTGTCCGCGATATTGGCAGCCGGCTGTCCCTCTTTCCAGCGGCTACCATCTACCATCAAGACCTTATTGTTGCCGTCCTGTGCGATGGTCCAGACGCCGACAACTGGCGTGATGGTCTTCGGCTCGGCGCCAACTGTTTCCGTGGATAAATCGAAAACTTTCGGCGCCGCCGGGGTCACAACCAACGCCAAAATACAAGCTAATGCAATGCGCATGCTTCACCTCCTGGAGAATAGTAGCCAACCTACAAAAGATAGCCCGGGCCATAGGGCGTAAAAGATCCACTCAGCAGTCCAGGATGAGTTGACGACGAGTGGATAGCCGGGATATGTCGCCGGATCGTCGGCCGCCGGTGGGGGCACGCCGGCCAGATTCCAGAGCAGCGGCAGAACTTCCTCGGGCGAAGTGGAATGGCTCTCGGCCCGGCGCAAACCGACTTCGTAGATAGCCAGGCCGTAATTGGGGTCTTCCCCGGTTCTGAACATCCCGGGCAGGTCCGCTTCCGGATTTACTACCTCGGTGCGCGGAAGCACGCGCCTCAACTTAGCCAGAATGGAGCGATTGAAATCCATCATCCGAGGATCCTCTGGCGCCAGATAGACCGTGATGCGGAGTGTTTCTCGAAATTGCTGCAACGCGGTGCGCACGCCTGGCGAGAACGAGTGGCGCTGGTCCTCAGTGAGATCTACAGATGCTGAGACTTGGCGCACGGGAACGAAAAGAGCAGCGCAGGCCACGAGCACGGCAGCGGTTCCGCGCAACTTGAGCAGCAAGGGTCTGCCGGGATGCCACCACAGCAGCGTCAGTGCGAAGAGCCCCGCGGCGGTGACGGCGATTCCCCCGACAACCCTCCAGACCAGCAAGCCCTGCTCAAATGGCTTGAGTAAGGCGGTCAAAGACAGTCCGGAGATTTTGGCTAGCCACGAATTCCCACCCGCTGCGGCGAAGTCCAGCACCCAAGATCCCAGTGTGCAAGCCAGCGCGAGCAGAGCTGCGCTCGAAGAGCTCTCTGCGACCGCGGCGGCAAACAGCGAGATGGCTATCACAATGACTCCATAGAGAAAATGGCCGAGCAAAAGGCAGAGCGTTTCAAGCGCAAAGATGTGACCACCTGATAGCCGCCAGATCAGCAGCACGAGCAGGCCCGGCAATTCAACGAGTAGCCACGCGAGCTGTACCGCAGCGGCCTTTGCAGCCAGCAGCGCGGAGGAACGCAAAGGTGTCTGGAACAATAGCCGAAGCGCACCGGACTCTCTGTCCGCGGAAATTGTTTGAACGGCGACGAATGGAAACAGCAAAGTCAGTGCCAGGTAGATTGCACCGTAGGTGGGAATGATAACGCCGTCAAAGGGATCGAGTCCCCCGGTGAGTTGTGGCGTAACGAGTGCGGTTTTGCTGGCTTCGCCGTAGAGAGAAATCGCCTGAATATAGCTGTAGCCGACCAGGGGGCTGGTCATCAGGGATAGTATCCACAGACTCCGCGAAGCAAGTAGGGACCGGAGTTCGAGCTGGATGGCGGAACGCATCGTCAAACCAAACGGAGAAAAACTTCTTCCAGCCCCGAGCCTGGCGCACAGCCAGCTCGAGTTTCGAGTTCGGATAGCGTGCCCTGGCCGGCGAGTTTTCCATTGCTGAGAAGGATGAAATGGTCGCAGGCGCGTTCGGCGTCACGCAGCTGGTGGATCGAGAGCACTAACGTGCGGCCCGCGGATGACAGCTCCCGCAACAGTGGTACGACTTCGAGCATTTGCTTTAGATCCAGCCCGTCGAAAGGTTCATCGAGCATCAAAATCGGCTGAGTTGAGAGCAAACCCAGAGCGATCAAAAATCGCTTCGCTGTCCCCTTGGAAAGATCGGAAACGCGGACTCGCACGAACTCCCGAAGTTGTAGACGGTCGGTAATTGCTTCGGCAAGCATTCGCTTGCGTCCAAAAACCGAAGCATAAAAACGCAGGACAAATTCGACTGGGAGCTGCGCATGAGGCCGAATTGCGTCCTCGGCATAGAAGAGGATCTGGGGGCGGCCGCGGTCCGGAATGAACTGATCTTCCCAGTAGAGCCTCCCGCTGTCCATCGGCAACAGGCCCGCCATGCCAAGAAGCAGGGTTGTCTTTCCAGCGCCGTTCGGCCCGATGATTCCGGCGATTGTGTTCCTGGGCACGTCCAAGCTGATCCGATCCAGCGCGCGGAGTGTTCCGAAGTTCTTCGACAGCGCTTGGACGCTCAACATATTTCCATCCACCTGATCCTATCCTGCGAGATATTGTTCCCAAACACCTGAAAATCACATGAAAGGAGACGAACAGAACTATCGCTACGACCTGTATTTGTTCGCCTAAAAAGCAAATTTCTCTTCCACAGGGGCGACCAGGGGGAATGTTCCAACGATGTGATCAATGGGTCTCTCGCAGATCACCTCTCCTATAGGCTTCCCTCTAAGCGCTCGAAAAGGCGGCCGGCGCAATGGACCGGCAAGAGAGCAGAGCACAGCTGTGATACGTAATGAATTGTCTTAGCTACTCAATCCCGAGTTTCGTAAAACCACAATTCCGCAGCTCTGTCGGTGCCGACCTCCGGTCTCCTTTGAAGGCCGAGCGAGCCGCTTGGAGGCTCTTAATCCTGGACGGTATACCACCACACCGCCGCTTCCTTACCCGGGGTAGCAGGAATGGCAACGTAAAAACGGTCGCTGCCCTTTTTGCCCGTCTTGGCATAACCTGCGGTGCGTGCACCTACAACCGTAGACACTTTGGCGAGACGCTCAAAATGGTCGGCATCTTTCTGTTGAAAGACATCGATAAAACCCTGTCCGCCAGGAACGTAAACACGTTTGCGATTGGAATCATAATACACGTCATCCACATCGGCGACACACGGCAGAGCGGCTACGACCTTACCGGAGTTCGTGTCAAGCACCGCCAGGCGAGGTGGAGTGCGGGTCACAATGAATAACCGGTGATCGGCCTCATCGAGCGCCATGGGGAAGTTTTCTTCAAGAGTGAGCGGCCACTTCGACACCTGTTTTGTGTTGCGGTCAATTACTCCGACCTGCTTCAAATCCGGCAAGTTCACATAGATTTTAGTTCCTGACGTTTCCAGTTGGAACGACTCCGGATGAGCACCGGTTTTGTACTCTTCATCCAGGCGCTGATTGGTTGTTGCGTCAATCATCCCGATTGCGGCTTTGTCGCCGTCGCCAAAGCCGACATACACGCGTTTCGAAGCGGCGTCGTACCGCAGATTGTCAACGTCGGCGTTATACACAATGCTTGTAATGAGGTTGTATGTGCCTCCATCATAGATGTACAGCGTCCCCTTGCGGCTTGCGACAAAGATCTTGTTGAGCCCGGGAGCATAGGTAATACCTTGAGGTTCCGGGATCCCAGTGATGCGGTGCACTTCCGTTCCTTCGACTAGATTTATGACTTCGACTGAGTTGTTCCCCAGCGCGGAAATAAAGATCCGGCCCGGCTCAACGGGATCGAAAGCAAAGTGGTCGAATCGCCCGTGAACACCAGGGAGAGGAAGCTGCGTTGTCAAAATGAGTGGGGGGTTTTGCGCGGGCGCGGAGCTCTTTTGGGCGCCTGCTCGGGGCGTGAGTGAGAGCACTACCGCTAATGCTAGGTAAATGCCACACATTCTTCTCATGCTTTTCCTCCAGGTAAGCAATTTTCGAAGCTTCTCGGACAAATTCTACAACCCGCTGTTAACTGTGATTTTGTTTGAAGCCTCCTTACCTACACATTCGAAATTTGCCAAATAAGAATCGCGGGCAGCCAAAAAAGCTTAGGATTGCTGATTGTGAAATGGGGGTCGCCTTTTTCCTTCTCACTTTGCTCCTCATTTTGTCTCATACACGAGAATTTCGGCGCCCTGCTGGCCGTGGTGCGGAATGGTTTCGAAGAGTTCTCCCAAATCAGGCACAAACAGACCCGTGCGCCCGTCGGCAGGCGTGGGATAGCGCCCGATCCGCTCATAGTGATCGGGGTCTTTCTCCTGCCAAGCCTCGATGAAGCCTTCGCCGAGAATATAGATCCGGCCCTTGCTCGCGTCGAAGAAGAGGTCATCGGTATGTTCAACGATCGTTGGCGAAGCGACAATCTTGCCCGTTTCGGTGTCGAAGATGGCCAAGCGCGGGGGCATCCGACACCCGACAAAGAGCCGGTGATGTGCCTCGTCGAGGGCCATGGGGAAATTGGTCGTGCAGGTGACCGGCCAGCGGGCCAGCACCGTGCCCTTCACCAGATCGGCGACTTCCACCTCCTGGTGATCCGGAACATTGACGAAGACCCGCGTTCCAATCTTCTCCAGTTGAAAGGATTCCGGGTGGGCATCCATGGAGATCTCACCGGTCTTCTTTCCGGCGGAGTCCAGAATTGCGAGCGCGCCGCCTCCTCCCGGTCGCGCTACTTTGCCTGCCAGGAATTTTTCTCCTCCGTAGCCGACGACTATATGCTTGCTCCGGGTGTCGTAGCGGACATTGTCGGCGTCTAGATCGAGCGTCACGGTTTGCAGAAGCTGAAATGTGGTGCCGTCAAAAATCTTCACTGTGCCGTCGCCGCCGTTGGCCTCGAACAGGCGATTGTTGGCAGCGTCGTAGAACGATCCCTGCGGCTCATCCAGATCCGGAATGGTGTGCACTTGCCGGCCTGTCTTCAGATCGATCACCTCCAGAGTGTGATTGTCAAACGCAGTCGCAAAGAGGCGCTGGCCCTTCACATCGATGCCCAGATGATCCATGCGTCCTTCGACCTTGGTTAGAGGTATAGGGCTCTTGGGGAACAAAGCCGGGGACTCTTGCCCCAGAGCCGCGCCGCTCATAAAGAAGAGGTTCAAGAAAAATATCGTCATTATGTGCTTTTTCAATTGTTCTTCTCCCGGTATGGATCTCGGTCGATTTACCCGATTCCAGGCCATCAGTCGCCGACGTAGAACAGCAACACCTCAGAACCGCCTTGCGGAAGCATGTTGGGCCATGACATATACAGGGTGCCTTCTGTGGTGCGGCTCTCCGGAAGAAGCAGGCTCGTGCTGCCTGCTCCCGCCCCGACCGGAACATGTGCGATTAGGTTGTAGTGGTCGGGGTCCACCTGCTGGAATACGTCGATGAAGCCCGCTCCTGGGGCATATATCCGCTTTCTGGGCGCGTCAAACCACACGTCATCGACACCCATCACACAGGGAAGGTGGGCGACCACTCTGCCAGACTCGGTGTCAACCACCGTGAGTCCTCCGGGGGGCGCCAACTCGGCCGTGAAGAGGCGGTGGCCCGCTTCGTCCAACGCCAAGCTGTGATTTTTGGCGATGCCCGCAATCTTCCATTTCGTCACGGCGCCTGTCTTGCGGTCAATGACTCCGAAGGATTCCTGATCGGGAAGGTTCGCGAAGATCCTGGATCCATTGTGTTCCAACTGAAAGGACTCGGCATGGCTGCCGAGCTTGAAGTCCTTTAAATGCTCCATGGTTGCAGGATCGACCACGCCAATTGCTCCGGTCTCGTCCTCACCAAAGCCAACATAGACTCGCTTTGATGCAGGATCGTAGCGCAGATTGTCTGTATCGGCGTCGTCACCGAAGTCCAGGGTCTTAAGCAGCTTGTAAGATTCGGCGCCGTAGAAGCGGACTTTGCCCGATTGGCTCGACACTACAATCCTGTCGACGCCAGGAACGTACAGCGTGCCTTGTGGGTGCTCCAAGCCTGTGATCGTGTGAACCCGCTTCCAGTTCGAGATCACTTCCACGGTATTATTCCCCAGCGCCGAAACCATCAAGATGTCGCGCTTGGTGTCCAAACCGTAGTGATCCATACGGCCATATACGCCTGGCAGGGCGATACGGGTTCTCAGGTAAAGGGGCGGTATCGTGTCCACATCTGAAAAACCGGCAGACCGCGCGGGCCGCAGAGCCAATGCCCAACCAACAAACAGCGTGACAAAGACAACGATGCTGACCAGGCTGATTAGGCCGACTCGTCTCATATCGTCCTCCCACTTATCTTGTTGTGCGTTCCAAATCGGAAACCCGGCTAAAAACACTCCCGTTGATCCCCACTGATTCGCAGCGCAAGTTGGCTCCGTTAAGCGAAGCCTAGAGGAGCAACCTGAATGTTATCTGAATACAAGGAGACTTTTTCACCAGCACCAGGAGGCTGGCCGTAATGCCGAACCAACTGCGTGAGGCTCTTGAGGCCATGGTCCCCTGACACTTTTTTCCTGTTCGAGGCTGAGGCTAAAGGTACCCCCTGGCCAAGCCAGGCCCTTTCTTTTCAGTTTCAAGAATGAAAAATCCGTTACAGCCCCACCCAAACCTTCTCGACAGATCGGATTCCTGCCGGCGACGGGATCACTGAACCTCGTACACCAGAAGTTTAGATCCAACGTTTCCATTCGTTGGCACGGCCACATACAAACGGTTTAGCGAGTTGACCAGCATGAGGTTCTTGCCCATGGGTCCGGTTGGCACCTTGGCAATCAGATCGTAGTGATCGGCGTCGTTCTGGTGAAAAACATCCATGAAACCCTCCGCGGATGTGATGTAAACGCGTTTACGCCCCGGGTCGTAAACGATGTCGTCTGTACCCTTCGAGATTGGCAATGTGACTGTGACTTTGCCCGTGTCCGAATCGATTACGTTCAGCGTTCCGCTCCGGCAGGTGACAAACAATCGGTGGTTTGCCTCGTCAAGGTCTACTGCAACGCAAAACTTGCCTTCGGTAACCGGCCACGTCGCCACTATCGCCCGTTTGCTCCTATCAATCACAGCTATCTCGCTCTTGTTTGGACTTGTAATGAAGAGCCGGGAACCCGATTTCTCCATGACCATATGTTCGAGGCGGCCGACATCAAATTTGATGTCGCCGACAGGCGTGTCCGTATCCGTATTCACAATGCTGAGTAAAGTGTAATCGAGGCTCGCATAGTCGCCGCCGTTCGTAATATATAAATAATGGGTTGCCGGATCGTAGTCCATTGAATCGGTATCCGGCAGAAGCTTTACCGTCTTTATCAACTCATAGGTTGTTCCGTCAAATATTCGCAGAAAACCGGCTGTGTGATTGCCGTCTGTCGCGTAAATCCGATTCACGTCCGGACGGTAGACCACGTTATGGGACATCCCAAATCCGCCGAGGCTGTGGAGGAATTTCCCGGAGGGGATGGCGTAAACCTCGACGGTCCCGTCGTTTTCTGCCACGGCGAACAGACGCCCGCCCTTCAGGTCAAGCCCAAAGCGGTCAAAGTGGCATAGCATGGTGGGCATAAATTCAGTAGTCACAGACTGGGCCAGTTGCTCCTTGCTCAGCGCATCGTTGTGGCACTTCACTTGGGGCATCTGAATGGTCTGGACCAATTTCAGCGGCGGGAGCGCTTGGGCGGAACACGCCCCGCCTGAATATGCGATCAGGCTGGCAACAAGCAGGAATTGTGAAAGCATAAGTTTCTTTTGCATTCGTTTCCTCACTTACGTGGAGCTTGCCGATAGTATTCGGCTCCGAGCATTACACCGAGCAGTTTCGAGCCAAAACTTCTTGGGCATCCCCCGTGTTTAGGTACGCGGCCTAGTGACAGCGGATCAGTAGTCTATAAATTGGGTGAACCATAATTCCGCGCCCTGATTTGAAGTCGCTGGGACCCCAATCACCATTCCTTGACGTGCGCGATACTCCCCCCAGATCACACTGGTACGTGCTCCCGTGAAAGTTGGAACCTTTCCTATTCGCTCGTAATGGTCTGCGTCGAACTTATGAAATACGTCAACAAACCCCTCCCCGCCGCTCAGGTAGATACGCTTCGTCGTGGGCTCATACCAAATGTCATCAACGTCCACGACACACGGGAGTTTCGCAACGATTGTGCCGGACCCCGTATCAAAGACCATGAGGGTCGAAGGGTTTCCAAACACGGAGAACAAACGATGGTCAGTCTCGTCCAGCAGCATCGCGAAGTTCGTCCGAGCATCGGTGACTTTCCACGTCGCGATTCGTTGCCAGGTCTTACGGTCAATGACCGCGACGGAGTTGGCGGTTGATCGGATCGTCCGTGCCAAAGAGTGCGGTGGCGACCCTCTTGCCACGCAGACAGCGTTAGTTCCTGGCGGTTGCCCGGTGCGCCACCCTTCGTCGTTTCACTTCCCTGGTGCGACGACGAAGATGCCCTTCCCATAAACTGGAACGAAGATGTGTTTGTTCACCGTGTTGACGGCGACGGAGTGAACGCCCCCACCTTTGAATGGTATCTCGGTAACAAACTCCTCGGTAGCCGCATTGACGACGCCCACTGCTCCGGCGGCGGCCGTGGACAACTCCGTTGCCCCCTCAGCAGTGTGCGCGAAGTAGTAGCTGTTAGTCCCGGGATCGTACCAAACCTCGTCTGTGTCCCCTACTTGCGAGACAGTTTTTCCAATTCGCCCCGTTCGAGCATCAAGAGACAACCCACCAACGGAGCCGCACGCCGTCATCAAACGCCCGTGTGGCCCAGCGGCAAGACCGCTAAGCGTAAGGTCGAGTACCCCGCCTTTGCATTCCACTGGAAAGCTCTTGACCGGATTCGGAAGCTTGTGAGGGTCGAACACATCGATGCGATTCTTCTTCCCTGGAACATTCTGGTAGAACCATCCGGTGTCGCGATCCCAAACCGGTTGTTCCATGCCATCTTGGTCCTTCGGGTAAGCGTAGTGGCCCAACACAGACCCATCGGTAACCGAGATGAAAGTGAGGAACGGCGGTGAATCTCCATCGTTGGAGGTCATCAGGATCCTGTCAATCGGGTCGTAAGCCAGTTCGTCAACTCGAAACTTACCGCCGGTGGGGATCTTTCGAATGATGGCCGTGCCCGGCTGTGTCGCGTCCGCTTCAATGATATTGCCGGCACCGTCTCCAGCCCACACGTGGCCGAGGTCGTCCGTGACGACTCCATTTGGCCCAGCGCAATGACGCAGGTCCTTGGGATGACCAGGGCAAGGCCTGGTGCCCGTGTACTGGCCTTTCCCGATAAATCCAAGGAAGGTGTCTGTAGCGGCATCAACGAGGTCGATCGCATTGTTCGTGCGGTCCGTCAGGTAGTACTTTTGCGTGGTGTTGTCAACCCAACTGATGTCGAAGCCGTAGGCTCCGTAATTGGTCGGGGAACCCTTGACCAGCGAAATCTGGCGCGTCTGGGCCAGTATTAGGGTGGCGAGCATTGTGCTGAGAAACGCAAGTGGTGCCAGCCTTTTCATGGAAGATTCCTCCTTGCTCCTGGCAGGTGCGAGTACCGCGCGAAGCACTTCGGTCTCTCTCAGGCAGACAGCTTGACGGCACAACCTGAAGAAAACCTGAAAACAGTAAGATTTTTCCCCGGGTACTAAGGGTGAACTGACCGCAGTCTTATACCGAACTGGGTGAGGCTCGCCTCAGCCCATGTATCGCTCGTGAACCGTAACTGAAAAAAGAAACGTTCCGATGATCCCAATGATTCCGGCAGTGACGAAAGGAACCTGCGGGTGAATTCGCCACAACAAGCCTCCGATGGCTGACGCGGGCGTGATGGAGAAGCTGCGGATCAGGTAGTAGAGCCCCACAGTACGTGCCCGCAATTGACGCTCTGCCAGATCCACAATCATTGCTTTGCGAGAGGGCTCTCCGATCTCCCGCAAGCCCCCAATCACAAACGCAGAAACTAGCCAGGCGAAACTATGAGCGAGAACAACAGCGATAGGGAAAAGAGCGAAGCACAAGAAGGTTGCAATTACAAATGGTTTGCGACCTACGCGATCGGCGATTTTGGCGGCCGGAATATAGATCAGGATGGAAGTTGCGAGCTGCACCGCCACGAGCACGCCGTATTGCGGAATCGTTATGCCGGTGACGTTCGTCACATATAGAACGGTGAAGATGTCGGCCATCCCCTCGCATGTTCGGATCACTATGTCGGACAGAAGGAGCCGCTTCAGGATGGGACTGATGGATTGCCAAACACCATGCATCTTCACTGTGTCCCTGGATGGAATCGGAAGATTGATTGCGAGGAGTACTGGAAAAGTGATTCCCGCGAGCGCGAGCGTAATCAAGAGTCCCACTCGTATCCCAAACTTGATCCCCAGTGCCCCGATAAGCGCGCCGCCAAGGAGCGGCGAAATCACCATCGGGATGCGTTTAAGCATGGATTGAACTGTGAAACCCATTGCGCGCCGCTCCTTGGGCAGCGCGTCGCCTATAGTTGCAAAGATGGCCGGTGATGCCATGGACTGCCAGGTCATCACGAAAGCCAACCCCAAAAAGAGGAACGGCCAGGAAGGACCGAGAAGGTAAATGAGGTAACCCGTCAGACCGGTGGCAAGAAAAGTCACGAATGCTCGGCGTCGTCCCCAATGGTCGGCCAGCCAGCCTCCCGGGTATTGGTAAAGAGCATCGAAAAAATCTTCCGATGTGCCGAAGAGTCCGATAATTGGAACGCTAGCTCCGAGCGACTCCAGATACTTGGGAAGGAACTTCTTCCACAGCTCTTCGCCCAACCCCACCAAGAACACCGCCCCAGAAGCGGCTGCAACATTGCGCTCAATGCCCAGAAAGTCCGCAAGTCCGTTGTGGGTAGTTGGTTCCAGAAGTTCTTCTCCCCACGCCTATAAGTTCCTCTCCCGAAACTTCAGGCCGCATCCTTGAAGGCTCCGTTTGGTTTTCCCCGCTGCACCACCTCCCTGCAATAGGCGTACAACGCATCGTAGACGATCCACTCTGCTGCAATAATGTCGTGGTCGTTTGGAAATCCCAAATGTCTGAAGCCCTCAGCCACCGCTTTTAGTCCGGCGGCCTCCGGTTGCTGCCAAAGTGTGTTATCTGTATCAGCGCCATTGACGATTCTTCCTAGAAGTTTCAGGGCCGGGTCGCCCGTGAGATTGTATTTCTTGAGGATGGCGTCGAATGAACATTCCTTCCCGTGGTGGCCGAGTTCAACTGCGGGAACATCGAATGGAATTGCACCTAATCTTTCCGCCTCTTGTAGCACGTGTTGAGGGGCAACGAAATAAAACTCGGCGTCCGGATCGACGAACTTCTTGATAAGCCACGGACACGCTACTCGGTCGACCTTGACGTGCTCGCGTGTGATCCACTTCATGTTTGGACTCTTCATTTTCTCGGCCCGGCGGCCAGACCACGTGAAGCTAGAAAACAAGAGGAGGCCTTGCTCCACCCCAAGAGGTAGGAGGCGCCCCGCCGGCCGAGCGTCGCTGCAGTGATGTCACCCAGGCGCGGACGCCTTTATGGGGCAACCGGTCTCCCGGGTCCGTGGACGACAATCCTTACCGAATCCGACCGGCTGCTGATCTAACTTCTCCGATGCGGTCTTCCGCGGGTTGCCCATTACGAGGGCAACATCGGCAACCGGATGACCATCCTTGAGCGAAACTCTGGCCGTCTTCACTTCGTCGCAACGTGGCTCAGGGCAGCCTTGATGCCTTGAGCGACGGACTCCGCATTTCCGGCGGCCCAAAAGTGCATGAAGAAGAGTCTGGGCTCCTCTGTCAGCATGTGGCTATGCAGCGCCGTCACCAGAATGTTGTGCTCCTCAAGTGCTGAGATTACTGGATTGACCTCTTCTGCTTTGAGGATAAAATCCCCGGTGGTCGCAACTTCACCCGGGATGGTTTCCTGGAAATTAATAGATTCGGCCACTCCTTGGGGAGTGGTGAGCGTCATGCCGGTCTCTGTAATGGTTTCTGCTCGCGGCACGCCAAAAGCGAGAACGCCGCCATTGAACGTCCCCTTGCGGCCTAAAGTATCCTCGATTGTCTTAATAAATGCAGGCGGCGAAGTAGGCGCGGGTGCTGGTGCTGCTGGAGCGCCTAGGGGTGTCTTAGACATAGCAAGCGCCGCACGCAGAGATTTCGCGAGCTCCACCTCATCGCCGTGTCCCAAATAGTGCATATAGAGAACCTGTGGCGTCTCGTTCAAGACGTGATTGTGCACAGCGGTAATCTCGATTCCGCTCGCGCGCAGCTTGGACATCACGGGATTGACTTCACTTTCCAATAGGACCAAGTCACCCATTACGGATGCATTGGCATCACTGCCGCTGAAGGCCGCCCACGAACCGAGAGCCAATCCTGGTTTGATCGAAACACCCGCGACCGTGACCTGCAAGTCAGTACGCGGAAATCCGACGCGATAGACGTCACCTGTTTTTTGACCAGAGCGGCCCAGCGCTTGGTCGATCTTTGTGGTATCGAGCCCCTGGGCAGCCGTGACAAGCGGAAACAAGGCCATTGAAATCAAAATCCAAATAGTTCGCTTTGTAATCATGGCTATCCTCCGTTTGAGATTCAAATGTCCTGATTCAGAATCAACAAATTATTTCGCGGCACCGGCCTTTAGCGCAGTCCCCTCGCGGATCTCATCGCTCCCTCGCTTTACAATCTGATCGTCGGGGTTCAATGGGCCGTAAACCTGCACTAGGTCGTCGACGGGCGAGCCACGCGTGACGTTAACCCACTCCGCCTTGCCATCCCGTATGCGAATGACAAATATCCGTTCGGTGGTGGTTACGATGCTGGAGGGAGGAACAAGCAGAGCGGGCTTCTTGTTTCGCACAGGCCAGGAAACCTCCGGATACATGCCTGGAGAAAGCCTTTCTTGGGTGTTAGTCACATTCAGTTCGACCGGCATAGTGCGAGTTTTAAAATCGAGAGATTCAGCGATCCGTGCGACCACGCCATTGAATGTCTCTCCTGGATATGTGGGGACGCGGAACGGAACATGGGCGCCCTTGACGATGCCTCCGACCTGAGACTCCGGAACGGCTACCACAAGGCGCAGGCGAGAGTTCTGCTCCAATACAAAGAGCGGAATCGAGGAACCCGCCCCAGGCCCGACCAACGCACCCGGATGGATGTCACGCTCCGTAATTGTTCCAGAAAATGGAGCTGTAACTCGCAAATAGCTCTCGAGCTCTCTCAGTGACGCCGCCGATTGTTGAGCGGCCTTCACCGAGCTTTCCTGCGCCCGAAGAAGCGACCGCGCAGCATCCGCCTCTTTCTCGACGACAATCAATTCATTGCCAGCGACCGCACCCTCCGTCGCCGAGGCGGCTTTGAATCGCTCATACGTACTTTCGGCTGCGGCGAGCTTTGCTTCCGCTTCTGCCCGTTGGGATTCCAAAGCTTGGATTTTTGCCTCGGCTTCAGCGCGCTGGGCGGTCAGTTCCGGGGCCACCAAAAGGGCCAGTAATTGGCCTTCTCGCACTGCGCTGCCGCGGTCTACTTCTACTTTATCGACAAACGCCGTCACCTTCGCATGAATGGCGACACTGAGGTAAGGCATGAATTCGCCGGGCAGCTTCACGGTCCGCTCAACGGGCTTGGAAATGACTTTTACGACTTCCACGGTCTGCTGTGCGGCGGCAGCAAACGCCAGCAGAAGTGTCGAAACCAGAACAATGAGAAATGTACTAAGTCGCTTCATGGAATCGGCTCGCAGGATCGCTGGGATCGAGAGAAGGTGAGTGTTCGCCTGCTCTCGTTTGAACAACACTGTAAAGGCAGGGCAAAATGATCAGCGTGGCCAAAGTCGAGACGATCAGTCCTCCGATGACGGCCCGGCCCAAAGGGGCCGTCTGGCGCGCACTTTCTCCAATCCCGAGTGCAATGGGGATCATCCCAGCTATCATTGCTCCAGCGGTCATGAGGATGGCCCGCAAACGGCCAAGTCCACCCTCATGAGCTGCCTCAGAGACATGTTTGCCCTCGCGGCGGCTCATTTCGGCAAAAGTGACCAGTAGAATCGAATTAGCCACGGCAATACCAATGGCCATGATCGCTCCCATAAAGGACTGGACATTCATCGTTGTACCTGTGATTAGCAGGAGCAATAAAACTCCGCAAACAACCGCCGGAGTTATGGCAATTACAGCGAAAGCAAGTCTGAAAGACTGAAAGTTGGCAGCGAGCAGTAGAAAAATCACGGCAATGGAAAGGAGCAAACCCACTCGCAAGCCGCTCAGCGTGTCTTGTAGCGCGGGGATTTGTCCTCGCAGCACCACGTTCACTCCGCGTGGGGGATTGCCGGCGCGTTTCAGAGCATCTTGAATTTGCAGCGCCTCTTTTCCGAGTGGGAGTCCATGGACATTTGCAGTGAGGCTAACCACTCGTTGCATGTTATACCGGTCCACCTCTCCCGCAGTGGTCCCGTAATCCACCTTGGCGACGTCGGAAAGCAGCGGTCGCGCCGGACCATCAGTGCCAGAGGGTGGATCCATAATTGGCAGGTTCTCAACATCGGCGATTGACGCCATCTTGGATTCTGGAATTTGGACTTGAATTTGAAAGCCATTACCGCTTCGTGGATCTCTCCAGAAGTTCAGATCGGTTAAGCGGCTGGACGAAGTGGCGCCGACCGCTGATTTGGCAACGTCCGCCATTTCAACGCCCATTTGACCCGCGCGGTCCCGGTCCACGTTAATTTCTAGAGTCGGGTAATCGAGAGGCTGAGCATATTGGAGATCCCGCAGCGAGGGTATTTTTGCCAGTTCCTGGCGAATTTTCTCGGCATGGGCGCGGTTCGCCGCAAGGTTTGCTCCCTGCACTGCCACTTCGATCGGTGTTGGCGAGCCGAAGCTCATCACTTGGCTGATGATATCCGGTGGCTCAAACGAAAATTGGACATTGGGGAACTCTTCCTTGAATTTCCGCCTAAGATCCTCTCTTAGAGACTCGCCAAGGACTCGTGCAGTTGGCTTCAAAGCGACATGCAGGACCGCCTCGTGTTGCCCGCTGGTAAACAGATAGATCGTATTCACCGGGTAATTCGAGGTGGGTACACCAATAAAACCTGTTGTAATCTCGACGTTTTCTGGCCCAACCGTTTCTTTGATCGTGTCCATCACCTTCAGTGCAATTACCTCCGTTCTCTCAAGGCGTGTTCCTGTCGGTGCTCGCAGACGAAGCTGAAGCTGTCCAGTTTCGGTGGAAGGAAACATCTCTGTTCCGATCCTCGGGAAAAGCACGTAGATCAACACTGCGCTCCCGACAGCGTAGCCAGCCAAAACCAGCCAGCGCCACCTTAGAACGGAATTCAGATATAAGGAGTAACGAGATCTGAATTTTTCAAACAAGCCGAGTTGTTCCTGTTTGTGCCCCTGCCGAATGAACCAAGCTGAAAGGACCGGTACGAGCGTGCTCGAAAGTACGTACGACGAAAACATCGCGAAGCCTACAGCCAGCGTAAGTGGCACAAATAACTGCCTTCCAACACCAACCATAAAGAATGCGGGAACGAAAACCGATAAGATACATAACATCGAGAGGAGGCGCGGAATTGCGGTTTTGCGACAGGCATCGAGTACGGATGCCGATCGGGATCGGCCCTCGGTGAGGTGACTATGAATATTCTCAATTTCGACGGTCGCTTCGTCGACCAGGACCCCCACCGCAAGAGCTAACCCTCCGAGAGTCATGATGTTGATCGTTTCGCCAGCCGCCCAAAGCCAAACGACAGCAGAAAGCAAGGCGACCGGAATCGTCGTCACCACGATGAGTGCGCTTCGCCATTCGCGGAGGAAGAGGAGCACCATCAGGCCAGTGAGAATGGCCCCTAGGATTCCCTCACGGACTAAACTGCTCAGCGCGTTCACCACATACACGGACTGGTCGAACACCAGATCGATGCTCACGTCTTCCGGAGCGGCGTTGCGCATCGCAGGGAGCGCTTGGCGTATCCGCTGGATAACAGCCAGGGTGGAAGCATCAGCCGTTTTGGTGACCGGAATATAGACGGTTCGTCGTCCGTTGACATGGGCGTACCCGACGACGAGATCGGTGCTGTCCTGGATGGTCGCAAGATCCCGTAAATAAACCGCAGGACCTTGACCGGTTCGAACTGGAGTATCCAGCAGCTCCTGGATATTCCCGCCTAGCGATGTGTTGGTCGATGCAATGCGGATCAAATCGCCCGTGCGAACATTCCCAAACGGGACCACGGTCGTAGCGCGATTCACCAACTGAATGATTTCCTCAGGTGAAAGCCGATAGGCTCGCAAACGATCCGGATCGACGTTGATGACAATGGTTCTCTGGCTGCCCCCGAACGGGGGCGGTGCGGATACTCCGGGAAGAGTGGAGAAGATGGGCCGCACACGGTTCAGTGCGATATCCTGCATTTCACCCAGACTGCGTATGGGACTGGAAAAAATCAACTGGGCCACGGGCACACTGCCGGCGTCGAAGCGCATGATGAACGGAGGCACAGCGCCTGGCGGCATGAACGCCCGCGCGCGGTTCACGTATCCGATGGTCTCGGCCATCGCCCGGTTCATGTCAGTTCCTTCATGAAAAACAAGCTTCATGAGAGACATGCCTTGGATGTTCTTGGATTCCACGTGCTCCAGCGCGTTGATAAACAGAAAGTGATACTCGTAATAGTAGGTAAGGTAGCCCTCCATCTGTGAGGGCGACATTCCGCCGTATGGCTGGGCCACATAAATGGCTGGAGCCCCAAGTTGCGGGAAAATATCTACGGACATCCTTCGAAGAGCAAGCGCGGAACCCAAAGCGATCGAAAGCACGACCACTAAAATCGTGATGGGCCGCCGCAGGGCCAAATGTACGAGCCACATGCTATTGGCCTCCTCCTGATTTTTCTCTTAACACTTTGAAAAAAGGTTCCATGTCCCCTTCGGCAGCGGCAACGGACGCGGCATTATGCCAAACCGCCAACCTTGCTACAGAATCGTCAATTTCCGCCTGCACCAGCAAGCCTTGCGCATCAGCGACTTCTGAGATTGTTGCGAGGCCGGCCCCATAGCGCGCGCCCGCTTGGGCTTCACCCGCGCGCGCCGCCTCCAGTTCTTTCGGAGTCTCCTCAGATACACGTCGCGCATTTTCTAGCGCTATCTCCGCCTCCGCAAATTGCCGCTTCAGCCCTTGGAGAGTGAGGTCGTAGCGCGCCTCCTCGGTTCGTTTGTTTGCGTTTTCAATTCCTTGATTAGCACGAATCGAAAAGATATCCAGCAAAGGGAACGTGACCGTCAGGCCGACAGCCCAGTTGCTTCGGTCGAACGCGAGTCCGTTTGCGCCTCCCTCGACAGTTCCGTCCGTATTCGCCCCTGTGCCGCGACCGTACACCGTCGATTGAAAATCAAATTTCGGGTAGTAAGAGCGGCTGAGCGCGCGCGACAGGGCTCTTTCTTCATCCACCTTAGCGCTTTGGGCGGCAGCCAGCGGATGAGTCGAAAGCTGAGGCGCCGGTGGCAATGCTTGCGGTGGAGGACCCAACAGCGGCCCTGGAGAAACTTCGACTCCGCTCCCTGCAATTCCCAGGGTTTCTGCGAGGATCGCGCGGCTGATCTCTTGTTGTTGCTGATCGCGAATCAGGTTGATGCGGGCTCGAGCAAGTTCTGCGTCAGATCGAGAAGCATCAGCGCCGGGCCGCAGTTGATTCGCTGCAAGAGCGTGAATGTTCCGCGATAGGACTTCTCTCCGATTTACGTCAGCCTCGGCGGCGTGGACGTTTTGTTCCGCGGCAAGCAGAGTTAGGAATGCATCCGTCACTGCCACGGCAACATCAAGACGCGTCAGGGATGCTTCCGTCGTTGCACGGTTTTGATTTGCCTTGGCTGCATCCACCTTCGCGCGTCGATAGCCGAAATCGAGAGGCTCCCACGAAAAGAGGAGTCCGGCAGCGCTTCCCCACACGGAATCGCCATTTGCAGTTGGAAGCACCGGGCCCGAAATCGGAGATATAACTGCCTGGGGCAACAGTAATCCGAATACATTGTTCCGCGTGGCTCGATTCGATTGCCATAGCATATCGGCGCGTGGCAGATAGCTGGTACGAGTGAGAGCTACGGCGCTCTGCGCCGCGGATTGTTGCTCAAGCGCGGCACGCACTGCAGGGTAGTTCTTCAAGGCAAACTCCACTGCCTGTTCGAGAGTAAAGGTCTGTTGTGACTGGGCCGTTCCCTGCGCATTCGGAGCTTGGCCATGGGCGAACCGAGGGGGGCAGAATGCCCAGAAAAGGATTAGAACGGCTATGAACCAGTCTCTGGACCCATTCATTGAGTTTTTTCAGACCTCCCTGTTGAGATCTTCCACGGAACTTTCCTGCTGCTCACCGCAAGGAACGGTAAAGACCTTCAGTCAACTGCATCCCGCGATCTAGAAGTTCCTTGTCACTCAAACCTTGTTGCGCCCAACCCTTCATGATCTCGTCCAGTCCGAAACCTTCTTTCCGGCCAAACTTGTCATCCAATAGGTCCGCATCGTGAACGATCTGAGCCATCACGAGCACTTTGGGGTCGCGCACCCGAAACTGCTTCTGCAGCGTTTCAAAAGTGCAGTCCTCGCCGCGATGCCCAAAGCCGTCGCCCTCATACATGTCAAATGGCACTGCACCCGCCGGCTTTTGGTCCTCACTTGAAAACGCGAACCGCGCCTTTGGATCTACGAACTTACGAATCAGCCATGCGGATGTCACGCGATCAACACCAGGCCGCGGCCTCGTAACCCACACCTGATTTCTGTAAGCTGCGCGAGAAACGGTGCTGATTTCGGAAAGCGCTGGCTTGGATTGCAGGTCATTTAAAGCACGCTCCACTTTTTCTCGAAGGGGGCTGCCAAAAAAATCGATGGAAACAACCTCCTGAAAGCGTTGCCGAAATCTCGTGATCCGCGCGGATGACCGTTTTTCGGCGACTGCCGTGGCCGTCTTATGAAGCTCATCGAGCAGCATCCTATAGTCACGGGCACGAGCATCCGAGAACTTTCGCGCCAATTTCGGGCCAGAAAAGTTGTCGATGGATTGAACCGCAACAACGGAGGCCTCTCCGTGTTCGCTGCGGATTGTCGTCGCGAGCCATTCGAAACGCTCGTGATTTTCCGGGCTGTTCGGCAGTAGGTAACCGGAGTTTCCTAGAGGCAGTGCGCCATAACGCTGTAGCTTTCTCCATACCGTGACACGTAAACTCGCTCCCTTTCTGGCCAAACTGAAAACTAGTAAAAGCCAGGGAGATCCAGATGACTTGTTGCTAGCCCGATCCTGCAAACTTTTCATGTCGTATGACCATTGTCCCTGTGTTATACATCTAACGAAGTTCCGCTGCAAGTTGAACGTTGGTTAGTGCCACTGTCCTCACCCTTTTCTTGTTGCCGTCGCTGAACCCTCGGACACTCAAAAAGGAGCCGGCCCCAGATGAGTTAACGCGCTCGCGACACCATAATCCTTGGGCGATTCGCCTTAACCAATTCGGCTGCTACGTTGCACGTTCGCACTTTTTCGGTTTGTCGCATGTAGCTTCGAGTTTTCCGGAACCACTCGCTGCCGCGAATTGGTGTGCTATTGGGATTAGAATAAGAGCATGGCTGCTCTGGACAAAATGAACCTAACGGAACTGGAGGACTTGGCCGCCAGGTTGCGCCACATGATTGCGCGCAATCCCGGGCATTCACGGATGGAGCAGGTTGAACTGGAGGACGTGATGCAGTGGATCGCGATTCGCCAGGGCAGGGATAGTTCCGAGTCTGAGCCCTAGCTCTGATTGTTCCAAATTTTGAGGTATGGGGTGGATTACCGGCGCAGGCAGCGCATTTTCAAACTCCACGGATACCTGAGCACCTTTCCGATCGTTGTTCACCAAGGCCGGTCGGAAGCATGCAATGTGCGTTCCCCCGCTATGTCGAACACTCGGATAAACGACACCGGCTGATCCCTTGTCCAGGAGTTCCCCTGCCAACTTTTGAGAGGTTATATAGCTGCTCGGATCCAAACATTTAGCAAAGCCTGAATCCCCGCGAGTGTCGTGAAATTCTCCCCGGAAGTCGGCTAAGAAGTCGGCATACACGAAGGTTTCCTTCTCCTGCCAGTTGATTTCCCATAGTTCTTCCGCCTTATGAAACGCGACTTCGATATGCAACGATGTTGTTGTGTACGTTGGGCAGGAAATTGCCGGTCCCGGTCTGATCCAGGCAAATGACACCTGTGGCGGCAGTATCGGCGACCGTGTTTTGGCGAATGAGGGCGCCAGCCTGAGCAGAAAACCCTGCGTCAGGAGCCCCAGATTCATGACGGCCATTCGTTACGCCGTCATTTGTCGTTTGGCCAGCGGAACCACGTCGGCGCTCTGGGCCGGGTTGCTGCAAGTCTCAAGAACCGGCGCGTAGGACCGGGTCACGCGGGTCCCGACCAGTACGGGCATGGACATCGACCCGGCGATGTGTCGAGTGGCTTCGCGCACCAGTTCCATGCGCCCACTGACCCGAAACTTGGCGAACAGCGATGAGACATGGAACTTTACCGTGCGCTCAGAAAGGTTCAGAGAGGCGGCAATCTCTTTGTTGGCAAGACGCCGCATGACCCCGCCAAGCACTTCCTCTTCCCGGCGAGTGAGCTTGGCGTGACCGCTGAAGGATTGGCCGGCCTGGAGAAGCTTTTCCGCTTTTTCGGTCAGGCCTTTCAGAGCGTCGATTTCGGCTGATACCATTACCACGTAATCGCTCGGCGATTGGCCGAATACCATGCAGTGCATCGCCAACAAACCGGCGGCCTCGTCCACGGGAAACCTCCCATCCGGAGTTGCCTCCACTTTAAAATGGGACACGCCGGTGTTTTTTTCATAGAAATAAAAGAGATCGCAGGTACTAAGTGGAAATTTTTTCATTGTAGAGACCCCTTTCAGAAACCTTCCTCCCGAGCTTGATCTGAGATCACACCTAAATACGAAAATCGTCTGGCCGCAAGACACGAGGACCGCCAAAGTGAGAACGATCATCTTGCGTATTGTCTTAACTTAGTGCCTCCAGCGGTGTCTCTCATGCCCAGACCCAGGACAAAGTCACCTCTTGCAATGAGTGCGCCAAATCGATAACGTAGTAAGCGCTTTATTTCGAACTATTTAGACGTTTCAAGGGCTTTCGATGTGAGGGCTTGCAACACACACTGGAGTGGGTACAACTCACTGCCCGGTCTGGAATTCCAATGGGAGCGTGCAACAGACCGCTGAAGTGCGACGCGCGCGCTGATGGAGAAGTCGGGTTCGCCTAGTGGAGCGGGGACCTGGCAGCAAAGAAGCGCCAGTCGAACCAGCAGAATTTATTGTGGTTCCGAACCTGGATTGGTGTCGGCCACCGCTGCTGCCGCGGTCTGCTCAGAGATTTCTTGTACCTCCATCATTTCCGCAGTCTCTGCAGAGTCTCGTGTCGCGCCTTCTCGATCTGCCTCTGCCCGTTCGAATTCACCCCGTAACTCCGACTTTCCATTTATTTCGTTTTCTCCGGGTTCAGGTCTTTCTACTTCCGGACGCATTTCATTGGTCGGTTCCGGCTGTTCTGGACTAGAGTCCATTCCGACGCGCGTGGAAAATCCAGGGTCCAGGAGAACTGACCCTCCAGCAGCGTTCCGCCCATAGACTTCGACACGTCCATCCAACACGTCTACTTCCGTGACGTTGCGTTGATTGACTTCCACGTCGAACTGGGTCCCGCGAACAGCGATTACGGCGCTGGGCGTTCCGAGTTCGAACGGCGCGGCGCCACCTGTCCGCCTGTTGATGAGCGCGCGGATTCGTCCCAGAAGCAATTGGAAGTAACTTGGATCGGCCAAAGAAGGTTCTTGTACCTGCAATCTCGTGTGAGCCCGGACGATCACCTCACTGCCATCGCTCAGGAGAAGAAGCAAACTACCGCTGCCTGTGTCAAGAATTGTCCCTGGGGGAAGCTGCTCTCCACGCAAGGGATTAGAAGACGAGTGGCCCGGCAGGCTCAGACGAATATTGCCCTTCCACTCGGTAATCGTGGCTCCAGCGATCGCAGCGGTTACGGGTGTGGAGCTGGGTTGCTGTTCTTGGGCGGCCGCCATCCCGACAGCCATCCAGAAAAATAGGAAACAAAAATAAATGGAACGAACGGCTGTGTGTTTCATGGGTTTGCCTCACTAAGAATGAAGCGAGTTACCGGCAGATGGATACGAAAAGATGTTCCTGACCCAGATTCGCTCCAAGCCTCGGCTTTGCCTCCGTGTTGTTCTGCAATCCGTTTAACGAAGGCCAATCCAAGTCCCCATCCTCGCGATGTTTCTTCCTGTTCGTTTCTTCGATAAAACGGCTCGAAGAGACGCATCAGCTCCTCCGGTGGAATCGCGGGCCCTGGATTCCATACTTCCAGCACGACTCCGTTTCCCTCGACCTCGGCGCGCAGTTTCACTTCGCTCCCGCGCGCGCTGTACTTGATGGCGTTGCTCACGAGATTGAGCAGGGCTCCCTCGATGAGGTGCGCATCACCCTGAAGTGCCGGCAAGTCCGCGGCAATTTCGGACGTGACCTTGATCTCGGAAGCTTTTGCGATCGGTTGAATGACTCGCGCAACTTGTTTCACGGTTTCGCCGATCTGAAAAGCGTCGTTGCGCATGGGACGGGCTCCCACCTCGAGCCGAAGCACATCGAGGTAGGTATTGATCATGGCCACCAAACGGCCCGACTCCTGAAAAATAGTAGCAGCGGCTTCGCTGCTGGCTCGCTCCTTGGAATACCGGAGCAGATACTCGGCAAAACCCTGAATGGAGACAAGCGGAGTACGGAGTTCATGGGTAACGAATCCGAGCGCTTCCGCACGCGCACGATCTCGCTCCAACCGGGCTGTTTGATCCGTCACCACGACCATGATCAAGTCGGATGCGTCAGAGGGCGAAATGCGTTTGAGTCTGACGGCTCGAAAGCGCCAGAGGCCCTCGCCGAGATGCACCTCAGAGTCAAGCCAGACCCCGCGAGTGGGGAGCGATTTGCGCAAATCGCCCCAGCCAGGTTCGCGGAGTGCGGAGGCGAAATCATCAATGCCTGCCGTCGCATCCCATCCTTGCTTTTCACAGAAACTCTGCCACTGCGGATTTCGAAATATCACTCGACCATCGACGGAGAAAACGGCCAAGCCTTCTTGCATCGCTTCCAGCAGGGTTTCATCAAACGCGTACAACGAACTCAGCTCCGCTTGCAATTGCCGAAGCAGACTCACCTTCCAGTGCAAGTCTCCCGCTGTTGGTCGAACCTCTCCACGCAAGGCGGCAGGTAAGCTATCACTCTTTGCCCGCTCGGCCGTCTTGAGAGCATTTTGTAGTTGCCGAAGACCTTGAGTCAGTCCTCGATCCACGAGGACTAAATTTTGCAACTGCGCCAGCGGACCGGCCAATAACGCCACGCACAAGAATGGTCCCAATCCGACAAGGATATACATCCAGGCAAAAACAAAGTAGCTCGCTGCAAGACCAACCGCAAGCAGTGCCGCGAGCGCGACCACACCTCTCCAAACCGCCCAGCGCAGCACGACCCAAGTCGAGCTGAAACTAAACGCGCACAATACCAGCAGGTTCAGCCATCCATTCAGAGAATTCAGGCTCCTTCCCGCAAGAATGGCGTCGATAAGATTCGCGTGGATTTCGACGCCAGGCATCGGAAGCCTGTCGCTCACCGGGGTTGGTATGCGGTCGCCAATCTCCGTCGAGCCGAATCCGATCAGCACCGCTTTCCCTTGTAGCCGGCCGGCTGTTTTCCCATCCAGCAGGTCCGTCACAGAGACCGCTGAAAACGGAGGTGACGCCTCACCAGGGGCAATCTGTCCGCGATAATTAATGGGAAGGAAACGGGGCGATTCGGACTCGACCCCCGCTACCACGGCGTGAGAAAACGTGCCGACGGTGGGTATTTTTCGTTCCCCGATTCGCAATTCACGGCCGTCGTCTTCCAGGATAGCTCCCCTGGCAACGCGCGCAACTTCCAGCGCAAACGCCCAGCGCGGCCCTTCGAGAGACTGCTCCCGCACAGGGACGCTCCGGCAAATGCTGTCAGGCCCCAAATTAGCTTGGGCATGTCCGACCGCGGCTGCGTTCCGCGAGAAGAGCGGCAATGGTTCGACCCAAAGTCGTCCCTGGGGGGAATTGCTGATCTTTGCAACGAGAACCGTGTTTCCCGCGTCCTTCAGCGCTTTCGCCAATTCGCGGTCGTTTGTTTCGTCTTCGGTTTCCGAGAGTAAGATGTCCAGGCCAAGCGCTTTGGGGTGCTCGGCGCTGGCGGCTCTCACCACCTGCGCCAGCAAGGAGCGTTTCCATGGCCATCGCCCGTACCGTTCGAGACTTGCGTCATCAATCAGTATCAGCGCAACATGAGGCGAGGTTCCCTGGTTCCCTCGCAGACGAAAATACATGTCTCCTGTGCGGCGACTGAGCTCTTCCACAGGGTAACTGGGGCTGAGCAGGCCCACCACTGCCAAAAGCAATACGTTCAAAAGCAGCCAGCGTCTGGTCTGGAGGTGCTTCTGATTCGGGCGGCTTGTTGGTGAATCACTCATGTTTCTTTCGATTGCAGGTCGATCGCCAGACGGCGAGCCTTTTCATATAACGTCTTGCGTTCAATCCCGAGCTTTCGTGCCGCGAGAGCCTTGTTGCCACCCGATTCCCGCAAAACCCGGAGAATTTCCTGGCGCTCCATTTCCTGCAGCTTCCCCGGCAACGTTGCTGTCGAATTTTCTGGCGCCGGCGTTGCCTCGCTTCTGCGCGCCCGTTCGCGCTCCACCTCCCCGGCCGAGATTTCGTCCATGTCGGCGAAAATAGCCAGGCGCTCGATCAGGTTTTCGAGCTCACGAACATTGCCCGGCCAACTCATGGAAGCCAGCAGTTCGACCGCCTCCTCGCTGATATTTACCTGGCGTTGGTTGCGCTGATTGAAACGTTCCAGAAAATGCTGCACGAGGAGCGGAATGTCTTCCGCCCGCTCTTCGAGCGAAGGCAGCTGAATCGTTACGACGCTGAGACGATAGTAAAGATCTTCGCGGAATTGTCCTGCCCGGATCAGTCCGCTCAGATCCTTGTTTGTCGCCGCGACGATCCGTACATCGATCGGAATGAAATTGTTCGACCCCACGCGCCGCACCTTATGTTCCTGCAAGACGCGAAGCAACTTGACTTGAAAGCTCAGGCTGGTCTCGGATATTTCGTCCAGGAAAATCGTGCCGCCATTGGTTGCCTCAAACAAGCCGCTGCGGCTGGTATCCGCGCCGGTGAACGAGCCTTTCTCATGTCCGAACAGCTCGCTTTCCAGAATGGTCTCGGGGAAGGAGCCGCAGTTGATGGGGGTAAAAATCATCTCGGCGCGTGGGCTGTGCGCATGAATCGCGCGTGCCACAAGTTCCTTACCCGATCCACTGGCGCCGGTAATCAGCACGCTGGCCATGCTGGGCGCGACCCTCGCAACGGCTCGATAAACTTCCAGCATCCTCGGACTCCGTCCCACAATCGCTGATACGGGAGTGAAGCTGTCTTTCGGCGCGTGGCTAGGCGTTTGCCGCGGCCCTGTCAACTTTCGCAACAACGCGAGCAACTCATCGATCAGCAAAGGCTTGCTTAGGTATTCGATCGCACCTCCGGCGACCGAACGCGCTACCGTCTCGACGCTGGCGCGCGCCGTCATCATCACGCACTTGCATTCCGGCTGCAAAGTTCTCAGTTTCCCCAGGAATTCAAGACCGTTGGCCCGTCCAATATAGATATCGATAAGCGCCACATCGATGGGGTGTTCGTGAAGCAGCGGCTCGGCATCCCGTACGCTTAGCGCCTTACAGCATTCGTAACCTTCCGCGGTCAATACGGCATTCAGCCATCGGCAAATAGACGCGTCATCATCGACGACGAGTACTCTTAGGGGCTTATTCATGCTGCTCTCCAGCCTGGTCGCATGCTCTCACGAAAATTCTTGCCCACTTCATCGGATCACCTGGACTAGAAACGATAGGCAACGCTCACCCGCCCCACTTGCGCTCGGAACGCTCCCGTGCTCTGGGCCAGGTGAAAGTAGGTATAGTCCGCGCCCATTTCCAGTTTTCCCAGCAAAATGCGGTTCTTCACCGTGGCCTCCCAGGCGGTCTGATAGGGGTTCTGGTCAACGGTTTCGGCGCCATACTCGGCGATGTATTCACCACGGTAGAATTTGCCAATCTCGAAGCGGAATCCTCCGAGTCCTAGATGGCTGTGATACTGGTTGGGATTGAAATAGCCGTTTGAAAAGGTCTGCGCGAATGAGCTATGCGCGTACTGATATCCCAGCCCCACCGCAAAGTGCGGGTTCCCGATCCAGCGCAGTACTTCCGCGTCTTCTCTCTGGGTGCGATTTGAATCCGAGTAGTGCTGCTTGGAGAAATCAGCGCTGACACGCCAGGAGGGTGGTTGCCAGTCAAGCCGGCTCCACCAGCCCTCCGCCAGCAAATTAAACTGAGCCGACTGGAAAGTGGGAGCGATCGGTATCCGTGAAAATCCCCCTTGCAGCCAAAAACTCTTGAAGGGATGAAGAATCAATCCGCCGCGGTAAAGAGCCCGATTTGAATTATCGGCAAAGCGAACGATCCCGCCGCCTCCCCCAACGAAAAGCCAGCGTGCAAGCCGCACACGGCCTTCATCATTGACAGAAAAAATGTTTGCCTTTGGCCCCTGGCTGACCCACAGGGATTTTTCATCGAGTCGAAAACTGTTGGTGAGATTGCGTCCAAGCCGAAGATCGAATCGCTGTCCCGCGCGAAAAGCGCGATTCCCGGCTGAATCGCCGAAATAGATTGCGTCCGCCTGCACCCGGTCCGGCGCAATTCCCTCACGGGACGCCGAAAGAGGCGACTGGTTCTTCAGAAGATCGTCCCGGTACTCCTGGAGACGAAGGCTGTTCGGATGGTGAGCAAGTGCTTGTTCCACTTCGCGCTGCGCCTCATCCTTCTTCTTCTGAAGGAGCAGGTTTCGGACCAGTCCGATGGCTGCCGCCTCGTCGTTCGGATTTGTCGTTAGCAGTTCACGGAAGAGTTGATTCGATGCCACGTATTTCCCGTCGTAACTCAGTACGCGGGCCAGTTCGAGTGTTGCGCCGCGATTGGATGGTTCATCTCGCAGAATGGCGCGAAAAATCTCCATAGCCTTCCGGTCCTGGCGCTGATACACGTAAACCCTGCCTAGTTCAAGCCGCAACTGAGCATTTCCCGGAAAACGTTTGAGCGTATCCTCCAGCGTTCGAACGGCCTGCGAATAATGCCGATGGCGGAGAGCGGCCTGTGCATCGGAGACGCTCTTCTGAATCGAAGCCCCTTCCTGTCCGTGCGCCCGCTGGACCATTCCCGCGAGAAAAATGGCGCCAAACGCGAGGCTTACGCAGAGAATCGAACTCCGAATCATGACCTTTTCTTTCACCGCCCTACGCCTTGTGCCACTGCGGATCCTTTGCAGACACGACCGCGGGGCGGTCCATGCTGCCGGTTCGGAAATGAGGGGGCGACCGGTACCCGTACGCCATTTCCGAGAGGAAAGGTCGGAAGCGTTCCCCATATTGTACTGCATCACCGCGGCCGGGGCTGTCCAGCGGGCTTCTCTTGGTGCTCTAACGCGAACCCCGGAAAGTCGCGCTGACGGAATATTCGATTGACGCGGGCTCCCAAGCTTTCCCATAGAGTCGTCCGACAAGAAGAAATTTCTAACGCAACTGCACGACCGAAGCGCGGGCAGAAATAGTCCGAGTGGCAGCATGCTGCGTTTCACACTGGGTGATTTCTACGTCCTCTTGCGGAGGAAGCGAGGTCCACCATGCGCGAGAATATCAACGAGCTGGCGAGACCTGCTGTGAGATGCTTCACCACCATTCCGCCCGCGCGCCATTCAACGCTTCGCGATTCTGAGCCCAAATTCGTCCCGATTCGCTGTCAGGCCCCATTTGGGTGAAGTCCTCGCTGAGAACTGCGAAGCCATTTTCCACTCGGCCTCCCCCACGGCGCTCAATTCGAAGCACACGCGCCTCCCCCTTGATCCGGATGGCGGGCATTAGTCCGGTGAGAGAAGGAAGAACAATTTCGAACTCGACCGGGGTTTCGACGGGTGGACAGGAACGAGTCAGAATGAAAACGCCGAACACGCTGATGTCTCGAGTGATTCCGTCGCCTTGCAAGCGTTCGTGCTGCGGGCTCTCCCATGAAAATAGAGCCGAAGCTTCAAGCCGATAGCGAATTTCTCTTCTCATTTTCATCGGTGCATCCACCACCTGAGCGAAGTTTCTCGTGCGCCGCCGGACTTCTTAGGGTTCTGGAATCAATAAGGCACTTTCAACACCAATGATCGAGGGGAATAAGTGGTGTAATTTCAAGCTTTCCAATTTTTGTCGGTGTGTCTTTCCAACTCACCTGAGTCGTTCGAATACTCTCGCTACTTGTACCCTTCGTTTTTCTTAATTTTGTCACGGGCTGCGTTTTGGACTTTCAGGAAATTCAGGATTTCGCTGGCCCGAAAGATTCGAGTCGCACCGACTCACGTGAGTGTTTGGCCCTTCCAGTTACAAAGGGACGACAAAGGTTCAAGGCTGCAATTACAACAACTTACGCCGGCAATTATTTGGCTGCAAAAATGCCTTGTTGTGGATATCGCCGGCCAGATTCCCCGCAGGTGTCGGAGGCGCTCACTCTCTTCGAGGGGAGAATTGTTCATGAACATCGCTTTTACTGACGAAATGAAGTCCAGCATGCGAGTCTCTTATGCACTAAGGTGGGTTCCAGGCCCGAGCATGTCTACCTTACTGCCCTGTCCTCTCTCTCCGAAGGCAGGGGACATCGTGCTTGCAAGGCTTGAGAAGATCGGCAAGAACGCGACCCTGGAACTGGCGAATGGCCGTAGATGCACTCTGCATGAAGGAGACCTCCTGGCGGTTGTATTCGGGAACCGCTACGCGACGCTTCAATTCGAAGGTTACGCACGGTCAGATGGAGACTCCTGCGACATGCTCTCCATGGGTGGTCTGTGCGGACTGGTCGAGAGCAAGCACGCAAAAGCCGCTGATCCAAGCAAGCTCCGTCTGCTGGGTGCGCTTGGAGACCGCAACGGATCCCCGCTTAACTTGAGAGATTTTGCGCTCGCCCCGTTGCCGTCGCTACATCCGCCACAGGTCCTCGTCGTCTGCGGAAGCTCCATGGATGCCGGAAAAACGCACACGGTGATGAGTATCATCATGGGTTTGCGGAAGGAAGCACTCCCAGTCGCGGGCATAAAGCTCACCGGGACTGCCACCGGCAAAGACACATGGAACATGCTCGATGCTGGTGCTTGTGTGGCCCTGGATTTTGTGGACGGTGGATTCCCGTCGACTTACCTCTCCACCTTGGATGAGCTACTGAATCTCTACAATTTGCTGATTTCGTGCGTGGCTGCGCAGGGTGCTTCCTGGGTGGTCGTGGAAATCGCGGACGGGCTGCTCCAGCGCGAGACCGCGGCCTTGTTGCAACACCCCCAATTCGCCGCAAGCGTGGACGCATGGATTTTCGCAGCGGGCGATCCTCTAGCGGCGGCCGGAGGTGTGAGCGTGCTGCGTGGGTGGGGAATCGAACCGCTGGCGATCACCGGGATGGTTTCCATGGGCTCGCTGGGCATAAAAGAAGCCCAAGCAGCCACGGGACTGAAATGTTTTTCAGCGAGCGAATTGCAGGCTGGGGCTTTGAATGCTGGATTGCGCGAGGTCTCTCCTAAAATGTCTCCTCGTGCTTTTGAAACCGCGGTAGGGCGGGAGAAGGTCCTCAAGTCATGAGCAGAGGCCGCGTCTATCTCTGGTCTAACGAGTCTCCTCGCGGGCTTCCTGGGCATTTGACGGCGAGCGTGGAGCCTCTGCCGCATCTCGATGCCGGAGCAGGGACGTCCGGCCGGCTGTCGGGCCGTTTCGTCAGCGTGCGGAACGCCGGCGCGGTCTACGAGCCCGATCCGATAACAAAGCAAGTGCAGGCGGTCCCTCTCGGTGACGCAGGACCAGACACAGCGGGCAACTTCATATTTGAGCCAGGCCGCGGCGGCGGCCGCATCGACAAGGTCAGGCTTGCAGAGCCGGATTTCCGGTGGCGCTACATCCAGGCGGCCCGCTTCGGCGAGGTCAACACCTATTTCCACGCCGACCGCATCGCCACCTACGTCCACGATTTACTCGGCGAATTGGGTTTTCCACCCTTGCCCCGGGTCACGGCGGTAGTAACCGCTCACCACGCGGCTACGGAACAAGACGGCCTTCGCGACGGGGTGAGACGCCACAACGACTGGTTGCCTTTCCAGGGAGGTCACTACCGCTTGCCCAGCAGACGGTATGAAATGCCTGAGCACCAACCAATTTCCCCGGCTGGCGAGATTCACCTCGGGCCGGGCCGGCAATTGCTTGAGCATGGCGCCCTTGTCGAGGCGGCGGGCGGGCGCTATCGTGCCAACGCCTCACACAACGCGGGAATCATTTATCACGAATACGGACACCACATCACCCGGCATACGGCGGATTTTCGTGCAAACAATCTGCGTCCATCGGATCGGCAGAACAACGGCAAAACTGCCATGGACGAAGGCATCTGTGACTACTGGGCAGCCACCATGCTGGGTACACCTCATATTTGGATCCTGCACCGCCGTCATGACCATCACGAAGTTCATGTCCGCAGTCTGACGTCACGTAAAACCATGGACGGGTATGACACCGGGCCGCGGGCCGACGTGCATACCAATGGCACTATCTGGGGCGCGGCGCTTTGGGATCTTCGCACCCAATTGGCTGCAACGCAGCCCAACGGAATCCGCAAGTCTGATCTGCTGGTCCTGAAAGCATTGGTTCTGCTGGGAAAGCTCACACCCCGGGGTCAAGAGACGTCCGTGGCCGGCGTCCGGCTAGCAAGAAAACATTTTGATGTCGGGCTGACGTCGCTGCTTCTGGCTGACGCACAACTGAACCGGAGTCAAAACGACAAAACCCTTCTGGAGATCTTCGGCAAGCGGGGGATACAGCCCGCGCCGAGCTTCCGTCAGGGAAGGCACGGTGAACTCTTCCTGGACACGCGGATTGAGCAGCGGGCTGAATGGAGTCAGGTCGAATCGCGGATGGAAAGAGAGAGCAAGACGCAATGCTGAACGGCACGCATTCAGTTCCATCCGGTAAGAATGAATTTCTGACAATGCCTCCGTTGGCGCTGAAAGCTTTGCTGAAGCATGTCTCTGCCGATGAAATTCCTAGCTCGGTAGATTTGCTTTCCGGAAAAGATCTAGAGGCACAACTTTCCGCTCTCCTGGAGCCTCCACCCTCGGTCATCGCCGTGGGGGACATCATGTTGGGCGGGCGCGCCAAGAAAGCGGTTGCCGAATTCGGTCCGGGTTATCCGTTTGACGGCGTGTTGCCGCTTTTGCGCAGGGCGCCCATCGTGCTGGGTAACTTGGAGGGTCCCTTTGCCGAGAAGGTCCGAAAGCAGCAACGTAATTTTTCGTATCGGGTGGAGGTCAGTCTCGCCAGCTCGTTGAGCCGTGCGGGAATCAATGTCGTCACGCTCGCGAATAACCATCTCATGGACTGCGGGCGATCGGGCGTTCTTGAAACCCTCGATGCCTTGTCGAACGCCAATGTGCTCGCACTGGGCGCGGGAACGAACGAACGAGCAGCTCATGCACCCGTCATCCGCCAAGCGGGCGGTATGCGGATCGGCCTGCTTGGCTACTACTGGAATCGCCGGACGGCCGCAACCGCGGATCGGCCGGGCAGCGCGATGGATCCCCCCGAAGCCCTCCAAGCCGACATTCGCGGGCTTCGGGAACACGCGGATCGCATCGTGGTCACCTTCCACTGGGGCGTGCCCTACGAGCCAAAGCCGTCCTCGGATGACCGGGCCAAGGCACACTTCGCTGTGGATTGCGGAGCGGATGCCGTGGTCGGCCATCACCCGCACATCGTACAGCCATTCGAAATTTATCGCGGGTGTCCCATCTTTTACAGTGTCGGAAATTTTGCGTTCGGATCCGGCAACAGCCGCGCCGGGGGGCTTCTAGTCGGACTTCGATTTGAAGACAACAAAACTGTCGTGAATGTTTACCCGCTCTATGTCAAGAATCGCGACCCGCGCCTGAACTATCAGCCTAAGGTGCTGGCCGGCAAAGCCGCGGAACACGTGCTCGCCGAAATGATCAAGGCTTCGGGCGATAACGCCACATTCATGAAACTGCAAAATGGACGCGGACACATCGAACTCTCTCGACCGAGCGGAGTATCCAGGACGAGAAAAGACCTTCATGATTAACAATCCTAAAAAGCGCCGAGCCGGAACGAGTACCAATCCATGGCTGCCGCATTTCTTGCCGCTGCTTCACCCCTTCCGCAAACAACTGTGGTGGGCAGTGCTGGCCATGGTTTTGGATGCTTCTCTGACCGTTTTCCGTCCCTGGCCCCTCAAAGTCGTCATTGACCGCGTACTTTCGCATCGGCCCACACGCGTGCCTTTTTTAGGCGTCTGGCTGGATAACGCGACTTTCAGCCGCATGCACATCCTATATGGTGCTTGTGCCGCGACACTTTTGATCGCACTGAGCACGGGCCTGCTCACCTATTGGTACACCAGCATTCTGGGGATCGTCGGACAGCGTTTTGTATTCGACTTGCGCTGCCAACTGTTTGCGCATATGCAACGGCTCTCGCTGCGCTTTCACGACACTCAGCGCAGAGGGGATCTAATCACTCGGCTGACCTCTGATATTCAGGCGATTCAGGACATGATTTCCAACGGCCTGATTGTTCTCGGAAGTAACGCGTTTCTGCTGATCGGCATGCTGATCCTGATGTTCTGGCTCAATTGGCAATTTGCGTTTGTGGCCCTCGCCGTGGCGCCGCTCTTATTTTGGACGGTCTTCCGTTACACGCATCGCATCAAAGTTGCCGCGCGTGAGGCACGTGTGAGCACAGGGCTATTGGCTTCCTTGGCCCAGGAAACGCTTGCATCGATTCGAATCGTTCAGGGATTGGCGCAGGAGGAGCAGCAAAACGATCGCTTCCAAGCGCAGAGTGAAAGCAGCCTGCGATTCTATCTCGAGGGTGTCGGCTATCAGGCGCGTGTGGCTCCGCTCGTCGATGTTTTCGCGGCAGCAGGTCTTGCCCTGGTGATGTGGTTTGGCGCCACTCACGTCATGCAAGGACATCTCACAACAGGCGACATGGTGGTGTTCTTCGCTTACGTGACAAACCTGTACAGCCCGATGAAAGCCCTTTCACGACTTTCTTACGTCACGAGTAAAGCCAGTGTGGGCGCCGAGAGAATCGCGGACATCATGCGTGTGCGTTCCGAAGTAACGGAGCGCCCGGAAGCTCGAGAGGTGTCACGGCTAAAGGGAGAAATCGAGTTCCGCGATGTTTCGTTCGAATACCAATCCGGGCAGCCCGTTCTTTCCCGGATCAACTTGCATATCGCTCCCGGTGAAAAAGTCGCGATTGTAGGGGCTACCGGCGCGGGTAAGAGCACTCTCATCAGCTTGGTTCCACGGCTCTATGATCCCAGCAGCGGCACCGTCTCGATTGACGGTGGAGACATCCGAAACTATTCCGTACAGTCCTTGCGCGCCCAGATCAGCCTCGTATTACAAGATTCCTTGCTTTTCAGTGGGACTATCCGGGAGAACATCGCTTTCGGACGCCCTGGCGCCACCGGTGAGGAGATCGTCGCGGCCGCTGTCGTGGCCAACGCCGCGGAGTTCATTGACGTTCTTCCAGATCGCTATGAGACCCTGGTCGCCGAGGGTGGCACGACACTTTCCGGCGGCCAGAAACAGAGAATCGCAATCGCCAGAGCAATTCTGCGTGGTTCCCCCATTTTGATTCTTGATGAACCAACCAGCGGGCTGGACGCCGCCTCCGAACGAACTGTTATCGATGCTCTGGAACGTGCGGCCCGGGGACGCACAACTCTGCTTATCGCGCATCGTCTAACGACCGTCCGCCTAGCCGACCGCATCATTGTCCTGGACAAAGGGCGCATCGCCGAAGAAGGACCCCACCAGGAGCTTCTCTCTCGCCGGGGCAAATATGCACACCTCTATAGCTTACAACTGATGATTGAGAAAGAAGCCGTTCTAACCCTTGCGAATGGAGCGAATATTCTCAAATGATCGCAGCCACGCACAAGCAACTCCGCCGTTTGCAAACATATTGCAACTGGCCTGCGGAAGGAACAAAGGGAATCATGGCCAAGGTCAATTCCATAGCCATGGCCATTCTCTTTTCTTGCCTTCTCGCCAGCTCTGCATGGGGACAGAATGCGGGAGCGCTCAGTGGTACGGTGGAAGATGCCGCAGGAGAGTACGTGGTCGGAGCTGACGTGCGACTCCGTAACCAGATAACCGGCCAGGAATTATCCACGAGTTCCGAGGAAGAGGGGCAATTCCGGTTTGACCACGTCGCATTTGGCAATTATCTGCTCATCGTCAATTTGCAGGGTTTTAAATCGGCGGAGGTGCCGGTCAAGGTCGGAGAAAGCAAGGAAAGTCCAATCCGCGTCCCTCTGCAAATTGCCGCTTCGGCGGAGAACGTGACTGTTATGGCGGACAGTGTATCCATACCGACAGTGGGACAAAACATCGATGCTGTCCAGCTGGATCGCAATTGGCTTGAAAATCTCCCCGTCAGAGAAAGTGATCCGTTGGCGGTGCCTTCTATCTTTTTGGATCCAGCGGCTGCCGGCGCTCTTGGACCCAAAATCATCGTTGACGGAGTGGAGTCAAGCGGGCTGGAGGTGCCCCTGACGAGCATCCGAAGAGTTTATGTAAACAAAAGCCCTTACTCGGCCGAGTTTGGACGGCCCGGACGGGGGCGCATCGAAGTGGTTACCAGGAAGGGTTCCCGCCGCGACTATCATGGCAATCTCACATTCTTGCTGCGGAATTCCGCCCTGGATGCGCGCAACGCATTCTCCCATGCGCGGCCGCCGTTGCAACGAGAAATCGCTGAAACGGAGCTCGATGGGCCACTCGGGAAAACAGTATTGATCCTCAGCCATCCAGTCAAGATTCGATTCCTTCTGGCGGGCCGCTATTACGCCAGCGATGAAAGCGCCACGGTCCACGCCCGCACTCCGGCCGGCTCAGTGGTGGAAAATGTTCCCAACCCTGAGCACAATGCCCGCCTTTTCGGACGCCTCGATTTTGATCTAACACCGAAGCACACTCTGACGTTCACCTACAAATTTAAAAACAAGTCACAACAGAATCAGGGAGTCGGCGGATTCAATCTTGCCGAGCACGCAACGGACTTCTCGATTCACGAAAATGAAGTGAAGATTATCGAGCATGCTATTATTTCCCCCAATTTTCTGCACGAGGTGCGCTTCGCGTACAAAGACGAGCCTCAGCAAGTCACCAGCCGTTCGGACCAGCCGGCAATTATAGTTCTGGGCGCCTTCAGTTCCGGCGGCGCACAGTTAAGTCTGCGCCAACGGGAAAAAGCACTCACAATCCAGGATGCCGCCACACTTGTTAGGGGAAGTCATGCCTTAAGTTTTGGGGCCGGCGCGCGGCTTCGATCGTTTCAAACAACCGATGCATCGAACTTTGGCGGCACCTTCACATTTGCCAGTTTAGCCGCATACTCCTCGGGCCAGCCCGAAACCTTCACGATGAACCAGGGAAGCCCGCGGACCTCGTTCACGCAACGCGAGTACTACTCATTTTTTCAAGATGCGATCCAGGCACGACAGAACTTATCCATTTCTCTTGGGCTGCGCTACGAATGGCAGCCAAACCTGTCCAATTCCAACAATTTCGCGCCGCGGATCGCCTTCGCGTATGCCCCTCACCGCGGGCAAACGGTGATAAGCGGTGGATTCGGCATCTTTTATGACCGTCAGCCGGAAATCATGCGGCAGCAGGCCTCGCTTTATGATGGGGCGCAGGGCCATCAGATTATTGTTGAGAATCCTGGTTACCCGGTCCCTTACGATCCTGCATCGCCCCCTCCTCCCAGCTTATTGCGGATCGCCCCAAATATCCGTACTCCCTATCTGACACAGGCGAGTTTGGGGATCGAACGCAAGCTCGGCAGAGGCAAGAACTTCTTGTCTGTCGATTACACCTCGGTGCGAGGAGTAAGGCTTTACCGCACTCGGAACATCAATGCGCCGCTACCCGGAAGCGGAGCACTCCCCGATCCTTCTTTCATTGACATCAATCAGTTCGAATCGTCCGGAAGGTCGCGCAATCAAAGTCTGACCGTCTCCTTGCAGACGAGCCTGCGAAAAACTTTGGACATTCTTGGGCAGTATACGTTTTCCAAGTCCATGGACGACACGGGTGGAATGTTTTCCCTGCCCGCAAATAATTATGACCTGGGCCCAGAATACGGGCGAGCCGACCACGATCGGCGTCATCGATTAAGTCTCATCAGCACCTCGCGTTTGCCTTGGGGCTTCAGGGCCGGCACGATTGTCAGCTTGAATTCAGGGATCCCCTACAACGTCACTACCGGCTTCGACGACAACCATGACACCGTGCCAAACGACCGGCCGCTCGGAATTGGCCGAAATACGGGGGCTGGACCGGGGTACGCCAGTGTTGACTTCCATCTCTCAAGGCGGATTAGGTTTGCGGGAGGAGAAGGTAAAGGCAGCGGGGCGTGGCCTGCTGGCAGAGTTGTGGGCGGGCGCACATGGAACAATGGTGAAGATAGTCCCGGGCCTTTGGGGTGCAAGTCAGGAAAGGGGTGTGTCAGCCAGCCCTCTGTTCGGACCAACGTGCCTTGGTTAGAACTTGGCATTGATGCGTTCAATGTCCTGAATCGTGTCAATGTCAAGAACTTCGTCGGCATACAGAGCTCGCCCTTTTTGGGCCGCGCCAACACCGCAAACCCGGCTCGCCAACTTCAATTCAGCATGAAATTTCATTTTTGATTTGCGGTTTTTGACGCCAGTGCCACCCATGCAGTGCTGGCGAGAATCGTCTTCTTGCTCGTACGCCTAAATATTTTGTGCCCGGTCGTCTTGGAACCTGCGCTCATCACCGCGGAACAACCAGTACTGAGTTCATGACTTCGTTCTGAGGCGAACAAAGCAGTCCGTGGGACCAAGCGGGGTCTCAACGGTCAGAATCACACGGAGATGTCACATGCCCAGATATGGCGCGGAGCACACAGACTTGTGACGTGGCGCATAGGTGCGGGACTGTGCGCTCTCTCACAGTTGAGCGTGATCTACGTCACTTACCGGCGAAATGATGGCACTGCGTGGAACTGGGACCGAAACGGAAGGCGTCAAGTCCTTGACTCCGCATAGCAGACTCATTGGCGGAGCACGCCCGAACCTTTTCCTTCAGCCCAGGATCCAATCGGAGGAAATAATTTAGCTATTCTGCGGATTTGAAAACCGTTATCTGTCCGCAAGACTACTGTTATAGGATTCTTTCGGGTGGCGACACCTGGAATTGCCAGGGTGCCAACGGGACACAATGAGCGAGGCGCCACAAAAATTGCCATCTTCGCAAGAGCAGGCGCTATTCGAACAATTGTTCGAATTCTCGCCTGACGCCATCGTCGTGACCGATTCGGAGGGTCGCATCACGAACGCGAATGCGCAGGTTCAGCGAGCTTTTGGATACACTCGCGAAGAACTGGTAGGTCAGCCTGTCGAGACCCTGATTCCCGAACGATTCCGAGGTGTGCACCCGAATCACCGCCAAGCCTACAACGCTCAACCCAGCGTACGCCCCATGGGCGTGGGGTTAGAGCTCTATGGCCTTCGCAAGGACGGCACGGAATTTCCTGTCGACATCATGCTCAGCCCTATTGAGACTGCGGAGGGCCGAGTCACATTCAGTGTCATCCGCGACATCTCCGAACGAAAAAGAATGGAAGAAGCTCTTCGGCAAAGCGAACAACAGCTACGCGCACTCTTCGAATTCTCGCCTGACGCAATCATCGCCAGCGATCAGGAAGGACAAATCACGCAAGCGAACGCAAGGGTGGAAAGCTTCTTCGGCTATACCAGGGCGGAGTTGCTAGGCCAATCGATCGACGTCTTGGTACCCGAGCGATTTCGCCGGTCGCATCGCGCCCACCGAAAAGACTATTCCGATCAAGCTCGCGTCCGCCCGATGGGCAACGGCCTGGAACTCTATGGCAGACGCAAGGATGGCAGTGAATTCCCCGCCGACATCATGCTGGGTCCGGTTGAGACGGCAGAGGGCCGAATGGTGTTGAGTGTCATCCGAGACCTCACCGAAAAACGGGAGGCAGAGGAAGCCTTACGGCGAAGCGAACAGGCGAAACAGTATCTCGAAGAGGAGCTCAATACTGAGTCCAGGTTTGAGGACATCATTGGCGAGAGCGTGGGTTTGAAGCGAGTTCTGAAGCATGTCGAAACCGTGGCGGCGACGGACGTTACCGTTTTAGTTCTGGGGGAGACCGGGACGGGAAAAGAGCTGATTGCTCGGGCGATCCACCAGCTCAGTTCACGGAATGAACGGACCCTGGTCAAATTGAATTGCGCGGCCATACCCGCCGGTTTGCTGGAAAGCGAATTGTTTGGGCACGAAAAGGGCGCTTTCACCGGAGCAATCTCCCGGAAGATTGGACGCCTGGAGTTGGCGAACGAGGGAACATTGTTTCTGGATGAAATCGGGGATCTTCCCCTGGAGCTCCAACCGAAGATCCTGCGTGCCCTGCAAGAGAAGGAATTCGAAAGACTCGGCAGCACGCAGACCATTCCGGTCAACGTGCGCTTGGTGGCGGCGACCAATCGCGACTTGACGAAGATGGTGGCAGACAAGGAATTCCGCAGCGATCTGTACTACCGGCTGAAAGTTTTCCCGATCACGATTCCGCCACTTCGCGAGCGCCGCGAAGACATCTCTCTGTTGGTTCGCTATTTCGTGGACAAGTTCGCCAGGCGCATGGACCGGCGAATCGAGACCATTCCAGATGACGTCATGCGGGCGCTCACACGATGGGAATGGCCCGGAAATATTCGGGAGCTGGAGAACTTCATTGAAAGAGCTGTTCTTCTCTCGAAGGGACCCGCATTGCGAGTTCCTCTCGGTGAACTCGAAGTGCTCGAAGAATCAAGCCCCGAGGGAGATTCCACGCTCGAAGCGACCGAGAGAGAACATATCCTTCGAGTGCTGCGGGAAGCGAAAGGAAAAATCGCAGGCCCACAAGGCGCCGCAGCCCGGCTCGGTCTGAAGAGGACTACCCTCAATTCCAAGCTGAAGAAGTTGGGCATCGAGCGAAACGACTATATATAGCCAGGGGTGACGATAAATCGTCAGTGATCGTCGTCACTTTCCTCTCGTCATTTCCTGAAAATGTTCCCTCTTTCCAGCTAGTCCACTGTCCCAATTGGAGATGGCCCGTGCGCGCGCACAAGAAGGACTTTGGCTCTCACATTGCTAATAGTGGGGTGTGGATCAAGTCAGGACAAGCTCACGGTGAAAATCACAATTCACGAAGCGGAAAAAATCGTGACTCTTAAGATTGAGGGAAGGGTTGCCGATCTCTTGACCAGTGAGCTCAATCGATCGTGGCAGGAATTGGCCCCATCCCTCGGGCCGAGGAAACTCTCGGTCGATCTGCGCGGAGTAACTTTCATGGATTCGGCCGGAAGACATCTGCTCGCCGAGATCCACGCTGAGACCGGTGCTGAGTTTTTGGCGGATACGCCGATGACGAAGTATTTTGCCGAAGAAGCAATGCGGGGTGTTCGAGCGAATTCGAGATGAACAGAATCGGGAGGCTACGATGAAGGGTCCCTACGGATTGGAGTTGAATGATGGGTGCAAGACTTGCAAGCGCAAGGCGGCGGGTTTCTTCTGCCAATTGTCGCCAGCCGCGCTGAAGGACTTCGACGCAATCAAGTCTACGTCGACCTATCCGAAGGGCGCATTTCTCTTCATGGAAAGGCAAGACGCGCGGGGGGTCTTCGTCTTGTGCGAAGGGGAGGTGAAACTGTCGATCAGTTCGAGCGAAGGCAAGACCCTCATCATGAGAGTTGCCAAATCTGGCGAGATCCTGGGCCTGCTTGCGGGAATGTCGGGGGCCCCCTATGAAGTGACCGCCGAAACAATTCGCCCGTGCCATGTTGCCTTCGTCCGCCGGGAAGATTTCCAGCGCTTCGTTGCGAAGCATCCGGAAGCTTCTCAAGGCGTGGCCAGGCAGATGACCACGCAGTACCAGGCGGCCTGCGACCAATTGCGGACGGTTGGTCTTTCCGCATCCGCGCAGGAAAAGCTCGCCAGGCTTCTGCTGGCCTGGTCCGCCGGAATACAACAGACAAGAGAGGGGACCCGAATCAAAGTGCCTCTGACTCACGAAGAAATTGCGGAATTCATCGGCACAACCCGAGAGACGGTGACGCGCACGCTGAGCGATTTCAAGGTCAGACACCTGATTGCCATCCAAGGATCGACGATGATGATCCCGAGTCGAGCAGCGCTGGAGAGCTTTGCCAACGCATAGGCATAACCGTTCAGGTTGGGTGTGCACCTCCCAAGTTAGGAGCAGAAATGACAAGAATCGACCTTGCTCTAGTCATTTGCAATCAAGGAGAGGATCGGGAGAAAGCCGTGGCAGCGCTCCTCAAGTGTGGACTGAGTCCAATTTGTTGCTCCAACTTGCAGGAAGCTCGCACGTTGTTGTGTCAACCGCGATGGGCCGCGCGGGATTACCGGTGTACTTCAATGGGACTTGCGCGAACGTCGCTTTGTTGAACTCCTCCATGACGCACATACTGACGGGTTCGTACAGAACCTTCGGTTTCCTGTTCTCGATGTCCGCTGCCAAATGATCCGCCGCAGCGTCTCCTTGGAGGAGGGCTAGGATGGCTTGCTTGACGGGGAAATCAGAAGTATCGCCCACAGCGAAAATGTTGGGGTAGCCTTTTACCCTACGGCTGTCGGGATCCACGCGAATAAACCCGCGCTCGTCCATCGGCAAGGGGGAATAGCCCTGTCCGGCAATGTAAGGTGGGAAAGAAACGAGAAGGTCGAATTTCCGTTGTTCTCCGTTTTGATAATGAACAGCCCCCGGTTCAACGTGCGTCACAACAAAGCCTTTGTGACCTGGTATGCCGCGTTCTTCAAACTCGTCTGTGACCACCGTATTTAACCGCGGCCCAAAAGCTTGAATGAATCCATCCTCATATGTCGTCCACGTGATATCGACGCGATCGCGAACTTTTTCCCTTCGCAGCCACGTATCCGTCATCATAACGATCTCGTAGAGCGGACCGGAGCAGCGATTATTCGGAGGCACGAGAAAGAGCAATCTCTGCCGTACGCCGTTCCGCGCTTTCTCCTCCAATCTGGAGAATGCAGCGCGTAGCCGCAGCATCTCCTCCGGCGTCCACACAGTCACCGCGTGTTCTTTCAGCCCCGGAATTTCCTCGGGACGCATATCAGCCCCGGTAGCAACGACGAGATAGTCATAACTGAGCTCGCTCTTGCGCAGAAGGACTCTCTTGCCATCCGGTTCAATCCCCTGAACGGAATCTTGAAGGAACGTTAGGTTCTTGCGACGCACAGGCTCGTCGAGATGGATTTTGAACTTCTCGGGATCCTCGACGAAAGGGATGTAAATCGTGTTCGGCTTGAAAAGGAAATAATCTCGGCCGGAGATTAATGTCAGGTCAACTTTGTCGTGCAGCGTATGCCGCAGATAAAAGGCGGTTTCGAGTCCAGCGAAACCAGCCCCTAGGACCGCCACTTTTGCTTTTGCGTTGGCCATCGAAAGTTTCTCCCACCTAGAAACCATAGTCCGTTAAAGGATATCGAAACAATCCAAGGCAGTAGCTGATTTAAGCCTCGATTGATTGACAACGTCATTCTTCGGGCTTAGGATTCCTTTCGACAGGCGTTCCTGATGTCGACTTACCGCAATTCCCTGTTTTGGATTTTGAGACAGTCAGTCGGCTGTCGAAGGAGATCAAAGTTTATGACTAAGAAGATCTTCTGCGTGGCGATCCCCATTGTTGCATTGCTGGCAGTTTTTCGCTTGGGGCATACTGCTCGAAAACCCGCCGCCGTAGCGATCCCCATGGATTCCACCGACATCGCTGGCGTGGTCACCAGTTCGAAGGGTCCCGAAGCGGGTGTCTGGGTGATTGCAGAAACAAAGGACCTCGGGACGGGATACCGTAAGATTGTGGTGACCGATGATCAAGGGCGCTACCTGGTCCCCGATCTTCCGAAAGCAAACTACACCGTTTGGGTGCGCGGCTATGGGCTGGTGGATTCGCCGAAGGTTCAGGTCACCCCGGGCAAGCCCCTGGATTTGAAGGCGGTCATCGCTCCCAGCCCGAAGGAGGCGGCGCAATACTATCCAGCCGCCTACTGGTACTCGTTGTTGCATATCCCGCCGAAGAGCGACTTCCCGGGCACGGGACCGAGCGGGAACGGCATCTCAGATCGCATGAGGGAGCAGGGCGAGTGGATTGAAATGACCAAGACCGATGGCTGCGAGGGATGTCACCAATTGGGTGACAAGTCGACGCGCGAGATACCAGCGAATCTCGGCGCGTTCGACTCATCGGTGGCAGCGTGGGAGAGACGCATCCAGTCAGGTCAAGTCGGTAGCACGATGCTCGGCAGGGCGACACAGATGGGGCGGAAGCGCGTTCTTGAGATGTATGCGGATTGGACCGATCGCATTAAGGCTGGAGAATTGCCGCCAGTTCCGCCGCGTCCACAAGGTCTGGAAAGAAACGTCGTTGTCACTGAGTGGGACTGGGCCGGACCGAAGGACTATTTCCATGATGAAATTTCAGTCGACAGAAGGAATCCGAATTCCAACCCCAACGGTCTCGTCTATGGGGTTCATGAGAACAGCACGGATCTTTTGACAATCCTGGATCCCGTGAAAAACACGATGACCCAAATACCGATTCCAGTGAAGCCTGGTACTCCTCAGGCCGAACCGGAAACGGTGCTGGAACCATCGGTCTATTGGGGAACCGAACCCATCTCTGTTGCCAAGGCCACTGCACACAGCTTGATGATGGATTCTAAAGGGCGAGTTTGGACCGCAGCGGCGACTCGTCCGCGGGACAACCCGGACTTCTGCAAGCAGGGATCGAGTCACCCATCAGCGATCGCTTTCCCAATAACTCAAAGCTCAAGACAAACCAATTTTTACGATCCGAAAACGAAGCAGTGGACACTGATCGACATGTGCGCCAGCTCGCAGCACCTGATGTTTGCTGAAGACGCGGACAACACGCTGTGGTTCAGCAACCCCGGGGGCGACAACGTCGGCTGGTTCAAGACGAAGGTGTGGGACGAGACCCATGACGTACAGAAATCGCAAGGCTGGACTCCGTTCATCCTGGACACCAATGGAAACGGCAAGCGGGACGTGTACACAGAGCCGGGCCAACCGAGCGACCCGACAAAGGACACACGGATTAAGGTTGGCTTCTATGGCGTTAGCCCGAGTCCTGTGGATGGGTCCGTTTGGGGAACGGTGCTGGGCTTCCCCGGCGCGATCGTGCGGCTGAACCCGGGACCCGACCCCGCGAAAACCGCTCTCGCGGAAATCTACGAGGTGCCATGGAATAATCCGAAAGCGCCCGTGCAAGGATTCTCACCGCGCGGGATGGACATTGACCGCAACGGCGTTGTCTGGACCGTCCTGGCGAGCGGGCATTTCGCCAGCTTCGACCGGCGCAAGTGCAAGGGTCCACTGAATGGGCCGACTGCAATTGGGCAGCACTGCCCTGAAGGCTGGACGCTGTATCGGACGCCGGGGCCCTCTTTCAAGGGAGTCGATGAAAGAATTGGCAGCGTTGACACAAACTACTACAACTGGGTGGATCAGTTCGACACTTTCGGCATGGGCAAGAATATTCCGATCGCAACTGGAAACGATACCGATTCGTTGGCGGCCCTCGATCCAGCGACCGGAAAATTCGTTGTCCTCCGCGTTCCCTATCCGATGGGCTTCTTCTCAAAGAGCTTGGATGGCCGAATCGATGATCCTAAAGCTGGCTGGAAAGGCAAAGGGCTCTGGTCGACGTATGCGACCCGTGCACCCTGGCACATGGAAGGCGGTAAGGGGATGACAAGCAAGGCTGTAAAGTTCCAGCTTCGTCCCGATCCGCTCGCGAACTGATCTGACTGCCTCTCGCGGGTGGAGGGCACATGTGTTGCCTCCATGCGATTTTTCTCACTGAAGAAGCCGTCGGGAATTCCAACCTACGTGGTTGCTATTGTTTGACATCAAAATTTTGGGCCCGAAATTGGAGCCCTGTCGTTCGCCAAAATTCTGTCCGCCTGTGATTTCAACGGGATACAGCGTTGCGTTCCACAAGCTAAACGCTGTAGCAGCACAGCCTGACAGACGTTTTCAGTCTCCTATTTGGCGCGATCCTCCGCCTGTTTCGCACCCGACGCACGCTGCTTCTTGAGAACTTGGCTCTTCGCTAACAAGTCGCGACATTAAAACGAAAGCGTCCCAGGCCAAGACTCCTCGTATGCGACAAGCAATTCTGGGTTTTGGCACGAAGGTTCTGGTCCGGATGGAAACAAGCCCTCATCGTTGTGACTCCAGAAACAGTCGTTCGGTGGCACAGGGCCGGCTTCCGCTTGTATTGGAAGCTGATTTCCAGAGTCGAAAAGGCTGTCGGGCGACCACAGACTCCTAAGGAAGTGCGAGAATTGATTTTCCGCGTGGTCGCGGAAAATCCAACCTAGGGACCACCGTGCATCCATGGGGAGCTTCTGATGCTGGGTTTCGATATTTCCGAGTGAACGATCTCCCGTTGGATGAAACGAGCGCCGCGAGATCCGGAGCCAGCCAAACGCTGGCTTGCTTTTCTTCGCAATCACCGCGAAGCGATTGCCGCGATGGACTTCTTCACCGTACCGACGATCACCTTTGGTGTGCTGTATTGTTTTTTCATCATCAGCATGATCGTCGGCGCATCCTGCACTTCAACATTACCAAACACCCGACCAGTCCTTGGGTCGTCCAGCAACTGCGGGAAGCGTTTCCATTTGAATCCGCTCCTCCGTTTTTGATCTTGGACCGGGATGGTCAGTATGGGGTCGAGGTTCCCGCAACGGTCCGATCTCTGAAGATCAGGGCTGTGCGAACCTCGTTCGAAAGCCCTTGGCAAAACGGCGTCGCGGAACGATGGATCGAAAGTTGCCGCCGCGACTTGCTGGACCATGTCATCGCGGTGAACGGACGCCATCTGAAGCGGCTGCATTCCGAATACGCCAGCTATTATCATGAGGACCGCACGCATCTGGGACTAGGGAAGGGAACACCGCACGGCAGGATTCCTTCTACAGCGCCGGACCGCGTGATTTCTCACGACCGTCTCGGCGGATTGCATCATCGTTACGATCGGGCTGCTTAACCCAAGTGTTTTTTCGGAAACTGCAGGCTCGAAGTCTGCCTTCACGCATGGGCTGGATCAGTCCAAGGATTGCCAACGGAATGTGCCGTGGCTTTGGCGCAAGGTTTCCGGTTCCATTCCTGTTTCTATGGCAAGCTCGCATGGAGAATTGCCTCGTTTTTGGCACAGATGTGATTTTGGCGAGGGACAACAGTTGTGGAACAGTTTGGCGCAAAATGCGAGGGAATGGATTTTGGAATCGGGAGAAATGCTTTAGAATGAATGGGACTCGTACTGTGGGCGTGTAGCTCAGCTGGGAGAGCACCTGCTTTGCAAGCAGGGGGTCGCAGGTTCGAACCCTGTCACGTCCACCAACATCTTCCTGCCTTTCAAGCACTTGCAAATTGGGCCTTTGTCCGACTTCCGAAACTTGGGTCCATTTGGGTCCAATAAGAAGCTTCTCCACTTTTTCGACCGCTCTGCGCTGCTCCTCCGGAATCGCGTGCAGATAAATTTGCCGTG
>WNFF01000239.1_pt1 | contig 53175 bp, 41 predicted proteins | sample 5400441 | NCBI WGS metagenome assembly WNFF01 (sample SAMN13153345, study PRJNA577476) | soil metagenome | isolation source: 120 cm saprolite under Douglas fir tree site 2 hole 3 replicate 1 | place: USA:California | collected 2015-04-18 | reverse complement strand
TATCTCTACAATCCAGATACGGACTCTTGTTCGGCGGTCACCTACTCGGGCGGTCCCACTGTGATTCAAGCGGCCGGAACGTATGGCCGCTTCAACTATTCACCCGCACTTGGCGTATTCGTGGTGGCCAACTCGGTGGACACAGACACCTACTCGCTGCGCTTGACGCAGTCTGGTACTGGCGGCGGCCCCGGCCCGGTCATTTCTGCGGTCAGCGTGGGTAGCATTCTCACGACCGGCGGGATAGTGACTTGGACTACAGATGTGCCAGCCACCTCGCAAGTCGAGTACGGGACTACCACGGCATATGGCAATCAGACGACGCTAGATGTTAATTTGCTCACCAGCCATACAGTTGTTCTTACAGGCCTGACCACAAACACTTTGTACCACTACAGGGTGCACTCGAAGAACTCGAGCGGAGTCGAATCGATTAGCGGCGACTTTGCCTTCCAGACGAGCAGCGTGGTGGATACAACGCCGCCGACGATATCAATTACCGCTCCGGCGAACGGCGCCACAGTGTCCGGCACCGTTTCGGTGACGGCAAACGCCAGCGATAACGTGGGAGTGACGAGCGTGCAGTTCCTGCTCGACGGAGCGAACCTGGGTTCAGCGATTACAGCGGCCCCCTATGCCGTGGGCTGGAATACGACCAGCTCCACAAACGCTGTCCATACGCTGACAGCGCAGGCGCGAGACGCTGCCGCAAACGTTGGCAATGCTGTCGCCGTAAGCGTTACCGTGTCGAATTCGACCTCGACCGCACTGCAAGACTTCCAGATGCGTTGCGCTCAGTCTGGCGTGATCGTCTGCCAGGGATTTGATGATCCAGCAGTGTTCACGGCGGCGACGTGGCCCGCGTCCGGCATCTACGCCGGCGGAGACGGCGTTTTCAGGGGCACGTACGACACGACTGTCAGCGCTTCAGGCGGAGGTTCGTTGAAGTTCACGGTTCCTTCGATGGCAAGCGGCAATGCGGCGGGCTATTGGCGGCAGCTCATGACCTCGAATTTGTCGAACGGTCCGAGTAGTGCGCAGATGTTTGGCCAGAACTCGACGTTCTACGTCCAGTTCAGGCAGCGTTTCTCGCCAGAATTCCTGACCAACAACTGGTTAACGAGCAGCGGCTCGAAGACCTATTGGAAGCAGGAGATATTCTCGAACGATAGCTCCACTTGTGGAAGCGTAGAGCTAACGACCGTTAATGATAACAACCAAGGATATCCGATGATGTATAGCCATTGCGGGTCGGATGTCTTCCAAGTCCCCATCGCCGGAAGTGATTTCCTGAATGAGCAGGGAGACACATCCACGACAGGCTACAACTGCCACTATCAGAGTCAGAACAATACATCCACATCGTGTTTCATGTATCCAGCGAACACCTGGGTCACTTTCTATTACAAGGTGAGCATCGGGACTTGGGGTCAGCCCAATAGCACCATTCAAGCCTGGGTATCTGTTGGAGGCGGGCCTTACAAAGAATGGATCAACATCACCAATCATACTTTGAATGAGGACGTGGCGGGAAAAGACTACAACATGGTCACGCTACTGCCGTACATGACGGGGAGAGACGGCAGCGTATCGGCAGGTCCGACGGCCTATACGTGGTACGACGAGTTAATCGTCTCCAGCCAGGCGATCGCGGCTCCCAACAACTAGGCACGAAACGAGATTCAACAAGAGGTGCTGGTTCCCGGTTAACTCAGGAGCCAGCACCTTTTTCTTTTCTAGAGCGCATTCATCGACAAGTATCTTCGCCGGCCTCGCCTTGGATAGCCTACGCAGCGAAATCAGTATTGCGATAAGATGCCATCTGGATGCCGGGCAAGAATGAAACATCCGCCGCTATTCGCGAAGTCCCCGGAGGAATTCTGTTTCGGGACAGAACAATTCGACGCCGATTAATCCAGAGTTGGTTTGCGCTCGTGGCATTGCTTTGTTTGACGTGTATCATGAGCGGACAAGTTAGAACTTCTGAGAATTCTCCCAGCGCGAGCATTGCGCCAAGGGCAGGTTGGTATGAAATTCCAAACACGCAGCTGGCGCCGCTCTGTCCGAAAGAACCCGCGATTGAAGGAAACACGGGCTGCAGGGCGGTGATTAATGCGTGGAACGGTGGAATTGCTGACACCAAGCGGAACCGGCTCATCATCTGGGGCGGGGGACACAGCGACTATTTTGGAAATGAGGTCTATGGACTTGATCTGAATACGCTAACAATGTCGCGCATGACGGACCCAAGCGCGGTGACAAATGTTATGAGCTGTCCCGAAGCATACAGTGATGGCCGGCCTTCTGCTCGCCACACGTACAACGGGCTAGCTTATCTCGCCGGCCTCGATGTGATGTTTGTCTATGGGGGAAGCAAGTCCATTTGCGGTTTCATGAGCGGTGGAACATGGATTTTCGATCTGACAAAAATGGAATGGAAAAGCATGGACCCCCACGGAGGGGACAACCCTATAAACGCGCCAGGCGCAGTCACCGACTATGATCCGAACACTGGGGCCCTATACCTTTCTGATACAGCCAGTCTTTTTCGCTATGATCCCAACAAGAATACCTACACGCGTCTCAAGACGCTCTCCGGCGTGGACTACCATCTTTCCGGAATAATTGATCCCAACCGAAAATTGTTCCTCATGATGGGAGGACCCGGACAACTATGGGTCGTTGAGATACGGCCGGGATCCAAGTACACGCAGCAGGATTGGTCGCACAAGGTCACAGGCTGTGACCGTCTGCTTCGCGCCAACTACCCAGGTCTTGCCTACGACCCGGTGAGGAAGCAGGTGGTGAGTTGGGCTGGGGGCGACACTGTCTATCTGTTCGATCCCGACACGCGCACGTGTTCTTCGGAAACTTATCCCGGAGGCCCCGGGCCTGCGCAGGCAAACGGGACATTGGGCCGATTCCGTTATTTTCCGGAACTTGGCGTATATGCGCTCGTGAACGATTGGAAACAAAATGCGTTCCTCCTACGGCTGGGGCCGTCGAATGCAGTTGCCGCCCCCACCCGGCGGAGCGATAATTAACAGTGATCAAATGGTTCGAGATTGCCAATCAATGAAAACGTTGAGCCTCTTTCTTCTGTCGGGATTGATATTTGGCAGTCTCGCCTTCGAGCGGAGATCTAATTCCAATTCATCGGCGCCACGTTTGGACGCTGCGTTGCCTGTAGCGGTAGCGAATGAACAAGTGTCTGCTTCTAAGAATCAAGAACCTGCGGAACAACAGCCGCAAGACTTTGACGCGCGTTGCCATGCGCCAGGTGTCCTGGTGTGCCAAGGATTTGATTCGCCGTTGATTACCATAACGGCGAAGTGGCCCGCTCCCGGTCTTTACCCAGCCTGGGACGGCACTGTGCGAGGAACTTTCGACCGCGCGCAGAAAGCCTCAGGTGAGGGGTCCTTGCGGTTCGAGATTCCGTCGCACTCGAGCGCGAATGCGGCCGGTTATTGGCGGCAGCCCTTCGGCAGGAACTTCGGGCAAGGATCCACGTTTTATGTGCAGTTCCGGGAGCGTTTTTCCCCGGAGATGCTGACCAACAACTGGGGCGACACAACTTGGAAACAGGTCATCTTCCACAACGAAGGGTCCACATGCGGCGCGGTGGAGTTGACGACAACCCAGTATTACCACAGTGGATTCCCCATCATGTACACCGATTGCGGCGGCCGAAGCCTGGTCACCAACGATGGCAACCCGCCTTATCAGCAGCAGCAAGGCGGATACAACTGCTGGTATGCAAAGACTAATCCGAAAGACTGTTTCCTATATCCCGCAAATCAATGGGTGACTTTTTACTACCAGGTCTCGATTGGGCATTGGGGCAAGCCGGACAGCGCCATCAACGCGTGGGTTGGCGCGGACGGAAAACCACTGCGGCAGTGGATCAGTATGCCAAACTTTATGCTGAGAAACGATCATCCAGGACAAGACTACGACTGCCTGACTCTTCTGACGTATATGACCAACAAGAACACCAGCGTTGATCACCCCACCGCCTATGCCTGGTACGATGAACTCCTCGTCTCAACACGTCCTATCTCTCCGCCAACTCCGCAGACCACGCCTTGAGGTGATGAGCTGCCGGCTTTGAAGAGACAAGTTGTAGAGTCTGGAAGAGGCAGTGCTACGAATGGCCCGCGAAGGCTATTTGGGGAGTCCGAACGGTTTCCCACTCATGGCCATCCAGAATAATCTGGCACCAGAGTTCCAACATGACCAGCGCAAGCAAGTGATCGGTGTGATCCACTCGCTCAGCGGCATGATCGGAAATCAAATGCTGTATCGCAGGCCACTGGAATAGCCCGCGGCGGCGAATTTGATCCTCAGAAAGCAACTCCGAAACCATCGGCTGAAGATCCTTGCGAAGCCAAGCGCCGATTGGCGCGCCAAACCCACGCTTTTTTCGCTCCAGGATCTCGCGGGGGAGCCAGGGAGCGACCGCTTTTTTCATCAAATACTTCGTGGTGAAGCCGCGGACCTTAAGAGATGAAGGCATGCGGGCCATCAGTTCGACCAACTCGTGGTCCACCAGGGGCGCGCGGCACTCGATCGATGCGGCCATGCTCATGCGATCGGTCATGGCCAGAAGATCGTCGGGCAGGGAAGTCTTCAGATCCGCATAAAGGATGCGGTTGAGGCCGTCCGGATCAGTGCAGCGGGCAAAGCAGTCCTGCAGGGCAGCTGCCGCCAGATTCGAGATGCGGGAGTCCGCCAGCGTTCCGCGCTGAAGCAATTCGTGCTGCACCTGCGGCGCGAAGAGGGTGACGTACCCCATATAACGCGAGGCGGGATCCAGCTCGGCGGACTTCACGAATGCCGCGGCATATCGCGCATAGTCCTTCCAAGTGGAATGACGGTCCTGGGGAATTCGATCGAGCAGCGCCGGCAGCCATTTTCTGCGCACCGGGCCGGGAAGGAAACTGTAATAACGCATCAGACTGTTGCCGAGGTAACGCCGGTAGCCACCGAAGAGCTCGTCGCCACCTACGCCCGAGAGAATCACGGTCACGCTTTCGCGGGCGAGCTTTGAAACGAGATAGGTCGTGAGACACGCGGAGTCGGCGATGGGCTCGTCGAGATGCCAAACGAGCTTAGGCAGAAACTCACTAACGGAGGGTTGCACCACGATCTCGTGATGATCGGTGCCAAAGGCTTTTGCAACAACGCTCGCGTACGGGAGTTCATTGTAGTAGCTGTGCTCTCCCTGATAGCCGATCGAGTAGGTCTTCACCGGCTGGCCCGTTAGGCCCGCCATAACCGCGACGATGGTGCTTGAATCCAGTCCGCCGCTGAGAAATGCACCAAGCGGCACATCGCTGACGAGCTGCATTCGCACCGTTTCCTGAATCTTTGCGCGAATCCGTTCGATCCATTCCGCCTCGCTGTGTTTTTCCGTCCGTCCAAAAGGTACATCCCAGTATTCGCGAATTTCGGTGCGTCCTTTTTCCGCGACGAGATAGTGGCCAGCGGGAAGCTTTTCGATTCCTTCCAAGAGGCACAACGGGGCCGGAATGTAACCAAGGGCGAGATACTCCTCGAGGGCGGCATGGTTCAAACGCCGCGGAACACCCTGCACCTGAAGTATGGACTTCAGTTCGGAAGCAAATAAGAGCCGGCCCGCTTCACGGCGGATATAAAGCGGCTTTTCGCCGATGCGGTCACGCCCGAGGACGAGGCGTTCGCGTTTCGCATCCCAGATTGCGAGGCCAAACATCCCGCGAAGGCGCTTGAAAAACTCAAGGCCCTCTTCTTCGTACAGATGGACGATAACTTCAGTATCTGAGCGTGTGCGGAAGGTATGACCCTTTGATTCCAACCCGTCCCGAAGCGATTGGAAGTTGTAAATCTCGCCGTTGAGAACGATCCAGATGCTCTCGTCCTCGTTGCACAGGGGCTGGTGGCCGCCAGAAACGTCAATAATGGAAAGGCGGCGCATGCCTAGCCCCATGCCGCGGCCGCGATATTGGCCGAAGTCGTCCGGGCCGCGGTGCGTGATAATTCCGCCCATGGCGGCGAGAATGGAGTCAGAAGGCTGCTCAGGCCGGTTGAAATTCAGGACGCCGTAGATTCCACACATGGTTTATTTAGTGTCTCGCTGATTTCGCGTCGAGCGGTTGATCCGCAATCTCGCGATGTTCCTCGTCCGCGCGCTTTTCTGCGTTGGGAGTCTTGCCGGTCAATCCATCCAGGACCCCAGCCAACTGGCCTGCCTGAGCCTCGCGTGTATAGCGCCGGATCTTATCCCTGTCGGGCAGAGGATGAGTGCCAACCCGCAAAGCATCGACAAACGCGGACAACACTTCATAAATCTCATCTTCGGAGGCCAGGTTCACGATCGTAGCTCCGCCGACTTCCCGGAGGAGAGCAGCAGTGTCTCCGGTGTGCGTTGTTAGGGCAAGGATGGGTTTGCCGATTCGCAGATACTCGTAAGCCTTCGCTGGAATTTGCTTGTCGCAATCCGCAGCTTGGAAAAGCAGGAGACCATCGGCGTCGGCACATTCCTGCAAGGCCTGTCGGTAGGGCATATGGGGTTCAAGGACTATCAGATCCGCGATGTCCCTTTCTGCGAGGAGTTTGCGATACAAATCTTCCGAGCCAGGGGCCCTAAAGACGATTTGAATCTTGTTCGCGCTAAACCGGCCCATCTTTTTGAGTCGCCCGACAGCGCTGAACATCGGTCTCGGATCGCGTTCGACGGGATAGATCAATCCGGAGTGAACGAGCCGAATGGGACGGCCCGAAGGAACAGGGCCTGGGGCGGGAATTTGTAAGTCTCCAAAATCTGCCTCGTCATAGCCATTCGATATCAGCACGCACATTTCCGGCCTCAGGATATCCGGATAGCGATTGAGGTACATTAGCCGCGTGGCCTCGGCCGTGAAAATCACACGCGAAACACGGCGAATGCAGGCTCGCTCCACTTTGGCCCACACCCGACGTACCAGAGCATCGTGGGGATAGTCGTCCTGGCTCATGGGATCGCGTAGGTCAAGCACCCAGGGTAATCCGGTGAAACGCTGCATCCAAAGTCCAATAACCGCCGCTGACATGATGGGAAAAGTCGAGTAGAGAACGTCTATTTTGTGCTCTCGCACAGCGCGCAGCCCTGTCGGGACGCCTCCGAACACCCAACTTACCCAGCGGTCTGGCAAGGCCATGTACCTGAAATAGCGGCCACCGATGCCCATGTGTTTTTTCGTATCCATGGCAAAGGAACGAATAACCGGCACATCTTTCGGGATGGAGTTCAGGCTCTTCTCGTCAATTTGTTCATACGCTCGGGGGTGTGGTGAGAGCACCGCGGGATGCCAGCCGAATTCGGGCAGATACTGACAATACTTCAACGAACGCAGCAACCCGCTGCTACCCGCTTGAGGCGGAAAGTGGTAGGCGATAATCAGTACTTTTCCCAAGGAGTCCGTTCTCACTTTACGTGGTTGTCTCTACCACTTTGAAGAGGCTCTCTCCGGCCATGTGCGCATCTCTTCACTGCTGGATCCTTGCGTGTTGCCCTGCGTCAACCCAAATCTCGGACGGCAACGGGTGGCTAAGGAAACCAATGGGGCTGGCCGACATGCCATAGGCGCCGGACTGGAAAATTCCCACGAGGTCCCCGATTTCGGCGTGCGGAAGGACGATCCCACGCGCGAGAGTATCGAGTGGCGTGCAAAGCGGGCCGACGATATCCACCGTTTCGTCTGCTGCCGCGGTCAGTTTATTCACAATGGCTATGGGATAGTTCCGTTTGATGGTCTGTCCCAGATTGCCCGAAGCGGCCAGATGATGGTTCATCCCGCCATCTACGATGAGGAACTTCTTACCACGTGAAATTTTGATGTCGCTGATGCGCGTCAGGTACACGCCTGCTTCGCCGGCGAGAAATCGGCCAGGTTCCACGAGAAACTGGGTACCCTCGAAGCAGAGATCATGTTCCACTTCACCGAAAAGGGTCACTAGCCTGTCTCGCAAACATTCCAGGTTCAATTCTTGCTCGTGTGCGAAATACGGGATTCCCAGCCCACCGCCAAAATCCAGCGTGCGGAGCGGGCGGCCCAACCGTTTCACTACGCGCCGCGCAAGCTCCAGTCCGTGGCGATATTGATTGTGCAGCGTTGTCGCTTCCAGAATCTGAGTTCCCGTGAACAGATGGATCCCGGACAGATCGAGCTCTGGTTCGCGAACAACCGCGTCCAACACTTCATCCAAAATCTCTTCATCCATTCCAAAGGGTGCAGGACGGCCGCCCATGCGCATCGCCCCGCCTTCAGCTTCACCTGCCGGATTGACGCGAACGGCAACCCGTGCACGGCGACCCAGATGACGGCAAATGGCGGCGATTCGTTTGGCTTCGATGAGAGACTCCATGTGGATCTCACCGATGCCTTGCGAGAGCACCAACTCGAGTTCCGCTTCGGACTTTCCAGGTCCGGCGAACAAAATCTTGTGAGCGGGACATCCGGCCTCCAGCGCTTTCCGAAACTCGCCCACGGATGCAATTTCGATCCCGCATCCCCGGCTCAAGAAATGTCTTACGACGGCTGAAGCCGGGTTGGCCTTAATGGAGTAGTAGATGGAAAACCGTGCCGGAAGCGTGGCACGAAGCGCGTCGTACTTCCGATCCAGCACCGCGCGGTCATAAACAAACAGCGGCGAGCCGTAAGTCTCGGCGAGTTGATGGACTGACAGGTCGCCGATGGCCAGGGACTCCCCGGACTTCGGAAAGTACTTCGCAATTAAAAATGCCGCCAGATCAGCCATCAAAGTCCTTCGCGGCGACGAAGCGCTGGGTAGTCCACTTTCCCGCTCGATGTTTTCGGCAATTCGCTTAGTACCTCAAATGCTTTTGGGACCATGTAACGGGGCATCTTCTCTGCGCAATACTCAAGCATCGCGTCGATGTCCAGGGCGTTGCCGTCTTTCGCCACCACAAACGCTTTGATCGTTTGCCCAAGAGTTTCATCAGGGATGCCAATGACAGCTGCACCACGCAATTTTCCGCTGTGGAAAAGCACCTCCTCCACTTCGGTCGGGCTTATGCGAAATCCGCTGGACTTGATCATGGTGTCGCGGCGGCCGATGAAATAGAGAAATCCGTCCTCATCCATCTTCACCAGATCGCCTGAATAGCAAACTTTTTCGCAGTCTCCAAGTTCGTGAGGCAAGAGTGGATTTGGCCGAAGCGCACGGGCCGTGTCTTCCGGCCGGTTCCAATAGCCCAGCGAGACGGTTGGCCCGCGATGCACAAGTTCACCTGGCTCGTCCGGCTTGCAAACCTGCCCTTGCTCGTTGAGTACAAGAATCTCCGTGTCTGGAATGGCTTTGCCCATGGAAGTCGGCCGTCGATCGAGCTCTTCCGGAGGAAGGTACGTCGAACGGAAAGCTTCAGTGAGCCCGTACATCAGAAATACTTTTGTCGTAGGCAACACTTCCCGCAACACTTTGAGCACTGCCTGCGGCATCGCCCCGCCCGTATTGGTGATATAGCGCAAGTGAGGCATGGGTTGTTTCGCGAGAGTCGAATTGGGCTGCGCCAGCAGGCTCCACAACGTGGGCACGCCTGCGAGACCGGTGATTTTTTCCTTGAGCAAGGCCTGCACGATTTCGCGCGCAAAAATAAAGTTGATGAGCACGCAAGTACCGCCCTTTTCGAATGCGGTCATCAATTGATTCATTCCGGCGTCGAAACTGAACGGCAGAACCGCGAGGATGCGCTCGCTCTCGCTGATTCCTAGATAGGTGGAGACGATCCGGCTACCAGCGACGACGTTCGCGTGACTTAACATCACGCCTTTCGGCTTGCCTGTCGAACCGGAAGTATAAAGGATGGCTGCGAGATCCTTTTCGATGCTGGTCTCCCGCCAATCCGGACCGGAAGTCCGAGCGCAAAATTCTTCGAAGCGGTGAACGGGTAGTTGGGCAGCTACCTCTCCTTGACCGGCCACAACCAGAAACTCGAGAGAAGGAATCTGAGGGAGTACTTCGAGAAGCGAGGAGAGCTTTGCGGCCGTGGTAATAAGACCCTTCATTCCGCAATCGCGAGCAATGTGCATTACTTGTTCGGGGTGCAGAAGCGCATTGATCGGAACATAGACAGCTTCCGAGCACGATATGCCGAAGATGGAAATAGCTTGGGGAACAGAGGCCTCCAGATAGATGCCCATTCGGTCGCCGCGGCGCAATCCGGCGTCTCGCAATCCAGCGGCGACGCCGTTCACTCGGCGAGCGGCTTCCCCATAACTCAGCCGTTCCTCTCCGTGTACAAGAGCTTCTTTTTCCGGCCAACGCCGGGCGCTCTCACGCAATAGATGGCAGATCAGGAAGTCCATAGCGACTGGTTGAAACCTCTTCTCCTTTGATTCAGCGAATTCTGTTTAGGGGGCGTCGTTGCCCGATTTATCGCGCTGGAATGGCTTTACCAGCGATACGGCGGCGCGTTTTACTGCGCGCCCGCCAATATGGCGTGCGATGGCTAGCACACCTCGCGGTGTGCGAGGGTTCAGCGCCAGAATTCCCCATCGTTCCCGCCGCTGAGAAGACATCCAATCTTTCTTGTAGGCATCGTCGCCAGATAGGTAATCGACCTCCGCCACTCTGTCCGCGTCCAGAGCATGTTCGAAAAGTGTGGCGGAGAGAATTGTCCCGACGGACAGATCTCCGAAACGTTCGTCGTACGCAAGTTTGTAGATCAACGCGTTTCCGTGATGCACAATCCAGAGTTGCGCCGCCGCAGGCTCACCATCTATGTAGATGATTCCCAGGCGCAATGCTCTCATCGCCGCACACATGCGGATGAGTCCTGGAACGAACTCCGGGTAGGGCTCCGGCTTTTTCCAGCTCGACAGATAAACTTTCATATACGCGTCAATTGCGGCATCTAGGTCCTGTCCGCCTGTAACGATTTCTATTTTCGCCCGCCCGGTCTTCTCCAGTTTTTTTCTCTTACGGCTCAGGGTGTTTTTAAGGACAGAAGGAAGGCTTTCCGAATATTCTGCGAAACTCCTCCCCTTCACGGGCAGATACCAATTGCCAAAAGAAAAGAATGTTTGTACGACAAAGCCAGCGGCCTTAAATGCTTCGACGAGCTCAGGAAATTCTCTCGAATGAACGTCCAAGGGCTTGACTTCGACCGCGTCCCAACGTGGCTTTTCCTTGGCTATTACTTGCGTGATGGCCTGGAGAGTTTCTCGAGATTCGTCCACGGTAGCAGCGAGATGCGGTGCATAAAAACAACTGTAATAGTTGGCCAGTGCTTCAAGTTTTCTCGGGGAAGAGCCGCGCGAGCTGCGCATGAGCAGCATTCCCTTCGGTATCCCTTGCGCGCCTGCCGCGACATAAATCCGCACGCGATCTTCAGGAGACATCGCGGTCTGAATAAAATTGTAAAACCAAGGCAGGGCTAGGAAGATACTTTGCCGCCCCGCTTCCTCAAAGAGATTCAGGAAAGACTTCGGCAGTTCCTCCAATCCCGAGTAGACCTGGACATGCGGAAGGATCTCCGTGGCGTGCACCGTTAAGTCCGCGGGCGCTTCGGTCGTAATTTGACCTTCCGTCTTTATCAGAGGAAGGCTCATTCACTCTTTCCGGTCTTTTTCAGGACAAAAGCAGAGAGAGTGCCAAGGGTCTGAAAATTATCCGGCACCAGCTCGTCATCGCTGACTACCATGGAGAACTCGGACTCGAGAAAGCTCACGACATCCAGAATTCCAAGGGAATCCAGGATTCCTTTTTCAAGCAGGGCGGTGTCTTTGCCTATTCCTGCTTTTCGCGCGAGCGGAAATTTCTCCAGCAAAAAGGAGTGAATTCTCTGTTCGATTGAGCCTGTCGTGGTCAGATCCATTCCTTGGTCCTCGGTGTTAGCTTTCTCTGTCTCCATGCGTCAGATACCAATGATCGATAAGTTGACCGCCGGGGAAATTCGCATCCCAGGGCAGCGTAAGCACGACAACCGGAGATGACTCGCGCGGCTGGAATCCGCAATCTTCAAGAATCTCCCGGCTCGAATGTGACTCAAGAAACGGGGTGCTGAGAGTGTTGACGCCATAGCTCCGCGTGATGGCAATCGTCTCGACAAGCAGCGCCTTGGAAACCTGTTCTTCTTCCGAGAACAGATCGACGACTGTCGCATCCTCGCCAGCCCAATGATAAATCAGGTAGCCACAAAGCCTGCCATTCTTACGCGCCGTCAGAAAATGATAGCGGCGTTGCGGATGCTGCAAGAATCGCCAATTCAGGTATTCGGCCGAGCGCTCAGCACAGGTGCCCATCCGCGGGGCCCACTGGCGGAATGCAAGAGTGAATTCTTCGCCGCACGGGGCCGTCTCCTCGGTAACCTTCCACGCGCTGGATCGACCCAAGCCGGCATCACGCAAACGCAATGCCGCGTTAGCCGCAACAGCCAGAGTCGCCCCGGCTGCTTTGTTGGAAATCCGTTTCTGTATCTGGCGGTCCGCCCGCAAAGGCTTGGCGAAACGAATGGCTGATTCCTTAGGTTCGATTCGGAGTCTCTTGTATATGGCCAGCATCGAAGTGCTTGGAAAATCAAAAACAAATCCCGCTCCATCTTTGGAGAGATCCTCAAGAGAACTTCTTTGCAGAGCCAGGGCCGGACCAAGGCTGCGATAGTCTGGATGGATGCAAAAATCGCCCAGGACATAGCCGCGTACTTCTTCTCCCCAGCGGTGGATTCGCCGGGGGAATGCGGCTGACACTCCGGTGATCATGCCTGTTTCAGTTTCACAGGCTACCCAAACGCGCGCCATCCCCTCAGGATTCTTGCAGTACAACCACTCGTAACGGGAATCGTTCGCTTCCGGAGAGAGATAGGTCGACAAGAAATCTATGATCGCTGCTCGTTCTCGATGAATATCCGCGGGACGAACCAGCTTGGCCATTCGTGGGACACTTCCATGCAATTCTACGTTCACGCCGGTTCGACTATCCTGATATTATATTAGTTTCTCGCCTCGCTCCGCCTTCTAGGAGACAATGCGACACCTCTCCCCACTTGAAGCTTAGGCTCGTACACTTCGGGAGCACGCTGCCTGCCAAAGAATGGCGTACTCGTAAGCTATTCATATAAAGAAACTTAGTTTAGATTCAGAGTCCGGCATAAAACCGGGGCTAGATCTGGCAGTAGCATCCGACGCTTGGCGCTAACCTCGTATCGCATTTTCAATCGGGTCTGGGTGAATTCGTGGCTAAATCCTTCCCTTTCAATCCCAAGCCGTGATCTTACTTCAGTCCAAATGCGGAACAAGTATTTCCCATGTGAGTAAGTCGTTTCCCAGGAAGAGAAACTCGAGGGTGGCGCCGAAGTGCTACCCGAGTGTCCGTCTCTTTGTAAGTCATTGAATTAAAGCTAGTTACCTACCCTTAGGTTTGGTTCACCGTCAGACCACTTTTTGGATGGTGAGTTGCCTCCTCTCAGCATGAGGGCAGTGGACAACTCTGCCATCATCAAGGAGGCATCTCCTCCTTTCTCAGTTTGCTTCGGCAGAAAGTCGATTTCGTGAGCCCGGCGTTACTTCCATAGAATCCTGAAAGAAACCATGCTGAAGATTGGTGGCCAAAAGATTCCGATGACGACCAAGGTGCTGGTCGTTGGAGATGCGTGCCTGATTTCGCTTGGTCTATGTCTGGCGATTTTGATCCGCCTGCATGATTTCGGCTCAGTTTTGCACTACTTCCGTCTTCCCGACATGCCTTTCCGTTTCGGCATTGTCTTGGTGACGTGCGGAATTTCTCTCTATTACAACGATCTCTACGCCTCGCGCGTGGTGAATAGGCGCAGCGAGTTGTTTGTTTATCTCTTCCAAGCTGTCGGAACTGCCTGGATCATTCTCGCGATTCTCTACTATCTGATCCCCGATCACAGCCTTGGGCGGGGTATTGCGGTCCTATCGGCTCCAATCGTTCTACTGTTCTTGTTAAGCTGGCGATTGATCTTGCTGGAAGCAGATTTTCTGTTGCCAAGGCAACAGCGCGTGCTTGTCGTTGGCACGGGGCCACTTGGGATTTCACTGGTTCGTGAGATCCTGCACAGGCCCGAGCTCCACCTTAAGGTTGTAGGTTTTCTCGACGAGAAAGGGGAGAACATCGGCAAGTCGTTGGTCAATCCAGGCATCATTGGCGCGACCAGCGACCTCGAAGAAATAACATCCCGCGAAAAGATAGATCGCATCGTGCTCTCGCTCAAAGAGAGACGCGGTCAGACTCCTGTAAAAGAACTCTTGCACCTGAAGTTCGCTGGCGTAGCGGTGGAGGATGCTCATACGGTCAGCGAGCAGATCGATGGGAGAATTCGCCTCGAGCATTTGTCGCCCAGCTGGATGATCCTTTCGGAAGGTTTTCGCAAGTCTTCACTTTTGCTCGCCGCAAAGCGCATGGTGGATGTCCTGGTTTCTCTGGTGCTCTTGTTAGTTACACTGCCAATTATGGGAATCGCGGGACTTGCGATCTGGCTGGAGTCGGGCAGTCCAATTCTCTTCCGGCAGGAACGCATCGGACTGGGCGGACGCCCTTTCCAAATCCTGAAGTTTCGCTCAATGAATCATAATGCCGAGGAACATGGTCCAAAGTGGGCAGCTGACGGCGATCAGCGCGTTACCCGCGTGGGCCGCATTATTCGAAAACTACGCTTGGATGAACTTCCTCAGGCAGTGAACGTTCTGCGTGGCGAAATGAGTTTCGTCGGGCCGCGGCCCGAGCGCGCCATATTCTGCCGCATGCTCGAAAATGAGACGCCATTTTATGCCTTGCGGTATTCGGTTCGTCCAGGAATTACTGGTTGGGCTCAAGTAAAGTATCAATATGGAGCAAGCATCGAAGAGGCAAAGACAAAGCTTGAATACGATCTCTTCTACATCAAACACCTCTCTCTGACTTTGGATCTGGCCATTCTCTTTGAGACCGCTAAAGTTGTATTGTGGCAGCGCGGAGCGAAATAGCAAACAGAGAGCAAGGATGCTGCTGGGTTTCAGAGGGGCACCCCAGTAAGCTTCAAATATATTCAAGCTATGACGAGTCAGATACAACAGCGGCGGGTTAAGGACACCGTGTTGGTATTGGTCTGGGTGATTGCATATCACGCACTGATTCAGGCCTTCGCGGCATTGCAACGAGTCGAGCGGTTTCTATCTGGCGCCAAACGATAGGGCACTAAAGGATGGACTCGAGCTATTAAGCAGAATCTATCGTGGTTCAACGGATCGTACGCATGCTAGAGCCGGGAGGTAGCCTCCCCGGGGCGTGGAGAGTACTTCATAATCCGGGAAACTGATTTCCTGTGGTCTTGAGAGTGTTCTGAGCGTATCCTCTAAACGTCCTGTTTTCAACAGATACGAGGAGAGAGCGTTTGGCCAAACCATTGCTCTGCACTCACTAGGTCTTGAAAAGGAGCCAATTTTGTCTTCTCGTTATCCCACCTGGGGTTTCACAGTTCCGGCGGTCCTGTGCCTGGCGGCTTCAACTTTACAGGCGGCCCCGGCGAGAAACCTGCCTTTTGCGAATCCACAATCAGCACAACCTGAGTACAGCGCTCCGCAAGCAGCCGAAAAGGCTGTTGCCGAAAAGGCTGTTAAGGACAAGGAGGGTAAGCAACTTGCGGAAAAAACTCCAAAGCAGGATCCCCCTCCACAATCGGCTCTGACTGCAGAGCAAAGGCTAACTTACGTGATTGGGGTCGAGGACGAATTGCAGATCTCCGTGTGGCGGGAGCCGGAACTTTCTACAGCGGTCGTGATTCGTCCAGACGGCATGATTACGCTCCCTCTGATCAATGACGTTAAAGCAGTGGGGCTGAAAACGGAAGAGTTACAGAATCTCTTAGTTGAAAAACTCAAGAACTACGTGAACGAGCCGCAGGTCACCGTGATCGTTCGCGCCATCCATAGCCGAAAGGTTTACTTGGTTGGCCAGGTCGGACATCAAGGAACCTATCCTCTCAATGGAGATATGACCGCGCTTGAGTTGCTGGCTGCGGCAGGTGGGGTAGGAACTTTCGCCAAGGCGGACTCCATTTACATTCTTCGAGAACAAAACGGCAAGAAAATACGTGTTCCTTTCCATTATAAGAAGGCTGTAGCGGGCAAGAGTGAAAACGTTCTGCTCCAACCCGGCGACGTAGTTGTCGTGCCTTGATGCGGGTTGCCGCAGTTCAACTCTTCGAGGTGATTTAGAAATATGCAAAGAAAAATGCATTTTCGGTCGAGGGTTCCGCTGGCGTCGCTCTTGATTCTCCTTTGGTGGATGCTGCCGAATCTGGTATCAGCACAGGATTCGAATCAGGCCGGAAAAGATAAGCCTGGCGCGCAGGAACCTTCGAAGAGTCCGGAAACGGAAGACGCAGCGCCGGCAAGTCCGATCGGTACATCCTGGGCTGATTCTTATTTCCATCAGATTGGGACCTCGGGATTGCTCGCCGGCCACCGGCAAGGCATCGGTTGGGGTAGTCTTTACATCCCTGCAGCGGGAGTCACGGGGTTCGTGGACAGGTTTGAAGGCACAAACACAACGCCTGGGACTACATTTACGGCAACGGTTATACAAGCTACCTTGGTCTACGACCACAAGATTGGCAACGGCAGGCTCGCGCTTCAATACGCACCCAGCATGGCGATTGCCGAGGGGCGCGTAGTAAGTAATTTTTCGAATCAGAATTCCAATTTCGATTTTTTGATTTACTCAAGGCCGCGGTGGAACGTGAGATTTAGCGACCAGTTCAGCTACTACTACACTCAGCAATCCTTCGGGTTCCCCTATTTTGACGCCAATCCTGAGACGTCACGCACTCTTACCAACAATTTCCTCGATGGTCCGCACCGCTGGCTTTCTAACAATGCTTATCTATCTGTTGGCCACGCTCTCTCCGCGCGATCGTCGATCTCCTTCTCTCCGAACTACACCTACTCTGAGTCCGGAGGAAGCGGAAGTGTTACACGCGGTGTCTCCTATAGCGGTACCGCAAACTGGAGTTACCGGACGAGCGAACGACAGACTGTAGGCCTTCTGTATACCGGACAGCTCATCCGAGAAACAACGCCTGTGGCGCCAGTGGGGCAGAGCGGCACGACGTCAGACACAGTTTTTCACACCATTGCGGGAACTACCGAACGCCAACTCACTGCCACCTTGATCGCCCATGGCTCTCTGGGTATTACAACTTCAGCTCTGCCCAATAAACAACGCCAGTGGTATGCCTATGGAACCTTTGGGATGGTTAAGCAGCTGGGCCGTTCTTCTTCCGCCGCTCTCAACTATTCCCGCGGGGATTCGCTTTCCAGCGGCCTGATCTCGAATCAATACTCAGACCGTGTCGATCTCACTTTTCAAAACCAGCTGATCAAGAGGTTGGACTGGGGAGGGGGAGGAGGCTACCTTCGGCAGGTTCAATCGGGAGGATTCTCCGGCTGGTACGCATTGGCAAATGTGCACTTCTTACTAGCCCCGAGAGCCGGACTATTTGCCACTTTCGATTTCTCTCATAAGAATCAGTCCGGAAGCGCCAATAACCTGTTCAATGGAAACCGCGACATCTTTTCATTCGGAATTCGCTGGGAACCGGGGCGGGTGCCAAAATAGAGAACGCCTGCGATTGCAAAGGGCTTGGCTTGAATCAAAACCATTTTCTCGTTTCTTGGGTTCCTCATCCCTTACTTGAATTCTCCAGTGAGTCCCTCTCGATCCACTCCCATCAATAGGGGGAAGTGACGGAGAAAGATGGGAAATGGCTTTCCCATCACTTTGACTCATTTGTGGGAAGCTGATCTATTAGCCAGAGGAACCAATGCATGTTATTGAAAAAACATGACTTAAATTCTAGACTGTGGCTCTCAAGCCCTGAACTTCTGGAAGCCGGCTTGCTATAAGAGTAGCGTCGGCAATTTTTTGACTGAGAGTCCGGCGAGCTGGAGGAAGATTTTGAGCGAGCAACAGGCCTACACCGGTTCGAGTGAGGCAGCGGCTAACATACAGATTCGAGAGTACTTAGACCTGGCGCGTCGTCGGAAAATGTGGATTATTCTCCTTACTTTGGGAATTTCTCTATGTATCGCCGTGGTTGCGCTACGCCTCCCCAATATCTATCGCGCCGAGACTACAATTCTGGTGAATCCTCAAAAGGTCAACGAGAACTACGTTTCAACCACCGTAAGCGGAAGCATCGCAGATCGCCTCTCTACCATCCGCCAAGAGGTCATGTCGCCGACTCAGCTTGGACAACTCGTCCAGGAATTGAATCTGTATCCTGATTTGAAGGGCAAGGTTTCCGACCAGGCACTCGTAGCGCGCATGCAGAATTCGACTGCCATCGAGGTAGTCGAAGCTGGAGGCCAGCGGCTGAGCACGTTTCGCATCGCGTTCACCGATTTAGATCCACGCCAAGCGGCGCTTGTAGCCAACCAGGTCGCCTCGTTGTTCATCGAACGGAATCTCAAAGCGCGGCAGCAGCAATTCAATGGAACATCTCAGTTTCTTGAGACTGAATTACAGGAAACGAAACACCAGCTTGAACAGAAAGAGCACCTCTTACAGGACGTTAAGAGCCGCTACATCATGGATCTCCCCGAGTCCAAGCAGTATCACCTTGAAGCGATGAATACTCTCAGGGATCAACTGCGGACCAGCCAAGAACAAGTCAACCGTGATCGCCAGACGATGGTTTATCTACAGTCCATGGCCGGAATTTCTGCCCCGACGATTGATCTCGATCAGCAAGCAGGCACCTCCAAGTCACCCTACCAAACGCAGCTCCAAAAGCTTGAGATGCAGCTAAAGGATTTGCAAGTCCGCTACGGAGCGAACTATCCGGATGTACGCAAGTTACGCAATGAGATCAACCAGCTCAAGGCCAAGGCAGAGTCCGAGAAAATTCAAACCGCGATTCCGGATCCCCAATTGAGCGCGCCACAGCACCAGACTCACAATCCCGTGGTCGAGGCGGAGGTGAATAAGCTGGATCAGGATATTAAGGACCAAACGAAGGTTCAGGCCGAACTTCAGAATCAAATTCAATATCACGTTGGGAAATTACAGCAGGTTCCGATCTTCGAGCAGCAGATCGCGGGGCTCATGAGGGACTATGACTCGTTGCGAAACCACTACAATCAGCTTCAAGAGAAAAAACTTTCCGCGCAGATGGCCGGAGAATTGGAAACTCAACAGGCTGGCGAGCGCTTTGAAGTATTGGATAAGGCAGTTGTCCCTGAACGGCCCTTCGGACCTAAACGTGGAATGATGATTGTAGGGGGCTTTTTGTTTGGGCTGTTGTGCGGAGTCGGCGTGGCTTTTCTCGTGGAAGTCAGCGATGAATCCGTGCGGCATGAGCGCGAAGCGGCCCAGATTTTCGGCAAGCCAGTGCTTGCCGGCATTCCCATGATCACGACAGACAGGGAACACGCCCTGGCTCTCTGGCGTGCGGCCAGCTTAACGGCCGGCACTGCGGTTGCAGCCGTCGCCTTCGGCCTGGTGATTTCGCGGTTCGTTTCTTAACGAGAACAATGTACACCACCTTCTATAATCTTCGGGAAGAGCCTTTTCGGCTCACCTCGGATCCGAGGTTCTTTCACCTCGCAGAACCGCATGCCGCTGCGCTGGCCACGGTAGTCGAAGCGGTCATGCGCCGCAAGGGTTTTGTGTTGATGACCGGACCTATCGGAACCGGCAAGACCACCGTGGTTCATACGGCCCTGCAAATCCTCACAGAGAGAGCCGCGAACAATCACCCCATCTCTTCCGCATTCATTCTTAACCCGACTCTCAGCCGCGAGGAATTCCTGGAGATGCTCCTCTCGGAATTCGAGATTCCGTGCACATCGACAAGTAAGCCGGCGCGTCTTGCCGCTCTTCAGCGCATGCTCCTGGAGACGCAGAGAAAGGGCGGCACCTCCCTATTGCTTGTGGACGAGGCGCATCTACTGACACCCGAGCTCCTCGAAGAAATTCGCTTGTTGAGCAACGCGGACACCTACCAGGAAAAACTCTTGCAGATTGTTTTGTGCGGACAACCGGAACTTCTGGGACTGCTCCGGAAACCGGAATTGCGCGCGCTCCGGCAACGAGTCGCGAACAGTTGTTCGCTGCGACCCCTGAGCCTGCCCGAAGTGCGGGCCTACATTGGCGAGAGGCTGCATTCTGCGGGCTTCCGCGGCACGGCTTCTCCGTTCCCCACGCGGGTCGTCGAAGAGATTGTCCAACTCACAGAAGGTGTTCCGCGGCTCGTGAACCTGCTTTGCGATGCGTGTCTCACCATTGGCTGCAAGGCTCACCGGCCGACCATCGATTTGCTAATCGTAGCAGAGGCAGCGACCGAACTTGGATTGAACGAGACCCACGTCGAGCCGGAGATTGAGATCAAGGGTATCGCTGCCAGGAACGGAGCTGGGAAAGAAGTAGCGGGAGACGAAGTCATCGGGTCGGCGCTTGACCTGCTGGTTCAAGCCATGAAGAAGCGCCGTGCTCTCGTGCCCGAAGTAAACCAAGTTCGCCCCGAGATGAGCATCAAGGAACAAGTCACCGTGGCGGTGAACGCTGCTCACGAAAAAGACCCTGCCGGCGACAAGGTCATCGAGTCGGCTGTCGATGTGTTAGTTCAAGCCATGAAATTGCGCCGTACTTCCACCATGGAGCTATAGATGAGCAAGTTTTTCAATGAAACCCAGAAGGCCAATCAGTGGGCGCAGCAGAAACTTGCGAACCAGGACTTGGACGTCAAGGAGATGCTGGAGTCGCTCAAGCAGGGGCCAGCTTCTGGCGCGCAGTCGGCGGACACACGTCTCGGCCAATGCCGTCAAGTTCAAGTTGGGAACGGGAATGCGCCACGCTTGGTCCTGCATCAAGGCGAAGCATCAAGGGCTGCATTGGAGGCGTACCGGGGATTGCGCACGAGACTTATGCGCGCCCAGGCAAAAAGCGGCCTCAAAGCCATCGCGATCACGAGCTCGCTGCCTGGCGAAGGCAAGACTCTGACAACCATGAATCTGGGCTTGTGCTACGCGCAGCTTCCCCAGCAACGCGTGCTGGTCATCGATGCTGATCTGCGCACGTGCGGGCTTACTTCGATGCTTGACCATCCGAGCACACTCGGATTGGCCGAAGTTATGGCGGGTGATGTTAGCCCCGACGAAGCCATCGTCGCGACCAATCAAAAGAACTTGTTCGTCTTGCCTGCTGGGACTGTCTTGTCATCTCCGCCGGAACTCTTTACCGGCGCACGCTGGCAGGAATTCTTGGCGCATTGCGGCGAACTGTTCAAAGTCATTCTCATCGATACGCCGCCGATTCTCCCCCTGGCCGATTTTGACTTGATCAGCGCGGCTTGCGACGGTGTTGTCATGGTCGTGCGAGCGCACCACGGACAGCGGGAAACATTGCAGAAGACCGCCGGAGCGCTCGATCCAAAGAAATTGCTCGGAGTGGTGTTCAATGCCACCGAGGTCACTGGGAAGGACTACTACGGGTATGGCTATGGTTCCAGTAAGAGCTGAATCGATGTTCTGTCAAGCTCCCCATTCGTCCCAGCTTTGTTGTGGACTTTCTCCAATACAACCACATCTGTATTGGACAACTTGAGGCAATGCGATGTATCCAAATTTAAAGCTACAACTCTTTCGCAGCGCAGTTCGGCAGAACTTCCTGGCTCGTGAGCTGGGTATGGACGAGAGCATCCTGAGCAAGATCATTCATGGCTATCGCGAACCCTCGCCGGAACAGCGCCAGAAGCTTTCAGGCTATCTCGGAGTGGAAGAGTCCTGGTTGTTTGAAAAGTACGAGAATGCCTCGCCGGCGCGCGCAGCGGGCAATCATGCTTCTCCCAACGGAATGAAAGATGACATCACTTAGCTTTCAGACGGCGAATTCCCCGATTGCTAATCCTCCTCTTTCTTCCAAGCCAGTGGTGGTGCGCGCGTTTGAGAACCAGGATGCTGAGCGTTGGGATCGATTTGTTTTGGAACACTCCGCGGGAACCTTTTTCCACCAAATGGCATGGAAACGCGTGTTGGAAAAAACCTTCGATCACGAAGCTCAGTATATTTACGGAGAGCGCGATGGGCGAATTGTCGCGATTGCACCGGTTTTCATGGTTTCGAATTGGATGGTCGGCCGATGTTTGGTCTCCTCTCCACTGGCTTCGTACGGCGGAATCTGCGCCGGGGACAGCGAGTCTGAAGAAGCTCTGCTCGAATTCCTCAAGCGGCAGGCGCAAGATCAGCAGGTGGACTATCTGGAGTTGCGGAATCCAGCTGGAGGGATCCTGCCGGGGTTTGTTCCCAATCCGCGCTATTCCAGTTTTTCTTTGGCTCTCTCTAAGGATCCGGAAGCACTCCTGAAGGGGCTTCCCAAAGATATCCGCTACATGATTCGCAAGGCGGAAAAAGCAGACCTGCACGTGCGGCGCGGTCCAGAACTTCTGGACGAATTTTACCGGCTTTTTGCAATCAATATGCGCCGTCTCGGCACGCCGGTGTTTCCGCGATCGCTCTTCGCGAATCTTATCGATCAATTTGGCAAGCAGATCGATGTGCTTGTCGTGTATGCAGGTCAAGAACCTGTTGCCAGTGCGGTCTCCTTTCTTTTTCGCGACACCATGCACCCCTATTACATCGGGGGTCTCCCGGTGGCGCGTGACCTCGCTGCCAACAACTTCCTGTGGTGGGAGCTGATGAAATTTGCCGCGCAATCCGGCATGAACACTTTTGATTTCGGCCGCAGCAAGAAAGGTACTGGAGCTTACGCTTTCAAGAAGAAGTGGAATCCTAAGATCACGGACTTGGACTACCAGGTATTTCTGGTCAAGCGCAAGACTGCTCCAAACTTTTCTCCCGCCAACCCCAAATTTGAACTTGCGACCCAGGTCTGGAGCCGCCTGCCGTTATGGCTGACGAACAGGTTGGGACCGCGAGTCGTACGCTGGATCCCGTGATCGGAACAGGGCGCCTTTGAATCGCTGGTGACCGGCCCGCGCGGAGAGACTGCTGCGGATTCTCTGAAGATGCAGACCCAAAGTCAAATGGAACACGACATTGCCTCGCATCCCGTCCTCGCCGGGCAGGCTTCTGGCGTTCCCAATCGTCTGCGCATTCTGCATGTCATCAGCTACATGGGCCGTGGTGGCGCGGAGATGGGAATTCTGAAACTGATCGCGGGACTCCGCGAGCGGTTTGAACACCGAATCTGCACGACCCGGGGCTTCGATGCGGAATTTGTGCGGTCGTCCTTTTCCGAGGAAAAGATGTATGTCGCGGGAAGTACCGATCTCAAGCTGCAATTCCCCTTTTTCCGGCTGGCTCATATCATGCGCCAATACCGGCCTCACATCGTTCACACGCGCAACTGGGGCGCGATCGAAGCGGTGGCCGCTGCCAAACTGGCTGGCGTTCCGGTGATCATTCACAGCGAGCACGGATACGAAGTCGACATGTTCGCAGGTCTGCCCATGCGCCGCCGTCTTTTTCGCCGCGCTGCGTACGGCATGGCCGACGCGATTTTCGCTGTTACTCGGGAGTTGCGCAATTTTCACGCGCAGCAGGCATGGATTCAGCCGGAGCGCATGGGCGTGATGTACAACGGCGTCGATACCCAGCGCTTCGCGCCATGCTGTGAATCGCGGATCGCAATGCGCAAGGAATTGGGTTTGCCTGAAAAGTCTTTCGTGGTTGGTGCTGTCGGACGGTTGGTTCCGATCAAGGATCACCAGACGCTTCTGAAAGCGGCCGCGCTGCTTTCCAAGAGTGGGATAGATGTGCATGTTCTCCTTGTTGGCTCGGGACCCGAGTGCGCGAAACTCAAAGCCCTGGCCGCGGAAGCTCTGGGAGGCCGAGTTTGTTTTGCGGGCGATTCCAGCCGCGTGCCCGAGTTGCTAAACGCCATAGACGTCTTCGCCCTGCCCTCACTCGGCGAGGGGATGTCGAATACTCTGCTGGAGGCCATGGCCTGTGGCTTGCCTGTCCTTGCGACAAATGTGGGTGGCAATCCAGAAATCATCGAAAACAACATCAACGGCTGCCTATTTGCACCCGGAGACGCTCAATGGCTTGCGGACAAGCTGAAGGCCCTGGCAAAAGATCCCGCCCTCGTTCACCAGTTGGGCACGGCTGCCAGGAACCGGGCTATCGAGTCGTTCAGCTTGAGCCGCATGCTGGAGACATACCGCAGCTTTTATCTCGATCTCGCTGCACGCCGCCAGGTCGCGGCCGCAAGGATGGATACCGCCCATGTGCGGAATTAGCGGCATCTTCGAATATGAGCGCCGCGAGGCGTTCCCCCAGGAAGTCGTCCAGCGCATGAACGAAACCATCGTCCATCGCGGCCCGGATGACGAAGGCATCTACTGCGGCGAAGGCGTCGGCTTCGGGTTCCGAAGACTAAGCATCATTGACTTATCCGGTGGCCATCAGCCGATCTCCAACGAGGACGGCAGGCTCTGGGTCATGCTGAACGGAGAAATCTACAACTACCCTGAACTGCGGCATGAACTTGAGAGCCGCGGCCACCACTTTGCCACTCGCTCAGATACCGAGACGATCGTTCATTTGTACGAGGAATACGGCGAGGACTGTTTCCGCAGGCTCCGTGGAATGTTTGCCATCGCCCTTTGGGACTCGCAAGAAAGAAAGCTCCTGCTTGCGCGAGATCGCGTCGGTAAGAAACCGCTGTTCTACTCAGCAGACTCCAAACGCATCTTCTTCGGCTCCGAGCTTAAGGTATTGTTAGCCGCCGATGGGATGTCCCGCGAGATCGATCGTGAAGCGCTCTGCGACTATTTTTCGTGCGGCTATATTCCGGCGCCGAAGACCATCTATCGCGCCGCCCGCAAAGTTCGGCCCGGGCACTATCTGGTGGCGTCAAAGGGCAATATTCGAGAAGTCTGCTATTGGGATCTTTCCTTCGCCGAGGTGGAGAACCGCACCGAAGACGAATGGTGCGAGCTGCTGCGCCACGAATTGTGCGAAGCGACCCGCGTGCGCTTGATGAGCGACGTGCCGCTGGGTGCATTCTTGAGCGGCGGCATCGATTCTTCCGCGGTTGTTGGCACCATGAGCCGCCTTATGAAGCGGCCCGTCACCACCTGCTCAATCGGATTCGAAGAAAAGGAATTCAACGAGGCCGAGTACGCGCGAGAAGTTGCAAAGCTCTTCCATTCGGAACATCACGAAGAAACTGTCCGGCCCAGCGCGCTGGAGATCATGGACAAGTTAGTCTGGCACTATGACGAACCCTTCGCGGATTCGTCTGCAATTCCCACTTATTACGTTTCCAGGGTAGCGCGGCGCCACGTGACGGTCGCTCTCGGCGGCGACGGCGGCGACGAAAATCTCGCCGGTTATCGCCGTTACATGTTGGACTACTATGAAAACCGCCTTCGGAGCAAAATGCCGCAGTTCGTAAGGTCGGCTGTGTTCGGTCCGCTCGGTCGCGGGTATCCTGCGCTTGCTTGGGCGCCGCGTTTCGTTCGCGGTAGGGCCACCTTTCAAAGCCTCTCCCGCACGCCGTTGGAAGGCTATTTCAATTCCATTTCCTATTTTCGTCCCGACGAAAAGCAGCAGCTGTTTACGCCCGAGTTTCAGAAGAGTCTCGGCAAATACGATACTCTCGATGTCTTCCGCGAACACTACAACCGCGCCGACACCAATGACCTCCTCTCAAAAATTCAGTATTTGGACATCAAAACGTACCTGCCTGATGACATTCTTGCGAAAGTGGATCGCGCCAGTATGGCTGTCTCTCTCGAGGTTCGCGCTCCGCTCCTTGACCACCAGTTGATGGAAAAAATTGCGCGCATTCCCTCATCCTTGAAACTGAATGGCCGTTCCGGAAAGTACATCTTCAAAAAAGCCATGTCTTCAATGCTCCCGGACGAAATCCTGCATCGCCGCAAGCAGGGCTTTGCCATTCCGCTGGGCCAGTGGTTCCGTCAGGAACTCAAGGAAATGACTGAAAGAACGCTCTTTGATTCCAACGACGGAATTTTGGATCCCGCTTTTCTGCGAAAGATATGGAATCAGCATCAGCGCGGGCACGATGACCGATCGGCGCACCTTTGGTCGGTCTTGATGTTCCGCAAGTGGAAAGAGACGTTTGCGGTCTAGAGAGAACCAATGAGCGGCATTTGCGGAATCTGCGAACCGGGCCGGACACTCAGTCCGGCTGGCATCAAAGCTATGCTTGCGGCATTTGTGTTGCCCGAAGAATCCGCTCAGCAAGCGCCGGGCGCCGATTCTGTTTCCCTCGCCGTGGCCCGTCGGTGGGACTTCCAGCAAGTGGCGAACATCCCCGGCATTCGCATTGCTGCGGACGCCGAACTCCTGAATCGCCCGGAACTCATCAAGCTTCTGAAAGACGGAGCCTTCGATCCCGCTACCGTCACGCCGGCCGAATTGCTAGCGCGTCTTTATCGCGAGAATGGTGTTTCCTTCGTCGAATTGTTGGATGGCGTTTTCTCTTTCGCACTCTGGGATGAAGAGAACCGCCGCCTTGTCCTTGCAATCGATCGTCTCGGCGTCAACAGTCTCTACTGGCGCAAGGAAGGCGACCGTCTCCTCTTCGCATCCCGGGTCGGAGCCATTCGCTGCACCCAGGAAGCGCCGGCGACAGTCAATCCGGCCGCGCTTGTGCAATACATGCTCTTCAGCGCGGTCCCTGCGCCGAAGGCAATTTATGAGGGAATCGAAAAGCTTCGCCCGGGGACTTGCCTCGTGTATGAAGCCAGTCAGATTCGACAGACTCGCTATTGGGATCTCCAATATCGTGAGAGCGACAATCGTGACGTCGCTCACTGGGCACGAGAAGTCCGCGAAGGCATGCGCTCCGCGGTCCATCATCAGCTCACCGATTTAGCTCCGGAAAAGACCGGGGCCTACTTGAGCGGGGGCACCGACAGCAGCAGCGTGGTTGCGTTCATGAACGAACGCCACTCCCCCGTTAACACGTATTCGATTTTTTTTGCCGAGGCAGTTTACAGTGAAATTGGCTTTGCGCGCACCACGGCCGAACATTTCCGTGCCAACCACCACGAACTTAGCCTGACTTCTCGTGATACCTACGACGCCATTCCGAAGATCATGGAGTACTACGACGAACCATTCGCGAACTCTTCGGCCATCGGGGCTTACCACTGTGCTCGGATGGCGCGCGAATCCGGTGTGACCACGTTGCTAGCCGGTGACGGAGGTGACGAACTCTTCGCCGGCAACGAGCGATACGCAACCGACAAACGCTTCGCTCTTTATCAACATGTGCCGGCTTGGCTCCGCAAAGGCGTTATCGAACCGATCGCCGCCTTCCTCCCGCAGAATGAGAGTCGTCTCAGTCTGCCTCGCCGCTACATCCGCCGTGCCAACATTCCTCTACCACGCCGTATTTTTTCTTACCATCTTCTGCTGAGCACTTCGCCGGAGGAGATGTTCGAACCCGATTTGCTGGCGGGCGCTCCACCAGAAACCTGGCTGGACGTTGCTGAGGAACACTTTGCTTCCGCCGTAGCGGAAAACGATTTGAATCGCCTGCTCTATCTCGACGTCAAGATGACTCTGGCCGATAATGATCTTCGCAAAGTGCTTGGCACTGCCGAAATGGCCGGCGTACGCGCGCGCTTTCCGTTGCTCGATCACAAGCTGGCTGAGCTTTCCGGACGCGTCCCGGTGGCGCTGAAGATGCGCGGCTTTGAAAAGCGGTTCATCTTCAAAGAGGCCATGAAGGACATCCTCCCGCACAATGTCCTCCACAAGAAAAAACATGGTTTCGGTGTGCCGGTCGCGCTATGGTTCCTTCAGGATCCCCGTCTGGAATCGCTCGTTTCGGACGTACTGACGGATTCACGCACCCGGCAACGAGGTTACTTCCGCCCAGCATTCCTGGACCATTTGTTGAAGCTCCATCGCGGTAAGGACGCCCATTTTTATGGCGAGATTCTTTGGTATCTAGTGGCCTTGGAGCTCTGGCATCGCCAGCACCTCGAACGCTCTCTGGAGAGTGTTTGTGCAGATTGATCGCACTTCAACACATCGGCTCCCCGCTCTCCGGCCCGAGAGCCAGACTTGGGTGGATGCTTCGATCCCCCGCAAGCCGCTCCTCGATTGGCGGGAACTCGTCATCAAGGGCATGCATTACAGCGGAGCGTTGCATCTCGCCCGCCGTCTCGCCAAGTCCCATGAAATTCCTCCGGATTCGTCACTTCCGTTTCCCCGCTTCGCAGGTGTCAAGACTCCCAAATTCATAATTTTGTGCTACCACGGGATCGGTGAGTCAGGTAATCCCCTCGGCGTTGCGCCCACCCACGAACTCTTCGATGCACAAATGCATTTTCTTCGCCAGAATTATCGTGTCGCTTCCCTCGATGAAGCGTGTCGTGAATTGTCCAGCGGCGCCAAGGCCGAGCCGGGAGTTGTCATCACCTTTGACGATGGCTATCGCAGCGCTTACACCGTCGCCTTTCCGGTCTTGCAGAAGTACCATCTGCCGGCCACGATTTATTTGACGGTCGACTCTGTCGAGACGGGCCAGGTTGCCTGGTATGACCGCATTTTCCTGGCCATGGCCGTAGCCCCCAGCGGCGAACTCCAGCTGGACCTTCGGGGGCCCTGGCGTTTCCAGTTGAATTCCCCAGAGGATCGTTTGCGCGCGGCCTTGGAAGTAGTTGCCCTCCTTCGCACTCTTCCTAATGCTCAGCGTCGCGTCTGCTGTGCCCTGCTGGAAAATAAAATTGGCTTGCCCCAAAACGCTCTCTCAAGCCGCGTTTTGACTTGGGAAGAAATTCACGCTATGCACCAGGCGGGAATTGCCTTTGGCTCACATACCCTCACGCACCCGGTTGTGAGCCAGTTGACGCCTCAGGAACTGGAGCAGGAGCTTGGCGCTTCCAAATGCCTTTTGGAAAAAAAATTGGGAATCCCCATTTTGGATTTTGCTTTTCCCTTCGGCAAGGCCTCCGATTGCAACTCGGCAGCCCTCGAAATGCTTTTGCGCTGTGGATATCGTTCCGCCGTAACCACCGTTCCCGGCGTAAATACTCCCCAAGTCAATCCGTTCGAACTTCGCCGATTGCAGGTCGGATTCGATGGTTCACTGGCACGTTTTGCCTTCGATCTTGGCCGGGCGTTTCTACGTGGCGAGGAGCTTCGCGCGTTAAACGTTCCGCCGGCCTGCTCCTCTAGCGCTCAAGAAGTTCGCAGCCCGGCCAGCATCGGTGGCGCATTGGGGGACCCTGATGCGTGACCTGATTCTGCTCATAATCATCGCGATTTCTATCCCGATCAGCTTTTTCCGGCCGTACTTCGGGATCTTGATGTGGACATGGATCACTTTCATGAACCCCCATCGCTACACTTGGGGCTTTATGTATAACTTCCCTGTGGCGGCGGTCATTGCCGTTCCGACTCTGGTCGGCTGTCTCTTTACATCGAACATAAATAAGCAGTTTCTGAAGCGGGAAACGATCCTCTTAGCTGGCCTTTGGATTTGGTTTTGCATTACTTTTGTTCATGCTATGCAAGTTCCGCTCTTCCAGGGCCACCTTGACGATGCCAAGCTCGAGTGGATCCGTGTCAGCAAAGTCTTGCTAATTACTTTCGCCATGATATTGCTGGTAACCACGCATCAGCGTCTCAAATCCCTCGTCATGGTTACTGCCATGAGTTTTGGTCTTCTCTCCATCAAGGGCGCAATTTTCGGCGTTCGCACTGGCGGTGAGTCTCGCGTGTGGGGACCGCCAGATTCTTTCATTGCCGACAACAACTCATTTGCTCTGGCCGTAAATATGTGTCTTCCGATGCTCTTTTTCCTCGCACGCGATGAGAAAAACCGCACGTACCGATGGCTTCTGCACCTGGCCTTTGCTTGCGGAGTTCTCGCCGTGGTGTTGACCTATTCGCGTGGGGGACTGCTCGGACTGGCCGCGGTAATCTTCGCACTCACGCTAAAGTCACGATACAAACTTGTTGGCGCTTTTTTGGTGGCGCTCTGTTTTGTAGGTGTGATCACTTTTGCGCCGCCACAGTGGATGAGCCGCATGACCGGCCTGGCCCGCGGCGATGTGGACATGTCCGGGCACCAGCGCCTCGTCTCTTGGGGAACCTCCTGGAATTTTGCGAAGGATTACCCCATCACGGGCGGTTCCTTTAATGCGCTCCCCAATGTCGAGTTATTCCAGCGCTACCAGAATGAACCTCTCCCCGGAGGCTTCCTTTCTTCAGGGCCCCATAGCATCTACTTCCAGACTCTCGAAGAGCAGGGTTTTGTTGGTCTTGCGCTTTACCTGATCCTCGTCGGCAGTTGCTGGGCCAGCTTGCTCACTTTGCGCCACCGCGCAAGGCGCTCAACTTCCAGCCAGTGGATCGTCCCATATACTCACATGGTCGAAGTCTCCCTCTTTGGCTTTTTGGTGAGCGGCGCATTTCTGGGTCTTGCGAATTTCGACCTTTTTTATCAGCTCGTGGCCATGGTCATTATCCTCAAAGTACTTTGCCGGGCGGAGGCCCCACTAGCTGTCCCCGTTCCTGCGGATGCATCGGAGCCTATCGACATCGCAGAGGAGACGCTTGTCACGCGCGAAACTTGATTCACCCGGCGGCAACATGACGCGCTGGCTAAATTTTAGGAGGTACAAGGGCGGAATGTCAGAAACTGTAATTCGAATTCCCAGATTTGGTGCGCGCACCCTTGTTCGCGCCGCCCCTCTTTTGTTTCTCTTTTTCTTGGTTTCGGGAACTGCTCACGCTCAATCCTGGTCTTGGACTTACGATTTGATCGATTTGCCGGCCAAGTTTCCTTCCCTGGTCGTTGACTCGGCTTCGAATTTGCACATTAGCTACGCGGACAATACGGGCGCTCTCAAGTACGGATTCCGGCCGGCGGGAACCACGCGTTGGTTCACCATGGTACTCGATAAGCAGCTCGGTCAATTCGTTACAAGGATTACGCTCGATTCCCAGAATAACCCCCATATTTGCTATACACCCGGAGCCATAAAATATATCCACTGGGATGGACAGAAATGGCAAAGCCAGCCGGTTGCCAAGGATTCCGGCGAAATCGGATACACCTGTTCGATAGTCATCAGTAAGGACGGCACGCCGCATCTGACTTGGTATCAATTGTCGGGTCCGACGCCAAACTACCTGCATATGCGGTACGCGGTCCTCAAGGACAACGCCTGGCTGGCGCGTACTCTGGATTTCGATAACGAAACCGGCAAGTGGAATTCCATGGTTCTCGATACCCACGGTGATCCGCTCATCGCTTACAGCGCGTGGGTCAATGGCGAATTGCGAGTTGCGCACTGGAATGGAAAACAATTTGAATTCAACACCGTGGATTCGCGCACCCGGAGTCACGGTGAGTACAACATCGGGGAAGGAAATTCACTGATACTCGATTCTCATGGAAAGGCGCACATCAGCTTTTACAGTGAGAAAACTATGAAGTATGCGCGCCAGGTTGATGGTGATGATTGGAAGGTGGAGGTCATTGACCAGACCACCTGGTTGGGTAGCTGGATGCATTTCCGGAGTTCGATCGCTCTGGACAGCCACGGCTTTCCACATATCTGCTATGAGGATGCTGGTGTCCTCAAGCATGCCAACTGGGATGGCAAACAGTGGCATATTCAAGTGCTAGCTCGGACCGGCTTGGATTCTTACCGCTACCACACGATGGCCATCGATCGCGACGATACCATCTATATCGCTTTTCGTGATCCGGATGACAGTACGCTAAAACTTGCGACTGGCCATCCCTCTTCCGATCGAACTGATCCGCAGGCGAAAAAAGAAGAAAAGAAATAGCGGCGCGTGTTCTGTCTGCGGAGCATTGCGGTCGGCAGGAAGTCCTGAAGAGAGCGCTTCCGATTGGAAGGGGATAGTTTTGGAAATATCGAACATCTTCGAGTTCGTCTTCTGGGCTTCTGCGGGACTCTTGGTCTATGTGTATTTCGGATACCCAATATTGCTGACCTTGCTGGCGAGTTCATCGAAAAATGTGGAGTTTGCTGACTTTCCGTTCCCGTCAGTTACTCTTCTCGTTTCCGCTTTTAACGAAGGCGAGGTGATTGCCGCGAAGCTGGAGAACGCCCTTGTACTTGATTACCCTCGTGACCGGCTGGAGATAATTGTGATCTCGGACAGCTCCGATGACGGAACGGACGAAATCGTTCAACAGTACTCTCCATCAGGCGTGCGGCTGGTACGCCAGCAACCACGCATGGGAAAATCGGTAGGCCTCAATTTGGGAGTTTTGCAAGCCAATGGCCAGATCCTAGTCTTTTCCGATGCCAACGCTATGTACCAGTCGGACGCCGTTCGCCGTCTCGTCCGTCATTTTTCCAATCCCAAGGTTGGCTACGTCGTTGGAAACGCCCGTTATTACGAAAAGGGAGCGGAATCGTCGTCCGCACAATCCGAAGGGCTTTACTGGAAACTCGAAACATACCTGAAGAAAAAGGAATCCAAGTTTGGATCCGTGGTTGGCGGCGATGGTGCCATTTACGCCATCCGCCGCGAACTGTACTCCCCTCTATTGCCGACGGATATCAATGATTTCTTGAATCCGCTGCAGATTGTCACCCACGGCTACGTCGGTGTGTTCGAAGCGGCCGCAATTTGCTATGAGGAAGCCGCGGAGAATTTCGGCCAGGAGTACCGTCGCAAGGTGCGCATCATCAGCAGGAGTTTGAATGCGCTGCGCCGTATTCCTGAAATCCTGAACCCGCTGCAGAACACGCGTCATTGGTTTCTGCTGGTTTCGCACAAGGTGCTGCGCTGGTTTGCCCCATTCTTCATGATTCTCGGTTTCGCGTCCAGCCTTGCGCTTTGGCAATCTCCGCTTTACAAGATTGCCGCCATTCTCCAGGCCGCTTTTTATGCGCTCGCGCTGATCGGGTGGAAATGGCGGCCCGGAAACAAAGTAGGCAAACTTCTTTCTCTGGCATTCTATTTTTGCATGGTCAATCTCGCGTCGCTGGTTGGCTGTGTAAAATGCTTCCGTGGCGATCTTTCGGGAAAGTGGGCGACCCCCCGTCAAAAAGTGCAGAATCAAGCGTAGCAACGAAGCCGATTGACAGGCTCGCGGGTGCGTTCGAGGCAGTCAACTAGCAGCTGCCAGAATTCTGAGGAGATTTCTTGTATTCGGAAATGAAGGCGGAAACGCGGCTCGAGAAAGCGCCGGCCAAAGCGGTCCGGCCCCTGCGTGTCCTCCACGTGCTCGATCACTCCTGGCCCGTGCATACGGGCTACAGTATCCGCAGCCTGCATCTCATCGCCGCGCAGCACCGCCTTGGACTTCGTCCGCAAGCTCTGACCGGCCCGCTCCAAATCGTGGATGATCCAAAAGCTGTGGAAACCGTTGTGGAGAATATCACCTATCTCAGGACTCCCCTGCGCGGCAAGTTTTCCGAATGGGCCATTTCTCGGCGCCGGCCGATCCTGCGCGAAGCTGCGGTTGTGCGGCTCATTCGAAACAGGATTCTGGAGCTGACAGAGAAAGAGCCGGTCGATCTGATTCATGCGCATTCTCCAGCGCTCTGCGGCTTGGGCGCTTTGCAAGCCGCTCGTTCAAAACGTATTCCCTTCGTCTATGAATTGCGCGCCTTTTGGGAAGATGCCGCCGTCGATCAGAACAAGACCAGCTCGGTCTCTCTCCGCTACCGTCTGAGCCAAAAACTCGAAGACTACGTCGTGCATCGTGCCGGCGCAGTCGTTGGAATTTCGCAATCGATTCTCGACGAATTAAGAAACAGAAAAGCAAATCCCGCAAGACTTTTTCATGTCCCGAATGGAGTCGACGTCGAGAAATTTTCTCCGGTTTCCCGCGACGAAGGCCTCGCCGCCAAACTGGGGCTCGGCAGTGAACCCGTTCTGGGGTTTATTGGATCGCTCTATCGCTGGGAAGGAGTGGCGTGGCTGGTGCGGGCCGTCGCGGAGCTTCGCCGCCGCGGAACAGCTTGCAAATTGCTGATCGTCGGTGACGGCGAAGAGATGCCTGCCGTCCGCGAAGCAGTTCACGAACTAAATGCAGAAGGTTTCATTCAGATCTTGGGAAGGGTTCCGCACGACGAAATCGAGCGCTATTACTCTGTAGTGGATGTGCTGGTCTATCCGCGGCATAGCATCCGATTGACGGAGCTCGTCACGCCGCTGAAACCCTTGGAGGCGATGGCGCTCGGAAAAGCAATCCTCGGAAGCGACGTAGGGGGGATTCGCGAATTGGTGCAGCCGGAAAAGACTGGCGTCCTGTATCGCGCTGATAATGTTGAAGATTTCTGCGTGCAGGCCAAAAGGCTCCTGTCGCAAACTAGTTTGCAATGCAAACTGGGCGAGGAAGCCCGAAAATTCATCTTGCACGAGAAAGACTGGAAAGTTCTCGCGCAGCGCTACATTGACGTTTACGATTTCGCGATTCGCAAGCGCTAATGTTCCGGTTCTTTTTCAATTGGCTGGCTTGCGCCGATCCTGTTGAGCACGCCAATGCCATCTTTGTTCTTGCTGGTCTTAAGGCCCGTAAAGTCTTCGCGATCCAGCTTCTAGTACAAGGAATTGCATCTCGCGTTTTGTTCAGCGTCAGCCGGTTTGAGGTCCGCCGCTTTCCGGAATTGGGCTTGCCGCAGACAATCGACCTTCTCCAGATGGCACTAAGCATCCCGCCGCCGCAACGTCATTTCTTTGTTCTGTACGAGAGTCAGCAATTTACCGTGCAACGAATTCCCGTGAGAACTCTGGGCACGCTGAGTGAAATCGATGCGCTCGCGGATTGGCTCGGCGCGCATCCGCAGATTTCCAGGTTACTGCTCGTCAGCAGCGGCCTGCATTTGAGGCGCTTGCGCATGTGCTGCCGCGCGTTACTGCCACGAAATGTACAGGCCAAGTTTGTCGCCACGCCTCTAGAAAACGCCGCACTGGTCCAGCAAAATGCGCAGAGTGACGTTTCAAATCGCAAAGCGGTCTTGTCGGAATGCTTCAAAGTCGCGTGCTACTTGGTCTTTCTGCCTTTGTGGAAAATGGCGCGGCCATGGCGGTCGAAAACCATTTCGTCGATCACCCTCTAATGAGTTTCGAGGGTTGCTCTAGCTGGTGCTGAATTGTTGACTCGAAAAAAGCTTCGACCTCTGCGGCAACCGTATCCCAACTGCGCGAGCGCGAGCGTCGCGCAATTTCCGCCCGATTCCATGATTTTGTGAGCGCTCGCTCCAGTCCAACCGCAATCGACTGGACATTGCGCTCGACGAACATGCCTAGTTCGGGAGAGCTAATTATTTCTGGAATTCCTCCCGTGCGTGTCGCCAAAACTGGCGTGCCGCAGGCGAGGGCCTCCGAAACTACGTTGGGCCAGCCTTCGCGCGAACTCAGCAGACAACTCAGATTCGCCGCGCTGAACCAGAGATTTAATTCTTCATTTGGTCTGGTTCCGAAGAAAAAAACGCGGTTTTGCAATTTCTTTTCACGCACCAACTCTTCAAGCCTTGAGCGGTAGACTCCATCACCGAGGATATACAGACGGAGTTGCGAGAAAGAGCGAGCGAGTTCGGCGACGGCGCCAATGAGCAGGTGGTGTCCTTTTGATTCGATCAGCGAGCCGACAGAAACGAGTAGGAATCCTTCTTCGGGAAGCCCCAATTGTTTACGCGCCGATTTTCCATCGCACGGCTGAAAGCGCTCGGTATCTACGCCGTTGGAAATGACCTGAATCTTTGTTTCCAGAATGCCAAGAGCAATCATCTTATTTTTCAAATCCGTGGAGACAGCGATGGCGCCTGTCGCATGCGCCAGAGTCAAGCGCAGCATCGGGCGAATCAGGCGAAACGACGGGTAGAGATTGATGTCCGTGCCGCGCGCGGAAACGACAACGGGCAAACGAAGTTTCTTGCCGAGACGGACGGCGGCGAAACCATCCGGATAAACGAAGTGGGCGTCGATGCAGTCGAATTGTTTCTCGCGGTGCAAGCGCCGCGCGAGGGACAAGGAGGCGAAGTACATCAGCATTCCGTGCGTGGGCATGCTGATTCCCGGCAGGAGCGGATAGCGAGGATGGTGAATGCGCACGCCCTCGATTATTTCTTCACTGGGGATCTGGCTGAACTGTCGCCAGCGCGGGACAGGCAGCCACGACGGAAAGTAGGGAATTGGAGCGATGACTTCCACGGAATTACCGGGACGGCACGCGAGATGCTTCACGCGTTGATGAATGAAAATTCCCTGGAGGGGATTGGTCTTATTGGGATAGAGAGCTGTGAACGTCAGAACTCGCAAGCGCAATCCATCGAATCGTTTTCGTGCCGCACTGGCGAGACTAGCATATTCAGGCGGAGGTTGAGGAAGTCGTCCCCGAGGAGTTTCCTTGGAAGCCGCACGAAACTCAATTTACAAACCTTTGTGTGTACAATTAGGGCGGCTGGCCCATCTCTCCGAGAAGGTGAATGAAGAACGCTCTAACGGTTGACCTTGAAGATTATTTCCATGTCAGCGCCTACTCCGGGAAGGTGCGCATCGAGGAATGGGACACTTACCCGAGCCGCGTTGCTGCGAATACCGACCGGCTCCTGGCGCTGCTCGCTGAGAATAACTGTCTGGCGACCTTTTTCGTTCTGGGCTGGGTGGCCGAGAAAAAGCCGGAAATTGTGGCGCGGGTTGCTGCCGCCGGGCACGAAATCGCGTGTCACAGTCTGCTTCATCGGAGCGTATTCAATTTGACGGCGCAAGAGTTCCGCGAAGATACGCATCGCGCGAAGGCGGTCATTGAGGATGCTACAGGTAAGCAGGTTCGCGGATACCGGGCGCCGAGTTTTTCTGTCACCGAGAGATCTTATTGGGCCCTGAACATTCTTGTCGAAGAAGGATTTCAATACGATTCGAGTATTTTCCCGGTGGAACATCCTTCTTACGGAGTTCCCGACGCGCCGCGTACCCCGTATTGGATCAACACGGAGAGCGGGCGAATTCTCGAGTTCCCCATGCCCACACTTGAGATTGGATCGAAGAGGTCGCCAATCGGTGGCGGGGCCTACCTGCGATTCTTGCCTTACAGCTACACGCGCTGGGCGATTCGGCACCTGAACGAGCAGGAGAATTTCCCCGTTTGCGTCTACATTCATCCCTGGGAGCTGGATCCCGAACAGCCGAGGATGGGTGGGAGCCTCTCGGCGCGGGCGCGGCATTATTTCGGCTTGCGAGGAACCGAAACCAAGCTCCGGAAGCTGGTCCGGGACATGGAGTTTTGCCCGCTTGCTTCGCTCATTGCTCAACTAAACCTGGCCGAAGCTGCGGTTTCGGTTTAGCCCCCCTGGACTTCTGATCTGCGGTGGGCGCTGGAGCGGGGCCGGGTAGGCGGAGTGGAGGTGCCCATCGCAGCTCGGGCCGCTAGAACGAGGGTATTGGAGGGGTGACGAAATCTCCCCTAAGGCTTTGTGATTCTGTAAGTTGGGCATGTTTGAACTCGCTACTGGGTTCGCCCTGCGAGTGAAAATGCATACCGCTAAGGGGAAAACCGTGGACGTAACCCTCTTGGGATCCACCGGCGTTCCAAGTGAATACATTTAAGTTGTTTATTTACTATTAGTTAGCATAGGAGCAGCCGCCGTGCACTGGCACCTGGCATGCAGACTTGAAGCGGGAGTGTGAGTGTCAGTCTGTCTAACGGCTAAGGGGTACCAGGCGAGGCTAGCAGGGAATTGCCGGACTGGCCCACCGCGAACAAAGTTGAAGACTCGGGCTTTTGGGTGGTTGCGTGGCCGTGCTAGGGTGACGGCAGCCTCCGATACTCCAATACTAAGGAACGGTGTAATGAGGATACTGATCACAGGACATAAAGGCTATATCGGGACGGTGATGGCGCCGCTGTTGGCGGATGCCGGGCACGAAGTGGTCGGGCTGGACAGCGACCTTTTCGAACAGTGCACGTTTGGAGAGGCGCCGCGGGAATTTCCTTCGATTCGCAAGGACCTACGCGACGTGGAGGCCGCGGACCTGAAGGGCTTCGATGCGGTGATTCACCTGGCGGGGCTTTCCAATGATCCGCTCGGCAATTTGAATCCCAACCTGACGTACGACATCAATCACCACGCCTCGGTGCGGCTCGCGCAGCTTGCCAAAGAAGTTGGGGTTGCGCGTTACCTGTTCTCCTCCTCTTGCAGCACGTATGGCGCGGCGGGCGACAAGATTCTCGATGAAACGGCGGAGTTCAATCCGGTTACTCCGTATGGCCGCTCGAAAGTGCTGGTGGAACAGGAAGTGTCGCAACTGGCCAGCCCGGAATTCAGCCCGGTGTTTCTCCGGAACGCGACAGCATATGGCGTTTCGCCGCGGCTGCGATTTGACCTGGTGCTGAACAACCTGACGGCTTGGGCGCTGACAACCGGCCGCGTGTTCATCAAGAGTGATGGGACGCCATGGCGGCCGATCGTGCACATCGAAGACATCTCCCGCGCTTTTCTGGCAGCGCTCGAAGCGCCGCGCGAACTGATTCACAATCAGGCGTTCAACGTGGGCCGCAGCGAAGAGAATTACCAGATCCGCGACCTGGCAGAGATCGTGAAGGAAACGGTTCCCGGCTGCACGATCGAGTTTGCAGCGGATGCGGGCCCCGACAAACGCTGTTACCGCGCTGATTTTTCCCGCATCGGGAGAGTGCTTCCGGCATTTCAGCCGAAGTGGGACGCCCGGCGCGGCGCGCGTGAACTCTATGAGGCGTACAAGAAAGTGGACCTGCGCGTCGAAGACTTCGAGGGCGCGCGCTACAAGCGCATCGATCACATCCAGGGATTGCTGGCATCCGGTCGATTGAATTCGGACCTGCGCTGGCAGGCCGTGGAATCTGAGCACGTGCTGCAAGCGAAGAATTCCTGAAGTGCTCTCGATGAGCGGCTGGTGAGACTTGATTTTCACGGAGACTAAGCTGGCTGGCGCACATGTCATCGAACTGGAACGACGCACGGACCCGCGAGGTTTCTTTGCACGGACATTTTGCCAGCAAGAATTCGAGGCGCACGGGCTGAAGACGGAAGTAGTGCAGTGCAACGTTTCCTTCAACAAACACAAAGGGACGCTGCGAGGAATGCATTACCAGGCGGCGCCGTTCGGGGAAGCAAAGCTGGTGCGGTGCACTTCGGGATCGATTTATGACGTTATCATCGACTTGCGGGCTGCCTCGGCGACGTTCAAGCAGTACTTCGCTGTGGAACTCTCCGCGGAGAACCGAAGAATGCTGTACATCCCGGAAGATTTTGCCCACGGATTCCAGACGCTGCAGGACGACACCGAGGTTTTCTACCAGATGGCGCAGCGCTATTCGGCGGAACACGCGCGAGGCGTACGCTGGAACGATCCAGCCTTTAGAATTGAATGGCCTGAAGGCGAGCGAATCATCATTGAACGCGACCGGAATTATCCCGACTTTGTTTCATGAGAACGGCCGGAAAGACTTGAAAGAGCAGCAACTTCAAAACGGGGTCGATTCGCTGACTGATGGCCAGGTGATGGTGCGCCTGATCTCGGAGCTGTATCCAATCTGCCGGAGCATCACGGGCGATGGTTTGCGAGAGACTCTTCGGCTGCTGCAGCAACAAATTCCGCTGGAACTACGGGAAGTTCCCACGGGCGCACAGGTATTCGATTGGACGGTGCCAAAGGAATGGAACATCCGCGATGCATATGTGAAGGATGGTAAAGGCAAGCGAGTAATCGATTTTCAGGAATCGAATTTGCACGTGGTGAGTTACAGTGTGCCCGTGCGGCGCCGGATGCGGCTGGCGGAGTTGAAGGAGCACCTCCACACACTGCCTGCTCATCCGGATTGGATTCCCTACCGGACATCCTACTACAAAGAGAGCTGGGGATTTTGTCTGTCTGAGAAGCAGCTCACAGGTTTGAAGGACGAGGAATACGAAGTTTGCATTGATTCGAGGCTGGAAGACGGGCATTTGACATACGGCGAGTACTTCCTGCGGGGAGAGACGCGGGACGAAGTGCTGATTTCGTGTCATGCGTGCCATCCCTCGCTGTGCAACGACAATCTTTCCGGCATTGCGCTGGCGGTTTCGGTCGCGCACGCACTCCAGCTCGCGCCACGGCGGTATTCGTATAGATTTCTTTTCATTCCGGGGACGATCGGGGCAATTGCCTGGCTGGCGAGGAACGAAGAAAAGATTTCGAATATTAAACACGGTTTGGTGCTGACGGGCGTGGGCGATGCCGGCGCGTTGCACTACAAGAAGAGCCGGAAGGGCAATGCCGACATCGATCGCGCGGCGGCGCATGTGCTGAAGCATTCCGGACAACCGCATGAGATTCTGGATTTCTCGCCGTACGGTTACGACGAGCGGCAATACTGCTCGCCCGGAATCAATCTTTCCGTGGGAAGGTTGTCCCGCACGCCGCACGGTACCTTTCCGGAATATCACACTTCAGCGGACAACCTGGAGTTTGTGCATGCGGATAAACTCGGAGAGGCCCTGGCGGCCAGCTTGGAGATTCTCTCGGTGCTGGAAAACAACAGCACGTTCGTGAACCTAAATCCCAAGTGCGAGCCGCAACTGGGGAAGCGCGGACTGTACCGCATGGTTGGAGGGACGGCGGACGCGGGCGTCAGCGAGATGGCAATGCTGTGGGTGCTGAATCAATCGGACGGGAAGAATTCGCTGTTGGACATTGCGGAACGCTCGGGAATGCGCTTCGAGGATATACGCAAAGCTGCAGAGGTTCTTGAGGAACACAAGTTATTGCGGAAAGAATTGAAAGCAGTGCCGCAGGCGGCACGTTGAGCTTGCGGAAAGGATAAGACCATGAATTCGATCATCATCGATGCGCCGATCTCCGAGGAGAAGAAACGGGAGCTCCTGTATCGCGGCCAACTTCTGGTGTACTCGCCGACGCCGAGTTCGCTGGCGCTGGTGGATTTTGCACGGAAGATGGTGGAAGCGGCATTTCATCCGCTCGATCCAGAGACGGCGCAGTTCCATTTGCCAGTGGAGAAATATGCCGCGATTCTTTCTGACCTGAAACCAAAGTTCATTCATGCGCCGGAATCGAAGAAGTGCATTCAAGGAATGCTGGGCGACCTCGGGTTCAGTTTAGAGAAAACTTACTTTGATGTGCCGCGGATGCGGTCTTCAACGAGTGATGATTTTCTGACGTCAGGGATTGCGTACGCGTTCCATCCGCACCGCGACACTTGGTATTCCGCGCCGATGTGCCAGATCAACTGGTGGCTGCCGATCTATCCGATCGTTCCGGAAAATGCGATGGCGTTTCATCCGCGGTATTGGAGCCAGGCCGTGCGCAACGGTTCGGCGGAATACAACTACGCGGAATGGAATCGCACGAGCCGGCAGAACGCCGCGCAATTCATCAAGGAGGACACGCGGAAACAGCCGAAGCCGGAAGAGCCGATGGAGCTGGATCCGCAGATTCGAGTGATTGCGCCGCCAGGAGGCGTTCTGCTGTTCTCCGCCGCGCAGATGCATTCGAGCGTGCCAAACAATTCCGGGAAGACGCGGTTCAGCATTGATTTCCGCACGGTGAACGTGGACGACGTGGCGGCGCGGCGGGGAGCTCCGAACGTGGACTCGGCTTGCACGGGTACGACGATGGGGGATTACCTGCGCGGGACGGACTTGACACACTTGGCGGAGAAATATTTTGAGATGTATGAAACGCAGCCGCCGATTGCGAAGCGGGAGGAGTTGGAGACAGCGACGAAGGCGTAGCGGCGTTGAGGTGATGCACTGACTCAAGTTCGAACAGGACGATTCATGACTGCGACGAAACAATCCAGCTGCCGATTCTGCGGGACGAAGCTCGAACATACGTTTGTGGATCTGGGCATGTCGCCCCTTTGCGAGAGCTTTCTTCCTGGGGAACAGTTGAATCAGATGGAAGCGTTCTATCCGCTGCACGCGTACGTTTGCGGGAACTGTTTTCTGGTGCAGTTGGAGGCGTACGTCACGCCGGAGCATATTTTCAGCGATTACGCGTATTTTTCATCGTACTCGGATTCTTGGCTGGTGCATGCGAAGAAGTACACGGACCGGATGGTGGAACGGTTCGGAATCGGCGAGAAGAGCTTCGTGGTGGAGCTGGCAAGCAACGATGGGTATTTGCTGCAATACTTTGTCGAAAAGCACGTGCCGGTGCTGGGAATCGAGCCGGCGGCGAATGTTGCGGCCGTGGCGGTGAAGAAAGGCGTGCCGTCGCTGGTGAAGTTTTTTGGAAGGGAAACGGCGCGCGAGCTGGCGGCTGTGGGGAAGCAAGCGGATTTGCTGCTGGGGAACAATGTTCTTGCGCAAGTGCCGGACCTGAATGATTTTGTGGCGGGGATGAAAATCCTGCTAAAGCCGACAGGCGTAATCACTATGGAGTTTCCACACTTGCAGCGGCTGATGGAGGAAAACCAGTTCGACACCATATATCACGAACATTTTTCCTACTTTTCGTTTGTAACTGTAGAAAAGATTTTCGCGGTGCATGGAATTACGCTGTTCGACGTTGAAGAGCTGCCGACGCACGGCGGATCGCTGCGGATTTACGGGCGGCACGCGGAAAATACTTCGAAACCGGTGACCGAGCGAGTTGGGGAATTGCGCGCGAGGGAAGAAGCGGCCGGAACCACGCGACTAGAAACGTATTCACGTTTTGCGGAGCAGGTGAAAGAGACGAAGCGGAAGTTGTTGGAGTTTTTGATTGCCGCGAAGCGGAATGGGAAGAGGATCGCGGGGTACGGTGCGCCGGGGAAAGGCAATACCCTGCTGAATTACTGCGCAATTCGAACGGATTTTTTGGATTACACCGTGGACCGCAATCCCTACAAGCACGGCAGGTTCCTCCCGGGAACGCATGTGCCGATTTTCTCGCCGGAACGAATCCTGGACACGAAGCCTGATTTTCTGCTGATTCTTCCGTGGAATTTGAAGGACGAAATCATCAAGCAGAACGCGTTTATTCGGGAGTGGGGCGGGAAGTTCGTTGTGCCGATTCCCGAGGTACAGGTTTATGCGTGATGCGCCCGGCGATTGGGCTGCTGCTCGAAGAGTGAAGGAGTAACGAACATGAAAGTGGTCATATTTTGCGGCGGATTGGGAATGCGGCTGCGGGAATACGCGGACAATGTCCCCAAGCCCATGGTGCCGATCGGCTACCGGCCGGTGCTCTGGCACGTGATGAAGTACTACGCGCATTTTGGCCACAAGGATTTCATTTTGTGCCTCGGTTACCGGGCGGACGCCATCAAACAGTATTTCCTGCATTACGACGAGTGCGTGTCCAACGATTTCTCGCTTTCGAAAGGCGGCAAGGATCTGCAGCTTTTCAATAGCGACATTCACGATTGGAACATCACGTTTGCCGAGACGGGCATGCATTCGAACATCGGACAGCGGCTCAAAGCAGTCGAAAAATATCTCGTGGGGGAGAAGGCATTCCTCGCGAACTATGCCGACGGCTTGACCGACCTGGAACTGCCGAAACTCATGGATTTTGCGCAGGAGCACGACAAGATTGCCACGTTTGTCTCCGCGAAACCGAACCTAACCTATCACATGGTTTCCGCCGGACCCGATGGCGTGGTGAACGACATTCAGTCGATTCGCGATGCCGATCTCCGGATCAACAGCGGCTACTTTGTCCTGAAGCAGGATATTTTCAAATACATGCGTGACGGCGAAGAGCTAGTCCTTGAACCCTTCAAGCGCTTGATCCAGGAAAAACAGTTGATGGCGTACGAGCACAACGGCTTTTATGCCTCGATGGACACGTTCAAGGACAAACAGCAGTTGGATGATTTGTATGCGAGAGGTGATGCGCCGTGGGTGGTCTGGAAATCCAATGGGACGCAAGGTGTAACTCCTGCATTAGAGCCCGCGAAATCTACAGCCAGCGAGCCGGCCGGCGTCGTGGCGAGCCGACGCGATGGTTGATTTGCGGCTAGGCTCCGCAGAACGTCCCCTTCGCCGGATCCTGTGCCTGGGCTCACACTGCGACGATATTGAGATTGGTTGTGGCGGAACGATTCTGCGCCTCTCGCGCGAGCATCCGGAAATCGAAATTTACTGGCTGGTGTTCAGTTCGACTTCGGTTCGAAAGAAAGAGGCGGCGCGGGCGGCGAACTTGTTCCTGGCGTCCGCGAAGAAAAAGAAAGTGGTGATCCGTAACTACCGCGACAGCTTTTTCCCTTCGCAGCAGGCGCAGATCAAAGGTGAATTCGAGAAGCTGAAGAAAACATTCGTACCGGACGTTGTGCTGACGCACTGCCGCCACGATTTGCATCAGGATCACCGGGTGATCTGTGAACTGACTTGGAACACCTTTCGCAGTCATTTGATCCTGGAATACGAGATTCCGAAGTACGATGGTGATCTGGGCGCGCCCAATTTCTTTGTCGGGCTGGATCGTGCCACATGTGAGCGGAAGGCCAAGCACATTCTGGATGCATTCGCGTCGCAGCGTTCGAAGCAGTGGTTCACTGAGGAAACTTTTTTGGCGTTACCGCGGATCCGCGGTGTCGAAGCCAATTCCCGCAGTGGATACGCAGAAGGTTTCTACTGCCGGAAATTCGTGTTGTAAATTCCTATGAACTCGCGATTCTACAAGAATCAACCGGCTTTCACGGATTGTGCATCGCCACGTTCGCGTTGCCTAGTTTTCTTTGCCAAGGGTGAAGGCCGAGTTTCATGACTGAAAAAAGTCTCAGAGTCAGCATTGGCCTGCCCGTTTACAACGGGGAGCGGTTCCTCGCGGAAGCCATTGACGCCGTCTTAAACCAAAGTTTTCGGGATCTTGAATTGATCATTTCCGATAATGCCTCCACGGACCGGACCGCAGAGATCTGCCGAGACTACGCTGCCAGGGACAACCGTATCCGCTATTATCGAAACGAAACAAACATTGGTGCGAATCCTAATTTCCGCCGCGTCTTCGCTTTGTCCACGGCTGAATACTTCAAGTGGGTCACCCACGATGACCTGCAGACGCTCGATTTTCTGGAAAAAACCGCAGCCATCATGGACCGGGATCCAGACATCGTTCTATGTTATCCGCGAGTCAGGGTTATCGATGAAGCTGGAAACACTATAAAACACCGCTCCTATGGGCTTGACACCCATCCCAGTCTTTTGCTTCGCCCACAAGACCGACTCGGAAAAATTCTGTGGATCAATTGGGGTTCACCACCAATTTACGGCCTGATGCGTTCGAGCATCCTCCGAAAGACTCCCCTTTTGGGAACCACGTACGCTGCCGACCAGATTCTATTGGCGGAGTTGGCCTTGCATGGGCGCTTCTACGAGTTGCCGGAAGAGCTCCTGCTCCATCGGGAACACGTCTACCGCTCCGTGTATACCAACCCTTCGCGGCGCTCCTTGATGGAGTTTCAGGACCCGTTAAATGCAAGAGGAATTGTCTTCCCCGCTTGGCGAGTACTGCGTGACTATCTCGCGTCCATCTGGCGCGCGCCCCTCGAGTGGAACGCCCGACTGGCGTGCGGTGTACACATGTTGCGTTGGGTCAAATATCATCGCGGTGAGCTGTTCGAAGATATTGCCATCGCTGCCAAACAGATTGCGGGCCGAACAACCGGCCGGCAGGCGCACGCGTAAGAGGGGTCGCACATTGTGAACCGTGCGGAACATTTCGAATCTTATGAATGAAGCTCGAATGCAAATACCGCATACCCTGAAGCTCAAAGTTGGCGATCTCGTGGAAGTCCGCTACCCCGCGGAGATTCTGTCAACGCTGGATGAACAGTGCTCTCTCGATGGTCTTCCATTCATGCCGGAAATGCTGCAATTCTCCGGGAAGCGCTTTCGCGTTTACAAACGTGCGCACAAAGCTTGCGACACCATTGCGTGGAGTGGTTTGCGCAAAATGAAAGACGCTGTGCACCTGGAGACTCTGCGCTGCGACGGCCAGGGTCATGACGGGTGCGAAGCTGGTTGCCTTCTTTTTTGGAAAGAGGCTTGGCTCAAACCGGTCAATTCAGACAGCGTGCCTTCTGCTCCCCCACCGGAGGAGGAACTCCGGCGAGCCTACAATCAGCTCTCCCGGTTTACTCAGTTTTCGGGGAAGGATGCGAAAGGCGAAGAGGTCATTCATTACAAGTGTCAGGCGACAGAGATGAGCCGGGCAACCTCGCTCCTCGCCTGGTGGGATATGCGGCAGTTTTGGGAAGATTGGTCTTGCGGCAACGTCCCGATGAAGATGATGGTCCGCAGCTTGCTCATTTGGTTCTTCAACAAATTTCAGATTATCCGGCGCGGAGCGCAGTACCCCTATATTGAGGGGAAACTGGAAAAGACTCCCAGTGCAGACACGGGCTTGAAACCCGGCGAGCTTGTTCGAGTGAAATCCAAAATTGACATCATGAAGACCTTGAACAAACGAAACCGGAATCGAGGCCTCTCCTTCGACCGCGAAATGGTGAAATACTGCGGCGGAACCTTCCGGGTACTCCGCCAAGTCGGCAAAATTGTGAATGACCAGACAGGAACCATGATGCGTTTGCCGAACGATTGCATGATCCTCGACGGCGTTATCTGCCAGGGCGACCTCAACAAATTTTGCCCTCGGAGCATCTTGCCGTACTGGCGCGAGATCTGGCTTGAACGAGTTCCGCAGGATTCAAAGGAAACCGGCGCGAGTCCCTTGCCGATTTGGCGTCAAATCTGGCTTGATCACGCCTCGGGCCACTCGCAAGAGAGCGGCCCAAAACAAGAGCCGCGATAAGGACGACATCTCGTGGTATCTCAGGGGCCGCAGGGAATAATCGTGATTCGCGGACTGTTCGGATTCCACGGTTTTGAGACATTTGCCAAGGACCAAGAATGAGTGAGAAAGAATCGCAGGAATCCGCCGGGCACGCCGAGAAGCACTCACCTGGTGCTACCCGGACGATCCGCAATGTAGCAGCAAACTGGGGCGGCTTTGCCTTTTCGATCCTTGTCACATTTTTTCTTTCTCCTTTCGTTGTGCGACACCTTGGAAACGGCGCCTACGGCGTGTGGACCCTCATCGGCTCCCTGACCGGTTATCTCGGCCTTCTCGATATGGGCGTGCGCGGAGCTGTGACGCGGTATGTAGCTAGATTTCACGCTCAGGCCAACCACCAGCAGGCCAATGAAACAGCATCGTCGGCAATGATGATTTTCTCTTCCGCGGGCCTGCTTGCGATCTTGATCTCCGTCGCTTTGGGCGCCCTGGCCTTGAATCGGTTGCATGTTCCGGAAGACTTACAGGCACAAGCCCGAATCGTCCTCCTCATTGCGGGTGTCACAGTGGCAATCTCGCTTGTGGGCGGGGTCTTCGGAGGAATACTTGTCGCCCTTCAGCGATTTGATCTCGTGAACTTGATCGAGATCATTATGTCTGGTCTTAGGGCGCTTGTGATTGTATTTGCCCTTCGCGGAGGGTCTGGGATTGCAGCGTTGGCACTCATTCAGCTAGGGGCAAGTTTACTGAGTGCACTAGCAAACGCCGTCCTGGTCGCTAGGTTATACCCGGAATTGCGGATCCGGCCCAGTTATGCCAATCGTCCGCACTTGAAGCTAATTTTCTCCTTCAGCGTTTATTCTTTTCTTCTGCAGATTTTTGCCTATCTGATTCTGTATACCGACTCGGTGGTCATCGCCGCATTTCTCCCCGTTAACTTCGTCACGTTTTTTGCCATTGCGGGCAATTTGATTACGTACGCTCGAGGGCTTACCCGCGGTATTTCCTCCACCGTCACGCCGCTCGCCAGCCGGCTGGAAGCGGCCGGAGACTTTGCCGGCCTTCGGCTAACGGCGCTCACTTCTGCTTGTTATTCGACGGCCTTAATGATGCCTATTGGGCTGACGTTCTTGATCAGGGGAGGCAGTTTCATCGGTTTGTGGATGGGACCTGAATACGCCACACTGTCCGGAGGAGTGCTTTGGATTCTCGCGTGGATGGCAATCTTTTCGACCGGACCAGGCGCGGGATGGGCTGTCGTGCAGGGAATCGGAAAGCATCAGGCGCTCGTCCCCGTTTACCTTCTTGAGGCTCTGACAAATCTCATACTGAGCATCGTTCTGGTTCGCACGATGGGAGTCCTCGGTGTCGCTTGGGGCTCGACGATCCCAAATCTCATCGTCTGTTTTTTCTTTTGGCCCTGGTACATGCGACGGACTCTTCAGATCCCTGTACGCCAGTATGTCACCAGCACTTGGATACTTCCCTCACTGGCGATGGCTCCTTTTGCGTTGGGTACCTATTTTTTCGAGCGCATGCTGCCGCCAACTAAATTGTTAATTTTCTTTGCGCAGATTGCGGCAACTCTTCCCTTGGCTCTAGTTGGCTTCTGGTATGTATGTGTGCCTCGCGAGGAGCGTCAGAATCGATTTCAGCAGCTCAAACAGGCGATGTTCGCGCACAGGTGAGGATACGCCGAGAGGCCCTCACAGTGGCATCCGAGCGTTGGCGCTTTTCTCCTCCATCTTAGCCGCGATCGCTTTTTCAATCAGTTGGACCCGTTCTTCCCAGGTATTCTCACGGGCCACTTGTACTCGCTTGCTGATTCGAGTGGCGGAATTGTCATTCAAACCTGCTTCGATTGCGCCCTGCCATTCTTCAGCTGTTCTAGCGATGGAAATCACTCCTGAGAATTCACGGATGCTAGGCAGATCGGAACCAACAACGGGTTTGCCGCCAGCCAAATACTCATGCAACTTCAACGGATAACCGTAATACGCCCATCCATCGGTCCGGTAACACATCAAGCAAACATCGAGACCTCGAACGTAGTTCGGTAGCGTCTGCAGAGGGCGAAAACCCAGATGATGGACATTTGGCAGTTGTCGGAGCCCTTCAAAATTGGCACGGAATTCTGGCGTCCGGATAGACAATGGTCCCACCAAGACTACGGACCAAAGCGGCTTTGACCGCGCGATAGACTCGAGCAGTTCGAAATCGACCTTGTCGTTCACGTTACCGATGTAGCCGATCCTGGGCGGCTGGATGGCCGCTAAGTCCGAAGGAATGGCCGTTTCCTCAAGCGAAGCGCGCGAGAAAAGTCCGAAGTCAACACCCATCGGCACATTCGATGCATTTCCATACTTGTTTTTCTGATCCAAGAGAGCGCTTCCGTTCGCGAAGACCAGATCGACGCCTCCCAATAGGACTTCTTCGCGGGCTCGAATTTGCTGTTTTTCGCCTTCCGGCATGCCGTAATAAGAGGTAAATTCCTCATCCACGTAGTAGCAACTCACCGCCTCGCCAAACTTTCCCAGCAAATTGGAATAACGAGGATGCCAGATGAACAACACTACCTGCTGAAATCCCAACTTTCGCAGAAAGTGGCGAATCTGCGCCTCACGAAAATAGGCTGATAGCCGATTGAGAGGTGGGAACCGGTGGGTTTCAAAGAGGAGATGGGAAGGAACCAACGAAAAGAGATTCTCTGAACGCTCTTGCAGGCCGCTGTGGGGCAGCCCCCGCCGCTTGGCGCTGAGCACTTCCCGGATATGTGCTGGAGGAGAGACGAAGAGGACCTTGTGGCGCGTGGCCAGCCTGGACATGACGTGGTGCCGGCTTTGCCTGAGATCCTCCCAGTAATTCATCGAGAACGAGAGAAAATCCATTTCCTCGGTTTGCTCCCTCTCGAAAGGTCGCCCGCAACGCGGTTTTCTGCACGAAGAGGATACATCATTCCAGCGAAGTTCCTGTGCCTCCGGGGGGCGCAGTTCAAAGTTGGTTCTGCAGATACGGCAGACTGGCTGAGCTGCTCCAACCGGACTTGCCGGACGGAGCGCCGGTAAAATTACTCGAAGAGAGTGCCGAGGATTCTCTCAGCCCCGCCGCCCTGTACGCGGTCTCCTAGTCGGAGCTTTAGCGGGTAACGATCGACCGGCTTTGAAAGCGACGAGCTGCATGAGCCACAGGGCCGACGGACTGACGGGAGCGGTGGCGCTATAGCTGCCGATAGCAGTCACCACGCGGTCCTCGACGAGATCGCTGTCGGGAGAGGTGATGATGCGCTTGGTGAAGCCCGCGCCGGCACCCGGAGTTCCCGTCTGCACCACGTCGGCCCCGATGATCAGGTCGTTGGCATAAGTGGTGGTCACCGCGCCGCTGCTGGCGGTGGTGCCGGTTCCCGAGGCTCCCACAGACACATCCAGAGGATTGTTGGTATCCAATCCGCTGTACTCCAGGATGCGGATATCCGGGAAGGCTGCGGCTACGTTGAACTTCACGGTCACGGAGTTGGCGCCAGCTCCGGCGGCCACGATGTTCTTGGCGTAGTAGACGGATTGTGTGGCCGTGCCGGTTTGTACCGTCGGACCCACCGCCGGCGCATAGATGTTGCCCATGGTGTCGGTCACGGTGCTGACCGTGGCAGTGCTGTCATTCCATCCCACCACCACCACGTTCAGGTCGCTGACCCGCTGCGCGGCGGTAAAAGGCACGGTGACGGATAACTGCGGTGTTTGCGGATCGGCGGCATTGACCTGAATGAACGTGATGGGCGGCGGGGCTGTAGAACTGGTCGCGGCAGTGGCCACGTTGGAATACGCACTGAGGTTACTGGCGGCGTCAGTGGCACGAACTCGATAGCTGTAGCTGGTCGCCGGCGTCAGGCCGTTGTCGTTAAACGTGGCAGTCGTCGAGGTGTTCACCTGCGCGAAATTGCTGCAAGCCGGGCCGGCGCAGCGTTCGATCAGGTACTGGGTGATCGTGCCGCCGGTTTCGGTGGCTGCGGTCCAGGAGAGATTAATCTGCGTGCTACTGACGGCCGTAGCCGTCAAGTTCGAGGGTACCGTGAACGTGGGCGCCGCAGTGGTGGCCGAACTGGTGTTGGAATATCCGCTGAAGTTGGTCCCGTCGGTAGCACGAACACGATAGCTATAGGTGGTCGAACCCAGCAAGCCGCTGTCGCCGAGCGTGGTGGTCGATGAGGGTGTGGTGCTCACCTGTGCGAAGCTGCTGCAAGTAGCACCAGTACAGCGTTCGATCAAATACTGGCTAATCGTGCCGCCAGTTTCTGTTCCTGCGGTCCAGGAGAGATTGATTTGTGCGGGACCGGAAGCAGTGGCCGAAAGTCCCGATGGCGCGGTGAATGTGGGCGGCGCGGTTGTGGCGGAAGCGGTGTTGGAATAGGGACCGGTGTTGCCAGTCGAGTCCTTGGCGCGGACCCGGTAGCTGTAGTTAGTCGAACCGAACAGGCCGGAGTCGCCGAAGGTGGTGGTTGGCGAGGTGGTGGTGTTCACCTGCGCGAAATTGCTGCAAGCCGCTCCTGCGCAGCGCTCGATCAAATAGCTGGCGATCGTGCCGCCCGCTTCCGCCGAAGCTGTCCAAGACAGATTGATCTGCACTGGACCTGCGGCCGTGGCGGTCAGCCCCGAAGGCGCTGTCGGTGAATCGCCGTACCGGAATAAGGGCCAAGGTTATTGGCAGCGTCGGTAGCACGGACACGATAGCTGTAGCTGGTCGAAGGCGTCAGGCCGGGGTCATTGAAGGTGGTAGTCGTTGAGGTGTTCACCTGCGCGAAATTGCTGCAAGCAGGGCCCGCGCAGCGTTCGATCAAATACTGGGTGAGCGTGCCGCCGGTTTCGGTGGCCGCGGACCAGGAGAGATTAATCTGCGTATTGCTGGCGGCTGTAGCCGTCAAGTTCGCTGGCGCCGTGAATGTGGGCGCCGCAGTGGTTGCGGAGTTGATGTTGGAATAGCCGCTGAAGTTGCTGCCGTCGGTGGCACGGACACGATAACTGTAGGTGGTCGAACCCAGCGAGACGCTGTCGTTGTAAGTGAGGACAGTCGAAGTGCCCACCTGCACGAAGTTGCTGCAAGTAGCTCCGGTGCAGCGCTCGATCAGATACTGGGTGAGCGTGCCGCCGGTTTAGTTGCTGCAAGTAGCTCCGGTGCAGCGCTCGATCAGATACTGGGTGAGCGTGCCGCCGGTTTCTGTCCCTGCGGTCCAGGAAAGATTGACTTGCACGGGACCAGCCGCCGTCGCCGAAAGTCCCGATGGGGCGGTGAATGTCGGCGCTGCAGTTGTGGCCGAGGCCGTGTTGGAATACGGACCGGTGTTGCTGGTGGAGTCCTTGGCGCGGACCCGGTAGCTGTAGCTCGTGGAGCCGAGCAGGCCGGTGTCGTTGAAGGTGGTGGATGCTGAAGTGCCCACCTGCGCGAAGTTGCTGCAGCCGGAAGTGGCGCAGCGCTCGATCAGGTAGCTGGCGATGGTTCCGCCGGACTCGGTCGAAACCGTCCAGGACAAATCAATCTCCACCGGGCCAACCGCCGTCGCCGCCAGATTCGACGGTGCACTCGGCGTCGGAGCCGCACCGGCCAGCTTAAAGGCGGCTAGGCCGGCGCCCCAGCTGTCAGATGCTCCAAGAGTGGCACTTGCGGAAATCTGCCCAGCACTGGCCTGGAACAAATCTTCAGAAATCAGCTTGGTATTCGGTGGCGCCGGAATCGACTCTTCAATCGTATATCCGCTTCCCGCCGTGAAGATCGCAGGATTGCCTATCATGATCGCGCCAAACAACAAATCACCATTTGCTGTCGTGGTTAGGTTTCCGCTGTTAGGATTCGCGCTAGTCCCTTGCTGTGCGGCTATCCCGTCCAGCGAGTTCGATGTCGCCACGCCCGAATACTCCAAGATAGCGAAGCGCATTGTGCCGGATATAGATTGCTTCACAGTAATTGTATTCGCGCCACCCGCGATGTTCTCTGCGTAGAAAATTCCGAAAGTGTCTCCATTTGGCGGGTCCACGGTCACGTTGAATTGGACGGCCGGCGCATTATTTGAAGGAAACGTCAGTGTAGATGACGTGGTAGTCCCCGCATCCTTGCTTGTGTGCTGAACCAGCTTGATAGACGGAATCACAGTGAAGCTTACGCCGTTGCTCGCGATGCCCCCAGCGGTGACGACAACACTGCCAGTCGACGCCCCGGTCGGGACAGGGACAACGATGCTTGTGGGACTCCAACTCGAAGGCATTGCCGTAGTCCCAGCGAAAGTTACTAACCCGGGTGCGGAGCCGAAGTTCGTGCCGGCAATCGTCACGGAAGTTCCAATAACGCCCGACGCTGGATTGAGACTGCTGATGCTTGGTGGCGGAGGAGGCGCCGGTGTCGTGGCGCTGACGACGGTCGAGTAGGGACCCAGATTCGAGCTGGCGTCAGTGGCGCGCACACGGTAGCTATAGGAAGTCGAGGCCGACAGATTCATGTCGCT
>WNFF01000603.1_pt1 | contig 53781 bp, 34 predicted proteins | sample 5400441 | NCBI WGS metagenome assembly WNFF01 (sample SAMN13153345, study PRJNA577476) | soil metagenome | isolation source: 120 cm saprolite under Douglas fir tree site 2 hole 3 replicate 1 | place: USA:California | collected 2015-04-18 | reverse complement strand
AGGAGAACTTCTTGCCGTCTGGCGAGAGCGTCTGGACCGTCGCGGCCAGCCAGCTGCCGTCCGGCGAGAGCCTGAGCCCGGTGAGCCTGGGCATGGCCATGTAGTCACGGAGATCGTCGAATGACGTCACAGGGCCCCCTCTGGCTGGCCCTGCGCGATCACTGCGCGGGCGTTACCACCACGACCGGGATGGGCCTGGATGTCTTCGCCTGGTAACCGTCGTACCGGCCGTGGTTGTTGTCGTTGACAGCCTTCCACAGACGTGGATACGCGGGATCACCGGCGTTTACCACAGTGGCGCTGGCAGGTTCATGGGCGACAGTCAGTGTCCTTCCGTGATCATCGCGGCGCCGACCGTGGCGTTGGTCGCCTCGTCGATGAGGATCAGGCCACCGGTCTGCCTGTTCCGGCTGTACGGGTCGCAGAACAGCGGCTGGGTCAGCCGCAGGCTCACCCGGCCCACCTCGTTCAGCCCGAGGTTGGCGGCCGTCTCATCCCGGTGCAGGGTATTTACGTCCAGCCGGTAGTGCAGGTCGCGGACGATCGCCTTCACGGTGCGGGTGGTGTGCTTGACCACCAGCCGGTCCCGCTGGGCGAGGGTCCTGCTCTCGGACATCCAGCAGACCATCGCCTGCAGGTCCTGCGAGACCGACGGCTGGTTGTGCGGCCGGCAGATCATGTCCCCGCGCGAGATGTCCAGGTCGTCCTCGAGCACCAGGGTGGCCGACATCGGCGGGTATACCTCGGGCAGCGGGCCACGGGCGGTGTCGATGCGCTGGATCCTCGTGGTCAGCCCGGACGGCAGATGCATCACCTCATCGCCGGGCTTGAGCACGCCGCCCGCCACCTGGCCCGCGTATCCGCGGTAGTCATGCAACTCCGGGTCGGTGGCCTGGTGGGGCCTGATGACGTACTGCACCGGGAACCGCACATCGATCAGGTTCCGGTCGGAGGCGATGTGCACGTGCTCCAGGTGGTGCAGCAGCGATGGGCCATCGTGCCACGGCATGTTGGCCGACCGCTGCACCACGTTGTCGCCGTGCAGCGCGGAGATCGGCACGAAGGTGAGGTCACCGATCTCCAGCTTCGCCGCGAACGCGGCGAACTCCTCACTGATCCGCTCGAACACCGCCTGGTCGTAGTCGACCAGGTCCATCTTGTTGACCGCCAGCACCAGATGGGGCACACGGAGCAGAGTGGTGAGGAAGGCGTGCCGCCTGCTCTGCTCGGTGAGCCCGTTCCGGGCGTCCACCAGGACGATGGCGAGGTCGGCCGTGGAAGCGCCGGTCACCATGTTCCGGGTGTACTGGATATGACCAGGGGTGTCGGCGATGATGAATTTCCGCCGCGGCGTGGAGAAGTAGCGGTAGGCGACGTCGATCGTGATTCCCTGCTCCCGTTCGGCGCGCAGGCCGTCGGTGAGCAGGGCGAGGTTGGTGTAGTCCTCGCCCCGGGCGCGGCTGGTCCGCTCCACCGCCGCCAGCTGGTCCTCGAAGATCGCCTTGGAGTCGTAGAGCAGCCGCCCGATCAGCGTGCTCTTGCCATCATCGACGGAGCCCGCCGTGGCCAGTCGCAGGATGTCCATGGGCCTGCCCCCTTTCGCCGGCGCGGCACCAGCCGTGGACGTGACAGGCATCAGAAGTATCCTTCCCGCTTGCGGTCCTCCATGGCGGCCTCGCTGGCCCGGTCGTCGGCCCGGGTCTGGCCGCGCTCGGTGATCCGGGTAGCGCTGATCTCGGCGATGACCTCGGCGATGGTCGCGGCACTGGACTCCACCGCCCCGGTGCAGGTCATGTCGCCTACGGTGCGGTAGCGGACCCGGGACTCGAATACTGCCTCGTCCTCTCCCCTGGAGATGAACTCGTTGTCCGCGAGCAGGATGCCGTCCCGCTCGAACACGCTGCGGGAGTGCGCGAAATAGATGGACGGTATCTCCAGCTTCTCCTGGCCGATGTACTGCCAGATGTCCAGCTCGGTCCAGTTGGACAGCGGGAAGACCCTGATGTGCTCGCCCTTGCGGATCCGGGTGTTGAAGATGCTCCACAGCTCGGGGCGCTGGTTCTTCGGATCCCACTGGCCGAACTCGTCGCGGAAGGAGAAGACCCGCTCCTTGGCCCTGGCCTTCTCCTCGTCCCGGCGGCCACCCCCGAAGACGGCGTCGAACTGGTATTTCTCGATCGCGTCCAGCAGGGTGGTGGTCTGCAGCCGGTTACGGCTCGCCCGCCGGCCGGTCTCCTCGACGACCCGCCCCTCGTCGATGGACTCCTGGACTGAGGCCACGACGAGCTGCACCCCGGCCTCGGCGAGCCGGCGATCGCGGTACTCGAGCACCTCGGTGAAGTTGTGCCCGGTATCCACGTGCATGACCGGGAAGGGGATCCTCGCCGGCCAGAACGCCCGTTCCGCCAGGGCGAGCATGACGATCGAGTCCTTGCCGCCGGAGAACAGCAGCACCGGCCGCTCGAATTCGGCGGCGACCTCGCGCATCATGTGGATCGACTCGGCCTCCAGAACCTCAAGCTGTGAGGGCGAATAGTCCGAACGCGTCACTGACATCAGGCAGACTCCGGGTCGTCGGGCTTGGGTTGGGCGTGGGCAGGCAAGTCGGTAGCGGTGCCGCTCCCGGGCAGCACTCCCGGTGAGCAGTCCCGCTCCGGTACTAACCCCGGGCCAGGCCGATGGCTTCCAGCAACGGGCCAGCAAGTGCCGCTTGACAGATAAGAATATCCGGCAGCAGCGGGTCAGCCTGGTTGTAGACCAGCTCCGAACCGTCGACGCGGGACGCGTGCAGACCCGCCGCGAGCGCCACGGCAACCGGCGCCGCCGAGTCCCATTCGTACTGACCGCCGTCGTGCACGTAGGCATCTGCCTCACCGCGGATGACCGCCGCCGCCTTCGCCCCGGCCGAGCCAAGCGGCACCAGCTTGGCGTCGGTGGTTGCGCTCAGTCGCTGCAGGAACGCGGGTGGGCGGGTCCGGCTCACCACGATCCGCAGCGGCCGGTTTGGCACCAGCGCCGGCGGAGGCGGCTCCGCAGTGCTCAGCATGTCGCCCTGGGCGGGCAGGGCAACGGCCCCGGCGGTCAGCGCACCGCGTTCCCACAACGCGACGTGGACGGCCCAGTCGGTCCGGCCAGGCTCCCCGAACTCCCTCGTCCCGTCCAGGGGGTCCACGATCCAGACCCGGTCCGAGGAGAGCCGGGCCGGGTCATCCCGGCCCTCCTCGGATAGGACCGCGTCGTCAGGGCGCTGCCGGGCCAGTTCGGCGGCGAGGAACTCGTGTGACCGCCTGTCGCCGGCCTTCCGCAGATCATCGGCGTGGGCGGGCCGGGCGCGCAGGGCGAGCAAGCGCCGGCCCGCCTCGGCCGCAAGGTCACGGGCCAGGGTGTGGTCGTCGGATGTCATCTCCTCACCCGGACGCGGTACCCGTGCAGCTCGACGTGATGGCGGTATCTTCGCGTGACCAGTAGCCAGGCAGCCCACTGTAGGGGTTGGCGCCCGAGCGATCGGTCACGTAGACATTGCCGCCACCCCTGCTCCCAGACAGGGCGACGGCGCTAGCCAGATCCGAGGCGGGGGTCGCATAGATCGTGTGGGCGAACCTGGCCGCCGGATAATGCAGGGCCCAGCTGGGTACCTGGAGATCACGGTAGCTGGCGTAGGAGCCCTCGAACACCATCAGGACGTTGGCGATAGACATGTAACGCTGATCCGGGTATTCGCCGGGATTTAGCCACAGCGTGGCGCCGGGATTAACCGCGCGAATATAACTGGCCAGCGTCTGGTAATAGCCGAGCTGGTCCGCGCCATTTGCGGCCAGGTCGAGGAAGGTATCGGTGACGCCGTACCACGCCCGGTAGTTCCGGACGTCTGCTTCGACGGCCGCGGCCGGACGGTGACCGTAGTCCGTGGTCGCGTAGCCCAGCACCCTGGTCCCCGCGGCCTGCGCCTGCTTGACCACCGCCAGGAAGCCCGGTTCCGGGGCGCTGCCGGCACCCGTGCTCGTGATGTCCAGGATGATGGTATGCGGCGGTGGCTTGCTTTCTATGGCCTGCGTCCACTGGTCTCCAGGGGAGAAGAAGGCAGGAATGAACACCGCGCGGCACTGCCGGGCAGCCTGCGGCGAGTGGGCGGCCTGCGGCGAGTGGGCGGCCTGCGGCGAGTGGGCGTCACGCGTCGTGAGCTGCGTGGAGGCGGCGACTGCGACTCCGGCCAGCGCGATCAAGGCCAGCAGGATCAGCGCCGACCGCTGGCCGGCCCGGCCGAGGCGCCGCCCGCGGTGGTGATCGTCTCTAATCGTCCTTGACATTTCTGTTGTGGCCATGCCGGGGGCTCGATTGTCGTCTGATCTAGCGCGCGTCACTCGCCCAGCCAATCCGCCACCGGCCCAAGCCCGCCGGCGGGCAGCCGATCGTACGGGTTCGCCCCGCCGTGGTCGGTGATGTATACGGACGCCGCACGGCGCCGCGCGGCAAGCACGTACGCGTCGTCAAAATGCTCGCGTGGCACCGAGTACACCACATGGCAGAACTTGTCGGGCGACCGCGATCTTGTCCAGCGTGGCACGTCAAGCCGCAGGTAGGCGTGCCACGGGCCCTCGAACGTGCCGAGCACGTCAGCGTGCTCCGCGTAGGCCTCAACCGGGTGCGTGCCATGGTTGAACAGCACGACTGCAGCGCCCGCTTCCCGCGCGCGAGATGCGAGCGTGGCGTAGTGCCCGAGGTGCTCCACGGCGGCTGCGGCGCGGTCGAAGCACACCCCGCCCACGCCGTACCATTCCAGGTAGCGACCCAGATCAGCCAGGATCTCCGGCGCGGGCCGACGGCCGTAGTCGGTGTCCACGTAGCCGGCCACGGCAACCCCGGCGTCGCGCAGGCGCTCAAGTGCGGGATCGAAGGCCGTGTCCGGTCGCAGGCCTGGTCCGTCGGCGAGGTTAAGGATCACCAGCCGCACCTGCGGTGCATGCTCAGCCAGCGACTCCCAATAGTCAGGGCGCAAGGCCGGGTGGAAGTAGGCCGGCACGACCAGCCGCTGCTGCCCGAGCGCACGCGTGCCTTCAGCGTACAGCTGGGCCACGGCTTGCCTCCCACAGGTCAGTCAGGGATGTCGTCAGGTCACGACCCGGCCGCCAGTCTAGGTCCTGGAGAGCGCGCGTGATGCAGGCCTGCTGCCACGGCAGGCCTGCTGAGCGCGCCGATCCCGGCGCGTCCTCATGCACGGCCACGGTGCACCCGCTGATCGCAAGCAAGCTCTTGACCAGGGCGCGGGCCGGCACCCCGACGCCGCTGCCGATGTTGAGAACCGGGTGCGGCAGCGTCGGCGCGGCGGCCGCGGCGAGCGCCGCGTCGGCGACATCGCGTGCGTCGACGAAGTCCCGCACCACGTCCAGCGAGCCAAGCCGTACGGGGGTGCCGCGGGCCAGTGCCCGGCGCAGCTGGGCGGCCAGGCCCCCGGGCAGCCCGTCCTCCGGCGCCCTCGGGCCGACCGGGTTGAACACCCGCAGCACCACGGCGTCGAGGCCAGCCGTCCGAGCAAGCTCCACGAGCCGGGTGCCCCCGAGCTTGGTCGCCCCGTATGGCCCGGCCGGCCGGGGCGTGGCCGACTCGGCTACCGGAACGCCGGGCTCGGTGCGCCCGTACTCGGCAGCCGAGCCGAGATGCACCAGCCTGGCCGGCGCGCGGGACAGGAGCATCGCTGTGACCAGCGCATAGACGCCGGTGATGTTGGCTGCCGCCAGGACATCCGGGTCGCCCGCAGTCGCCCCAGCGCAGTTGATCACGGCGTCCGGGGCGACGGAGGTGATCACCGCGGCGATTCTCTCCGCGTCGTCCCCGGACAGGTCGAGCCGCTGGTGTGACGGCGAGCCGGGCAACCCGGACCGGCCGGCGGTCACGACCTCCAGACCGGCTGCGCTGGCCTGGTGCCGCACGTGCCGGCCGAGAAACCCGCTCGCGCCGATGATCAGGAGCCGCATCGGATCCCCCGCGGCGGCCATCGGCAGGGACCCGCGTGGATGGTGATGTGCACGGTCCGCCTAGACACGCCTTAGCTCACTGAGCTCACTGGTGGTATTCGTTGGCCTTGAAGCGCGCGAGGTTCGCTGGATCACAGAACCATTCGATGGTGGTGCGCAGGCCTTCGTCCCTGGTCAGGCGCGGGTGCCAGCCGGTGCGCTCGCGCAGCCTCGATGCGTCGCAGACCAGGCGCATCACCTCGGAGTCCTTGGGGCGCAGGCGCTGGGCATCCTCCACGATGTCTGCCTCCACTCCCATCAGCCTGGCGATATCCTCGGCCAGGCGGCCGATCGCGATGTCATCGCCGGGACCGCAATTGAACACCTCGCCGAAGACTGCCGAGCCCGGGGCGTCGCCGAGGTCCAGGAAAGCCTGGACGGTATCGGTGACATACGAGAAGTCGCGGGTCGGGTCCAGTGCACCCAGCTTGAGCTGGCGGGAGCCGCTCGCGAGCTGGGTGATGATCTGCGGGATGACGGCCCTGGTGGACTGGCGCGGGCCGAAGGTGTTGAACGGCCGCAGCGTCACCGCCGGGACCCCGAAGCTCAGATGGTAGGACTCCACCAGCTTGTCGGCGCCGACCTTGGAGGCAGCGTACGGTGACTGCGCCTGCAGCGGGTGCGTCTCGCTTATCGGCACTGTGCGCGCGGTGCCATAGGTCTCGCTCGTGGACGTGTGCACCAGCCTCGGGGTGCGGCAGGCGCGCACCGCCTCGAGCACATGCAGAGTGCCGATTGTGTTGGTGTCCACGAATGACCGCGGCGCGCTGTAGGAGTACGGGACCGATCCGATCGCGGCCAAGTGGTATACGACCTGCGCGCCTTCCACGAGTTCACGCACCGATGCAGGATCGCGCACATCGCCGAACACCACGTCAACCTGGCCGTTGATGTCTGCGCCCAGCGTGTCGAGCCAGCCGCTTGAGCTCCACATGTTGTAGAGCACCATCGCCCGCACCCGGCTTCCGCGCCGCACGAGCGCCTCCACCAGGTGAGAACCGATAAATCCTTCGGCACCCGTCACTGCGACGACATCGGTCATAGACGCACCTTCCTTGACTCTTAGGCCTTACCTGTCAGTTGACGGCCCAGCCCGGGCGGCCTAGTAGGCATTGCGCACCGCCCGGCCGAGTACGACCGCCGCATAGCCGCCGATCACGACGAGCAGTCCGGTGGCTGCGGCGACCTGCACGGGCAGGCCATGGTCCCGGAACGCCACCTCGACGGCCAGCGCTGTGGCGGCCGCGGCCAGCGGCAGGCCGCGGGCGCGGACAGCCTGCAGCAGCAGCGCGAGGAACATCGCCGCGCCCAGCGCCAGGTACGTGCCGACCTCGGGCATGAGTGCCCAGCGAGGGTGGACGAGCCCGGTCACCGCGGCGATACCGATCGCGGCGGCGGTCAGCGCGACCGCACCGGCGACGTACTCCAGCAACGCCCCCAGCAAGGCCAGCCGCGCCCGCCTGCCGAACTTGCGGGGTGCGAGGGTGGCCCGCAACAGCCGCTGCGTGCGCCGCCGGTACCGCAGCAGGCTCCACTCCGCGGTGCCCATGCTCAGCGATAGCGGTACCGCTACGAGCAGCGCTCCAACGTTGACACCTCCGTGGCCTCCAGGGCCCGCCAGGACCGGGAAGATCAGCAGCCCGGCCGCGACCAGACCGAAGCCGACGGCCGGCAGGGCCGCGCGCAACTCCGCCGCCACCAGCAGGCGTCCCGCCGACGGGCTTATCCGGCGCGTGAACGCAATGGCCAGGACAAGGGCCGCAATCACGGTGACGGCGAGCCCGGCCCAGGCCACGTGCACAAGCCCGGCTGGCTTGTGCAGTAGCAGGAAGGCGGCGCTGGCCAGCACGGCCGGGACGAGCGCGGCCAGCAGCCATCGCTGCGCGCCGAGCACCAGCAGCACGCAGGCCGCCAGCATGTACGCGCCTTCGCTCGCGCCGAACACGAGCACCGGGATTCGCGGGTGGACAACCACGGCGGTCGCCGTCATGGCGGCTGCGACCAGCGCCAGCCCAACGGCCAGGCCGACCCGCAGCACCCGCCGCGCCTGACCTGTGTCGGTCGCGCTGAGCCGCAGGTAGCCAATGGAGGCCAGACCCTGACTCAGCCCCCATCCGGCCAGCAGCGCCACCACCAGTACGGTCCGCGCCCCCGGCCCGGCCAGCAGGGCGCCCGCGGCGGGAAAGCACACCGCCGGCAGGGCGTAGAGCAGTCCACGCAGCGCCGGCTGGAACTTGCTAACGTGCCGCCAAGGGTCGGGGGGTGGCTCGGGCTCAGCGGGGCGGCGCGGCACCCGGAAGTACATCTCCTGGGCCAGCACGAACACGTCCACGCCCGCGCCGTAGCGCAGGCGTGCGGTACGGTCGCTGATCCCGGCGAACTCCAGCGCACTGGCAATCTCCAGCGCGTCCACGGCCGACTCACATATCTCGGCGAACTCGTCGCAGAGCGCCGCAATCGTGGGGGGCGGAAACTCATCCCCGATGTCGGCCGTAGCCAGCCGCTCCGGACCATCGACACGGATTGGCCGGGCCCGCGTCCGCCGGCTGCGGACCGACCCCTTGCCGGTGATGGCGCCGAATTCGAGCGTCTGCTCGTCCACGCTGACTGCCCGGCCCCCCGGCTGGATGGTCCCGAACTCCATCGCCTGCTCGTGTGCGCTGGCTGCCGGGCCCCCGGGCTGGACGGCGCCGAACTCTATCGCCTGCTCGTCTGCGCTGACTGCCGGGCCCCCGGGCTGGATTTGCGTGGGCCGCATGCTGGCGCCCTGGATGGCCTCCTCGACGCTCATCTCGCCGTCTCCGGGGAGAGTGCGTTGTCCCGCTCGGCTAGCTCACCCGGGAGCTGGGTGTCCTCCTCGCGGCTGGCTGGCGGGGCCGCCTCTCCGTCCGACCACTGCATGGACACGGCGTCCTTTTTCCGGCTGTGCCGTTCGTCGTAGTGCTTATTCCGCCCCCCGGCAGGCACCGGACCGCCGGAACCGAGGACCGTGTAGATCTCGTCATAAGCGCTGGTCGCGCGTTTCACCGTGAAATGCCTGAGCACACGCCTCCGGGCGGCGGAACCCAGGCGCCACCGCAGGCCAGGGTCCTGCAGCAGGGTGAGGCAGGCCTCAGCCAAGGCGGCCGGGTCGCGCGGCGGCACCACCAGGCCGGTCTCGTCCAGGGCCTCGGAGACCCCGCCTACGTCGGTGGCCACGCAGGGCCGCCCGCACGCCATCGCCTCGATCAGCGTGTAGGGGATGCCTTCGGTAATGCTGCTCAGCACCACAACCCGGGCGGCCGCATAGGCGTCACGGACGTCGGCCACCCGGCCTTCGAACGTGACCTCTCCGGCGATGCCGAGCTCCGCCGCCAGGGCGACGCAGCGCTGCAGGTACGCCTCGCCGCCCGGGGGGGGCGAGCCGAATAGGCGCAGCCGTGCCTCCGGCATCTGGGCGAGCACCAGTGCGAACGCTCGCAGCAGCGTCTCCAGGTCCTTGACCGGGTCCACGCGGCCGACCCATACGATGGTCGCGACCGGCGGCTCGCCGTCGAAGGTAGGGAAGTCGGCCGGGTTCACGCCGTTGTAGACGGTGGTGATCCGGGCCGGGTCTGCGCCCAGCATCTCCTCCCACCGCTGGTTGTGGCCGTTGCCCGGCGTGATCAGGTCGGCCTCGTCGTAGCCGACGGCGCACAGGCGGCGCAGGAACCGCAGGAGCAGTTCCTTCACCGGCCACCGGTACGCGGCCCGGCGGACGTGCATGTACTGCTCGCGCATGTAGAGGCCGTGCTCGGTGACGATCAAGGCCGTCCCATAACGCCATTTGGCGGCCAGCGCCGGCAGTATGCCCAGGCCGTTAGTGACGGCGTGCACCACGTCGGCCCGCACGGGGGGGTGCGACAGCGGGCGGAGGGAGTGCTCAATCAGCTGCATCGCAGTGATCACGTCGTGCAGGGTCGGGGTGACATTCGCCGCACTCGCCGACCAGCGCGCGGACTTCGTCCCGGCCGACGCGAGGTCCTTCGAGGCGGACGCGGGGTCCGGCCAACGCTCCCGCCAGGCGTTGCTCAGCAGGTGCACCGCCTGCTCGCTGGCGAGGGCGGCGGACAGGTTCCTGGCCTGGGCGTACTCGAACATCTCGTACAGCACGCCGACGAAACGGTCCTGGGCAACCGTCGGCGGGATGAGCAGGACTTCGATCAGCTCGCGCAGCATCGGGCCGACCGGGGACCGCGTCAGCCTGGGCCAGGCTGACGATGACGGCGGCGAGCCCCACAGCGGGATCTTCTGGACGGATGACACGTTCTCCGGGAGTTGCCACCGCATCGGCTCGGCGCCCGTGGCGACCAGGGCAACCAGCAGGAAGTCATAGTCAGGCATCCCCCGGATGAGCTGGTCGGTCCACACACTCACCCCGCCAAGCTGGTATGGATAGGTGCCCTCCGCCGTCAGTGCCACCTGCATCTCAGTTCACACCACCTGACAGGTAGGGGGCCGAGTTGAGGGCCAGCTTGAGCGGACGCGAACCGAGCGTCGTGTAGCTGGAACGCTCGCCGGCGTACGGACTGCCGAAGGCCAGCCCGGCCGCCGATCCCACCGTGGTCCCGGCCGGGACCGTGACCGGCACCACCGTGCCCGGCGGGCCGCTGACGGTGACCGTGTTGCCCTGCACCCAGGCGCTGACGGTGCCCGCGCGCAGGGCCTGGGCCCACTGGGCCTGGTTGTGCAGGACCGCCCCGTCCCCTGACATCGGGAGGTTGACGATCGGGGCGCTGGCGCCGTAGACGGCCCGGTAAGCGGACAGGACGCCATCCATCACCGGGTAACCAAGCCGGTCGGCGGTCAGGTTGGACTGGTGCATGAAGAACGGCCGGGGGTCGTTGTTCAGGACCGCCCGATAAACGATCTGGACCTGCCCCGGCACGATGAAGGACGTCCAGCCGGTCTTCGGATCCAGCGGCTGGAGGCAGCGCGTGGTCTTGCTGCTCTGGCACCGCCCGCTGCCGCCGTCGGCCTTCGAGGTGTTGAACCAGTTGAACTCGTTGACCTCGTTGGCCACGGTGTCGACGTCGTACCCCACGTCGATCGGGTGCCGGGGCACGCCGAGGGCTGCACCGATGTGGCGCTGGCTCAGCTCGCGCGACGCGTCCATGGCCACCCACTTGATCTTGTCCGGGCCCATGGCGTTGTCCAGAGCGGGGTTGTCCACTGGTTGCTGGGGCAGGATCCGCAGCCCCGAGTACTCGCCGGAGGCCAGCACTCCGGGCTCGGCGGGGATCCCGTTCCGCCTGGCCCAGCTGAAGTTGTCGAAGATCTGACTGTTAATGAGGCTGGTGCCGGCCGCCCACACGATGCGGCCGCCCGACTCCACGCACTTCCAGGGCACCACGCTGAAGTCCTGCTGACAGCCGAAGTACGCGTGGGTGTAGGTGTGGTTGACCCAGTAGAAATCCTTGGCCACCGGCCGGGTCGCCACTAGCAGCGGATCGACCCCGTTAACCCGGAACCGGACCGAGGCCCCCCCGTTGTACAGGAACTCGATGGCGAAGTTGTGCTGCTTTTCCCATTGCACGGCGTACGTCACGTCGGCCGGGGTCATCCGGATCGTGGCGGTCATCGGCGTGCCCTTCGGGCAGACGCTGTCCCCGGGCGTGCAGTGACCGATAGTGCTCCACTGCGCGTCGCCGAGGATCATGTCGTCGTAGGCGACGTCGAGGTAGTTGCGCCAGTCGCCTAGATGCACGCCGCGGGTGAGCCAGTCCACGATGCCGTGGGCCAGGTAGTGGAACTGCTCCTGGTAGTAGCCATAGCCGAAGCCCATGACGAGTTCCTGGCGTCCTGCGTGGTCGTACTGCCACACGAGCGTGGCGCTGCCGGATGACTGCGGGATCGCCGCGGTCAGCAGCGGCGTGGCGCCGCCGCCCGGCACGGGCTGGGCCAGGTAGCCGAACGGTGCCGGGCCGGCCGCCCCCCCGCTGAACGGGAACGTTCCGTTGAGGTAACCGAACCCGGCGGTGGCGCCAGCCGAAGTCACGCCCACGGTGCCGCTGAGCGGCCCGCTGTAAACCGGTGCGTTCATCCCGATATTGGGCTTCGGGGGAGCGTAGGCGTCTACCTGGCGCACCCCGAACTTGTGCTCATACGCGGCCAGCGCGGCTTCCTCGGCCCCGGACAGCGAAGGGGTGGCACTCGGCAGCACGATCCCGTCGAAATTGCCTCCCGTCGTGCCGTCGGGAAGGATGCGGGAAAGAAACGCGCTGGTGATGGCCGGCCGGGAGGAGTCGCGGAGGTTGACGACCGTGAACGGCACGCCCTCGGTGGTCAACTGCTGGCGGACGGCCTCGACCGGCGGCGTGCCGTCGGTCACCACGAGCACATTCAGGTTCACGCCGCCGTGCGGGCCGACGGGCGCAGCCGTGGGCACGGCCGCCTTGTGGGCGGCGGGCTTGGCCGGCGCTGCCCCCTGACAGCCCCCGGCCACGAGGCCGACAACAGCCAGGACGGCACCGAGCAGGGTCGCCGCAGACCGCCGTGACCCTCTCAGGTTCCGCACCGCCATTCCTTCCCGCTGCCCGCTGGCTCGCGCCCGGCGGCCTGGCTCGTTTTGTCCGCAGATCGTACTGTCTGTGGCCGGCCGCCGCGTCAGCCTCCGCCGTCCGTGGCCTGGCCGGCCGCGCTGGCCTCCGGCACCGGGCTGGCCGGCGGGAGGGTCTGCGGCGCAGTCGGCGTACGGCGCGCCACTGCCCGCCGCACGCGTCCCGGCCGCTGGGCCAGGACCTGCTCGTAGAGGTCGTCGATCCGGCGGACGACTGAGTCCATGCCGTAGCGCTCGAACACCGCGCTGTCCACGTCGCGTGACCTCGGGCCCGCCTCGACCTCCTTGCGGATCTCCTCCCGCAGCGCATCGGGGGTGCCCGTCACCTGGCGAGCACGCTCGGTCTGGATGCCGTCCAGGGCCGGGCATGCGGTGTAGAGCACCGGCAGCCCGCTGGCCAGGGCCTCGAGCACCGACAGCCCGAACGTCTCCTGCAAGGAGGCGGCGACGTAGAGGTCGAAGGCGGCCAGCATGGCCGTCGTGTCGGCCTGATAACCGCCGAAGATCACGTTCTCGGCCACGCCGAGCCTGGCCGCCGCAGCCTCCAGCCGGGCCTGGTCCTCGCCGCGGCCGATGACCAGGATCTTGCACCGCTCGCCCAGCATGGGCGCGGCGGCCTCCATGGTCAGGTCGACGCGCTTGTTCGGATCGAGGCGCCCGAGTGCGCCGATCAGATATGTGTCCGGGCTGATGTTGAACTGCTCCCGCACCCGCAGCCGCGCGACGGGATCGAAAGCCAGGTCAGCGACCTCCAGGCCGTTGGGGACGACAGTGATCTTCCTGGCGGGCACCCCCCACCGCACCAAGCGGTCCTGGACGATGTCCGACACCGCGATGGTGGCGTCCGAGAACAGCTCCGACAGCCGGTAGAGCCTGCGAACTCCGGCCGTCATCTTGCGCCGCTCGATGTGCGTCTCCCCGATCGAGTGCTCTGTCGTCAGCACCACGGGGACGCCCATGAGGCGCGCTGCCGGGCGGGCGTAGATCTGCGCCCGGTACAGGTGTGTGTGCACGACGTCGTAGCGGCCGTCGCGGATGATCCCGCGCAGCTTGAACAGCGCGGATAGCTCGGTGTTACTCCGCATTCCGATGTCGCGCACGGAGATGCCGCCGGCGCGGATCTGCTCAGCGACCGGGCCGGGGTTATAAAGCGTCACCACGTCTGCCTCGTGCCGGGTGTGCCGCAGCAGCATGGCCAGCTGGAGCTCGGCGCCACCGGCATCGAGACCAGTGATCACGTGAAGCACCTTCATTTACCGTCTCCCTCTGAGCCCGATATAGCCCTTGTAGAGCAGCCGCTTGGTCGCCATCCGTGCGGCGGGTGTCCTGTTGCCCGGGTGGGTGTGACCGTCCGCGATCATCGCCGGCCCCCCGCCGCGGCGCGGATCGTGGCCGCGAGGGTCCGGGCGAGTATGACCACGTCCAGCCAGGGCGACCAGTACTCGATGTACTGGTTGTCGAAGCGAGCGCGCTCGTAGATCGAGGTATCGCCGTGCAGGCCGTGCACCTGGGCCCAGCCGGTAATCCCGGCCGGCATGCGGTTCCGGTCAACGTAGTGCGGGATCTCGCGGTTGAATCGCTCAGCGAAGTAGGGCCGCTCAGGCCTCGGGCCGACCAGGGACATGTCGCCGCGCAGCACGTTCACCAGCTGCGGCAACTCGTCCAGGTGGGTGACTCGCAGCCACCGGCCCAGTGGGCTGGACTGGCGCATGGGCACCGACCAGCGGGTGTCCGGGTCGCTGTGCTCGTCCAGCGTGCGCAGTTTCAGGATGGTCGTGATCTGGCCGTCGCCCGTGACCCGGTCCTGCCGGAACAGGGGCGCCCGGCCGGACCGCAGCCTGATCACGAGGGCCAGCGCGAGAAACACCGGCGACGTCGCGGCCAGCAGGACGCTGACGACGACGACATCGAAGACGCGCTTCAGCCACAGGCCGGCCGACCGGTGGCTGAAGCCCCGCAGCGGGATCAGCGGGATGCCCCATATCTCATCCAGGCAGGCCCGGGGCACCGCCGCACCCAGCTCGTAGAACCGCGGCACCACGCAGACATCGGCCCCGAGCGGCCGGCTGGCGCGCAGTATGGCGACTAGCTCCTCATCTTGGCAGACGGCCCAGCCGATGATGACCCGGCGGATGCCCTGCTGGGCGACCACCTGCGCGAGGTCAGCCAGATGGCCCAGTGACGGCAGCGACAGATCACGCCGCGGCGGGCCGTCGTCGATGAAGCCCTTGGGCCGCAGGCCGAACTCCGGGTGCTCGCACATCAGATCGGCCATATGCGCGGCGAGAGTCCCAGCCCCGACGACCAGGGTCGGCTCAGTGAACAGGCCGCGCCGATGCGCGGCGCGCAGGGCAGCGTACACAAAGGCTCGGGAGGTGAACACGAGTCCACCGGTACACAGCGCAAGCCACCCGACTTGACCCGCCGGCAGCCACAGGAGCAGCACCGGCAGCGACAGCGCCACCGCGCTCAGGATGCGGGCCGTCTGGTCGGACACCCGCAGGCAGATCCGCAACCTGTGCTGCCCGCCGACGGCGAGAATGGCGAGCACAGTGAGCGCGAATGCCGCCATTGGCAGGCCGACTCGCCCGGTCACCCCCGCCGCCAACCCAAGCCCGAGAAGGTCAGCGAACGGCAGCGCCGCAGCGGGCACGACCCGGCTGATGCGCTGCGCCGAGGAACTGCCTCGGCCGAGGCCCTTGTGCTGGTCCTGGAGATCGGAGACGCCCAGAACTTCCCCGGATTGGGCGCAGCCCCCGAGCTTCCTCGCCGGGGGTGGCTCAGCCCCGCCGGGCCACGCCGCCCGCACCGGCCGGTAGTCGGCCGTCACCGCGCCGCGCTGCCCGTCCCCGGTAGCCTTCGTCGGCCCGTCGTCACGGACGTCCGAGGCCGACCGGCATCGGTGCTGGCCAACTGGCGTGTCACCGCGATGGCGGCGTGGCGGGCGCCATAGACGAAGCGCATGACCGGCCCGAAGGTCGGGGCCACGATGGGTCCGATGAAGTAAAGGCCGGGAACCGAGGCCTGGTAGTGCCGCCCGACTATCGGCGTACCCGCCAGCGTCCGAAGTCCGGACACGATCTGGTGGCCGAGGAATGACAGCCGGGTCGCGTCGGGACGGTACCCCGTAGCGGCAATGACATGGTCGGCGGACAACTCCAGGCCGGACCCGTCGGCTGCGGCAAGCCCCAGCCGCACGCGGCTGTCTTGTTGCTTCGCCCACTCCACAGCCTGGCCGGTGTGGATCGGGAACTGCCCTTCCACGCGGCTGCGGAGCCAGGACGCGCCCGCCGGCCCAAGCGCCGTTCGCGCCCGGCGCTCCCTGGTGGCCGGCGGGAGGTGCCGGAACAGGTCCGCATGATTGGAGTAGAACCAGGTGTTCCAGCCCGAGCCGAGGCCGGCCTCGGGCTCGTGCAGCCGTTGCATCAGCGGCCGGTCCAGGGCCAGCGGCTCACCGTTCCAGGCGAGCCGGCCCTCCCTGGCGACCACCTGCACGCTCGCCCCGCTCTCGTGCAGCAGCGCGGCGGACTCGAGGGCTGACTGGCCCGCCCCGACCACGATGACCTGCTGGCCGCGGAACGCGGCCAGGTCAGAATGCGCGGAGCTATGCGTGCATACCTCCGGGGGCAGCGAGGACAGCGGCTCGGGGACGTATGCAAAGTGCTCGACGCCCGCGGCAATCACGACCGTCCGGGCTCGGACCTGCTCGGCGGTGCCCAGGCTGAGCTCGAATTCGCCGCCTCGCCGGGCAATGTCGGTGACCAGCACCTGCTCCAGGTGCGGGACAAGCTCAGACTGGAACCAGCGGCCATACGCGACGAAGGTGTCCCGAGATACGGGCAAGCCGTAACTGGCATACGGGCGGCCGGTCGCGGCGCAGAAGGCCGCCAGCGTGTGCGTGCTGGCGGGGTCAGACAGGTTCGAGGCGAAGCCTTGCGACTTGAGGAACATCCCCCGGGGCATCGCGTCCTGCCACAGCCTCATCGGCAGGCCGAAATGGCGAAAGTTCACTCCCGCTGCGCGCAGGTGCGCGCTGAGTGAGAGCCCGTACGGTCCGGCCCCAGCGATAGCCACGTCGACGGCATCGCTCATATCCGTGTCCCCTCCTTGCTCGCAAGGCCAGGTCGGGGCGCGGTGATGTTCCCCGGCCGGTTGGAGTACTGCCCGGCCCACATGGCCAGGCAGAATGGCGCCTTCGTCCGGCGCGTCCGGTCAGGCATCAACCGACAGACAACGGCCACGTCGCCGTCCCCCCTTCAGGAAGCGTGCAGCGGACCCGGGACACCCATGAGCCCCCTAGGCCGAGGCGTTGATCACCCCGAACGCCGTGGAAATCACACCCGACGGGGAAACCCGCCCAGCGGATCGCTGCACTGGGCGCCTTTGGGGGTTGGCTCGGCCGCCCTCAAGCTGCCGAACCGGTTCCATGCCTGGCCAAGATCACACCGCTACAAAAGACATTCTGTATCCAATCATGGGACGTGTAAGGAGTTGGGATGGTTTACAGAGGGACCTGTATCCACTGGCGCTCTGCGACAACTCTTGGCTGAGCTGGGCCTTTACGACTCTTGTGACTGTGTGTCATCAGCCATTCCGGATGCGTTACGCGATTCGGCTCCGCGGGATACCCTCCGCTGACCTCGTCGATCGCGGCCTGAACATCGCGACAACGTCAGATCCGACCGGATACCCGGCTCGACCCGCCTACGTAACCCTGCTCGGCATGCTCACCGGAATCAGGTCGCTGGAGCGCCGTGGCCGTCCGCGTGAAAGGCGTTCTGCGCCGCGGCCAGCCCGCTGGAGAGCAAGGTCTCCACCGCGTCCGCGCTGCGGTCGATCAGATACGGCAGTTCCTTGCGCTCCGCCTGGGTGAAGTCCCGCAGCACGAACGCCGCAGGGTCCATCCGCCCCGGGGGACGGCCGATTCCGAAGCGCAGCCGATGGTAGTCGCGTGTGCGGAGCGCGGCAGTCACCGAGCGCAGCCCGTTATGCCCATTATCTCCGCCGCCCAGCTTGAGCCTGATCGTGCCGAACGGCAGGTCCAGCTCGTCGTGGAGGACCACGATCCGGTCGACCGGGACCCGGTAGTAGTCACGCAGTGCCGCCACCGGACCGCCGGACTCGTTCATGAAGGTAAGCGGCTTGCCGAGGGTCACCGGCAGTCCGGCCAGCCGACCCTCGCCGACGGCGGCGCGGAACTTGGATGACCGGAACCGCGCACCGGCCCGCTCGGCGAGCAGGTCCGCGACCAGGTACCCAGCGTTGTGCCGGTGGCCCGCGTACTCCGCGCCGGGGTTGCCGAGCCCGACGATGAGCCAGCGTTCGTCCGCCATGCCGCACCCGCCTCGGCCCGGCGATCGCCGGCCCGGAAGAAACCTCAGCCTGACTGCTCGCCGCCTGCGGCGGGCCTGGCCTCGCCCTCGCCCTCCGGCACCGGCGCAGGCTCTGCGCTGACGGCTTCGGCCTCCGGAACGCCGAGGTCGGCCTCCATCTGCTCGGCAGTCGGCGCCGCGATCACGTGCAGGACCAAGGTCTCGGGCTCGACAGCCAGCGTGGAGCCCTCTGGCAGTACCAGGTCCCCCGCGTGCACGGCCGCGCCGACCTCCATGCCTTCCACGTCGACCTCGATGCCCCGCGGGATGTTGGTCGCTTCGGCCTCGACCGCTATCTGGATCAGCTGCTGGTCGAGCAGCCCGCCGGGGAACACCTCGCCTGTTACCTGGACCGGCACGTCCACGGTGACCTTCTCGCCCTGCCGGACCAAGATCAGGTCCATGTGCTCGACGGACCCCCTGATGGGGTCACGCTGGACGGCCTTGGGCAGGGCCAACTGGCTCCCGCCGGGCAGGCCGTCCAGGCGAATCAGCGCGTTCGACGTCTTCAGCGCCATCATCACGGCGTGGCTGGGGAGCGTGACATGCCGCGTGTCCGTGCCGTGGCCATAGAGCACGGCGGGGACCCGGCCCGCGAGACGAGCGCGGCGGGCAGGGCCCTTGCCGAACTCAGTGCGCGGCTCGGCGGGGATACGGACCTCGGGCACGGTACTAACTCCCTCTTGCAGCAGACCAGGGTGCCGACGCGGCGCGCGGTAACCCAGCTCAGCGCATTAGCTGATCAGCCGGACGCTGGCGCAGGCGGCCAGGCGGGCACATGAAGGCACGCCAGCGATATTCTAGCCCAGGAACGGCAGGCGCGTGCCCGGCGGTTCAAGCCCCGGGCGAGTGACCGCTCGTACCCAGTGCCCGGCCTGACCTACGACTGAGTGCCCTGAGCTGGGCACCGATCGCGCTGCCCGGCATTCTGCCGAGCCTGCTACTGCTCGGACTCGTGCTCCGTCGCGGGCACCGACTCGTGCTCCGTCGCGGGCACCGACTCGTGCTCCATCGCGGGCACCGACTCGTGCTCCATCGCGGGCACCGACTCGTGCTCCATCGCGACTCGTGCTCCATCGCGGGCACCGACTCGTGCTCCATCGCGGGCACCGACTCGTGCTCCATCGCGGGCACCGACTCGTGCTCCATCGCGGGCTCGGACTCATGCTCCATCGCGGGCTCGGACTCATGCTCCATCCGCGGTGATTCCTCGGGCTGATTCCCCATCACTGCACTCTCCTTTGCCTGACCCCCGGGGTCCGGGATGAGTGACGCTGTTACTTGCGGCAGCATCGTAGCGACGGCAGTGACGGCTATTTCCCGTTATGAGCAGAACGGACAGCCGCTGGAGCGCTACAGAAGCATGCCTTAGCAGTGAGGCTAGCGAGGCCTCGGCGGCGAGCAGTCGCCGCCAGCAACGTCCTCCCCGGCGTCCAGCGCCCCGAGTTTTGCCCGGAACTCATCGGCTTGCGTCTCGTCGTTCAGCGCCTCGAAGAGGGAGATTGCGCGGGTCCAGGATTCGCGCGCATCTTGTGGCCGATGGGCGACAAGCTGGGTGCGGCCAAGGTACGTCAGCGTCTGCGCCTCGGCGAGACGCTCGCCACCAGTACGACGGATCGCCGCCGCCTGGCGGAAGCAGCCAAGTGCTTCATCGATGAGGCCCCGGTCGAGGAATGCCTCGCCCAGATTGTGCAGTGTGTAACCCTCGCCGTGCGCGTCACCGACGGCCTTGAAGATCTCGTGGGCCTGCTGAAGGCAAGTGATAGCCTCACCGACTCGGGCGAGATGCAGGTACGCCTCCCCCAGGTTGTTCAGGGCGACAGCCTCCCCGAAGCGAGACCCGATCCGCCGCTGAATGGTCATCGTTCGCGCCAGGGGCTCCAGCGCTTCATCAAACCGCTGGAGTCGCAGGTAGGTGTCGGCCAGGTTGTTCGCCGCCTGCGCCTCGCCGACCTGGTCGCCGATCTCACGGCGGATGGTGAGCGCTTGCTCGAAATAACCAATCGCGTCCTGAACACGCAGCTGTCCATAGACCATGCCGAGGTTGTTGAGCACCCAGGCCTCACCCGCCCGATCCCCGGACCGGCGGGCACTGGCCAGGGCGGTGCGGTGAGTCGCAGCCCATTCGGCCCGGTAGGTGCGCCGGTTGAAGAAACTGAGCGCCGCAACCGGAAGCTTCCACGCGACTTCGTCCATGCCACGCCCATATGCCTGCTGGGTCGCGGCAACCAGGTTGGCGCGTTCGGACTCGCCCCAGTCCAGTGCCTGATCCGCCGTGGCGAAGGTGAGAGGCTGCCAGTCAGATCCTGGCGGCTCAAGCGGGACTTCGCCGCGGTGCGGAGAAACGATCCTGGCCATCGCCGCCACGGTATGCAGGTACCAGGTGAGAATCCGGCGCACGGCCTCCTCCCGGGCTTCGGCCGGCTCCTCGGCCATGGCCCGGTCGGCAGCGTAGGCACGCAGGAGGTCATGGAACCGGTAGCGGTCGGGGGCCGCTGACTGGAGAAGCTGCGCATCGACCAGCACCTCAAGGGCGTCCGCCACGGCTTCTTCAGGCTGCCCGAGGAGGGCCGCGACCGCGGGCAGACCGATGGACAGGCCCGCCCAGACACCTAGCAGGCGGAACGCATGGGCGGGGTCTATGCCGTCCGGATGGTTCCGGCCCGGCAGGCTGGAGAAGCTCACCTCGAAACACGCCCGGACCGCCAGGTCCCCGGTCTTCAGCTCGTCCAGCCGCCGGCGCTCGTTCGACAGCCGTGCCGCCATGCTGCGCACACTCCAGCCGCCCCGCGCGGCGAGCCGGGCCCCCGCGATCCGGATGGCCAGCGGCAAGCCGGCGCAGGCGGTGAGCACCTCGTCCGTGGCGTCGGGTTCAGCCTCGGCCCGCCAAGGTCCGATGATGCTGGCGAACATGCTTCGAGCCTCGTCGTGCTCAAGCACATCTAGGTCGACGAATCGGCTCCCGGCCAGGTCAGGCATCCGGCTGCGGGTGGTCACCAGCACCGCGCACGATGCGGATCCCGGCAGCAGGGGCCGTATCTGCGCGGCATCCCTCGCGTCATCGAGGACGATGAGCACCCTTCGTTCGGTCAGCCGACTGCGGTACTGCGCCCCGCGCTCCTCCTCGTCGGCTGGAATGCGCGATGGATCCATTCCAAGATCCCGCAGGAACCGGGCTAGGACATCACCGGACGTGGCCGGATGCTGGGTCGCGCCGAGCAGGTTGGCATACAGCTGGCCATCGGGAAACTGAACCCGCAGCAGGTGGGCCGCGTGCACCGCCAGCGTGGTCTTGCCCAGCCCTCCGGTGCCGATCACCGCCGCCACGACGACAGCGCCGGGGCTGTCCGGCCGCCGCGGGCCTGACAGCAAGTCGCGGAGGTTCTGCACGTGCTCAGCCCGGCCGGTGAAGTCGGGGATATCGGCCGGGAGTTGAGCCACCCGAGGCAACGGCTCCGCCGCGGCCGCGGAAGGCTCAGGATCGGCAGCGCTCCCGGCCGGCGAAGCCCCCGCCGGTGGGTTCGTCGGCGCCTGCGTCCTGGCGTCCGGCGGCTCCTGGCCCATGTCGGCCGCGAGCATCTGCTGGTAGAGATGCTGAAGTTCGGCCCCGGGATCGACGCCCAGCTCGTCGGCTATCACGGTACGGGCTCGTGCGTAGACCTCCAGCGCCTCCGCATGCCGGCCTGCACCGCGCAGGGCACGGATGAGCAACACCCACAGCCCCTCCCGGAGCTGATGGTCGACGATCAGCCGCTGCAGTTCCACGACCAGCTGGGCATGCCGCCCACACCTGAGATCGGCCTCAATCCTTAGCAGCTGAGCGTCGAGGCGCGACTCCTCGAGGCGGCTTGCCTCCGCGTTGACCAGCGCCGACGGCGCCACATCGGCCAGCGCCCGGCCACGCCACAGCGCGAGAGCCTCGCTGAGCAATTCCGCGGCGCGGCGAGCTTCCCCGCTCGACAGCTCCTTCGCGCCTGCGGCAGTAAGGGCAGCGAATCGTTGGGAATCCAGGTCTTCAGGGCCAAGCAGGATCTGGTACCCCGGTGCTCGTGTCACGAGCATCCGGCCATCGGCGTCGCCGACCGGAGGCTGGTCACCCCACAGCTCCATGATCAGCCGGTCGGTGGAGACGACTTGCCCAGGGTTGAGCAGCAGAACGGCTAGCAAGGACCGCCATTTGGCTGCGTTGATCCCGCTCCAGCCCCGCTCGGTCCGGACCTCGAGGGGTCCCAGCATCCGAAACAGCACCACGGCGCCCCGTTCAGGCTGTCGGTGCGTCCACCCCCATGCACCGCGTGAAGTAGTGAAGGGTCGACGTCACTCAATCATGGATTGATCAAGCCGTAAACGGCCCGGTCACGACGCGGTTCCACGACGCTGGGGGCCCATTCGCCGCTCAATCACGTGTCAATCATGACGCAATCAGCCGATGCCATGCTCGTTCTCAGCCGCGGCAGAACAAACCGGTCAACGGCGAGACCGCAGCGGGGCGGACGGCCGCGGGGGCGTAGTCCGCAACGATCCTGGTCAGGGTTGGGTTCGCGTGCCCCAGCCCTGACTAGGTACGGTCCTCGCCCGCCCGCCCGCGAGGACCAGGGCTGCGGCAATCGGTCCGCGCAGAGCTGGTGGCCGCCGTCTTCGTCGCTTGCGGGGGCGAAGACAGCGGTCACCTTCAAGGTGACCACCTCGCTCCTGGCCGCGGCGACGTAGTTAGTGATCTCGATGAGTTGGCCAGTCAGCTCTGGCCGTCGAACAGGCTGGTCACCGAGCCGTCGCTGAACACCTCGTTGATCGCACGGGCGATCAACGGCGCGATCGACAAGACCGTGAGCTTGTCGAAACGCTTGTCGTTGCTGATCGGCAGCGTGTTGGTGACGATGACCTCGCTGACCTTCGAGTTCTTCAGACCGTCCACGGCGTCGCCGGAGAGCACGCCGTGAGTGGCGGTGACGATCACCCGCTCCGCGCCCTCCTCGAAGAGCGCGTCGGCCGCCTTGATGATCGTCGATCCGGTGTCGATCATGTCGTCCACGATGATGCAGGTACGGCCGGCCACGCGTCCGACCACCTCGAACATGGCGACCTTGTTCGCGACATCAGGGTCGCGGCGCTTGTGGATGATGGCCAGCGGGCAGCCGAGCCGGTCTGTCCACCGCTCACAGACCCGGACCCGGCCGGCGTCCGGCGCCACCACGGTGACCCGCGACACGTCCAGCATGCCCTCCACGTACCCGGCCAGGATGGGCAGCGCGAACAGGTGATCCACGGGTCCGTCGAAGAACCCCTGGATCTGCGCGGTGTGCAGATCAACGGCCATCAGCCGGTCAGCCCCGGCCGTGGCGAACAGGTCCGCCATGAGCCGGGCCGAGATGGGCTCCCGGCCGCGGCTCTTCTTGTCCTGGCGCGCGTACCCGAAGAACGGCGCGACCACCGTGATCCGCTTGGCCGAGGCCCGCTTGAGGGCATCGACCATGATCAGTTGCTCCATGATCCAGCGGTTGATCGGCGCGGTGTGGCTCTGCACGACGAATGCGTCGCAGCCGCGGACCGATTCCAGGAACCGGACAAAGATCTCGCCGTTGGCGAAATCGGAAAGCCTGGTCGGGGTCGGCTCGATGCCGAGGCAGCCAGCAATCTCATCGGTCAGTTCCGGATGGGCCCGGCCGGAGAAGAGCAGCAGCTTCTTCTCACCGGTCGCCGTGATTCCAGTCTTCTTCTCGGCAGTCGCTGCTATGCCCGTCACGCGTCCTATGCTCCCTCACTTGTAGCGGTGCCGTCAGCCGCAACGGCTGCCCGGCCACCCGCACGGGCGCCTCGATCGAGCTTGGTCCCAGGTGGCAGGTAGGCGAAAGGCCCCACCGTCGCGCCGGCCCCTATCTCGGCCGACCGGCAGACCGCGTGGGTCACCGTCGCACCCGCGCCCACCGTGGTGTCGCGAAGCAGGCATGCCGGGCCGATCCGGGCCCCGCCGGCGATGGTGGTGCTGCCCTCCAACTGCGTATCGGGCCCTATTTCCACGTCCGCAGCGAGGGTAACCCCGGTGTCGATCCAGGTGGTCCGTGGGTCGACGATGGTGACGCCGGCGCGCATCCAGCCTCCGACCAGCCTGGTGTTCAATATCCGGCGCGCCCGCGCCAACTGCACGCGGTCGTTCACGCCCAGGACTTCATCAGGATCTTCCAGCAGAACGGAAGCTACCGGGTGACTCTCCGCGCGCAGGATGGCGACGACGTCGGTGAGATACTCCTCACCCTTGGCGTTGTCGGTGGGCACGCGCTTGATGACGTCACCAAGAAGGTCGGCCTCGAACGCGTAGACACCCGAGTTGATCTCTTCGATCGCCCGCTGCTCGGGAGTGGCGTCCACCTCCTCGATGATCTTCAAGAAGGCGCCGGAGTCGTCGCGGATGATCCGGCCGTAGCCGGTCGGGTCGGCGAGCCGGGCAGTAAGCGCGGTAGCCGCGGCATCCTGCGCCCCGTGCTCCCGGATGAGCGCGGCCAGTGTGTCGCCGCGAAGCAGTGGCGCGTCCGCGTAGGTCACCACGATCGTGCCGTGGTCCAGGCCGACCGCCTCGATCGCGGTGCGGACCGCGTGGCCCGTCCCGCCCTGCCGGTGCTGCACCACGGCCGTCGCGTCAGGCGCGCGGCTGGCCAGGAACTCTGTGACCTGGCGGCGCCCGTGGCCAACCACCACGATGAGGCGCTCCGGGTCGACTTCACGGGCCGTGGCCAGGACGAGGCCCAGCATGCTCTCGCCGCAGATCGTGTGCAGCACTTTCGGCGTGCCGGACTTCATCCGCGTGCCTTGGCCCGCGGCCAGGACAATCACTGCAGCCGGACGGCTCACTTGCGTGCTCCTCGGTTGCTGTTCCCCAGTTACCGGGATCCCGCTCCCCGGTCGCGCCGCCAACGCGCTCTGATCAGATGGCACATCAGTTAACACACCTGACTCGTGCAGGATACCGCCCGGTCAGCGGGCAGGTGGACGATGGCCGCCAGGCCACGTGATGTTGACCCCGGACTACTCGTAAATCATAACGAAAATGTATCGGATGCTCCCGTTATGACCTCCCGGGCGCCCCATGAAGGGTCTTACCAGTGACGGGTGCCATCTCGCCAGGAACACGCCTGGGTCGCGTGTCCGAGCAGATGATACGCCGGGAGGGCTGACAGGTCGGCGCGGCTTGGGGGGTGCATTGATAACTGATCGGGTCGGCGGCGGCCGCCTCGCGTCCATCCGGACCGCCCGACGGCGTGGCCGGCCGCACCGGTTCGGTGTGGCCGTCGCCGTCATGTTCCTGGCCTCGATCCTCACCCCGGTCACCGCCGCGTTGACTCCCGCGCCCGCAACCGCCGCGTCCTATCAGGACTGGCCGATGTTCCTGCAGAACCCGGCGCGGACGGCGGCGACCGTCGACCCGAAGCTGAGCGTGGCCAGCGCCTCGACGCTGAAGCTCAAGTTCGCGTTCGCGACGGGCGGCCCGATCGCCACCTCGGTGAGCATCGTCGGCACCACCGCCTACGTGGGTTCCTGGGACGGCTACGAGTACGCCGTGAACACCTCGACCGGCGCCATGATCTGGAAGCAGAACCTTGGAGTAACCGTCGACCCGGGATGCAACCCGGTCAACAACGGGGTCACGTCATCGGCGGCGATCGTGAACGGCGTGCTCTATGTGGGCGGCGGCGGGCCTTACTGGTACGCGCTTGACCCGGCGACGGGCAACATCTTGTGGAAGGTCTACACGGGAGACAACAGCCAGGCCGGCGCGCACTACAACTGGTCCAGCCCGCTGATCGTGGGCAACTATGCCTATATCGGCATCGCGAGCAACTGCGACAACCCGCTGGTGCAGGGCCAGTTGCTGCAGGTCGGCATCTCCGGCGCGCAGCAGGGCCAGATCGTCAACACCTATAACTTCGTGCCGAACGGCCAGGTCGGCGGGGGCATCTGGACCACACCGACGTATGACGCCGCGACCAATACCATCTTCGTCTCCACCGGCACGCTGAACGACCACACCCAGACCCAGTCGCAGGCAATCGTCGCCCTGAACGCCACGAACCTGCAGTACGTCAGTTCCTGGCAGCTCCCGTTCGAGGCGTCGGTGCTCGACTCTGACTGGGGCACGACGCCCACGCTGACCACCGACGCCGCCGGCGACCAGTTGCTGTCGGTGGCCAACAAGAACGGCATCGTCTACACCTTCAAGCGCAACAACCTGGCCGCCGGGCCGGTCTGGCAGAAGCAGATCGCCATCGGCGGAGACTGCCCGACCTGCGGGGACGGGACGATCGCCTCCGGGATCTTCGCGAACGGGACGCTGTACTACGCCGGTGGCAGCAACGTGGCCGGCGGCCACGGCTCGGGCGGCTCGATCAGCGCGTTTGACCCGGGCACCGGCAAGGTCCTCTGGAGCCGCCAGACCGAGCAGCCCATCCTGGGCTCACCGGCCTATGTCAACGGCATGATCGGCGTGACGGAGGGCAACACCTTCGAAGTGCTCAACGCGGCAGCCAGTTCTACGTCGGCGCGGTAGACGGCAAGATGTACGCTTTCGGACTGCCCGGCTCGACCACGACCCCGCCCGCCGACCCGAACTGCCCGGCCACCTTCACCTGCCAGGACATCCGCAGCCCGGCGATCGCTGGTTCCGAGCAGACTACCAACGGCATACTCACCGTGACCGCGTCGGGCGCGGCGATCCACGGCACGTCGGACCAGTTCCGGTTCATCTCCAAGCCGGTGACCGGTGACTCGCAGTCCAGCATCGATGTCCTCTCGCAGAGCACGCAGAACACGCAGCCGCAGGCCGGGTTGATGGCCCGGCAGAGCGCGGACCCGACCTCCCCGTTCTACGCGGTGCTGGCCTATCCCAACGACCTGACCGAGGGCAACCCGCAGCCCGACATCGTCATCTGGTACCGGACCGCGTTCGGCGGCACCTCCCTGGAGCTGACCAAGCTGCTGCCGGCCAACAAGCCGATCTACCTGATGATCCAGCGCAAGGGCAACCTGTTCAGCACCGGCTACTCCACCGATGGAGTGAACTACCAGCTGATCCCGGGCACCACGGTCGACATCGACATGCCGGCGACGACCCTGCAGGGGATCGCCGTGGACTCCGGCTCGGCGACCAACACCGGCACGGCGTCGTTCAGCAACATCTCGGTCGGCAATGCCATCACGACCACGATGACCCCGCAAGCCCCGGCCGACCCGTGCCCGGCCAGCTGGACCTGCACCGACATCGGCAACCCGAACCCGCCGGGCGACACCACCTCCAGCGGGCCGGGCGCCTTCACCCTCAAGGGCACCGGCACCGGCATCACCACCGGCGGCACCGACTCGTTCCACTACGCCTACCAGCCGGTCTCGGGCAACCAGAGCCTCAGCGCACAGGTGGTCACGCAGGCTACGTCGCCGAAGACGGCCCAGGAGGGGGTCATGATGCGGGCGAACGCCAGCCCGACTGCCCCCTATTACTCCGTGCTGCTCAATCCGGGCGGGTCGGCGACCATCCAGTGGCGGGTCTTCGACGGGGTGCCCGACCGGACGGGCACGCTGAAGCTCCCGTCGGTCACCTCACCCGCCTACGTCAAGATCGTCCGGTGGCAGGACACCACCCTGAACCCGCCGCAGATCTTCTTCTCGACGCTGACCTCCACCGACGGCACCAACTGGACCCCGGTGCTTGGCTCCACGGCGGCCATCGACATGGGCGCGAACTACCTGGCCGGCCTGGCGGCCACCGCCAGCGCGGCCCAGGTGACCCCCCCGGTCTCCTACAACGCGGTCACCCTGACCGCGTCCAGCACGCAGCCACCGGGCATCTGCCCGAGCGGCTTCGCCTGCTCCGACGTCGGGACCGACATCCTGCCGGGCAACCAGATCTACATTGGCCCGCAGCAGGGCGGCGGCACCGCGGGAACCTGGACCATTCAGGGCGGCGGCTCGGACATCTGGTCGAACTATGACAACTTCCGCTTCGCCTACCAGAGCTTCCCGCAGACTCCGGCCAACTCCGCCAACGGCGACGGGACGGTCAGCGCCCGTGTCGTGTCCCAGACCAACCCCGGCGGACCGTGGATGAAGACCGGGGTCATGATCCGCTCAGGCTCGGGCACCGACCCCCAGTCGCCCTACTACGGCGTCTTCGTCACCCCGCAGCACGGCGTCACCGTCCAGTGGCGGACGTCGGAGGCCGCGCAGACCAACCAGGTCCTTGGGTCCTCAACGGCCACGACGCCCATCTGGGTGCTGGCGTCCCGGTACACTGACACCGCGCACGGCGTGGTCTACTACAGCGCCTATACCTCCACCGACGGGGTGAACTTCAGCTACGTTGCTGGTTCCACCATCGCGCTGAACCTGGCCGGGCCGCTGGTGGCTGGCATCGCCAGCGATTCCTACAACGACACAATCACGTCGACGTCGACGGTTGACAATCTGGCGTCGCTACCAGGTTCGCAGCCGCCGCCCTACATCTGCCCGTCCGCGTGGACCTGTGCGGACATCGGCGGGCCGCTGCCCCCCGGCCAGGACAGCCTGAGCTCGGGCACCTGGAACGAAATCGGCGGCGGCGGTGACATCTGGGGGACGGCGGACGCGTTCCACTACGCCTGGCAGACGCTCAGCGCGGACGGCACGGTGACCGCGCACGTGACCGCGCAGCAGGCCACCGACCCGTGGGCCAAGGCCGGGGTGATGATGCGGGCCACTACCGACCCCGGGTCGCCGTATTACGCCGCGTTCGTGACGCCGGGCAACGGGCTCTCGGTGCAGTGGCGGACCGCCCAGGGCGGGTCCAGCAGCCAGTTGCTGGCGGCCGGAACCGTGCCCGCGTATCTCATGGTGGGCCGGTACACCGCGGGCGGCCAGACCTACTACACCGCCTACACCTCGCCCGATGGCAGTACCTGGACCGCCATCCCCGGTTCCAGCGTCGCGATCAGCATGACCGGGTCACTGCTGGCCGGCATCGCCATCACCTCACACAACCAGGGCACCGGCTCGGCCGTCACGCTGGACGCAGTGCGCGTTGCCTCAGGCGAGCTGGTGCCGCCAGGAATCTGCCCGGCCGGGTGGACCTGCGCCGACATCGGCACCGTGACCCCGTCCGCGGGGAGCCAGACATACTCGGCCGGCGGCTGGACCATCCAGGGCGGCGGCGGTGACATCTGGGCGACCTCCGACTCCTTCCACTACGTGTGGCAAACCCTGGCCGCCGACGGCAGCCTGACCGCGCACGTGGATTCGCAGACCAACACCGACCCGTTCGCTAAGGCCGGGATCATGATCAGGGGCTCTTCGGACCCGGGCGCACCCTACTACGCGATCTACCTGACGCCCGGCAACGGCATCATCGTGCAATCCAGGGACGCCATCGGCAACAATTCCACCCAGGAGACCGCGATCAGCGGGGCGGCGCCCGTCTTCCTGAAGATCATCCGGACCGGGACCACGTTCACCGCGCAGACTTCTCCGGACGGCGTGACCTGGACCGCGGTGCCTGGCTCGGCTGCGTCGCTGCCCAACCTGGCTGGCACGGTGCTGGCGGGCATGGCGGTCACGTCGCACAACACGGGCCAGCTGTCGACCGCCGCGTTCGACTCTGTCGTGGCCGGGCCCTGAGCCGCCGAACACCGACGGTGAAGCGCCACACCCGACGGCTCGGGGCCGGCCTGGCGGCTGGGGTCATGGCCCTGGCCGCTGCGGGCTGCGCGATGCAGGGCCAGACCGCCTTGCCGCCAGCACCCGGCGCGTGCAGCGAACTGGTCGCGGCAGCGGCCCGGACTCCGCCGCCGGTGGAGCTGACGCGGCCCGCGATGGGCTTCAATCCGTTCAACACCTTCGGGACCACGTTCGACCAGTCGCTGATCGTCGCGGTCGTGGAGGCGATGGCGCGAAACGGCATGCGCGCCGCAGGCTACAGTTACGTGATCTTGGACGACGGGTGGCAGGGGTCTAGGACCGCCGGAGGCCAGCTCACCGCCGATCCGCGGCTGTTCCCGTGCGGCATCAAGCGGCTCGCCGACTTCGTGCACCGCGAGGGCTTCGACTTCGGCCTGTACACGACGCCCGGGCCACGTTCGTGCGCGGGCCGCAACGGCAGCGCCGGGCACGTCAGGGCCGATGCCCGCACGTTCGCCGGCTGGGGCGTGGACTATGTCAAGCTCGACTGGTGCAATGCCGACTACGCGCCCGCGCCCGCCGCGGCCATCGCCCAACAATGGCGAGCCGCACTCGACGCGACCCACCGCCCGATGATCCTGTCCATCAACGCCGGCGGGGCGCCGACGGTCGCGCCCTGGGCGCATGCCGTCGCGAACAGCTGGCGGGTCGGCGGCGACATCTGCGGCAGCTGGTACAACCAGTCCCGCTCGCCGTCATCCACGGCACGGCGCTGTTACCACGACCGCCTCTATCACATGGGCATCGTCGATTACCTGAGATCTGGCGTGCTGCGGCTGGCGGCCCGGTACGCCGGCCCTGGCCACTACCTCGATCCCGACATGCTGGAAGTGGGCACCCTCAGCGAATCCACGACCGGGACGAACCTCGCCACGGACGCGCTGACCTCCGGCGAGGCGGGAACCAACTTCGCGATGTGGGCTATGTGGTCGGCGCCGCTCATCTCCGGCAGCGATCCGCGCACCATGACCGGCCGTGAGCCGACCAGCCTGATCCTGCTCAACCGCGAGATCATCGCCATTGACCAGGATCCGCTCGGCCGCCCGGCCGCCCTGGTCGAGAGCCGGGGTGCCTGGCAGGTCTGGCGCAAGCCGCTGACCGGCGGCCACGCCGCCGTCGCCATCGTCAACCTGGCTGACCGGCCAGCCGCGGCCGATTTCAGCTGGCTGAGGCTTGGCCTCAGCGCGCGGCCATCCAGCCTCCGGGACCTCTGGGCGCAGCGCGACCTGCCGGTGACCGGCGGCCTGCACGTCCGGCTCGGTGCCCATGCCACAGCCGTGTATCTGCTCGGCGGGCGTCCGCCGGGCTGACGACGGTAACCCCAGCCCGGGGCGGCCCCGAGATGGGAGTACCGTCCAGCCGGGATTGCCGGTCAGCCCACCGCCACGGTGTCCATGGTGACCGTGCCGAGGGTGCCGTCCTTGTGCGAGGTCACGGCCAGCCCGGCCAGCAGCGACGAGCCGAGGCTCAGGGTCGCCGTCGAACCCGGGATGAGCGTCCACGTCACCCCGTCGGCGGAGGTATAGGCGGTGAAGGTGCTGCCGGAGCGGGTGATCTTCAGGTAGGCGGGGACGGTCCCCGTGGGGTTGGCCAGCTTGCTAGTGCTACCGCCCTGGGTCTTCCGGAGCTGAACCTTGATCCCCTGCCCGGGGCTGACCAGCACCGAGTACTCGGGCGCGCCGGGATCGGCGGAGGCACGGAACATGGGCCCGGCCTTGGCCGAGGAACTCGTGTTGGTCTGCGAGGTCACGTGGGCGATAACGCTGCCGTCGCCGCTGAGCGTCTGCGAGACGAAGCGGAACTGATCTGACGTCCCGGTGATATCCGCGCCGCCGGCGTTGATCGTCCACGTGCCGGTGTTGGGGTCGAACGACTGGTTTCCAGCCGGAGCCGGGGCGCCGATGTCGGCGCAGGTCCATGGCGTGGGGCAGGGCACTGGGGGGACCGGCGCGGGCGGCGTGGCCGACACGACGACGCTGTCGGCGGTGGCAGTGCTCAGCGCCGTGCTGCTACCCGAGGTGACGGCCAGCCCGGCCAGCACGCTCGCCCCGAGGTTGACGGTGGCCGCCGAGCCGGCGATTGGCGCCCACACGTAGCCGTCATTGGAGCCGTACGCGGTGAGGGTGTTCCCGGCATCGCTGACCCACAGGTAGGCGGGCGCAGTGCCAGACGCGGTCGTGACCGTGCCGGCAGCTCCGCCCTGGGTGGCCCGATCCTGGACGGTGATGCCGCCGGGCGTCACGAACGCGGCGTAGTACGGAGCGCCGGGATCGGTGCTCCCCCGGAGCATCACGCCCGCCTCGGCCGAGGAACCGGCAGGAGTCTGGGATGTGATGCGTGCGCCCACGCCGCCACCGGACGGCAGGGTCTTCCAGAGGAAGTGGAACGCATCCGCGCTGCCGCCGATGCCGCTCCCCCCGGCCTGGATCGTCCACGTGCCGCTGCCCGGGTCAAGGGCCTGGCCGCCAGCCGGTGTCGCGTTGCCGATGTCCCCCGAACTCCAGCCCGAGGCAGAGCCGTCGGTCCACATCACCCGGGCCGTGTTGGACCGGAAGCTGCCGACGGTTGTCACGCTGGCGACGACCACGTCCTCGCCGTCCGCCGCGCCCGGGTAGCTGAAGGCCGCATGCCCGTTGGTGTCGGTCACGGCGGTGCCCGACAGTCCCGCATCGGGCCCGCTGGTCACGGCGAAATTCACCGTCGCGTTGGGCAGCCCGGTCCCGCTTCCGTCGAGCATCGTGGCCGTCTCGGTGACCTGATGCCCGGTGAACTGCGTCGCCGTGGCCGGGCCCAGGCTCAGCGTTGCGTGCCCGGTGCCCGTGGCGCCGATCTGCTGCCACTGGATCGACTCGTTGTGCTTCGGCGGGCAGAAGCCCGCATCGATGCCCCCGGTATCGAGAACGTGACCGTCGTCCGCCAGGGTGGTGGCGACGCCGCCAACGGTGATGGTGACCGTGGGCGCGACTGTGAGCGGCGTGCAGTTGTTGGCCGGGTAGCCGCTCGTGTCGAAGTTGTCGTAGCCCGGGTTGTTAGCGGGCGGGTTCTCGGTCAGGATCACGCTCTGCCCGGCCGGAACGGTGAACGAACCCCACAGGTTGCTGAACAGCTTGCCGCCCGTGATCGAGGAGTGGATATCGGCCGACACGCTGCTCACCGGGATGGCCGCCGCGGTGTTGTTGTCCAGCCTGATCGCTCCCGCGTCGTAGCAGACCGTGAGGGTGCCGCAGGCAGTCTGGCCCGGGACGGTCCCGCCCAGGAAGGTCGTGCCCGGCGACCCGGCCCAGGGAACGGGGAACGACGTCGGATCGGGCGTGTTGATCTCCTTGTCCTCGGCGTAGGCGACGAACACCGACAACCCGCTCGCGGAGGCGGCGGCCACGGGCCGCACACCGGCGGTGCGGGCCGCGGTGACGCTCACTCCCGGCCGGTGGCCCGGTGCAGCCAGGCCCGATCCCGCGGCCCCCGCCGATGGGGCCGCCAGCATGGCCAGGGCCACCGGTGCCGTGACCGCCACGGCCATGGTCAGACGCCTTCGCACGCCAGCGCGGATACGCATGTTTACCCCCGGGGCTTTCCCTATGGTGTGGTTGCCACTGAATTCATTACGACCGTGCTGAGCTGGCCGGTGTTGTGTGAGGTGACGGCCAGGCCGCGGAGCAGGGCGCCGCTGAGACCGGCCATCGACTTGGTCGAGCCGGGCACCGGCGTCCAGGTGACGCCGTCGGTCGACGTCGCCGCGCTGAAGGTGGTGCCCGTTCTCGTTATCTGGAGGTAGACGGGCACCGTGCCGGTCGTGGTGGTCTGGCCGCTGCTGCCGGCCTGTGCCTGCCGCCACTGCACCGCGATCCCGTTGCCGGGGGTGACGAACACGGCGTAATACGGCGCGCCGGGGTCGGTGCTGACCCGCATCATCAACCCGGCCTTCGCCCAGGCGGACGAGGCGGTCTGGGAGACGACCTGGGCGCTGATGCTGCCGTCGGCGGCCAGCGGCTGCCAGGTGTAGTGGAAGTTGTCGGCGGCGCCCCAGATGTCACTGCCACCGCCCTGGATGGTCCAGGTGCCGCCGGAGAGGGTCTGCCCGCCTGCGCTTGGGGCCACGGTGCCGATATCGGCGCAGCTCCATGCGCTCGGGCAGACGCCGGGCGGGACCGGCTCGCCCGCCGTGACCGCGACACCGTCGAGGGTGACGGCGGAGGCGGTCCCCTGATTGTGCGAGGTGATCGCGAAGCCGGCCTGGAGCGCCCCGGTCATGCCCAGCACGGTCGTCGAGCCGGGGATCGCGGTCCAGGTCGTGCCGTCCGGCGAGGTGTACGCGGTGTAGTAGGTCTGCCCGCCCGTGGTGTACCGGCCCACCATGAGGTACGCGGGCACAATTCCCGACGCCAGCAGCTGGCTGGAGGATCCGCCCTGCGCGGTCCGCCACTGCACGTCGATCCCGTTGCCCGGGGTCACGAACACCCCGTAGTAGGGGGAACCAGGATCGGAGGTGGCCCGCATCATCACCCCGGCCTTGGCCCAGGCGGAGGTGTTCTGCTGCGACGTCACGTGCGCCGTGACCGTGCCATCGGCGCTGAGCGTCTGCGAGACGAAGTGGAACGCGTCCGCCGTCCCCCAGATGTCACCGCCACCGCCGGCTTCGCTCCAGGTCCCCGAGCTCAGGCTGTCCTGGCCGGGTGGCAGCGCGCCGCCGAGGTCCGCGCAGGTCCAGCTGCTCGGGCAGAGGTTGGGCGGAGCCTGCGGCGCTCCCTGCGTCACGTTGTCGAACGTGGACACGGTGAGGTTGGTGGAACTGTTGGCGTCGCTGGCCAGGCCCGCCACCAGGGAACCCGGCAGGTTCAGCGCAACGGTGGAGCCGGGCACGGAGCTGAAATTCACCCCGTCGGTGGAGCTGTAGGCGCTGTAGTAAACCACCCCGTGAGCGGTGTCGGTATACCTGGATGCCTCCACCCAGACCGGTGCCGTGGTCGCGGGACCTACGACCTGGCTGGTCGTGCCCGCCTGCGAACCGCGCCACTGCACCACCACGCCATGCTGGGGGGTGGCGAACACCCCGTAATAGGGCGCCTGCGGGTCGGTTCCGGACCGGATCATCACGCCCGATCTCGTCCACGGCCCGACGTTGGCCTGGGAGACAACCCGGGCGCTGAAGGTGCCGTCGCCGTTGGCCGCCCCGCCGCTGCTGGGGAAGCTCTGGTAGGCGTAGCGGAACTCGTCATACACCGACCAGATGTCGCCGCTCGCCTGTATCGTCCAGGTGCCGTTGCTGTAGAGCTGGTTGCCGGCCGGGACGCCGGGGCCGCCGATGTCGGCGCAGGTGAAGCCGCCCGGGCAGGTGTTCTGCGGTGGCGTGGTGACGGCGGCCAGGCTCACGCTGGCGAAGGTCGCCGGCGTGGTGGCACCGGTGGTGCCGGTGGTGGCGGCCAGCCCGGCCAGGTAGCTGCCGGAACCCATGTCGAGGGCGACGCTTGAACCGAGCACGGGGGTCCAGGTGGTCCCGTCGGCAGAGGTCAACGCGGAGAAATATGTCACCGCGGGGCTGGTGCTCGCGTCCTGGTAGCGGACGATCTCCAGGTAGGCCGGCGAGGTCACCGAGGTCAGCGGGATGTTGTGCGCGTACTTGATGCCGTCGTTGACCCGCCATTGGATGGTCGCGGACCCGCCGGGGTTGAGATAGACGCTGTACATCGGCGCGGTCGGGCTCGCGCTGGCCCGCATCATCAGGCCGTCCTGCGTCTTCGCCGGCGCACCGGACTGGGTGGTGACCTGTGCGCTGATCGACTCGTTACCCGAGACGGATTGATAGGCGTAGTGCACGGAGTCGGAACTGCCGCCGAAGCCGGTGCCGGTGCCCGCCAAGTTCAGTGAGCCGCCCGAGCCGGTGGTGTCGCCCGGTGGGCTGGGGTTGCCCAGATCCGCGCAGGTCCAGCCAGCCGGGCACAGGTCAGCCGGCGCCGGCGCGGCCATGGTGGTCGTGACGGGCGCACCGGCCGTGATGTTGCTGAACGAGGCCGTGCCGTACAGCGTCGACGACCCGGACGCTACCGCGATGCCCTGCATCGTCGTGGTCGGCAGATCGACGCCGACACTGGAACCCGGGATCAGTGTGTAGTTCGTGCCGTCGGTGGAAACCCCGGCGCTGAAGATGTTCCCTTTCCTCTGGATCATGACCGACTCGCCCGCGGCCGCCTGCGGCACCTTGGCCAGCAGGACGGGGTTCTTCGCCCACCCGGACCGGTACCAGACCTGCAGGTCCGGTGGCGAGTCGTTCGGGTAGGACAGGATCGAGTAGAACGGCGACGTTATCGCGGCGGTCTGCCGGGCCATCAGCCCGGCCTGCTGGGTCAGCCCGGCCTGCGGGGCCTGGGCGGTGATCGTGGCGCTGGTCTGGGAGTCGCCGGTGGCCGGCTCGCTGATGAAGCGGAACTGGTCGCCGGTGCCCTTGATGTCGCTGCCCGCCGCGGTCACGGTGAGCACGCCGCCGCTGGTCTGCTCGCTGCCCTTGGCCGGGCTGTGGATGTCCTGGCAGGTGAAGGAGGCTGGGCAGTTCGGGTCGGCGGGTGGCGGCGCCGGGGCGGCGCCCGGGCCGAAGGCGTACAGCTTGCCGTCGACCGCGCCGACATAGAACTGGCCCTGGGCGACGGAGATGGCGCCGTACACGGCCTGGGGCAGCACGTACGAATACAGCAGATGGCCGTTGGAAGCGTCGAGGACCTCGAACGCCGATCCCTCGACCGCGCCGATCATCCCGTTGACGTAGGCCGGCGAGCCCAGGACGGGCTGGTCGGTCTGGCGGCTCCACGCCACCGTGCCGGTGCCGGGGTCGAAGGCGGTGATCGAGCCGCCCCCGCCGTGGCCGTTCTGCACGTTGTGGCCGCCGGCGTAATACAGCACGCCGTTGGCGAAGATCCCGGACGCGAGCGTCCCGTCGCCGCAGGTCGGGCACGCTCCGCCGACGGCGATCTGCTTCTGCCAGACCGGCCCGGCGGACAGGTTGTTGCGGTTGAACGTGTACAGGACGCCGTTCTTGTTGGCCACCGACAGCAGCTGGTCGCCGGATGAGTCGGTGGTCAGCGTGGGCGTGGTGCTCCAGTCGGAGTCGGAGACCGAGGCGCCGAACGGGAGCTGCCAGGAACTCACGTACTGCAGGTTCGTGGCGTTCAGGGCGACGATCGCCTGCGACTGGGTCTGGGTGAAGCCGGCCAGCGTGCCGGTGGACAGGAAGATGGTGTTGGTCGCGGCGTCATACGTCGGAGATGTCCAGACACCGCCGCCCACCTGTCCGTTAGGCACGAAATTGTAGGTGTTGATGATCTGGCCCTGCTGGGCGCCGGAGATCGGCACCTGCAGCAACTGGCCCTGAACCAGCGGGTTGTCGCAGTTGCTCGCGATCCCGATGTAGGCGTACCCGTTCACGACGAGCGGGCTCGACCAGTTGTAGTGCGCTCCGGTCTGGCTGTTGTCGCCCGTGTAGACCTGCCACAAGATGGCCCCCGTGCCGGCGTCGAGGGCGTAGAAGTACGGGCCCCCGCCGCCCACGTAGACGGCCCCGTTGACGACGGCGGCGGCCGAGGTGATGCCGATCGTCGCGGGGTTGCAGCCGGGATCGGTGGTGATCCCCGTGTAGGTCTTCCAGATCAACGCGCCGTTCGCGGTGTTGATGGCGTACTCGTAGCCGTCCCATGAGCCGACGTAGGCCGTGGTGCCGACCACCGACGCCGAGGTGGCGATGGGCCCGCCGGTCTGGTAGGTCCAGTCCAGGGCCAGGTTCGGGGCACCGGCCGCGGCGAGGCTGGCGTCGGTGGTGGCGTTGGCCCTCGCCGCGTTCTGGAGGTACGTCGGCCAGTCCTGGGATGCTGGCGCCGCCGCGGCAGTCCGCGCGGCTGCCGTAACGGCGGCCGCGGGCGCGGCTGTCAGCGGGGCCAGGCCAAGCACGCCCGCCGCCAGTAGCGCGGCGCCGCGGCGCCATCCGGTCCTCACCATGCTCATCGGCGAGCCCCTACGGCCCGGGGGTGAAGCTGACGTTGTCGAAGGTCGCCGTGCCGAGGGCCGAGGTGTTGTGCGAGCACTCGAAGAGGCCGATCGTGGCCGGGCTGGTGATGGCCAGCGTCTTGGACAGCACGCTGCTCCAGGTGACTCCGTCACCGGACACGTAGGCAGTGATCTGCCCGTTCAGGCTCACCAGCTTCATCCACACGTTCGGGAAGGTGAAGGTGCCCCCGCCGGTGGATGCGTTGAAGCCGTACTGGACCTTGATGTTGCCCGCCGGGCCGCTGGAGATGAGCAGGTAGGTCGAGCCGGCCGTGGTGGATTGCTTGATCATGATCCCGGCCTTGGCGTTCGAGCTCGTGTTGCTCATCGAGGTCAGCCGGGCGACCAGGGTGCCGTTCCCGTTCCCGGCGAGCGGCTGGTAGGCGTAGTGGAACTGGTCACTAGTGCCCCAGATGTCGGCGCCCGCGCCGTTCACCGTGAACACGCCGCTGCTGTAGCCGGCCGAGCCAGCGATGGCCGGCGAACCCACGTCGGTGTCGGTCCACGGCGAGGGCAGCGGGCCCGGCGGCGGTGGTGGCGTGGCGCCTGTCACCTGAACGTTGTCGAATGCCGCCGAGCTGACCTGGCCGATGTTGTGTGCCGTCACGAACAGGCCGATCGTGACCGCTCCAGTCATGCTGACCGTTGCGACGCCGATCTGGGTCCAGGTGACCCCGTCGGTGGATTCGAAGGAGGTGAACGTGCTGCCGGACCGGGTGAGCTTCAGCCACTTGTTCGGCGCGGTGTAGCCGGCCAGGGTCGGCCCGGTGGCCGAGTGCGAGCCCGTGTACTGCATCCTGACCCCGTAGCCGGTGGCCGGGATGACCGGCGGCAGCGGGCTGACGCATCCGTTGGCATCGCACCCGACCCCGTTGAAGTTGGGCGTGTTCGGGCTGACATCCGGCGTGACCAGGGCGTCCACGAAGTTCGACCCGCCCGTCGCCGACTGCCTGATCATGACGCCGGCCTTGGCCCAGGCCGAGGATTGGGTCTGGTAGCGGACCCGGGCGACGATGCTCCCGTCACCGGCCAGGGTCTGGTACACGTAGTGGGACTGATCGTTGGCGCCGTACACGTCGGCGCCCGACCCGTCCACGTAGAAGGTCTGATCGCTGGCCGAATAGTCCGCGGTACCCGCGGTGATCGGCGCGCCCACGTCAGCGCTCTGCCAGGACGAGGGCATGGTCGTCTGCACCGTGTCGTAGTTCGCCGTGTAGCTCGCGGGCGACGAGCCTGCGGTGAACGAGTCGATCAGCGCGCTGCCATCCGCCCAGCCGGCGAACCGGTACCGGGTGCCCCCGATGACCTGGGCCAATGGCATGCCGGACAGGACGTGCTTGACGCCCACGACATCCTGGGTACTGAACGGGCCGGTATGCCAGGTCCCGTCGATCGTGTAGCCGGCTCCGGGGACGTTCGCGCCGACCGACCAGTTCGTGACGTTCGGATGGATGTCCTTGGTCACCACGGTCTGGAGCCCCTGCGCGTCGGTTACGGTCAGGGTGATCCGGTAGTAGCTGGACGGGGTCTGGGAGTAATCGGTGGGGATCTGGAAACTCCCCGAGGTGCTTCCCGTTACTGGCCCGTAGAACGGGTTGCCGATCTCGTCGGCGTAGGACGGCTGCGCGACGCCGTTACTGATGAAGTCGGCCTGCCAGGTGTAGTCGTAGCCGGGCAGCGTGCCGTCCACCGGGTCGGTGGCGCTGCCGCTGAACGACACGGTGTCGCCGGCGTTGTAGGTGGCGGGGGCCGTGATGGACGCGGTCGGCGGGCTCTGGCCGACGATCACCTTGGTGGCGGATGTGCCGGTCTGCGTTCCGTTGCTCACCGTCAGCTTGGCGGTGTAGGTGCCGGCCGTCGCGTACACGTGCGAGGGATTCGCGCTGGTCGAGGTCGTGCCGTCACCGAAGTCCCAGGAGTAGCTGAGCGGCAGGCCATACGGATCGCTGGATCCCGCGGAGGAGAACGCCGCGGTCAGCGGGGCTGGCCCGGCGGCCGGAGTGGCCGATGATTTCGCCGTGGGCGGGAATGGCCCGGGGGCGGTGATCTCCGAGAAGGTGCCTTCGAAGATGCTGACGAAGTAGAGGTTGCCGTCCGGGCCTTCCTGAAGATCGGCGATGGTGCCGGCCTGGGTGTCGAAGACGCTCTGGGAGGTTTCCGTCTGGTAGCTCGGGTCGAAGGAGACGGCCTCGATGGTCCTGCGGTTGTAGTCGCCGAAGAAGACGGTGTGGCCGTACTGCTTGGGGAACGTGGCGCCCGAGTAGGCGGCCATCGCGGAGGTGGCGCCGTCGACCGGGTAGTGGCCGTAGGCATACGCCGGGTTGATGTAGCCGCAGCTGAAGCAGTTGCCTTCAAAGAACGGCCAGCCGTAGTTGCCGCCCGGCTGGATGGTGTTCATCTCCTCCCAGTAGCTGGAGCCGGTGTCCTCCGTCATGGCCTGGCCGTTGGGCAGGAACGTGAAGCGGAACGGGTTCCGCAGCCCGTAGGCGTAGATCGCCGGCACAGCGCTGGGCACGTTCACGAAGGGGTTGTCGCCCGGCACGGTCCCGTCGAGGTTGAACCGGAGCATTTTGCCGTAGATGTTGCTGAGAGCCTCCCCGTTGCTGATCGAGGGGACGTTGTCACCTACGCTCCACCACAGCTTGCCGTCGGGCCCGATCTTGAGGTCGTTGCCGGAGTGGTGCAGGTTCTGCAGCTGATTGCCCTGGTAGATGATCTTCTCGGTAGCGGGGTTGATGGTGCCGCTGGCCACCGTGAACCGAGACAGCCGGGCGTACGGCTGGACCACGCCTGAGCTGTTGGTGATCGCGACGGTGTAGGACAGGTAGATGTAGCCGTTGGCCGAGAAGTTCGGGTCCAGGGCCATCCCGAGCAGCCCGCACTCGCCTGAGCTGTATACGTTGGGCAGCGTGACCAGCGGCGTCGCCAGCACGGCGCCATTGTGGTAGATCACGATGGCGCCCGCCTGCTCGCCGACGTAGATGTCACCCCCCGGCGCGAAGGCGAAGACCACCGGTTTCTTCAGGCCGTGCGCCAGCTGGGTTTGCGCGAATCCGGCCGGGAGGCTCTGGTTCACCGTCATGCTCGTCGAGGCCGAGACGCTGAACGGCGAGGACGACTCGGTGCCCGTCACGGTGGCGGTGTCGGAGACAACCGTCCCGGCCGCGGCGGTCATCTGCCCCGTGATCGAGACCGTCCAGGCCTGCCCGGCCGCCAGGCTCGCGGCCGTGCAGGTCACCTGGCTGGTGGTGGCGTCATAGCTGCAACTGCCCACGTTGGTGTTCATCAGCGGGGTCGTCGCCACGCCGCCGGTGCCCAGGTTGGTGAGGGTGTCCGTGATCGTCGCGCCGCTGGCGGCGGACCCTCCGGTGTTGGCGGCGGTGATGGTATAGGCCATCGCCTGGCCGGTCGAGACGGAGTCCGGTTTCGACGTCACGGTCAGCGACATGGCACTGGTGACGGCACTGGTGACGGCACTGGTGACGGCGTTGGCCGGAGCGGTAGGTCCGGCAACGAGCCCGGCGATGACCACAGCCGCGGCACCCGCCTGGGCTCCGCGCATGAGCAAGATCTTCACTGGTCAGTTTCCCCCGTCCGCTGCCCGGCGATCCACGCCCATCCCGCGTCTGGCTGGCGGCGCGTGTGGAGACGCCGTTGCGTGGCCTCCCGCAGGCAGACGCGCGGGCAGTCCCGCCGGGTTGACAGAAAGGAAATAACAAAATGGTCACAACCAGGAATAGTGACTTTATTGTGAAATTACGATGAACTGCCGATCTCAATCATGTTAAATACTCTCATCAGTCGACTGGTGCCGACGTCGACATGTATAGTGCGCCGCCACCTAGCGGACGTGCAGAACGGCACGGGCGCGTCGGCGCCAGTGAGCACGCCGGGACAATCCAGACGTGAATCGCAGGCGCCGAATCCGCTTCGGTTATTGCCTCCCCGCGCTGCGGCCAGCCGGCCTGCCCCTACCCGGCTGGCCTGCGGCGTTGCCTCGTCCTTCCGTCGACTGCGGGCACCCCTCATTTTCTGAAATATCCTCCACGGCATCTGATCAGGCGCTTTAACGTAGCAGAAACATCTAGTTCAAGATAATGTAACCAAATTTCAGATGGTTACCATTTTGTGATAAGTTGTCTGTGCTACTTGCCCGGCTGCTCATGCGTCTCCTTGTCGGGCGTGATGCACCGGCGAAGGCGCCTCACTGCGCGGCCAGACATGCGGGATCCGGCAACCGGTGATCCGGGGGACCTAAACACGTGAAGACTTTGCTCAGACCCGGTAAACGTCAACTGCTCTTCCTGTGCGTGGGGGCGACATGCTTTCTCACGCAGTACGCGGCGCTCACCGCGATGGCCGCGGCGGGCACGTACCGACCCCTCGCCAACGCGCTGGGCTTCGCGATCTCGGCCCAGCTGAACTTCGCGCTCAGCGCCAGGCTCACCTGGCGCGACCGGCCAACCGCCGCCGCGCGCACGCTCTGGGCGCGCTGGGCTTCCTACAACGGCACCGCACTGATCTCCCTCGCGGTCAACACCGCGGTGTTCACCGCCGCCTACCACCGGATAGGCAACCTGCCTGCGGCCGCGCTCGGCGTGCTGTGCGGCATGTGCGTCACCTACCTGGTATGTGACATGCTGATCTTCCGCGACCGCAGTACGCCTCAGGTCGCCAGCCGGTCGCACCGCAGGCTGCGCCACGCGGAGTCGGCTGCTCAGGCGCCGGTGGCTATCGCGTGGGACCGGCCAGCGGCGCCCCCACGGGACCGGCCAGCGGCGCCCCCGTGGGACCGGCCAGCCCCCCCGTGGGACCGGCCAGCCGCCGTCTCTTGGGATCAGCCGTGACCGGCACCGCCCAGCCGGAAGCAGAGTCCGAGGCCCCAGCAGGTTCATTCGCCCGAGCGTCCGACGGTGTCACTATCGTCATGCCGGCGTACCGGGAGGAGGAGAACCTCGCCACCACCGTGGCCGACTTCCTCGACGTGCCCGAGTCTCTCGGAGTCCCGCACTGTGTCGTCGTCGTGAACGATGGGAGCCCCGACGGAACCGGCGATGTCGCGGAGAGACTCGCGGCCGAGTACCCGGGTCGTGTGCTGGTGGTCCACCACGAGGTGAACCGCGGCTATGGCGCGGCTGTGTCGACGGGAATCGCCGCCGCGCTGGAGCACTCCGGCCACCGGTGGCTGTTCCTGACCGATTCCGACGGGCAGTTCAAGGCAGCGCAACTGCCCTCATTCCTGGCCGAGGCGCGCCGTGAGCGCGCGGACGCGGTGGTCGGCTACCGGCCCCGGCGGGCCGACCCCTGGTTCCGCAAGGTCAACGCGTTCCTGTGGACAGCCGCCAGCCGCCTCCTGCTCCGCGTCGGCAGCCGGGACGTCGACTGCTCCTACAAGCTGATCGACCGGCGCTCTCTGGACGGGATCACCCTCACCGGGGACGCGGCGACCATATCGCCGGAACTCCTGGCGAAACTGCGCCTCCAGGACGCCCGCATCATCGAGCGCCCGGTCGATCATTTCCCACGGCAGCACGGGGAGCAGACCGGCGCGAAACTCTCCGTGATCCTGCGCTCGCTCGTCGGGCTGCTGGCGCTCTCGCTGGAGATCGCCGGACAGCGCCGGCCCGGGCGCATCGCCCGCCGGCTGCTCCACCCGAAAGACGCCGTGCTGGCCGCGACGACGATCGCAGCAGCCGGCGCATCCGTGGCCAGCTACCTGTACTTTCTGCACCGGCATGCGACGCTGGCCTACCCCGACGCCGTCTCCCACCTGCTGATCGCGCGGCGCGTGATCGACGCCTCCACACCGGGCGTGGCCCAACTCGGTGCGGTCTGGCTGCCGCTGCCGCACCTGCTCAGCCTGCCGTTCGTCTGGGTGAACGGCTGGTACTACTCCGGGTTCGCGGGATCGGTCATCTCGATGGCGGCCTACCTGCTGACCGTCCGGTACGCGTACCTGATAACAACCGGCCTCACCGGCAGCCGGGTGGGCGGTGTCGTGGCCGCCTTGCTCTTCGGCACGAACCCCAACGTGCTCTACCTGCAGAGCACGCCCATGACGGAACTGCTCCTCATCGCCTGCATCGCCGCGACCACCTACTACCTGATGCGCTGGTGCCAGACGGGGCGCTACATACACCTGGCGGCGACCGCCGCGGCGGCGTTCCTGGCCACCCTCACGCGTTACGAGGGCTGGGTCCTGTGCGTCGCGGTCATGGCGATCGTGATCTACGTGGCAGCGCGACGCCCGGCACCCGGCCAGATCGCAGGCCAGGCCCCGGCCGGGGCAGCCTGGCGGCGCTGGTGGTGGCGCATGCGGGTGACACAGCCGCGCTTGCATGCGGTCGAGGCCAACGCCATCTTCTACGGCTGCCTGGGCCTGAGCGGCATCGCCGGGTGGGTCCTGTGGAACACCGTCATCTTCCGCGACCCCTTCTACTTCCAGACCGGCCAGTTCTCCAAGCCATCGCTCTGGGTCTCGCATTCGGAGCACGCCATCGGCCACTGGGGCGTGTCGGCCATGACCTACATCTACGCCATGGCCGACAACGCCAGCTTCTCGGCTCTGGCCCTGGCCGTCATGGGGTTCGGGTACTACCTGGTCCGGACCCGGCTGCGGCCCGAGTCCATCGCTCCGCTGGCGCTGACCGCGTTCCTGCCCTTCTTCGTCTACGCCCTCTATTCCGGCCAGCGTCCGCTGCACGTCACGCAGCTCACGGGTGATCTGTACAACGTCCGGTTCGGGCTCCTGATGACGCTTCCCACAGCGATCTTCGCCGGCTATCTCGTGACCGCCATTCCCGCCAGCGCCCGGGCCTCGGAGCGCCGCACCACCTGCGCCGCCCTGATCCTCGCCGCAGTCGGGTGCTCGGCGCTTGTCCTGCACAGCGGCATCAAGACCCTCACCGAGCCGCTCCACTTCCGGGCCAGCGCGGCCGAGCACGCCAATGCCGCCGCCGCTCAGTGGCTGCGGGCACACTACGACGGCGGCAAGGTGCTGATGGAATCGTTCGGGAACGAGACAGTAACTTTCTCCTCCCGCGTCCCGGTCGGTCAGATCATCTACGAGGGCAGCTACCGGCACTGGCAGCCGGACCTGGCCGATCCCGCGGGTCACGGCATTCGCTGGATCTACATGCGGCGCACCCCGGGCAGCCCGGACGACGTGTTCCGGCGCCTGCACGGCAGCATGCAGCTCAGCAGCTACCGGCTGGTCTACATGGACCCGGACCGGCTCATCTACACCCTCCGCATCTCTACCCTCCGCACCGGGGCGGCCCGGTTGATCCAACAGCACCCAGGCTTGCCGCACCGGCCGGCCGATTGAGCCACTGCCGGCTCCGAAGTGACGCAGTTCGACACCCACAACTCCCCCGCGTTGAGGTAACACATAGTGAGCCAGACCCTAAGCCCCTCCCTGCCGACAGACCCCCGGCCCGCTGCTGGGCTTGATGACGATCTTCTCCAGCCGACCGGGCAACTGCCTGACCGGCTCAGTGCGCGCACCCTTCTCAGCCGCGGCCAGGCGGTGACCTTGACGCTGATCGTGGCCGCCATCGTCGGCGCGCTGGGCCTTCGCATCGCGACCGGACTCGGGCCTTCCCTCCTGGCCTGGGCCGAAGGCTCGGTCGCCGTGGCCACCATCATCTATGTCGCCGTGATCGCCTTCAGGCTGGTTCTCGTGGTGGCGGCGCAGAACGCTCCCGGCATGCTGTTCGCGCAGAAGGGATTGCGGGTGGTCCCCGACCAGGATCTGCCCGGCTACAGCATCCTCGTCCCCCTGTACCGGGAGGAGAACGTACTGCCTGCCCTCCTCTCGAAACTCTCCAGCCTCGACTACCCGGCCGACCGGCTTCAGGTGCTGCTGCTGATCGAAGAGGACGACGAACTCACCCGCGCGGCATTGGACCGGGCCGTCCTGGACTCCCGGTTCGAGGTCGTGCTCATTCCGCCGAGCCAGCCGCGCACCAAGCCCAAGGCATGCAACGTCGGCCTGCGCCATGCTCGCGGCGAATTCTGCGTGATCTACGACGCGGAGGACCGGCCAGAACCTGACCAGCTGCGTAAGGCGGTGGCTGCGTTCCGTTCCTTGCCCAACTGGGTCGTCTGCGTGCAGGCCGAGTTGCAGTACTGGAACCCCTGGACCAACTGGCTCACCCGCTGCTTCGCGGCGGAGTACGCGCTGAACTTCAGCCTCGTGCTGCGCGGTCTTGACCGGTTCCGCCTGCCGATCCCGCTGGGCGGCACATCCAACCACTTCCGGGTCGAAGCGCTCCGCGAACTGGGCGCCTGGGACCCGCACAACGTCACCGAAGACGCTGACCTGGGCATGCGCATCGCTCGTCGCGGCTGGGGCGTCCAGATGATGGTCTCGGTGACCGAGGAGGAGGCCAACAGCCGGGTTGGCAACTGGATCAGGCAGCGCAGCCGCTGGATCAAGGGCTACTACCAGACATGGCTGGTGCATATGCGGTCCCCGTGGCAGCTCTGGCGCGACCTCGGCTCACGCCAGTTCTTCGCCTTCCACCTCACACTGGGGTTTTCCGGGCTAACCGGGCTGATGAACCCGATCTTCTGGGCACTGACCTTTGTCTACCTGGTCAGCGGGCCCGCCCGCATCAGCGCGCTCTTCCCCGCCACGGTGCTGTACCTCGGTGTCTTCTCGATGCTGATCGGCAACCTGCTGATGGTCTACTCGATGATGGCCGGATGCATGCACCGCGGGCTGTACGGGGCGGTGCGGAGCATGCTCGCCATACCGTTCTACTGGGCACTGATGAGCATCGCCGCCTACAAGGCGTTCTTCCAGCTGCTCAGGCCCAGCCGACGGCACTACTGGGAGCTGACCAAGCACGGCCTGGTGACCGAGAACGGCCACGCGACCCAGCACGGCCACGCGGCCCAATCCTTAAGGATGGCCACCACGGGGTGATAGTCCCGACCACCACCCACTCTGGGAGCCATTCCCTGGGATTCACCCTCCGACCATTCTGTCGGCATCGACCGATACGGTTCGAATATGGCTTCGACTTCCTTATTCGAACAGCAACGCGAACGCGCCATCGCCCTGCGCAGGGCAGGCCTGTCACGCCGGGAGATCAAGGAAATCCTCGGCTTCACCAGCAACACGCAGTTGAACGAGGCTCTCCGGGGCGAGCCCCCTCCGGCGTGGACTCTGCGGCCCCGGGCCAAGGACGAACTACGCGCCAAGGCACGGGAACTGCGCGAGCAGGGACTCGCCTACCACGAGATCGTGGCCGAACTCGGCGTCTCCAAAGGCTCAGTCTCACTCTGGGTCCGTGACCTGCCACGTCCCCAGCGGCTGAGCTACGAGGAGTGCTGCAAGCGGTCGGCCGAGGGCTCACGCCGCTACTGGGAGGCCGAGCGCCCAGCCCGCGAGGCACGCCGTGAAGCGGTCCGGGCCGCCGCGGCCGACGAGATCGGCGCGCTGACTCACCGGGAGGTGCTCGTCGCTGGCGCCATTGCCTATTGGTGCGAAGGCGGCAAGAGCAAGCCGCCGCGATACAGCGAACGTGTGGCCTATATCAACAGCGATCCCGGCCTGATCCGATTCTTCCAATGCTTCCTCGACGAGGCAGGAATCGGGCTCGAACGGCTGGTCTTCCGCGTCTACATCCACGAGACCGCTGACGTGGCTGCGGCCGAGCAGTTCTGGCTGACTGTCAGCGGCGCTGACCCTTCGCAGTTCCGCAAGGCGGTCATCAAGACGCACAACCCGAGGACCGTGCGCAAGAACGTAGGGGACGACTACCATGGTTGCCTGCGCATCGACGTCATGCGGAGCGCCGACCTCTACCGGAAGATCGAAGGCTGGGTGCGGGCGGCAATGAGCCCGGCCCAGTATCGTTAGAGGGGTCGCTCCCGAACCGTCTATCACGCTAAGTAGCGATAATCCGGCGTAGGGTAATTGGCAGCCCACCAGGTTTTGGTCCTGGGATTGTCCTGGTTCGAGTCCAGGCGCCGGAACTCCCTGCTTATCCGGCTGACGGCGTGTGCCGGGCACTGCCATATCGCCAGCGCGACCGGCCGCCGTCGCCAACCCGGCCGGGTGTGACGCCCCCCGGCACCGTGCCGCCCCCGCCATCTGAGTGCGTCCGCACTTGCCATCCGCGGACTGCGGTGCGGGCTACTCGCCTTAGTGAGTCTCGAATGGTGAGACGTTAACGCAACGGTTGAGTGTGCTCTGCCCCACAACTTGGTGAAGTCCTTCCCACCCCCGTGTACAACCTACGGTGTCGTAGGTTACGGTTACGTAAGCGTCGGAGTGCTCGCAGATCGGCAAACGGTCTCACCGGAGCGCGGCGCGTGACCCAACCGCACAGCCCGTGCTCCCCAGCACCCGGCCGACAAGAGAGCGAGGTTCACGATGACCGCCCTCCCCGAGACCGCCGCCACCGGGATACCCCCGGTCACCAGGCGGGTACCGATTCCCGAGATCGAGCCCGAGCCGACCGGCCGCCTTGACCGGTTCCTGGTCGGCGTGTTCGTCGTCGTCCCGCTGCTGGCCGTCGCCGCGGCGGTGCCGCTGGCCTGGGGATGGGGCCTCGGCTGGCATGACATCGTCATCGCGCTGGTGTTCTACGTGATCTCCGGCATGGGGATCAGCATGGGTTTCCACCGCTACTTCACCCACAGCTCGTTCAAGGCGGTCCGGGGCCTGAAGATCGCGATGGCCATCGCGGGCAGCCTCGCCATCGAGGGTGAGGTCCTGGTCTGGGTGGCCGATCACCGGCGGCACCACAAGTACAGCGACAAGGAAGGCGACCCGCACTCGCCGTGGCGGTTCGGCAACGACTGGAAGGCGCTCACCAAGGGACTCGCCTTCGCCCACGTGGGCTGGCTGTTCAGCTCGGACCGCACGTCACAGGAGCGCTTCTGCCCCGACCTGCTCGCCGATACCGATATTCGCGCTATCTCGCGGTGGTTCCCCGGGCTTGTCGCGGTGACACTGCTCGCCCCGGCCTTGATCGGCGGCCTGTGGTCGATGTCCTGGGCGGGCGCGCTCACCGCGTTCTTCTGGGCCAGCCTGGTCCGGATCTGCCTGCTGCACCACACCACCTGGTCCATCAACTCGGTCTGTCACACCTTCGGCAACGAGGACTTCGAGGTGCGGGACAAGTCGCGGAACGTGGCCTGGCTGGCGATCCCGTCGTTCGGCGAGTCATGGCACAACCTGCATCACTCCGACCCCACCTGCGCCCGTCACGGAGCGCTCAAAGGGCAGATCGACATCAGCGCGCGCGCCATCGCCTGGGCCGAGAAGCTCGGCTGGGCCTACGACGTCCGGTGGCCGGACGGGGAGCGACTGTCAGGCAAGCTCACCGGCGTGCGGGGCAAGGTGCTGGGCTCGATGACCGACCGTCGGGCGGCGAAGTCAGGTGACCGGAAGGCCGCGTGATGGCCATGATGGGCTAGTGACCAATCCGACCTCTGGCTCCAACCACCGCAAGAGGATGACCGGGAGAGAACGCCGGGAGCAGTTGCTCGACATCGGGCGGCGGCTGTTCGCGGAGCGCGGCTTTGAGGGCACGTCCATCGAGGAGATCGCCGCCCAAGCGGGCGTGTCGAAGCCGGTCGTATACGAGCACTTCGGTGGCAAGGAAGGCCTCTACGCGGTCGTGGTGGACCGCGAGGTGGAGCGCCTTCTCGGCACCGCCACCCGGATTCTCGGCGGCGCGCACACCAGGGAGAAGTTCGAGGCAGCCGCGATCGCCCTGCTCAAGTACATCGAGGACGACTCGGACGGGTTCCGCATCCTGGTCCGGGACTCGCACCCGGCCTCGGGCTCCGGCACCTTCGGGAGCCTGATCAGCGACATCGCCAGCCAGGTCGAGTACATCCTCGGTGACTTCTTCCGTGCGCGTGGCTATGACCCGAAGCTGGCCCCCATGTACGCCCAGATGCTGGTGGGCATGGTGGCCATGACCGGCCAGTGGTGGCTCGACGCCCGCAAGCCGAAGCTTGAGGAGGTCGCCGCCCACCTGATCAACCTGGCCTGGAACGGGCTTTCCCAGCTCGAGGTCAAGCCCCGCATCTCGGCCGAGGCAGCGAAGCGGGCGCGTCAACCAGACTAGAAGCTTTGCGGCCCGCCGCTACACTTCTGCTCCCTCCTGGCTAACCGTCAGGGCGCCTTCCCGCCTGCCAAGCAGCGGGAGGCGCAGAGCGATTTCACCCATGCAGCGCGCCGACCAGCATCTGACCGATATGCCTCACGTCGAAATGCGCGTCAACCACATGTTGGCGGGCAGTGACACATTGCATCCTGCCTGTCACGATACGTCGATGTTATGCCTGTTACTGCGGAGATTGAGGCGTTGCCACGGGTTTGTGTATCAGGACCGCCCCCTCGGCGCTCCTATGAACGCTGGTCCAGCGCGAGCGACCTAAGGAACTGATCGACGCGGCCCGTCGGGGGGGGCGGTTGGCATGACTAACCACGTCGCTACTACTCCTAGCAGCCGTTCAGACGGCCTCTACGAGTTCCGATCTGCCGCGCGTCCGGCCCAGTGGACAAGGGGCTACGTGCTCCGGGCCGCTGCGGCCGACTTTGGCTGTGCCGTCGTCGCCGTGTTGGCGGCCGTTCAGCTTCGCTTCGATGACAACGTGACTGGCGTCTACGCCGTGCTGAGTCTGGCGCTGCCGGCGCTGTGGCTGGCCGCTCTCTCGCTGGCAGGAGGATATGACCCCCGCTTCATCGGCGTCGGCTCGGACGAGTTCCATAAGGTCCTGAACGTCGGCGTAGGCCTCACCGCGGCGATCGCGATCTTCTCGTATTCAGCCAACATCAATTTGTCTCGCGGCTACCTGCTCATCGCGCTGCCGGGTGTCACGCTGCTCGACATGGCCGCCAGGTACGCGCTGCGCAAGCGGCTGCATAAGCTGCGCGCGTCCGGCCGCTGCATGCTCAAAGTGGTGGCGGTGGGTCATGAGCTGGCGGTGGCCGCCTTGGTCACCGAGCTTCGGCGGGAAAAGCACCACGGGCTATCGGTGGTTGCTGCCTGCGTGGTCCGGCAGTCAGGCGGCCGGGACATCGCCGGAGTGCCGACATACGGAGGGCTTGACGACGTGGCCGCCGCCGTGCGCGGATTCTCTGCGGACACCGTCGCGGTGCTGGCCTGCCCGGAAATCGACAGCGTCAAGCTCCGGGGGCTCGCCTGGGAGTTGGAGAAGACCGGTACTGACCTATGCGTCGCGCCCGCGCTGCTAGACGTGGCCGGGCCGCGGACGACAATCAGGCCAGCGGCCGGACTGACGCTCTTGCACGTGGATCATCCACAACTGGACGGCACCCGCAGGGTCGTCAAGGGGTTGTTCGATCGCTGCGCGGCCGTGGTGGCCCTGATCCTGTTGGCCCCGCTGCTCGCTGTCCTGGCCACGGCGATCTGGTTCTCTGATCGCGGGCCGGCACTGTTCACACAGGTCAGGGTGGGCAAGGACGGCCGGGTATTTAGGATCTACAAGTTCCGCACCATGGTCGTGGACGCGGAGCAGCGCAGAGCGCAACTGGTCACGATGAACGATATGGATGGTCCCCTCTTCAAAGTGCGCCGGGATCCGCGTGTTACTGCGATAGGAGCGCGCCTGCGGCGCTGGTCAATCGACGAGCTACCGCAGCTCATCAACGTGCTTCTCGGGGATATGTCGTTGGTAGGGCCGCGCCCGGCGCTTCCGGGCGAAGCAGCGAAGTACGCCGATCATGTCCGACGCCGGCTCGTGGTCAAGCCAGGCCTGACCGGCCTGTGGCAGGTGAACGGGCGATCAGATCTGTCCTGGGACGAATCGGTCCGGCTCGACTTGCGGTACGTGGAGAACTGGTCGTTCGCGCTCGACCTGCAGATCCTGTGGAAGACGATCTCCGTGATGCTCCGGGGATCAGGGGCGTATTAGCCCGCATCACCGCCTGCCGAGACAGTGCTTGACACGGTCAAGGCTTGACATAGGTGAGGAAGGGCGCGTAAGACAAGAAAGCAGGTCAGAGCGCCCTCGCTGTCGGCCAGGTGGGTGAGTCATAGCCGTTAGCGATCCCGCGGGGCGCCTTTACCTGCGGTGGCCAGTGATCCAGAACGCTGCCGCTGCTAGGCACGACCGGGGTGCGCGACCGGAATTTCCGTGTTGGTCGCGTTGGCAACGTAACGCCGAGTTCGCGCGTCTTGTTACGGGACCGAAGTAACAGCGTCGGGCGCGGAGCGGCCGGTACAGGGCGAGACGCGCTGGGGCTACCGGCCGGAGCGGGATGGGGGACTGTGCTATGAAGGCGCGCGTGCTGCTGCCTCTAGGGGCGGGGATGCGGTCGCGGCCGATCACGCACATGTCAGCTAAGCAGTTCTTTCCTGCCGCCCACAAGGCGGCCTTCTTCCGCGGACCCGACGCTGCCGCTGTTGCCGGAACCACCGGTACGGCCAGGCTCGGCCTGCGGAACCGGAAACCGGTCGCTGGCTCTCGGCGCGCTGATCGTCTGGAGATTCCTTTAGCCCCTGGTGCGGTGTGATGCGGCTACTGATCGGGACTGGATGGCAACGATGCCAGAACAAGACCTTGGCACCTTGGATATCGCGCGGCTGGTGCGACGCGCTTCTGACGGGGACCGGTGGGCATGGGAGCGCCTGGTCGCTCAGTACGCAAGGCTCATCTGGGCTACTACCCGGGATTTCAAGCTGACGGAGAGTGACGCCGCTGACGTTTTCCAGGCGACATGGCTGCGCTTGCTTGAGCACATCGATCAGCTCGAGTCCCCGGCCAGGGTGGGCTCATGGCTGGCGGTCACGGCGCGGCATGAGTGCCTCCGCTGCCTTGCGGCCCGCAAGAGGCTCGTGCTGGCCCATGATGAAGTCGATCTCAAGGGTGTTGTCGCACACGAGCCGGAGATCGACGAACGTCTTCTCGCCGATGAGCGCGCCCAAGTCGTTCGCGAGGCTCTCGCCTGCCTTCCCCGACGGTGGCAGCGGCTGATCGAGCTGCTCATGGCGGATCCGCCCGCCTCCTACACCGAGATATCCGACCAGCTGGGGCTTCCGGTCGGCAGCATCGGCCCCACCCGCGGGCGATGCCTAGCCAGGCTACGCGTGCTGCTGCAGGCCTCCTGAGCAAGAGCCGGGCTTCCCGTCCTTCCGGGATTGGTTGGTAACAGTTTGCAATCTAGCTATCACTAGACGTCGAAACTGTCGTCTATTCCTGCCGATTTCACAGCTCAGAAGGCGTTCGTCGTATCACGGCCACCCGCTCGGCGCTCATATGCACACAAGGCCGAAGGCTCCCTGCGCGAGCGAAGCAAGTGGGGGTGACGCGATGAAGGCTGCAGAGGCCGATCTTGGCTCTGTCGGTACCGCGAAGGGAGCATGCGCAGCCGAGGTTCACATGGACATGGTGCTGGGCGACTTCAGCGGATCGATCCACCGAGCACGGAGCTCGTGTCCGCGACCCGGAATCCTTCTCGATCGCGACGGCACGATCATCGTCGACCACGGATACGTCGGCTCGGTCGACCGCGTCGAGTTCATCACGGGGGCACCGGAGGCGATCGCCACGTTCAACCGGGCCAACATCCCGGTCGCGGTGGTGACGAACCAGGCCGGGGTCGCGCGGGGCCTGTATGGGATCGAGGATGTCGCTCGCGTGCACCAGTACATCGCGGAGCGTCTCGCTGAGCACGGGGCGCGCATCGACCTGTTTCTGTACTGCCCGTATCACCCCGCAGGAATCGTCGAGGCTTTTGCTCGTACGAGCGAGGACCGCAAACCGAGGCCGGGCATGGCGACGGCAGCGCAGGCCGCGCTCAACCTTGACCTGACCGCGTCGTGGGTCGTAGGCGATCGGCCTGAGGATATCGGCCTCGCGGAGGCGGTCGGAGCAGCGGCGATCTATTTGGGACCTGACGACTGCGAACGCGCAGGAGTGTGGTCGTTCCCGAGCCTTGCTGTTGCGGCCCCGTTCATCCTGGAGCGCATCGCTGTATGACTTCCGTCCATGATCTTCTGGCCTTTGCGCCACCGGCCGACGGCACCCGGTCGAAGTTCCCGAGCGCGCCGTACGCGAGCGCGGCGTCGTATTTCAGCGCGTATGCGGAGGAGACTGCCCGGGC
>WNFF01001152.1_pt1 | contig 53921 bp, 58 predicted proteins | sample 5400441 | NCBI WGS metagenome assembly WNFF01 (sample SAMN13153345, study PRJNA577476) | soil metagenome | isolation source: 120 cm saprolite under Douglas fir tree site 2 hole 3 replicate 1 | place: USA:California | collected 2015-04-18 | reverse complement strand
AATCACTGACACGAACCAGGAAGCCAGGCCGCTGGCGGACCCGCAGGATTATGCCGATCCCGTAAGAGGAACGACCGCTTTTGACCAGGGAAAACTCACTCGACGCCGGCATAATCCGGAGTTCGGCATAAGCCGACTTTGGGGTATTCATCTGACCGGACTAGTGCAGGTCAGCGGCACGCCATGGCCGGGCAGCCGGCAGGCGGTCCATGCTAGGCGGCTGCCCCCGCTGACCTGGCGGTGCCGGCCGGCGGGCCTTCGGCTTCGGGCTGGCGACCAGGCTCCGGTACCGGACGGGGTCGTGGGCGATTGCGAGCTCGAGCACGCGGTAGAACAGCAGTCCCCGGCTGCGGGAGCGGCGCCGGTTGAAGCGGAACACGAACTCGTTGAGGTAGGCGGCCAGGTGCGCGTCGTCGACCGAGCCCTGGTGGGTGCCCAGCAGCCAGCGCTTGGCCAGGGACGCCACCCGGTGCACCGCGGGCAGCAGCTTGCCGGGGTCCTCGCCGCGGGAACGGGCGGCCCGCTGGCTGCGCCGCTCGTGGACGTAGCCGAGCCTGGCGAGCCCGGCGTAGCCCTGCCAGCCGTCGGTGATGACCCTGGTCCCGGGCGCGATGCTCGCGGTGACGAACGGGTGCAGCGACTCCGCTGACGCGTCAGCCAGGATCTGCATGCGGCACCGGCCGATGCCCCTGGGCTCAGCCACCTCGACCGCGATGCCGGCCAGGCTCTTCTTGCCGCGCTGGCGGCCCCCGCGCAGGCCGGGCTCCTCGCCCCCGATGAAGGTCTCATCCACCTCCACCGTGCCGGCCAGCAGCTCACGGCCCGGGCGGACCAGTACCGACCGCAGCCGGTGCAGCATCGCCCACGCGGTCGGGTACGAGCCGATCTCCAGCGCCCGCTGCACGCTCAGCGCCGAGACGCCGTCCTTCTGCGTCGCGAACATCCAGCACGCGGCGAACCACACCGTCAGCGGCGTCCGCCGCCGGTCGAACAAGGTGCCAGCCGTGACCGACGTGCGCTTGCCGCAGGCTGCGCACTTGTACCGGGCATCGCCAAGCGCCCATCCGCCGGCCTGCCCGCACTCCGGGCAGGCGAACCCGTCAGGCCACCGCAGCCAGTCCAGGTAGTCAAGGCAATCGTCATCGGTCCTGAACCACGACTGAAACTCCCCGGCGGACCTCGGGTAGTGCACCCCCGCCACCGGCCGGAACGCATCCATGAGCACTCAGTCTAGTCCGGTCAGATGAATACCCCCGATCCAGCTTATGAAGATGTCTTCATAACTGCGATCACGGGGCGGTGTTCGTCTCCGACAACTTCCGCTCCTCGTGCCGGCACCTGGGGATCAGCATCCAGCCGGCGCACCTGGCGACCGGCTCGGACGCCGCATATCGAGAAGATGTTCTCCTCGCTGGGCACGCTGTTCTGCCAGTTCGCCGCCGGCTACCTCGGGCGCAGCGCCGACCGGCGGGGCCGCCACGTGGAGGGGCAGCCGCTGTGGTCCCTGATGCAGATGCAGGACCTTCTGGACGAATGGCTCATCTCGGTCTGGCAGAACAGGGCCCACGACGGACTACGGGACCCGCTGCACCCGCAGCGCACGTTCTCGCCGAACCAGAAGTACGCCGCGCTGATCGAGGCAGCCGGATACGTGCCGGTCCCGCTCAGCGCCGAGGACCACATCGAGCTGCTGCCCGCGGTATGGCGTGCCGTCAACGCCTACGGCATCAAGATCAGTCACCGCACATACGACGCCCCGGAGCTGAACCCGATCAGGCAGCAGAGATCCGGCGTCGCCGCCCGGAAGGGACTATGGGAGGTCCGCCACGACCCATATGACGTGTCCCGGGTGTTCGTCCGGGGGCCCGGCGGCTGGATCACCTGCCCGTGGAAGTACCTGGAGAAAGTCCTGGCTCCATTCGGGGAGCTGGCCTGGGACCATGTCTCTGGGCGGCTGGCCGCGCAGGGGCAGCCGGGTCCCAGTGAGCTGGAACGCGCCCAGGCCGTCGATGACCTGCTGCGCCGCGCCTACCACGGGCCGCCGGACGACCCTGGGACAGAAGCCGCGAGCACGGGCAGGCCGCAGCGGCGGCCATTGGCCCGGGACCGGCGGGTCGCTGCCCGCACACGTGCGGCCACGGCAGCACGCGCGGGAGCCGGGACACCCGCCGATCCGGTGCCCCCCAGGACCGGGGATACTCCGGAAACGCCGCAGCAGGACAGCGGCGAGCCGGTCGCCAAAGGTGATCCCCCTGGGAATCTTCAACGCCCACGAAGAAGCGAAGAAACGCTGGTGAGCGAGCCCGCCGCCAGTGCCGCACCCGCTGGCGGCACGGAAGACGAGGCTCTGCACCGGCAGCTCACCGTGCTGGCCGGCTGGCGGCGGTTCGTCGATGATGAGCCTGTCCCGCCGGAACTGCTGCCAGACCGGCGGTGGCGCCGGCTCAGCGATGCCGGGCGGCTGGCCTATGACGAGGCCCGGCTCAATCACCACTCCCGGCTGCTGGTCGTCGCGACCCCGGTCATCCGCAAGGTCATCACCGAGGGGCGCAGGCTGTCCTACCTCAACCGCAACGCCGACTCCGGCAGGTGCGGCCTGATCCTGTCCGGCCCGGCGCGCACCGGCAAGACCACCGCGATCACCCAGCTCGGCAAGACCCTCGAGGCCGTCCACCGCCAGCGCCACCCCCGCTCCGGCGGCGACATCCCGGTCATCTACATCACCGTCCCGCCGGCCGCGACCGCGAAGATGATAGCGATCGAGTTCGCCCGGTTCCTCGGCCTTCCCGTCATCCGCCGGGCGAACCTGACTGACATCATCGAGGCCGTCTGCGGGGTCTGCACCGACACCCGCGCCGGCCTGGTCGCAGTCGAGATCCACAACGTCAACCTCGCCACCCGTGCCGGCGCCGAGGCATCCGACATGCTCAAGTACTTCTCCGAGCGGATCCCGGCCACGTTCGTCTACGCCGGCATCGACGTCGAGCGCGCCGGGCTGCTGTCCGGCACCCGCGGCGAGCAGATCGCCGGGCGCTTCGGCATGGTCCGGACCAGCGCGTTCCCCCGCGGCGACTCCTGGACCGGGCTGATCTCCGCCCTGGAAGACAGCCTCCGCCTGCACCGCCACCAGCCCGGTGCCCTGACCGGGCTCGAGGAGTACCTGCACCGCCGCACCGGCGGCATGATCGGCAGCCTGCTGCGCCTCATCCGCGGCGCCGCGATCCAGGCCGTTCTCGACGGCACCGAGAAGATCACCCGCGCCACCCTCGACTCCATCGGCGTTGACATCGCATCCGAGACCGCCGACGCAGGCCGACGCCGGCCCCGGAGCGGCCCGTGATACCTGACGACGGACCGCTCCCGCCCCCGCTCCCGGTCCGCGTCCGGCCTGCGGCCGGGGAAACCGCCGAGTCCTATATCCGGCGTCTGGCTCGCGCCAACCACCTCCGCCCGAGCCTGCTGCAGGTATACGTCCGCAACCCCGACGTCCCCACCGGGGCCATCCGCCTGCGGCGGCTCGCCGCGGTCAGCGGCAGCACCCTGACCGCACTCACCCGCGCCCTCACCGGGCTCCCGCCGGCCAGCAGGCCGCACCGCCCGCCACCACCCGGAGAACCCCAGGCAGCCCGCAAGGCCCGGCTGTTCGGCATCATCCGCGACGAAACTCAACACGGCATGTCCATCCGGCAGATCGCCGGCCGCCACCATGTTCACCGCCGCATGGTCCGCCAGGCACTCGGCGCACCCGCCGGGCCGCCGCCCCGCAAGCAGGCAACCCGGCCGGCACGGGCCATTGACCCTGTCCGGGACGTCCTGGACGAGCTGGCCGGCGAGCCCGGCACCATCTGGGAGATCTGGACCACCGTGACCGACCAGCACGACTCCGACGCCTCATACGCGGCCGTCAGGGACTACATCCGCACCCGACGTCTTGCCAGCCAGCCCGGACTGCCTCCAGGCCAGGCCGGGGCCCGGGGAAACCGGAGCAGGATCGGGCGCTGAGCGCGTTATCTCCGCGCACATTCCGGGACCCGCGTCAGCTTCCCGGACGCGGTTCCCCGATCACGTCTTCCAGGACCCGGGGGTCGGCGAAGTCACGGGAGAGCACAATATGACCTTCCCGGATCCGGAGGATCTGGATGGACGTTGCCGTGAACGACCGGCCCGTCGTGGTCACGGTCCCCTTCGTCCGCATCTCCACGATCACCACCTCCGGGTCCTGGGTCTGGTAAAACTCCACCACCTCGAAGTTCTCCAGCCGCAGCGGCGACGCCATGACGCGCCGCGAGTACTCGCGGATCGCCTCCCGGCCCTCCAGGCGCGCGGGCATGCCAGGCGGCCCCGCGAAGGACGACTCGATCACCGCATCGGGCGCGAACAGGTCAGCGAAGCCGTCGGCATCGCCGTTCAGGATCAGGTGGCGGCGCCGGGCAAGGACGTCGGCGGGCGTGGCGGATGACATGCGGCGTTTCCCTTCACTCGGGTAGTTCGTTCAACAGGCGTTGATTGAATGAGCGTAGAATCAAATGAGCCTCCGGTCAACACCCGTAGAATGAAACAATGACCACTCCCCGGCCCAATTCACGCGCCGAGCAGCGCCGCCGCACCGAAGCGCGCATCCTCGACGCCGCTACCCGGGCCTTCTTCGCCGCCGGATACGAGCGCACCACCATCCGGGCCGTGGCCTCGGCCGCGGGAGTCGACGCGGGCCTGGTCATGCACTATTTCGGGTCCAAGCAGGAGCTATTCCGGCGAGTGATCGACGCCGCCCCCGTCCCCGAGGTCAGCGGAGCGCCCGGGCAGGCGACCGAGCAGATCCTCGCCGGGCTCGCCAGTCGGCTGGCGAGCGAGCCGGTCGCGTCGCTGACCGTCTTGCGCTCGATGCTGACCAACCCCGAGGCCGCCAGCGCCGCCGGCGCCGCCACGGCCCGCTACCAGGCGCAGATCGCCCAGGCCATCCCCGCCGACGACGCGAACCTGCGGGCCGCGATCATCAGCGCCATTATCCTCGGCCTCATGGTCTCCCGGCACCTCATCAAGTCCGACGAACTCGTCAGTGCCGACCCGGTGCAGGTCATCAGGCTGCTGCGTCCCTGCGTGCTTTCGCTAGCGGCCCGCCCCGACCACAGCGGGCCGCCTTAATTGAGACCCGGCCGCTAATGGGCCGGAATCAGTGAGACAGGGCCGACTTACCGGAGACGGGACAGCCAGGTCAAGCTGTCCCGGTGGGTCAAACGAACTTGACAGAACCATCCGTTCGTCACCGTCTCGAGAGAGGAGTTACGGTGAAGCGCTGTTAATCCCAGCCTGGCCCGGATGCGTTCCGCGCCGTCTGCTTCCCGATGTGGTGACCAACGATGAGTCGCACTCGGCCCAGCCCGGCACCTCTGGCTGGGCCCGCTTCGGCGGCCCAGCCACCAGCTCATCTAGCGGCGGGCTGGGATCTGGGCAAGCGGGACCGCCGGGCAATCGGGCCGCCGCCGGGTCAGAAGCCTGGCGCCTGGCCATGGGTGGTGGGTGCCATCGTGGCTGCCTGGAACCGGATCACGGCTCTCTCGTACGCGCTACACCAAGCTCTCTTCCGCGTCAAGGCTTGTTGCAGACGAGAATCCCATCCGCAACAAAACGTGTTTCATATCGCGCCGGGTGATATCAGTTTGTTTAGGTCTATTCGATTCTAGACGGGGAGCGATAACATGCGACATCGATTCTGCATTCCGTCCGGGTGCCTTCCCAGCGCCATCGACCGGCGTAGTCGTGGAGGTTCCGCATGTCCATTCGCTCGGCCTTAGGTATTCGCTCGGTCTCGCGGGTCCTCATCGTCGGCGCCGCCGTTGCGCTGGCAATGTCAACCGGTCTCGCGTCGGCTCAGCCGTCCCGCTCCCCCGGTTGGCGCGTCGTCTACCGGAACGCTGAAGACTCGTTCCTGGGCGTGACAGCGACCGCACCCAACAACGCGTGGGCTGCCGGACTCACCAGCACGGGTAAGCCGTTTGTGCGGCACTGGAACGGGAGATCCTGGGGGAGCGCGACCTTGCCCGCGGGGGTAGGTGGGAAGTTCGGCGGCTTCCTGCAGGTGGTGGCGGGCTCCTCCGCGTCGAACGCATGGGCGTTCGGCGGAGACTTCGGAGTCCCGGGCCCCAAGGTGATCTCCGTGGTGCTGCGCTGGGACGGCAAGCGGTGGTCTCAGCTCAAAACACCGCTCGGCGACGTTGTAATTGGCGGGGCCGCAGTGTTCAGCGCCGCCGATGTCTGGGTGTTCGGCTGCCCCGACCGCGCTGGCGACCCGGGCGCTGGAACGTGGCATTACAACGGGCGGCACTGGACCATGCTCCGGCTGCGCAATGACGACATCTGTTCGGGAAGCGCGCTGTCCTCCCCAACGCGCTGGCCGCGGCAGAAGCGGGCGGGTTCGCGGGATGCAGTGCGGCGTGCCCGCGCATACTGACGGCATGCCTGTCCGACTCCATCACATCGTTGTTGACGCTCACGACCTGCCCGGGCTGGCCCGGTTCTGGACCCAGGCGCTCGGCTGGAAGGTTCTCTCCGAGCGTGAGCGCGAGATCGTCATCGGAACCGACGAGAACGCGCCCGTCGGCATGTGCTTCATGCCGGTCACCGACGCGAAGACCGTCAAGAACCGCGTGCACCTCGACCTCACCACCAGCGCGCAGGACCGCGACCAGGAGATCGAGCGCCTTCTTGCGCTCGGGGCGAGCCGGGTCAACATCGGGCAGGCCGGCACAGAGTCCTGGACTGTCCTGGCCGACCCGGAGGGAAACGAGTTCTGCGTGATACGTCCGAAGGAAACGCTCACCCGGTAAGGCCCAGCGCCTTTAAGCACAGACCGACCCTGCCCGCGGCTATGAGCGATAAATGAGTCGATCTCTGGTCCCGCTGCGCCTACGGTGGCAGACGGCTGGCCGACCTGGCGGTAAGGGCCAGAGTCCGGTCGTCCCGCGAGGGTTCGAGAAGCGTCAGGAAGTAGACCCGGCCTGGCCGCCAGTCCACGCCCGCCGCGCGGCACCTATGTGATCGTGTGCCGGGAATCCGTGATCGTGTCCGCTGTGGATGGCCATGCGCGCGGTGGAAGGATTGGCAGAATGGACGGCACAGTAGGCCGCGAGCCCCAGTACGACGTTTTCGCGGATGAGTTCCTCGAGCATGCCGAGGACGGCTTCTTCAACGCCTATTACGACCGGCCGGCGTGCCTGGCGCTCCTAGGGGATGTGGCTGGCAAGCGGGTCCTTGACGCGGCATGCGGCCCGGGTCTGTACGCGGGGGAACTGGTCCGCCGCGGGGCGCAGGTGGCAGGGTTTGACCAGAGCCCGCGGATGGTGGAGATCTGCCGGGCGCGTGTCGGACAGGGCGACTTCCGGGTGCATGATCTTGGTGATCCGATCGGCTGGCTGCCTGATGGCTGCGTCGATCTGGTCTTGTGTGCGATGGCGATCGAATATGTCGATGACCGGGTCGGCGCTTTGCGCGAGTTGCGCCGGGTGCTGCGCCCCGGCGGCGCTCTGGTGCTTTCACGCCAGCATCCCACCGGTGACTGGCTCCGCCATGGAGGCAGCTATTTCGAGGTCCGGACCGTTCACGAGACGTGGAGCAAGGGCTGGTCAGTGCGGTATTGGCTGGCGCCGCTGGAGACGACCTGCGAGGAGATCTTCGCGGCCGGGTTCGTCATCGAGCGCCTGCTGGAACCACGCCCCGTGCCCGAAGCGGCCGGCATCGACCCCGAGGAGTACGAGCGGCTTGGCCGTGAGCCCAGAGGATTCATGGCATTCCGGCTCAGGCCACGCACATGAGATCCTGTGCCGACGGCGACTGACCAAGACTCACTGACTGCGCCAGGGTCCGTAGCGCTCGGGGACATCGCGCCACGGGGCGCCCACCCGCACCCGCCACCGGATCCCGTCGATCAGCGCCCGCGGCGCTGGCCTTGCGGGGGAGGGGCCCGTCGTGGCGGGGATGGGCAGGAGTGTTGGTTCGCGCTCAAAAGACCCGGTTCTGCGCGCGCGGCCGCCCTCCCGTGCCAGGGTGGCCGTATGTTCACTTGCGGGCCATCCCGCCGGCCCGCAAGCCGAAGATTACGGACCATCACGCCGGTTGTCTGGCGATGTAGTTAGCGGGCACGACCCGCAACGCATCGGATCGGTACTGCGTTGAGGTCACAGTGGCCCTTGATCACGAAGGTGACGAAGGTGAGGGCGGCCTGGCCGACTCGTCCGGTGACCTGCCAGCAACCCTCGGTGGGGAATATCACGCCTGAAGCATTGAACCCGGTCAGCGTGTAACCGGCCGTCCTTCCTGACAACGGGGGAGCTGGCGCGTCCAGCCGCCGCCCGGTGATCGTGAGATATCCGCTGGTCAACCGGTACCAGCCGAACTTCATCTCCAGGCGGCCGTCCGGATCGACGTTGTCCGGGGTGATGATGACAACTCCGTGCGGCCACAGCGAGCCGACCCAGAGCGAGCCATTGCCATAAGCACTTGGCCAGCCGAACAGCAGGTCCCGCCAGGGCTTCGTCCTCGGCACCGGGTGGCCGATCGTCACCGGGCAGTACCGGGCGTCAGCCATAGCGACCGGCCGCGCCGGATACCTGGCCGGCCCGGCTGGCGCACCCTTGGGCGACCCCTCGGTAGGTCCGGCAACGGGCGCCGAGCTGGTAGCTGTCTGGGCCGGGCCGCCAGTGCAGCCGAGCAGGGCGACGCTCATACCTGCGGCAATAGCGGTTGCAACAATCAGCCTGCACGGCATGGGGGCGCTCCTTCCGTTGTGCCTCACTTCTGCTACACCGCCACCCGGTTGCAGGTTCCTGCGCCGGCTGACGCGGTGTCAGTGCGCTGAGTTGGCGATGGCGAGCGCGGCTGTCTTGCCGAGGTTGCCTTCCAGGCGCAACGCGACCTGCCGCGTGCCCCAGATCAGGGTGTTTCCGGTGGTGAGCCGAGCCGAGGCGGCGGCCGATGTGCCGTCGCGGGTGATGTACACCAGGACATGCGGGCCCTTGATCCACAGGCCCTTGGTGCCGTTCACCTCGACCTCGGTCACGTCGCCGAAATTAACGATCTTCTGGAAGTCGCCGCCACGGGACCGGGCTATTGCCTCCGCGTCGTCGATGGCTCCTCACTCAACAAGCAGACGCACATGAATACACCGTCAGCAGCCGCCGGGTTCTCACCAAGCAGACGCGGCACGGATGCCCGCAGGAGTCCACCGACACAACAGATTGACCGATATGCGCGGCCATGAGCGCCAATAGCACGCATCGGACCAGCATGTGGGTGTGGCGCTGAGGCGCGTTTTCAAACGGCGAGCGCACCGAGCTCCGCCTCGAAGACCTGGTCGGGATCGATGCCCATGGCCGCGAAGTTCCCGGCGATTTCCAGGCTCACCAGGCCGTGCAGGCGGCTCCAGACAAGCAGGGCGCGCAGGGCAGTCGCTGGGCCGGTGCCGGGGTCGTGTGCCAGCGCCCAGGCCGTGAGCTGGGATGCTAGCGGCTGGGGGGGCGCGGGGGCGGTGCGGTCCCCGAGCTCCCGCAGAACGCCAAGCAGCTGGTTCATCGCGGCTTGGGAGGCGTCCACGAGTCGTTGCGCGTGTGCGTCGTAGCCAGGCAGCGGCGGTCCGTATAGCAGCCGGTACCGGTGCGGCTGAGCCAGCGCCCAGGACCGGTAGGCGCGGGCGAGTGCTTCGAACCGGGGGCGCGGCTCCAGGCCTGCAGGCTGGCTTGCCGCGGCGCGCAGCGCGTCAGTCAGGTCGGCGTAGGCGTCGATGACCAGCTCGGTCAGCAGCTCGTCGCGGCTGGCGAAGTAGCGGTACAGCGCGGGCCCGGAAACCCCGAGCTGCTTGCCGATCGCCGAGACCGACAGGCCTGCGGGCCCTGACTCCGCGAGCTGGCTCAGCGCCGCTTGCTTGACCTCGCCACGTACCTGCGCCCGGTAGCGCTCGCGCATAGTCAGCGGCTCGGGCGCGGGCATGGCCGGCATCGATCCTTACCTCTGGACGAGTTGACACGGGAAGTCTAACAGGTACTCTCTTGCGTTAGGACCTATAACTATCGTCAGATCATGTCACGTGCACTGCCGGTGCGAAGCCGGATTTGAGGAGTTGGCCATGACCGGGATGGACGTCCCCACCGTGTCCGTGACTGCGACCGAGGTGGTGCTGCCGGGCAAGGTCGAGCCGTCTGGCCTGCGGCTGGTCGAGCGCGCGCTGCCGCCACCCGCCGCCGGGCAGGCACTGGTGCGTGTGGAGTCGACGGCCGTGTCCTTCGCCGAGAGCGCGATGCGGCGGGGCCGGTATTACGGCCAGCCCCCGTTCCCGTTCGTGCCCGGCTACGACCTCGTCGGCGTCGTCGAGGCTGTCGGCCCCGGCGTGAACCGCTCGCTGACCGGCAGGCGGGTGGCCGCGCTGACCAAGACGGGCGGCTGGGCCACAGCCGTCCTGCTGACCGCCGCCGACCTGGTGGAGGTGCCCGACGGGGTCAGCGCCGACGAGGCGGAGACGCTGATCGTCAACGGGGTAACCGCGTACCAGATGCTGCACCACAGCGCGAAGGTGCAGGCCGGGCAGACGGTGCTCGTGCTGGGCGCCAGCGGCGGCGTGGGCACGATCCTGGTGCAGCTTGCCCGGCATGCGGGCGCACGTGTGATCGGCACGGCCAGCCCGCGCCACCACGACGCGCTGTGCGCCCTGGGAGTGGAGCCGATCGACTACCGGGACCCCGATCTGGCCGCGCGAGTCCGGGAACTGGCTCCCCACGGGGTGGACGCCGTGTTCGACCACCTTGGCGGCGCAAGCGTCACCCGCTCCTACCGGCTGCTCAACCGCACCGGCACCCTGGTCTCTTACAGCATCGCCAGCAAGCTCGATGACACCAGCCCTGTGCTGCCCGGCTTCCTGCGGCTGCTGGCGAAACTGGCGATCTGGAACTACCTGCCCACGCGCAAGCACGCGAGCTTCTACAACGTCTGGGCGGGTGCAGGAAAGCCGGAGTCAGCCAAGCGGCAAGCGTTCCGGGCCCGGCTGCGCACCGATCTCACGCACTTGTTCGGCCTGCTATGCGACGGCGTGCTCACCGCGAAGATCGCCGCCCGCTACCCGCTGGCCGAAGTGGCCGCGGCCATGGAACTGGCCGAGTCCTCCGGCCGGACCGCCCTCGGCAAGATCATCCTGGTGCCCTGACGGCGGCCCGCCCCAGCCGCGAACCACCACACTGGAAGGAATCCCGCCATAAGACGGCAGTCTCAGCGGGCTCGCGCCGGCTCAGCAACGTGACTGAATAGTCGTTCCGTGCGGAACGAATGGCCAGCCGGCCGGCGGAGCCGCCGCTGGGTCCGGCGAGACCGTGCATCTACTGCACGGAAGCCCGTCACGGTCCCTCGTCTACCGCAAGATCCTCGCAGGGCTCCAGGACGAGTTCCACTGCGTCGCGCCGGACTTCCCCTGAACGGCATGTCGAGCGCCCGACCCGGCTTCAGCTTCCTGCCCGGTACCTCAGCAGCCCCATCTTCGGCCCGTGCGAGAGTGAAAGGCCTACGCGCAGCTGGGTCCCAGCCGGGTCGTCTAGCCGATTCCGGCGAGCGACCGCGCCTCGCCGCGGTCGCGGCAGGCGTGCAGCCCGACGATCAGTCCGTCCCGGACCGTGACAACGTAATGTGTCCGGTCGTCGGCCTGCCGGTGCCGGTACTCATCGACCCCCGGCGTTCGCATCACCAGCATCACCCGATCACCGGCGGCGACGACCGCTTCCAGCTCGGCCCGCAGCCCCAGGTCCGCCTGCCGGCGCAGCGCCTTCTCCAGCTCCTCGCGGCCATGGCGGATCTGCGGCTGCGGGTCCTCCAGGCCCGGATCGAGGTAGGTCCATTCCAGGTCCGGGTCCACGAAGTCCATCATCCGCGCGACGTCGCCCCGGTCGTAGGCCAGGAAGGCCTCCCGCACGATCCACTCGCTCTGGTTGCACATCTGGAGTCCCTCACGACGGTAATGCGTCAGCCATGTGCCTGGGGGTAGGCGCCACCCACTATTCCCCCAAAATGACCAGAACAGCAAGGCGACTAGGCAGGCGCCGTTGAGAATATCCCCCGGCCGGCCAGGCACGCCGGAGAGGCCTGCCTCCCAGCTGGGCCGCAAGCTGGTCAAGCTGCGGGCGGGGAGCGGCAAGGGTCGCGATCGCCTGAGCGGTAGCCGACCACCCAGCGATCGTGCTGGCCGATCAGCCCACCGGCAACCTCGATTCCGCGGCCGGCCCTACCGTGCTGCGCACCTCGTCCAGGCTCTGGCGGCACAGCCGCTCGGCCTCGGCCAGCGACCGGGCGGCGTCGGCCGGCTCGTACTGGACCGCGAGCCGCGCGCTGAACACGTGCAGCAGTGACACGGTGAGGCAGTGGGCAATGACGGCGCAGGCCGGCACAACGAGCCGTGGATAGAGCGAACCGTCTACCTGCGGGTAGAGCCGGGCAGCAGGGTAAGGCGGGCCGCGGCGCTGGGGTGCAGCAATGGGCGGTAGCCGGCAGCGATCGCCGCGACGGTGGCTGGCGGGGTCAGCAGCTCGACTGGCGTGGCCGGCCGCAGCGTGACCGGGGCCAGGTAGCCGGCGAACGACCACGGCAGAACGCGTCCGCTGGCCAGCAGGCCGGGAACGCCGCCATAACGGATCATCACCCCGTCGGGCAACTGCCCGGCCAGCGCCGGGCGGGTCAGCTGGCGCCGCGAGCGCGCATCGACCCGCTCGGCGTGCAGCCGGGCGTCCATCTCACCGGCGCGCGGCCGCTGCGCCACTCCGTGTGCGCGGCGCCACGCCTCGCCGAAGGAAAGGAACTCCGGGCGGCGGCAGTACCCGCACGGGCGATGCCCGGCCGCGAGCGCCGTGGCCTCGTCCAGGAAGAACAGCGCCGTCCAGCGGCCCGGTGACATCGGATCGCGCTGAACGTCTTTCCACGCCAGCACGCAGCAGATCCACAGCTTCGAGCGCCAGCGTGCGACGCCCAGCTCACGATCCGGGCCGTGCAGGCAACCCCGGTTGCCCATCAGCAAACCGCGCCCCGGGTCAGACACGATCTCCCCGGCCGGCGTGACCCGATTCTGCAGCGGCACGTCCCGGGTCCTGCCCACCAGCCACACCTCCCTGCCTGCCGCTGACCCGGCCACCCCAGCGTCCCGGCTGAAGCCGGCCCGCCGACGGCAACCGCAGCGAGGCGGCAATGACGTTCAGTCGCCCAGCGCCAAGCAAATCACGGCCATCCGGATCGAGCGCCGAGGTAACCGGCTCGGGGGAGTGCCATCGGTGAGGTCCCGGCAGGAGCCTCCGCTGGCGAGATTTCTCCCTGGACAATGGGCAGCGGCCCGTGGAGCACGGTCACCCAGCCGGATCCTGCGTTCATCAGGCGACAGCTGGGCTGGCCAGGACATCAAAGTCCCCGGTCTTCACTCGCCCCAGGAACGCGGCCCACTCGCCTGGGGTGAACACAAGCGGTTCCTGGCCGGGAAACTTGGAGTCACGCACCAAGATGCTGACACCTTCCGCGCCCTGGTGCCAGGCGATCTCCACGCAGTTGCTGCCACTGTGGCTGGACTTGCGCCACACCGGCACTGAACTGCACATAACTGTCCCGGCAGTCTGCGGCCGCCGGGGCATCTGCCCGTTTACCGTGTCCAGGCCATCGGGCCGGTCCACCTGCACCTGCACGAAAGGCGCCCCTTTCGTTAGCTGGCAGCCAGCGGTTCCCGCTGCCGGAACTGCGGTACAAGCGTGCGATACGCGCCCGGACGGCCATCTTGCATTCGCCTTGATGCTCACCTTGCCACCCAGGTCACACGCGCCAGCCGGGAGCGCTCACAACGTGGCCAGCCGGGCTTACGGCGACGATAAGGACCTGCCGCCGGGCGCGCGCTACGTCTCGTGCGGGGCGACCGGCGGTGTCTCGGTTCGCTCGAAGGCGGCGGAAAACAGGTAGCTGGTTGCCAGGCTGCGGTAGGGCCGCCATTTCTCGGCGATGGCGAGGACCTCCTGCTGGGCGGGGAGATGGTCGAGCTGATAGGCGACCTGGACGGCCTTGCGGAGCGCGAGGTCGCCCGGTAGGACGACGTCTTCTCGCTGGAGCGTGATGATGAGGGCGCCCTGCACGGTCCAGGGACCTATCCCCGGAATCGCGGTGAGTTCGGCCATGATCTCATCGTCTGGCAGCCTGCTCAAGACGTCCGCGTTCAGCCGGCCGTCCGACAGCCGCTCAGCGAGTTCGCGGAGCGTGCTGATCTTCCGCCACGAGAGCCCTGCCTCGCGGAGCTTACCGGGATCGGCTCCCAGCAGCTCGGCGGGTGAGGGGAGATGGCCGTCGAAAAGGGCCTCGATGCGGGCCAGGGTCCGGCGGGTCGCTGCGACGGAGAGTTGCTGGCCGGTGACCTGGAACAGCAGGGCACCGTACAGGTCCATCGGCGGGAGCTGGGCCAGCCACGCCCGGGGGTCGAAGGCCGGCCGGTCGTCGATGAGCCGCGCCAGCACGGGGTCGGCGTTGCGAAGGTAGGAGCGAGCTTGCTGCAGCCACTCAGCGCGGCTGGAATCCTCGGTCACGGAGCCCCGCTCCCTTCACCCGGCGGGTTGTGTGCCTGCCACCATCTTCATGCCTGAGTCTGACCCTCTTCTTGAGGAACCCTGCACGCGCGCTCGCCGATTGCGGTCACGAGATCGATCTCCCAGTCGGCGGTCGGCCCGGCGGGGGTGTCTGCCTGCTCCTTCTCACCATCGAGCACGGGCCTTTCGGGAGGTATCCGTAATCTGACTGCACATCGCAGGGTGTTGCAGCGTGAAGCGCGCAGGGCGGGACGGGGCTGCGGAAGGTGCAGTCACGTTGCGGATACCCCGCCGCCAGCTTCCGGGGCAGAGTCGAGCTGTTCGGGTTACCCGTCACGGGACCGGCCGCCCCGCGCGCCAGCCATGGTGATGGATGCTCAAGGTCTGACCGGGCGAGTGTAGGAGGCAAGGATGACTGTACGAAACGGCAGCGCCGAGTGGCACGGGAATGTGGAGAGCGGTTCGGGTACAGTCACTGTCGGTGACGGCGTCTTTGAGGGTGCCTATTCCTATGACTCACGGTTCGGCGAGGGGAAAGGAACAAATCCGGAGCAGCTGATCGCGGCAGCACACGCCAGCTGCTTCACGATGGCCCTGTCGAACATCCTCAGCGCTGCGGGGCACGCGCCGGAGTCGCTGCGCACGAACGCGCGCGTCCAGCTGCGCAACATCGACGGCGCCCCCACGCTGGCGCGGATAAACCTGGATACGGAGGGACGCGTCACCGGCGTCGATGAGCAGCAGTTCCAGGCGTACGCGGACGAGGCCAAGCGGGTGTGCCCGGTGTCGCGCGCACTGGCCGGGGTGCCCGAGATCGTCTTGACGGCCAAGCTTGCCGCAGATCAGTGATGGACGTTGACATCGCCGTTCTCGGTGGAGGCCCGGCGGGCGTCGGCCGAGCAACGTGACAATCCGGTCCAAGGTCGGCGCGTCCGGGTCCGGGTCGGCGCCCAGCGCGAACGCGAACCCGTCGCCTCTGGTGACCGGGTCGTTGGGCACCCGGGCCGCGATCGACAGCGCCATGTCCAGCACCTCGTCATCGAACTCGGCCGTCGCGCCGATCGATTTGGCCAGGTCCCAGGCGTGCACAACCTCATCCACGAAGTGGAAACCGATCGCCATCGGCGCCGGGTACGGGCCGCCGTCGCGGATCTCAGGCAAGTAGAACGCACCGTCCAGCACGCCGTCCTCAGCGAACGCTTTGGTGACCAGCGCGGCCGCCCGGCGGCGCGCCGCGGAACTGCTCGAACAGGTCGGGCTCGGCGACCGGGCGAAGTTCCTGCCCGCCGCGCTGTCCGGCGGCCAGCGGCAGCGGGCCGCGATCGCCCGCGCGCTGGTAAGCGACCCGCTGGTGGTCCTGGCCGACGAGCCGACCGGCAACCTCGACAGTGCGGCCGCCTTGGAGCTGCTGCGCCTCTTCGAGAGCCTGCACGCGGCCGGGCAGACCCTGATCATCGTCACCCACGACTCCCGGATCGCCGCCACCGCCGACCGGATGATCTCGATGCGCGACGGCGCCTTCGTCGACGAGACCAGGCTCACGGACGGTACGAAGGGGAACCTCGCAGACCTCGCCCGGGCTGGAAGGCTGATCGATGGGAAAGGTCCTCCTCGTCTGCCGCCTCACGGTGAAGGACATCCGTCACCGGCCAGTCCAGGCGCTCCTTCTGCTGCTCGCGATCGCGACAGCTGCAACGACGTTGACACTCGGGCTCGCGCTCCGAGGTACGACGGACAACCCGTACGCGAGGACCCGGGCAGCGGCGAACGGGCCGGACGTCGTAGGGACGGTCTTCCCGAACGGCTCGAATGGCCCTGGGCCGGCAACGTCGGCCCGCCCGGGCGGCCCGAACGGCCCGAGTGGCCCCGGGTCGGCCGATATGAGCGGGCTGGTGCCCCTCGAGCACGCCTCGGGCGTGGCCGCGCACAGCGGGCCGTTCCCCCGTGACGTGGGCGCTCCTCCGGATGGGGCACACGACGGCAGGTGCCGAGGTGGAGGGGCGGAGCACGGCGCCCTCGTCCGTCGATCGGCCGAAGCTGATACAGGGCGTCTGGGTCCGGTCCGGCGGGGTGGTCGTCGAGGCAGCGTTCGCGAACACGCTCGGTCTTCACGTCGGTGATCGGCTGAGCCTGGCTGGGAGCTCGTTCGAGGTCACAGGGACGGCGGTCACCGCTGCTATCCCCGACTATCCGGACGCCTGCTTCCGCCTCGGCTGCTTCCTGGCGGGGACCGTCAGCTCCTACAACCCCGGCCTCGTCTGGGCCACCGAAGCCGATGCCGGGCACATCGCGCACGCGCCGACGTCCACACCCCTCGCTTACTTCCTGAACCTCAAGCTCAACGATCCTGCCGCGGCAAGCGCGTTCGCCGACCGCTACAACGCCAATGGTCAACGTGGAGACGACGGCGTCGTTCTTGTCAAATTCGTCAACACCAACCGGGTGCAGACGAAGGCGGCAGACCTCGTCAGATGCCTCGTCATCTGCGTGACTCCAAGCGGCAGGAGCCATTTCCGCACGTCAGGGAAGTGACCGGAGGCGGGACCGCCTCGCCGTCAGCACTGTGGCCCGTAACGGAGCGCAATGACACGGCGGATACCGTCAAATGCCCGCGATCAATGAGATACGTGACCGGGCCGAGCCTGGAGGGCGAGACCGGCGGCGGCTTGGGACTGAGGCCGAAGTCGAGCACTTGGAAGGTCTTGGCGCGTCCACGACGAGGGACAGAGCTAACTCAACAGGCAACTGCCGTCGTTGCCCGCTCGCCGGCGGCCGTTCGGTGGCCCGGGTATCCGGTCCGTACATCGCGGATGGACTGACGCGCATCACGTTCGTCTGGCTGTCACACATTGCCGGGCCGTCGGGTCAGTGGGGTGTAACCCGCAAGAACGGCAAGGAGATCACCATGGACGCCCGTCTCAACTACCACGACAGCACTGTTGCGGCGAAGTTCGCGAAGTACATCAACTCGGCGGGAGCAGTCGTGTCTGACTCGACCCTGCCGGCCGCCACGCAGGAGCTGGTGAAGATCCGGGCCAGCCAGATCAACGGCTGCGCCGCCTGCACCGACATGCACACCAAAGACGCCGAGCACGCTGGGGGAAGCTCGGTGCGGCTCAACCTGGTCGCAGTCTGGCGGAGGCGAAGGTCTTCACCGAGGCCGAGCGGGCCGCTCTGGAACTCACCGAGCAGGGCACCCGCATCGCCGATGCAGCCGGTGGTGTCACCGACCAGGCCTGGGCCAATGCGGCCAAGCACTACGACGATGACCAGCTCGCGGCGCTGGTGTCTCTCATCGCCCTCATCAACACCTACAACCGCGTGAACGTCATCATCCAGCAGCCCGCCGGTGACAACCAGCCCGGCCAGTGGGGATAACCACCTAATCTGCGTCAGACAGGGTGGGACGAACTCAGCAGTCCAGTCCCACCCCACCCTGACGCATCGCAGTTCGACACCTCAGATCTCACCCGGAAATGACTACCCATCAACCCGGTTGAAACCTGTGCCGAGGGCCCGGTCGCACGTCGTGATGAAGGTCGCCGTCGGCGACGTCCGGATCGACTGGGCAAAGCGAGTCGCGGGCGCCGCCGAGGCGGGGCCGGCCTCGGTACGCTCTGTTCGTGACTACCTCGTTGGTTCACTGAGCGGATTCATCCGGGCTGGCCGGGGCGAGAGGAGCCCGATGTCAGAGCAGGGAGGTCCCGCGCCTGGCCGGGGCGAGAGGAGCCCGATGTCAGAGCAGGGAGGTCCCGCGCGTGGGATGGCGTGATCCAGTAGCTGGGCCTTGCGCGTGCGGAGGCCGTCGGCCCGCATCGGTGCCGGCGTGAGCGCGGCCCGGCGCGACGATCCGGCCGCCGCCCTCAACCGGGTGCTCAGCGAGGTCATCGACGCGGTTCTGGACGTGAGGCAGGCTCACCGAAGGGTTCCCGAGACGCACGCCCTCCACGCGGTGCTCGACCGGCTCTTTGACGATCTGAGAACCTGGGCCCGGTTGCTTGCTGATCAGGAACAGGCACTCGGGGTGTCGCCGCTGGCGAGCATGCCGAGCGCGGCCGGCCGAAAGCCACCGCACCCCTGGCATGGGGCCGCGAGCGACGAGGAGGTCCGCCGGATCGTCGGCCAGCATCTCGACCGGCTCGGGCAGCACTTGGCCGCAGCGCAGGCGGGGCAACAGGATGACCAGGTGCAAGCGGCCCTCGGCGAGGTGGAGCGCGGATTGCTAGTTCACAGGCGGGCGCTCAGCGAGCTCTAAGGTGTGCGCCGAGGCCGAGGACTCGCCTGCCTGCCGCCGGGCCTGGCCGAGTTCCTCGCCGCCGATCCCGGTTCGTAAGGCAACGAGCTGCGCGCTGATGCCCCAGCTTGCCGCCAATCACCCGCAGGAGCCGCCGCATGCCTTGCCTCACCCTCGCCTCGAGCGCACCGGACTCACCAGTATCCCGAACGTGGCAGCGGGGCTCGGCCGTCGTGTCGGGTATCCCGGCGAATGGCGGGTGGTAAGCGACGCTCGCGACTCAGGACACTAGAGGCCCGGTCACGGACGCGCGTGCCAATGGAGGTTACAGGCCTGTGTTAACCATTTCGTATGCCCGCATAGCGTGCGCGGTGCCTATTATTGCGGCTGCTCTGCGATGAACCACCTGATTGAGGATGTGTTCTAACCTGCGCCGGACTTCATCCGAAAAACTGGTTACAGACTCGTTTGGGCGTAAGGCTTCGCCGGGTAAGGTTACGCGTATACAACCCCCCTTTGATGGCCTGCAGCAATGATGGTTAGACGCGATTAAGCCCTAGATTAGGGGGAGTATCATGACGAGTTCCATCGAACGGATCTATATCGGGACACACCTAACCCTAATTACCGAGCGGAACGGTTCCGGTCCCGGGGCTTACGTCCGGGGTGTCGAATTCGACGGCGTGACCGGCATGACGGGAAACGAAGACCGCGACTGGCCAGCTCTCGACCCTGCGTTCGGCCTGGCTAAGAAGCTGGGATGCGAAGGCATCTGGCTTCAGCACCAGAGCGGAGTCGAATTCGTGACGCAAGCGCCGAGTCAGCGCAACGACGATGCCGCGAACTCGTCAACGAGCCAGACCGTTGACTAGCCAGCACTGAGCAGACGGTCGCCACTACCACCGACCCCCGCGAGACCACCGGACAAGCGAGCGCGAGCACAGCGCAGCAAGCATGGCATCAGGGCTACGCGCCGTACCCAGTCCCGTACCAACCGTGGCATTGGGATGGCGCCCGGACCGCGAGCCGGGGCGGCAGATCCAGCAGCCGCCTTGCATACAGTGGCTGTACCTCTCCTGCACGCGATCGAAGGGACGTACAACGCCCGTGGGTCATACGGCCACAGAACAGGCCGGTTCCGGCGACTTGACAGTGACCGAGCACCGTCTGGACAACGGTCTGCGCCTGGTGCTCTCCGAGGACCACCTGACTCCGGTCGCGGCGGTCTGCCTCTGGTATGACGTCGGCTCGCGACAGGAGGTCAAGGGCCGCACTGGCCTGGCTCACCTCTTCGAGCACCTCATGTTTCAGGGCTCGGCGCAGGTCAAAGGAAACGGCCACTTCGAGCTGGTCCAAGGGGCTGGCGGCTCCCTCAACGGGACGACGAGCTTCGAGCGCACCAACTACTTCGAGACCATGCCCGCGCACCAGTTGGAGCTGGCGCTCTGGCTGGAGGCGGACCGCATGGGCTCGCTGCTGGCCGCCCTCGACGAGGAGTCCATGGAGAACCAGCGTGACGTGGTAAAGAACGAGCGCCGGCAGCGCTACGACAACGTGCCCTACGGCACCGCGTTCGAGCGGCTAACCGCGCTCGCCTACCCCGAAGGCCACCCATACCACCACATTCCCATTGGCTCCATGGCCGATCTGGACGCGGCGACGCTGGACGACGCGCGCGCGTTCTTCGGCGCGAACTATGCGCCGAACAACGCGGTCCTGGCCATCGTCGGCGACATTGACCCGGACCAGGCGCTCGCTTGGGTCGAAAAGTACTTTGGCTCCATCCCGTCCTACGACGGCAAGATGCCGCCCCGCGACGGCACGCTCCCCGACATCATCGGCAAGGAACTGCGCGAGGAGATCCTGGAGGAGGTCCCGGCGCGCGCGCTGATGGCCGCCTACCGGTTGCCGCGCGACGGCACGCGTGAGTGTGACGCGGCTGACCTGGCGCTCACCGTCCTTGGCGGGGGCATGTCGTCCCGGCTGTACAACCGGCTGGTGCGGCGCGACCGCACTGCCGTCACCGCCGGCTTCGGGCTGCTGCGGCTCGCTGGCGCCCCCTCGCTGGGCTGGCTGGACGTGAAGGCGTCCGGCGGCGCCGAGATCCCGCAGATCGAGGCTGCCGTCGACGAGGAGCTGGCGCGGCTCGGCGCGGAGGCGCCGACCGCCGAGGAGATGGAGCGGGCGCAGGCCCTGCTGGAACGCGAATGGCTGGACCGGCTCGGTACGGTCGCCGGGCGGGCCGACGAGCTGTGCCGGTATGCGGTGCTGTTCGGCGACCCGCAACTCGCGTTCACGGCCGTCAACCGGATCTTCGACGTCACCGCTGAGGAGGTCCGGGCGGTTGCCATGGCGCGGCTGCGCCCCGATAACCGTGCGGTGCTGGTATACGAGCCCGTCACCTCGGAAGACACGGCCGGCACGGCAGTCGGCGGGGTCGGCGGCCAGGCCAGCGCGGCCGACGAGAACGACAAGCTGGAAGGAGCTGGGCGGTGACCGATGCCGCCGTGACCATGGACTTCCACCCGCAGCCGGCCTCCGGGCAGGCGAAGCCCTGGACGTTCCCCGCGCCCGAACGCGGCGCCCTCGCCAACGGGCTGATCGTGCTGCGCTGCCACCGGCCCGGACAGCAGGTGGTGGCCGTGGAGATCTGCCTGGACGTGCCGCTCGACGCCGAGCCCGACGGGCTCGACGGGATCGCCACGGTCATGGTTCGTGCGCTGTCTCAGGGCACCGGCCAGCACACTGCCGAGGAGTTCGCCGCGGAGCTGGAGCGCTGCGGCGCGACCCTCCACGCACACGCCGACTACCTCGGCGCGCGCGTCTCGCTGGAGGTGCCCGTCTCCCGCTTGCCCAAGGCGCTTGGGCTGCTCGCCGAGGCGCTGCACGCGCCCACGTTCGCGGCCAGCGAGATCGAGCGGCTGGTGCGTAACCGTCTCGACGAGATTCCGCTTGAGATGGCCAACCCCGGCCGACGTGCGGCCAAGCAGCTGTCGCAGGAGCTGTTCCCGGCGTCCGCGCGGATGTCCCGGCCGCGCCAGGGCACCGAGGACACCGTCGCGCGGATCCACGCGGCGGACGTCCGCGCGTTCTACCAGGCTCAAGTGCGGCCTAGCACGGCGACTGCGGTCGTCGTGGGCGACTTGACGGGTGTCGACCTGGATGCGGTGCTCGCCGACACGCTCGGCGGATGGACCGGCGACAGCACCGAGCCGCTGCCCATGTCGCCGGTGATCGCCGACGACACCGGCCGTGTGGTGATCGTGGACCGGCCCGGTGCCGTCCAGACGCAGCTGCTCATGGGGCGGATCGGCCCGGACCGGCACGACCGGGTATGGCCGGCTCTGGTGCTCGGCACGTACTGCATGGGCGGCACGCTCACGTCCCGGCTGGACCGGGTCCTGCGCGAAGAGAAGGGCTACACGTACGGGGTACGGGCCTTCGAGCAGGTGCTCCGGTCGCGGGCGCCGCACGGCGCGGCGGGTGCGTCGGTGCTCGCCATCCGCGGTTCCGTGGACACGGCGTCCACGGGTCCCGCACTGGATGACCTGCAGACGGTGCTGCGCACGCTGGCCGCGGAAGGGCTGACCGAAACGGAGCGCGACATAGCCGTGCAGAACCTGGTGGGCGTCGCGCCGCTCGAGTACGAGAGGGCAGCGTCGGTCGCGGACACATTGGCGGATCAGGTGGAACAGCACCTGCCGGACGACTACCAGGCTCAGCTGTACGCGCGCCTGGCTGAGACGAGCACGGTCGAGGCCACGGCCGCGGTGGTCGCGGCGTTCCCGCAGAACCGTCTGGTCACGATCCTGGTCGGCGATGCAACCCAGATCAAGGCCCCGGTGGAGGCCCTTGGAATCGGCGAGGTCAAGATAGTGACAGGCTGACCCTCCGGAACCTGGCTCACGTCCGTCACACCGCCTGTGGTCGCGCGGCATCTGTCCAGGCTGACGTCGTCGAGCGGGCCAGGGCGGTGACTGACCAGAATGCGGCTGCTGATACGGCAGCCTTGCTGATCGGATCCGAGCGAACCGGCCGAGGTGGCGGAAGTCCAGATGCCTGTCGCGGTCGCGAGCCGTTCTGCGATGGAACTGGATGGGCGGCGGGCTCGTGGTCCCCTGGGGGGCTGGTGGGCCGAGTTACTCGGCTTGGACGGCGGCGGCGAACTCGGCCATTGAGCGGAACTCGGCGTCCGGGCTGACGTCGGCCGGGGGTGCTGGTGTCGCGCCCCAGCCGGGAAGGTCGTGCCGCCGGTTGATCCACACGGTCGGCAGGCCGGCCAGTTTCGCGGGTGCGTGATCGTGAAACAGGCTCTGCGCGACGTGCAGGAGCTTGCCGTCGCCGACGCCGAGCCGCCGGGCCTCTTGGATCAGCGCGGTGAAGTTGCGCGGTGACGGCTTGTAGGAGCCGATGTCTTGGGCGGTGAGGATGCTGGTGAACTCGACGCCGAGCCGGGCCTTGGACGCGGCGAAGGAGGCCCGGTCGACGTTGGACAAGATGATGAGCTTGAATCGCTTACCGAGTGCTTCCAGCGCGTCGTGGGAGTCCGCGAACGCCGGCCAGTCCGGCACCGATGTCGCCAGAGCCGTGGCGTCGGCGTCGCTGACTTCGGTGCCTAGCTGGTCGCCGAGGGCCCGGAGGCTGCGTGTGAGGATGGCGGGGTAGGGGTCGGTGGGGTGCTCGGCCTCGGCTGTTGCCTCGTGGGTGGAGTAGGCGGTCAGCAGCTGTTCGTCGTCGAGGGTGAGTCCGCGGCGTTTGGCCCAGGAGCTGAGCACGGCGGCGATACCGGCCTCCCAGTTGATGAGGGTGCCGTAGCAGTCGAAGCTCAGCGCCTGGAAGTCGGTGAATCTCACGGGCCGTTCTCCTTGATGAGGTCGAGAAAGAATCGTTCGGCGGCGTCAAGGTGTTCTTGCCACGCTTCCAGGGCGGGGCGGATCTTGCCGGCGTGCAGGGCGTTGAGCAGGACCGTGTGTTCGGCGGCTATCTGGCTCGCGCCGCGGTAGGCGGGGCGGAGCTGGGCGATGAGCAGCCGCAGTTCAGCGCTGACGCTGTTGAAGGTGCGCAGCAGCCGGGGGGACGCTGACGCCGTCAGCACCGAACGGTGGAAGGCGATGTCGTGATCGGCGACCACATCCCACGTCGCCCCATCGGGCAGGGCTACGTAGGCGCCGGCGGTCTGCTCGATGCCGGTGACCGGGTGATTGCCCTCGATGATCAGCCGCACCGCGGCCAGTTCGATGGGGCGGCGCAGGCGGTAGAGGTCGACCGCGTCGAACGCGGTAAACGACCGGACCCGGGCGCTGCGCCACCGGCCGCGTTCGAGCAGACCATCGGCGACAAGCATCTGGACCGCGGCCCGGATGGTGGGACGAGCGGCGCCGAACTCTTCGGTCAGCTCGGTGTCGCGAAGCTCCTTCCCCCCGGGATACTGCCCGGTGAGCAGGCGGCGGCGCAGCTCATTGGCGACCGCTTCGGCGACGGACACCGGCTCGATAATCATGGATGACTCCGTAACAGGCGGTCAGGTTCTCGGCAAGCGCCGGGTCGCCGCGGCAGTCCCTGGCCGGGTTTGGGTGACGGCAAGGACCAGCCCGGCCAGGATCAGCACAGTGAAGCCCAACTGGCTAACTGTATATCAGTTAGCCAGTAAGGCTGGATAGACCACAGTATCGCTCGGCGGCCTCGATGACCGGAGTGACGGACAGGACCTCAAGCACAGCGCGGTACCTCTGCTCCGCCACATATGATCACCAGGGTTCGAGGATCAGGCCGGTCCCAGCCAGGCAGCCGTCGATCAGGTGGGGCCGGTACTGGATCTTCTTCAGCTTCCGCTTGACGATGCGGACCAGGCCGTCCAGGTCGGCGGCGGCGAAGTTGGCCATGGCCCGCTTGAGCAGCGATCAGATGCCCTCGGCGGGATTAAGGTCCGGCGCGTAAGCGGGCAGGCGGTAGACCCGCAGCCACGCCTTGTTCTGCTCGGCGAAGTCCGCCAGCTCCGGGGCCAGATGGATGTTGAGGTTGTCCCAACGCCGGTAAGTTAGCTGTCCCAGCACCACACCAGCGGCGCGGACAAGTTCCGGTGGGTGGCGATGATCAGGTCCCGGTAATACTGCCAGCTGAACCCCTTCGGCTCGCCCTTGCGGCGGCGGTACGCGCGCAGCTGGTAAAACAGGTGCGGCCGGTCCCCGGGGCGGTAGCACGCCACCCCGGCGATGCTGACCCGCCCGCCGCCCGCGCCGCGCACCCGGACCACTGGGCGTGCCTCGGCGCCGCCGTCCCGCCAGGCCCGCCGCCGATCCAGGTAAGACTGCAGACCCACGCCGACGCGCCGGGCGGTGACCACCTGACCCCTGGCTTCGGGACCGGTCCCCAGCGTGGCCGCAAAGCCGACGGCCCGAGCTGGGATGTCGCTGGTGGGTCAGGGCAGCGAGGCGGGCAGCCCGAAGAGCGCGAAGTGATCAGGGCCGAGGAATGAGGTGATCTCGGCGATGTGCTCGCCGCGGAGGGTCAGCACGGTGATCGACCAGCTGAGGTGCGGGCCGGCGTCGTCGTTCCCGACGTAGAACGCCACGGCGGGCTGGCCGTTCGCGCTGGTCGGGAGGTGCCGCCAGCTCGGGCATCGGGTCATGGGGACCTGCACGGCGAAGTCGGTGACGGCCTGGAGGCCGTGGTACCAGTGCGGCAGTGGCGGCATCGACCAGGTGACATCGTCAGTGAGCAGCGCGACCAGGGCGTCGGCGTCGCCGCGTTCCAGCGCGGTGGCGTATCCGGCGACGATCTCCCGCAGACGCGCGTCGCCGATCTTCCGCAGCGTCCGCTGCTGGGTCGGGGAGGGAACCCTCTGGGCGACGACTTTGCGGGCGCGCGCCAGGGCGGAGTTCACCGACGTGGTCGAGGTGTCCATCATGGTAGCGATCTCGGCGGCGGAGAAACCGAGGACGTCGAAGAGCAGCAGCGCCGCCCGCTGGTTGCCCGGCAGGTGTTGCAGGGCGGCGATGAAGGCGAGTTCCACGGCTTCGCGCTGCTCGTAACGCGCGGCCGGGCCGGCCGGGCGGTCGGCGATGCCCGCGTCGGGGTATGGGCCTAGCCATGCGACGTCGGCGAGCGGGGCGTTGCCGTCGAGCACGGCGCGGTCGCTGGACGGGCCAAGGTCTACGGGCAGGGCTCGTTTGCCGCGGGAGGCGACGACGTCCAGGCAGGTGCGGGTGGCTACGGTGTAGAGCCAGGAGCGCAGCGAACTGCGGCCCTCGAAGCGCGCGAGCCCGCGCCACGCCCGCAGCAGGGCGTCCTGCAGGGCGTCGTCGGCGTCGTGGGTGGAGCCAAGCATGCGGTAGCAGTGGGCATGCAACTCCCGGCGCAGGGGCTTTACGAGGCGGGTGAACGCGGCATCGTCCCCGTCGCGCGCCCGCGCCAGGTCGCGACGCTCGGCACTCTCATCTGCGGGGTCGGCGGTCCGGGAAGAAATCTCGCTCACGAGAGACGATTCTGCCCGACGGCGGGAGTCTCCTCTTCGACCGAACGCGATCGACCCGGCCAGGAGGACCTTCATGACGCAAACCGGACATGACCATGCGCCCGCGTGGTTCGACATCTCCACTCCCGATGCCCCGCGAGCGCGACGCTTCTACCAGGAGATGTTCGGCTGGCCGGTAAATGTTCTGGACGAGACCTACGCGCTGGTGGGCGACGACAGCGGCCAGCCGACGGGCGGGATAGGGCAAGCCGGTCCCGACAGCCCTTACACCGGGATCGTCGTCTATTTCGAGGTTGACAACGTCGATACCGCGCTCGCGCGGGCCGGGCAACTCGGTGGCAGCCGGAGGCTGGACCCGGTCAGCTTGCCCGGGAGGGGGCGGATGGCCGTGTTCACCGATCCCGACGGTAACCCCGTCGGCCTGCTGAGCCCCTGACCTTCGAGAGCCGCGGGACACCACCGACCTGACCTGTCCGCCCCACACGCAGAACAGGTCATCACCTTCGCAGGCTGCGGCCTACTGACCCGGCCATCGCCGTGGCGACTTCCCCGAGGTGCTCGCCGCGCTGGCGAAGCTGGCGGAAGGCTAGGCCATGCCGCTTGACCCGGACGACAGCCCGGGATTCCTGCTGTGGCAAGTCACGCTGCGCTGGCAGCGTGACATCGCCACGGCGCTGGCCCCGCTGGATTTGACCCATGTGCAGTTCATCGAGAGTTGCCGGGCCGAACCCGCATTGGCCGACCATCGAATGTCCGATCATGTCGCGCTTCGAGCTTTCGTTCTGCCACCGGGTCAGGTGGCGCAAAGAACGCGGCAGGACGGGTTTTCGGCGGATCTTTGTCTATCGACGTGGATTGCCGTGGCACGGGGAGCGTCACGTTCGTCGTCGGGGACCTGTAGTCGCCTGATACGGGGGCTTGTCGGAGGACGGCCGAGCTTGCTAGCAGGTAGACGATCTTGAGCAGCACCCGGCAAGCCAACCATCACGGCGCCCGGGCTGCTGGCGATGTCACATGTCAGCCGCTCAATCGATTACTCGAGCGGCCCAGGCCTGACAATCATGTCCGGGTGATGCCCGTCAGCCGCCTGGTCGGCTGCGGCCGGCCGGCCGTGATGAGGTGAGGGACGCGAATACAATAGTGGAACTGAGGTAATTACCGGTGGCGTAGTCGAAAGCGCCGCCGCACGTTATCAGGCGCAGGGCCGCGTAGTCGGTCGCGCCGTAAATGGTTTTCGCCGGGAAATTGGATTTCGGGTACTGGCGTACGCCGGTGACCCGGAAAACAGCGGTGATCCCGTCGGCGAGCGTCACGTCGACGCTGTCCCCGGGGTGGAGGGCTGCTAGGCGGAAGAAGACAGCCGGCCCCTGATGGTCGTCGACGTGGCCTTCGATGACCGACGCCCCGATCTGGCCGGGCGTCGCCGAGTACTTGTACCACGCCGCCTCACTGGGCCACGTGTAAAGCGACGGTACCTGGATCGTGCCGTCGGAGTTGACTCCCAGGTGCAGCAGTTTCGAGTTCACGCCAATGGCCGGGATATCGACAGACACCGGCAGTGAGCGCCGCAGCGATGGCCCTCGGGCCTTGCCTGCGGATGACCCGATCGCGCCCGCTGCCGCTAGGGAGGGCTGCGGCGCATGTTCCTGGGCACTGACCGCGACGGCGACAGCGGCGACCCCGCCCATGATGAGAAGGACGCCGACCACCCCGGCAACGCGGGCACGCAGGCTTCTTGACGTCCTGGGCGGGGGGGCGTAGTCGCTTTGCGGCCAAGACACGACCACGCGAAACCCGGCTATACGCCGCCACTCCCCATCCCCCAATGCCGTCGTTCCTCCTTCCGTCTTCTCTAGGGTGTTCTACTCGCGTAGCCTAATATTCCAGTGATGAACAGGCCATTGCATGTCTGTGCCGTCCATGGGCTTTACCTTTATGGCCCGCGGCGCTTTCGGAGACTTGCCTTCGGCAGGCGCGGGCAGGTTTCTGATGCCGGGACCGGAAACGGGTCCCGACCTGCCGGACGCATGAGGAGGTTCCATGAAGGTGCGCACCGCCACCGCGGGGACTGGGCTCAGCGCGAGGTTGACCGCCATCGGCTGCGGCACCTTGGCCATACTCGCTTCCGTGGCCGTCTCGGCCTGCACGGCGTCCTCGCCTTCGGCGGCACCGACTAGATTCTCACCCGGAGCAAGCGTCTCGGCAACACCGACTGCCTTGTCTAGCGGCACGGCTAGGGTCAGTACGCCGAGCGCGAGCGCCAGCCCGTCGGCATCGCCGTCGGCGACGCCGAGCCGGTCAGACAGCCCGCTCCCCACCGCTGCCCCGCCCACTGGCGGCGGTGGCACGGCCGGATTCCAGGACGCCCTGCTCTTCGGCCTCGGCGGAGCGGCGATGCTGGCCGGCGCCGGGAGCATCGCCTACCGGAGAAAGGTCATCAGGAGCCGCTGACACAAGTGGTCGCTCGGCCAGCCAGCGTACTATCGGATCGGCCGGTAGGTGGCGATCAGTGCGCCGCTGCTGGTCGGCTGGGCTTGGACCAGTTCGAACTTGGTCAGCGCAGCGTCGCTGGGGAACAGCCGCTGGCGGCCGCCGCCGGCGACGACCGGGCTGATCATCAGGGTGAGCTCGTCGACTAGCCCCTCGCCGATCAGCGACCGGACCAGCGACGGGCTGCCGGCCGTGCCGATCGTCCCGCCGTCCTGCTGGCGCAGTTCCGCGACGAAGTCGGCCACCGGGCCCTTGATCAGCGTGCTGTTGGGCCACTGGGCGACGGAGTCGAGAGTGCGGGAGGCGACGTACTTCGGCGTGCCGTTGATCCAGCTGGCGAACGGCTCGTCGGCCGACGTGGGCCAGTAGCTGGCCCATTCGGTGAACGTCACCCGGCCGAGCAGCACGGCGTCCTGCTCGTCGAGCATCCGCGACAACGCCGCGCCCATCTCCTCATCGAAGCTGGGCTGCCACTCGTTGGGCGCCTCGACCACACCATCGAGCGAGCTGAACAGCCCCGCGTACACCTTGCGCATGTGATGAATCCCCTCTTGCCGACCGGAACGATCTACTGGACGTGCGGGAACTGAACAGTACCGTACTCTCGGAGTACGGTAATGTACAGTACTAGCGCAACAAATCTTCAGGAGGACTCGTGGATCTTCAGAGGAGTGCCCCCGCGGAAACCGGCCGGTCCGAACGCAGGCGACAGGCGATCATCCGGGCGGCCACCGAGGTGTTCGTGCGGCACGGCTATCTCGGCGCGACCACAGACGAGGTCGCCGCTCGCGCGTCGGTGTCCAAGCAAACCCTCTACAAGGACTTCGCCGACAAGCAGCACCTGTTCGCCGAGATCATCCTGGACACGACAGTCCAATTGGTCGACGGGCTGTCCGATGCCGCGGCCAGCACGCTGGACGACGCGCAGGACGTGCGCAAAGCCCTCCGCGACCTCGCGGACGGCTTCCTGCGCGGCCTGCTGCAGCCGGACGTTCTAAGGTTGCGCCGGCTCGTGATCGCCGAAGCCGACCGCTTCCCCGAAGTCGGAAGAGCCTGGTTCGACCGCGGCTTCGACCGCTCCTTGGTGATCTTGGGCGAAGCAATGCGACGCCTCGCCGACCGCGGCCTCCTGCACAACCTCAGCGACCCGACACTGGCTGCCTACCAGTTCGCCGGGCTCGTCATGTACCAGCCAATGAACCAGGTCATGTTCGCCGGGACAGACGCACTCCCGCCCGCCGACAAGCTCAACCGCATCGCAGACTCGGCAGTGGAAATGTTCCTCGCCACCTACGGGTAAGAACCGCGCCCATGCCTTCACATCACCCCGGCGCGCCAATACTCGGCACGCGATCCCCACCGCGCTATTGCCCCAGCTATTCCGGGTTTGATTTAATGTCAAAAATGATCACTCGTGGCAGCCCTGGCCGGTGAGCGAGACGCTCGAGACCAAGCGGCCACTGGGTCGTTCGGCCCTCACCGTCTCCCGGATTGCGCTGGGCTGCGGCAACTTCGGCGGGATCGGCTCGGCACCGGAGTTCTTCGGCCAGGGGCTGAGCGAGGACCAGGCGCTCGAGCTGATGGACGCCGCGTGGGAGTTCGGCATCACCCACTTCGACACGGCCGACGCCTACGGCGGCGGGCGCAGTGAGCTGTCGATCGGCCGCTGGATCCGATCTCGCGGGGTTCGCCCCCAGCTGACCACCAAGACATACAACCCGATGCAGGCGGGGGCGGATCGCGGCCTGAGGCCCGAGCGGATCGCCCGCCAGCTGCGTACGAGCCTCGAACGGCTCGGGGTCGACCACGTCGAGCTGTATCTCGCCCACGAGTTCGACCCCGAGGTGCCGCTGCCGGCGTCGTTCGGTGCCTTCGATCAAGCCCAGGCCGAGGGCACGATCCGGGCCTACGGAGTCAGCAACTTCGACGCTCCTCAGTTGGCAGCCTCGCTGGCGGCAGGCGCGCCGCAGGCAATCCAGAACAGCTACTCGCTGCTGGCGGGCCAGGACGAGCAGGATCTCCTCGCGCTCTGCGCGGAGCGGGAGGTGGCCTACCTGGCGTTCAGTCCGCTCGCCGGCGGCTGGCTCACGGGCAAGTACCGTCGCGGCGAGCAGTTCCCGTCCGGCTCACGGATGAGCCAGCGGCCCGAGCCGTATCGCGGGCTTGTCACGGGCCGGACTTTCGACGCACTCGCCCGGCTCCAGGCGATGGCCTCGAGCCGTGGCATCTCGATGGCCGGCCTCGCGCTCGCCTGGCTGCTCGCCGACGAGCGGGTGACCCAGATCGTGATCGGCCCCGGCCGCCCGGAGCACCTGGCGCCCGTCGGCGAGGCGCTCAAGCATCCGCTTACGGCCGAGGAGCAGGTTGCGGTCGGGAGCGCGGTCGCCTGATGCGCGTGCTCATCCTCAGCCACCGCGACGTGCTGGCCGCGCTCCCGCCGGAGGCATGCGCCGAGGCGATGGCCGAGGTGCTCACCGAGCATGCCCGGGGCGGGACATACATGCCGTTGCGGTCGGTGATGATGCCGCCCGACGCAGCCGGTTTCATGGGCCTGATGCCCGCCTGGCGCGGTCGGCACCAGGACAGGGCCGCGGCGTTCGCGCTCAAGGCGATCTGCTTGATGCCTGGTAATCCCGCGCGGGGCCTCGACGCGCATCAAGGACTCGTCACGCTGTTCGACGGCGAGAGCGGCGTGCCGACCGCGATCCTTGACGCTTCCGCGATCACTGCTATCCGCACCGCCGCGGTCACCGCGGTCGCGACCAGCCTGCTGGCGCGCCGCGATGCGCGGACGCTCGCGATCCTCGGGGCTGGGACGCAGGCGCGGGCTCATCTTCAAGCACTTGTCAACGTACGCGGCTTCGAGCAAGTGCGCGTCTACGCGCCGACCGGGGCGCACGCCCAGGCGCTGGTGCAGCAGGCCAGCCTGGCATCCGCCGAGCTGAGCGTCGCCGTGAGCGCTGAGGAAGCGCTCCGCGACGCCGACGTCGTCGTGACCGCGACCAGCGCGCGGAAGCCGGTGCTCCGGCATGCCTGGCTCAAGCCTGGAGCCCACCTCAACGCGGTCGGCGCCAGCACCCCGCAGGCGCGCGAGATCGACACCGCCACCGTGGCCGCGAGCGCGCTGTTCTGCGACAGCCGCGAGTCGCTCCGCAACGAGGCCGGCGAGTTCCAGCTCGCGATCCGAGAGGGCCTGATCGCTGGCGAGGAACACGTCCGCGCCGAGCTCGGTGAGGTGCTCGCGGGAGCTGCCCCGGGGCGCCGTGACGATGGCGAGCTGACGCTGTTCCGCTCGCTCGGCCTCGCCATCGAGGATCTCGCCGCAGCCGAGCGCGCGGTAGCGGCGGCAAGGGCGCGTGGCCTGGGAACCGAGGTGGAGCTGTGATAGAGCTGGCGGCGATCGAAGCCGCGCGCGAGCGTATCGCGGGTGCGGCGATACGGACGCCGCTGGTGCGCCTGCACGTCGAGGATGCCCCGGCCGAGATCTACCTCAAGCTCGAGAATCTCCAGCCGATCAACTCGTTCAAGATCCGCGGCGCTACCAATGCGATCATGCTCGCGCCCGCGTCCGAGTGGGCGAAAGGCCTCGTCACCGCCAGCGCGGGGAACATGGCTCAGGGAGTCGCGTGGGCAGCGCGGGCACTTGGCGTTCCCGCCACGATCGCCGTGCCGGAGCACGCGCCCGAGGCGAAGCTAGCGGCGATCAAGCGTTTGGGCGGCCGGATCCTGAAGCTGCCCTATGACGATTGGTGGAACGTGATCGTCACCAGCCATGTTGCCGGGGTCGAGGGGCTGTTTGTACACCCGGTCCAGGACGCGGGCGTGATAGCGGGGAATGGAACGATCGGGCTCGAGATCCTCGAGGACCTGCCCGACCTGGACGCGATCGTGATCCCGTACGGCGGCGGCGGGCTGACCGTCGGCATCGCCAGTGCGATCAAGGCCCTGCGGTCACATACGAAGATCTTCACCGCCGAGCCCGAGACCGGCGCCGCGCTGGTCGCCGCCCTCCGCGCCGGGCAGCCGGCCGATGTCGACTACCGCGCTTCGTTCGTTGACGGCTCCGGCAGCCGCCGCGTTCTGGACAGCATGTGGCCGCTTGTCGCGCCGCTCGTCGACCACGCCCTGGCGATCCCGATCACCGAAGTCGCTGCCGCCGTGCGCACGCTGGCCGAGCGTGTCCGGGTGGTCGCCGAGGGGGCTGGCGCGCTCGCGCCGGCCGCAGCACTGACTGGCCGGGCCGGGACCGGGAAGGTCGTATGCGTCGTCTCGGGCGGCAACATCAATCTGAGCAAGCTGGCTGAGATTCTTAACGGAGCTGCGGGATAAGCGGTCTGCGCCAGGGGCCTGCGCCAGGGGCCTACGTCCCGCGCACTGCCTCCAAGGCTTCGAGTAGCCGGTCGACCTCCTCAGGAGTGTTGTAGTGGATGAAGCCGATCCGCACTGACTTGCCGGTGTAGCCGAGGCGCTTGTACAAGCCCAGCGAGTACCACGAATCGTGCGCCCAGACTCCGATCTGAGCAGCGGCCAGGCGCTCCGCCACGTGCTGCGCCGCCACGCCGTCGACGTTGACCAGGAACGTCGGCACGCGGCCGCTCATCCCTGGCCGCCCGTACACCGTGATCGCGTCGGAGATGCCGTCCAGGAATCGCTGGCCCAGCGAGCGCTCGTAGGGAATGATCGCCGTGAAGCCCCCAATGGACTCCAGGTAGTCGATCGTCGCGTTGAATCCCGCGAGCAGCTCGTAGGGGAGTGTGCCGGTCTCGAACCTCCGCCCGAGCGGGCTCGTCGGCGCGGGGCGCGCCTTGTACGGCCGCCAGCGCTCGATCACCTCAGCCCGCCCGTAGGCAAGGCCGAGATGCGGGCCGCAGAATTTGTAGGGCGAGCAGATCAGGACGTCGGCGCCGATCTCGCGCACGTCGATCGGCTCGTGGGCCGCGTAGTGGACGGCGTCAATCCATGCGAGCGCGCCGACGTCGTGCGCGAGCTGGCAGACGCGCCGGGCGTCCACGACCGTGCCGATGGCGTTGGACGCCCACGCAAACGCGACCACCTTGGTGCGCGGTCCGAGCTTTCGCTGGAGATCTTCGAAATCGAACGTTGTGTCGTCATTCAGCCCTACGTGCCGGACGATCAGGCCGGCGTCGTGCGCGAGCTCCAGCCACGGCGCGACACCGCCGTCATGATCTAGTGAAGAGACAAGGACCTCATCGCCCGGGCGGAAGCCGCGGGCAGCGGTCCGCGACAGCATGAAGTTCAGCGAGGTCATGTTCGGCCCGAAGATCACCTCATGGGGCTCGCAGCCGAGGAACCGCGCCGCCTTGCGCTCGGCCTCCTCGAGGATCTCCCCGACGCGCAGGCTCGTCGCATAGCCCGCGCCGAGGTTGGCACTGGCCTCGCGCAGCGCCCGCGCGATCGCCTGGCCGACCTCATCGGGCACCTGTGACCCGCCTGGGGCGTCGAGGAACGCGAAGCCCTGCAGGGATGAGAAGCGATCCCGGACGGCGGCGACGTCGATGCTCGTGCGGAGTATTTCGGTCATCGGCAGCTTCCTCTCCCGCCCAGCGCACCGCCGGACCGGGGCACCGCCGGACCGGGGCATCGCAGGACGCCCAGATTGCGATCGAATCACAACTGCCAGCTGAACCTCAAAACGCTTCCCTTGCCCTGGCATGCAGCGCGATGGTTTGATCATCCAAATTTCGACCGGTTGGGAGGGCGCCTTGAGTTTCCGCGTCGTCCGCAGTGCCGAGGCCCGCTGGCAGGGAACATTGCCGGAAGGTAGCGGTCGAATTACGCTCGGCAGCGGCGCCTTCGACGGGCCCTATTCACTGCGGGCCCGCGTCGAAGATGCCGGGGCCGCTACCAACCCGGAGGAGCTGCTCGGCGCGGCCGAAGCCGCCTGCTTCACGATGTCGCTCGCGAACCTGCTGGGCGAGGCGGGCCATCCCCCGCGGGACCTGCGCACCACCGCCCGCGTGACGCTCGCCCAGGTCGGCCCCAGATTTGACATCACCCGCATCGAGCTACGTACGGTCGGCGACGTTCCGGGTGTTGACCACGCTTTTTTCAATGATCTAGCCGAGCGGGCGGCGGACTGCACGGTCTCGCGCGCCTTGACCGGCACCGAGATCACGCTTGAGGCGAGCGTTGCAGGTGGATTACCGGACGTGGACTCCGGCAGCCTCCGCAGTCAGCTCGCTGGTGGCGCGTGAAGCTCGATCATTCCCATGCCGACGAAGAGCTGATCGCCGTGGTCGACTGCTGGGGATCGCACTCGCATCTCGCGCCGTCGCCGTCCTTCGGCTCACCGGCCGGTCCGCATTTATCCCTATGGCCCTCCGGTTTACGCAGGCCAGCCTGGCTTGAAACCACCTGACTCCAAGGCAGTGAAGTATCCCGAGAAATGGAGAGGCGTATCCATGAAAGGAAGCGTGATCATCGCCGCGACGGCGATCAGCGCGCTCGCGGTGGCTGGCTGCGGTAGCAGCGGTAGCAGCGGTAGCAGCGCGAGCGGCGGGGGCAGCACGTCGTGTGTCGCCACGATCGGCATGGAGGGGCCGCTCACCGGCCCCGTGGCCGTGCTCGGGCAGGAGCAGCTGCATTTCGCGCAGCTCGCCCTGTCGATGGACAACCAGGCCAACAAAACGAAGATCTCGCTCGTCCAGGGCGACACCCAGCTAAATCCCGCGCAGGCGACGACCGTCACCCAGCAGTTCACCTCGAACTCGAAGATCGTGGCCGTGGCCGGCCCGGCCGGCAGCCAGGAGGTCGAAGCCGTCGGTCCGCTGTTCGGCCGGGCCGGGATAGCGTTCATCTCCGGGTCAGCGACCAACGCAACGCTCACTACAGGCAAGTACCCGACGTTCTTCCGGGTCGTGTCGAAGGACAGCGTGCAGGGACCGCAAGACGCCAACTACATCGTGAAGAACCTCCACCCCAAGGCCCTGATGATCGTCGATGATCAGGAGGCCTACTCGACCGGCCTAGTGGCCGCGATGACGCCGGTCTTCACGGCGGCCGGGGTCAAGGTCGATCACCAGTCGGTCTCGCAGAAGACAACCGACTTCTCCTCGCTGGTGGCCAAGGTCACGCCCGCCACAACGGTCGTCGTCCTGCCCTGGCAGGTGGCCTCCAACGCTCAGCAGTTCGGCCGTAACCTCGCCCAGCAGCACAAGAAGGCGCTGATTTTCGGCACGGACGGCCTGTTCTCGCCGAGCGCGTTCACCATCAGCAGCTCGTATGTGTCCTCGTTCGGCCCGGACATCACCGCGATTTCCGCGGACGCTGCGATCGCCTCGGCCGCGAAGGCGAAGTACGGATCCTTCGGAACGTTCGGCCCGCCGGTGTTCGCGGCGACGCACGTGATCGACGAGGCGATCGCCTCGGTCTGCAAGTCGGGCCAGACACCGAGCCGCAGCAATGTACTGGCGGCGATCAAGAAGACGAGCGAGCCGACTTCGATCCTCGGGCAGCCGATCAGTTTCGACTCCAGCGGAGATCTCGTCAACGGCAAGTTCTTCCTATTCAAGATCAACCCAGCGGGCAAGTACCAGCTGATCCCCGGCTGACCGGCTGAAACCAGTTGGCTGCCCGGTCGCGCGCCTGCCATGAGCGGGCGCACGGCCGGGCAGCATGACGGCAGAGGACCCTCGCGCATGGCCTTCTTCTTCCAGGAACTGGTGAACGGGATCACCACGGGCGCGCTCTATTCCCTGGTCGCGCTCGGCTTCTCCATGGTCTACGGGGTGCTGAGACTGCTCAACTTCGCCCACGGAGACCTGTACATGATCGGGGCCTTCGTCGGCTACTTCGTGATCCAGTGGTTCGGCGGACCGTCTGCGCTGACGATCCCCGTGCCGCTGCTCCTGGTGATCATGTTTGTGCTGGCGGCCGGCCTGGCGGGCGGCCTGGGCGTCGCGATCGAGCGGTTCGCCTACCGCCCGCTGCGTGACGCGCCGCGGATCGCCCCGCTGATCACCGCGATCGGCATCTCCTTCTTCCTGGAGAGCTCGGCCCTGCTCCTGTTCGGCGCGCAGTTCCGCGTCTATAACACCTCGGACTTCATGTCGTTCTCCTCTGGGATCCAGATCGGGTCCGTCAGCATCGACTCCGTGCAGATCATGGTCCTTGTGCTGGGCCTCGCTCTCATGGTCGGCCTTCGGCAGCTGGTCAGCCGGACGAGGCTCGGCAAGCAGATGCGGGCGGTGGCCGCTGACCGGGAAGCGGCCGAGATGCTGGGAATCAACGTGAACTTCACGATCGTGGCGACGTTCTTCCTCGGCTCGGCGCTCGCGGGCGTGGCCGGGGTGATGGGCGGGCTGCTGTTCAACCAGGTGACGGCTACGATCGGCTTCATCGTGGGTCTCAAGGCGTTCACGGCGGCCGTGGTCGGCGGCATCGGCTCGCTGCCCGGGGCGATGCTCGGCGGCTTGCTGATCGGCCTGGCCGAGTCGTTCATCACCGGTTACATCTCCTCGACGTACACCAACCTGCTCGTATTCGCGTTCCTGATCGTCGTGATGCTGGTGCGGCCCAGCGGGTTGCTCGGCCAGGCCCAGCTGCAGAAGGTGTGAAGACACCGTGAGCCTCGACTCGCAGCCTCCGGCGGCTGGACCTCAGGTCGGGGCCGACGAGTGGGTCGCCAGGCAGGCACACCGGCGTGAGTACCTGCCGTCCTGGCTCGGCGCCGCGCAGCGCCGGTTCGAGCGCACCAGCTGGTGGCCCAGGCTGGCGATAGCGGGCCTGGCCGGAGCCGCACTGCCGCTGCTCGGCCTCGGCGGGTTCCAGCTGCAGGTCGGGATCGACGCGCTGGTGATCGCGCTGCTCGCGGTCGGGCTGAACATCGTCGTGGGCTGGGCCGGGCTGCTCGACCTCGGCTACGTCGCGTTCTTCGGCTTCGGTGCCTATGGATTCGCGCTGCTGTCCTCGGGCCAGCTTGGCTCGCATGGCATCCACCTGCCGACCGTCCTGTCGCTGCCGATCGTGATGATCGGCGCCGCGGTCCTCGGGCTGCTGGTCGGCCTGCCGTCCCGGCGGCTGATCGGCGACTACCTGGCGATCGTCACGCTGTTCTTCGGCGAGGCATTCGTTGAGTTCACCAACAACGTGGCACCGCACGCGCTGGGCGGCCCCAACGGGATTGTCGGGATCGACCCGATCCGCGCCTTCGGACATCAGATCAGCACCAACACGGGCTACTACTACCTGCTCGTGATCATCCTCGTGCTGACGATGGCGGTGCTGCGGCTGCTCGATACCTCGCGTACCGGACGAGCCTGGCGGGCGGTGCGCGAGGACCCGCTGGCGGCGGCATCGATGACGATCCCGGTCAACCGGGTGAAGCTGATGGCGTTCGCGTTCGGCGCCATGGTCGCGGCGCTGGCCGGCACCATCTTCGCCGCGCAGCAGATCAGCGTGTTCCCGACCGATTTCGACACGCCGATCCTGATCCTGATCTACGCCGGGCTCATCCTCGGCGGCGCCGGTAGCATCGCCGGGGCCGCCACCGGCGCCCTGGTGGTAATGATCATCTACGACGGGCTGCTGCGCAGCCCGACCGATTCCGGCTACCTCTTCTACGGCCTGATCCTGCTGACCCTGCTGGTCAAGCTGCGTCCGTGGCGCCGGTTGGGCGCGGTCCTCGCGGCAACTGCTGCGTTCGGATTCGCCGCACACGCCATAGCCGCAGCCGTCTCGGCCAGCGCGGTAGCGGGCGGGTCGCAGTCGACCGGCTGGATCGCCACCGCGCTGCGCGACTGGGTGATCGTCCCGGCCAAGGCCGTAGTTGCGGGGAACTACGGGTTCGTGCTGCTGGTGTGCCTGCTGATCGCGCTCGTGCAGGTCACGGGCCGCTGGCGGACGATCCTGCTGGTACCCACGATCTACCTGGCATCGTTCGTCTGGGAAACCCGGCTAATCGCCGAGCCAGCGATCACCCGGCAGCTGATGATCGGCGCGATCCTGATCGTGATGATGAACAGCCGGCCGCAGGGACTGCTGGGGGCGCGGCGGGTCGAGGCCCTGACATGAGCGAGGCGGAGGGGCGCGGCGCTGCCTGGACTGAGGAGCAGAGCACGAGCGAGCCGACGGGGCGCGGCGTTGCCTGGACTGAGGAGCGGAGCGTGAGCGAGCCGACGGGGCGCGGCGTTGCCTGGACTGAGGAGCGAGGAACGAGTGACGAGGGAAGGCGACGCCTTAGAGCGCCCCGGAGGCGAGCGGGGAAACAGAGAACGAGCGATGAGGGAAGGCGGCGCAGTGAAGGGGGAATGGGGAGGCGGGCGGGGCCCCGGAAGCGAGCGGGAGACACTGCACCCGAGCGGCTGGGGGAGGCCGGGAACCCGCCAGTGCAGCCTGACCCTCGCGATGGCGGGCCACCGAAAGCACCCGTTCTGAATCTCGATCGTCTTTTTCCGGTGACGTCCGTTTCGCCGACCGCTCCATCGCCGGCCTGCTTCCGCACCGCATCACCCGGCTGGGGATCGCGCGTACGTTCCAGAGCCTGCGCCTGTTCCTGAACATGTCGGTGATCGAGAACGTGATGGCCGCGACCTATGGCCGCACCAGGGCGATGCCGTGGGAGTCGATCCTCCGCCTGCCCAGGGCCAGGCGCGAGGAGCGCGAGGTGCGGGCGCTGGCCGAGGACGTGCTGTCGTTCTTCGGCCAGCGGCTGGCCGGGTACCGCTGGGATCAGCCCGCTTACTCGCTGTCGTACGCGAACCGCCGGCGGCTGGAGATCGCCCGCGCGCTCGCCACCGGGCCCCGGCTGCTGCTCCTCGACGAGCCCGCCGCAGGGATGAATCCCGCCGAGACCCACGAGATCACCGAGCTGATCGGGCGGTTGCGCGACGAGCGCGACGTCGCGATCCTCGTGATTGAGCACGACATGCACGTTGTCGCGGGCTGCTCCGACCGGGTAATCGCCATCGACCACGGCGTCAAGATCGCCGAGGGTGGCTTCGACGAGGTCGCGAGTCATCCGGCGGTCGTCGAGGCCTACATGGGGCGTGACCCCGAGGCGCTGACGGACGCGGGGTGATGGCCGTGCTGCTGAGCGTCGACGACGTCACCACGTACTACGCCCAGATGCGGATCCTGGAGGGAATCTCGCTGCAGGTAGACGAGGGCGAGCTCGTGTGCCTGCTGGGCGGCAACGCCTCCGGCAAGTCGACGACGCTGAAGACGATCCTGGGTATCGTGCGGCCGCGCGCGGGACGGGTGCTGCTGGGCGGCGAGGATGTGACGCGCTGGCCGGTGCCGCAGCGGATCGGCGCCGGGATCGCGATCGTGCCGGAGAACCGCCGGCTGTTCGGGCAGATGACGGTCCGGGAGAACCTTGAGCTTGGCGCGGTGCTACGCGGTGGCGAGAAGCTCGATGATGACTTCGAGAGGGTACACGCGCTGTTCCCGCGGCTGTACGAGCGCCGCAGCCAGCTCGCGGGCACGCTGTCGGGCGGCGAGCAGCAGATGGTCGCGATGGGCCGCGCCCTGATGTCGCGCCCGCGGCTGCTGCTGATGGACGAGCCGTCCATGGGCTTGTCACCCGCGCTCGTACAGCAGAATTTCCAGATCATCAAGAAGATCCACGAGTCCGGCGTCGCGGTGCTGATGGTCGAGCAGAACGCGACGATGGCGCTGTCGATCGCCGATCGCGGCTATGTCCTGTCGACCGGGGTCATCGTGCTCGAGGGTCCGGCGTCTGAGCTACTGCGCAGCGAGGACCTGAAGCGCGCATACCTGGGACGATGAGGGACGATGAGGAAGGAGCGAACGTACCTCGTCCGCGGAACGACGCCATCGAGGAGGCCCGGATGACCGAGGGCGGCGGTGCTGTTGTACGCACCGTCCTAGATACCGGCGCAGGGCGGGAAGGGCTGCTGCGGCAGCTTGTGGAGGTGTTCCCCGGGTCACAGTTCGAGGGCACGGCCGGACCGGGCGGCGAACTCTGGTTCGTGATCGCAGGGATCGGCCGGCTGAGATCCGGGGCCGAGCCAGCCAGGCCAGTTTGGCGCGACACCGGGCTGTGGTTGCCGCCCGGCGGACGTTACTGCCTGTATGCCGACGGCCCAGGCGCGCTCAGGCTAGACAGTGTCTCGCTGCCCGCCGGAGCCGCCGATCCGGGCGGGACCGGAACGCCGGGCTGGGCCGGCGCTCCCGGCCAGGCCACCGGGCCACGGCTGTCCGAGCTGCGAGACTGCCCGGAGGAAGTAACCGGGGACCGCCGGTTCCGCGTCCTATTCGGGCCCGGCAACGGATGCAGCGCGGCCACCCAGTTCGTGGGTGAGATTCCGCCGGGCCGGGCGCCAGAGCACAGCCACCCATACGACGAGGTGGTGCTGGTTCTGGAGGGCGAGGGCGTACTGCACGCCGGACCGGCCGACCATCCGCTTGCTCCGGGCAGCTGCGTGCACCTGTCGCCTGGACAGCCGCACTGCCTGGAAAACACCGGACGAGCCACGCTCCGGGTGCTCGGCGTATTCCACCCTGGCGGTAGCCCGGCGTCTAAGGAGGACCGGCGTCGTCCGCCTGCACGATGAGGCCGATGTCTTTGACCTGGGACACGTTGACCAGCGCAGCGCAGCGCAGAGAGAGGTGATCGTGGCAAGTCGATTCAGGGCGTCGGCGCCGTTGACGCAGGACTGGCAGCATTTCGACTTCGGGGTCTCCGGCGGGGTCGCGACGGTCACGTTCAGCCGCCCGGAGAAGCTGAATCCGCTGACTTTCGAGAGCTATGCCGACCTGCGTGACCTGCTGCACGAGCTGCCGTACCGCGGCGACACCAAGGTGCTCGTCATCCGGGGGCGCGGCAAGGCATTCTGCTCCGGCGGCGACGTCAATGAGATCATCGGCGAGCTCGTCACGATGAGGCCGCGCGATCTGATGGCGTTCACCAAGATGACCGGTGACGTCATCAAGGCCATGCGCGAAGTGCCGATCCCGATCGTCGCCGGGATCCAGGGGATCGCGGCCGGCGCGGGCGCCGTCATCGCGCTGGCCTCGGACTTCCGCGTCGTTTCCGGGTCGGCGCGATTCGCGTTCTTGTTCAGCCAGGTCGGGCTCTCCGGCGGCGATATGGGTGCTGCCTACCTGCTACCGCGGGTGGTGGGACTCGGCCGGGCGACCCAGCTGCTCATGCTGGGAAACACCATCGACGCCGCCACCGCCGATCGGTACGGGCTGGTCAGCGAGCTGGTGGACGCCAATGACCTGGACGAGGCCGTTGCCCGGCTGGCCCGGACGCTGGCCGACGGTCCGACCCTCGCCCTGGCCCAGACCAAGGCACTGCTGACCCGTCAGCTGGACATGTCCCTGTCTGGCGCAATGGAGCTCGACGCCATGACCCAGGCCCTGCTGATGACCACCAATGACCACGCCGAGTTCCACGCGTCGTTCAACGAGCGCCGCCCGCCCCACTGGACCGGGACATGAGCGTGGAGCTGATCAACCCGGCCGAGCTGGCTAAGCCGTCCGGCTATTCGCATGCCGTTCGCGCCTCGGGCACGACGACAGTTCACCTGGCCGGGCAGACGGCCCTGGACTCCGGCGGGCAGATTGTCGGCTCGACCATCGTCGAGCAGTTCGAGCAGGCTCTCGGCAACCTGCTGACCGCGCTGCGGGCGGCCGGGGGCGCACCCGGCCAGCTCGCGAGCCTGACGATCTACATCGTGGACATGGACGACTACAAGGTCCATGCGGGCGAGATCGGCGCGGTATGGCGACGCGCGGTGGGCGACCACTACCCGGCGATGGCGGCGATCGGGGTGACCCGGCTTTGGGACGCCGACGCCCTGGTCGAGTTGCAGGGTGCCGCCGAACTGCCGCCATGAGCCGGCCTCAGCGGTGGATGACGCTCAGCGCGTACCGGCGGGCAGGATCGGCCAGCTGGAGGTTGAGCTCGGCGAACAGGTCGCCGGCGGTTACGCCGTTCCATCGGCCGGGCAGCAGGTCCAGCGGCAGGCCCGGGTCGAGGTAAGGCAGCCGGCGCCAGGATGTCAGCATCGGGATGTACTCCACGAACGCATCCCTGGCCGGCATCGGCTTTCTCGCCCAACGTTTGGCCAGCGGCCGGAAATGACCTATGAACTGCGCGTACTGCGCGGAGAGCTCGTCGAGGTCCCACCACTGGCCGACCTTGCCGCGCAGGTCAGCGAAGGCCAGGTGGGCGCCGCGGAACATGTCGGCGTAGGTGTCCAAGCCCCGCCTGGTCAGCACCTCCCATGTCTCGTCCGCCACGATGCCCGGAGCCACCCAGACGCCCGGGGCAGCCGTGCCGAATCCCAGCCTGGTCAGCCAGGTGCGCAGCTCGTGACGCTTGTCCCGCTCCCGCTCCGGAACCGAGAACACCACCAGTACCCAGCCATCCTCCCGGGTGGCACGCCGCCGGTCGAAGATGCGGGCATCACCCTCGCGGAGAACCTCCAGTGACGACGGCGACAGGGCATACCCGGCGGCGCCGTCGAGCCGCAGGCTGCGCAGCGTGTCACGGCGCTTGAGACGTGATACCGAGGAACGCACGGCCGGTCCGTCAACCCCGAGGTCGGCCATCAGCCGGACCAGCGACGCCACCGACAGCCAGTTGTGCTCGGCGCGGGCGTACAGGCCGTAGATGGTGACGATCAGCTCTCTCGGCTGGGCCTCGCCGGGGCCGGTCTGCGCGGCAGTCGGTGTGGACACGCCGTCACCATCGCTTCTCATCGCCAACCGGACGCTCTATGTTGCTACCTTGACTGTCGTCACTCGGAGGGCATACTAGCGTCATCATGTGCCGCCCACAGGTAGAAGGTCCGTGATGCAGCTGTCACCGTCCGCCCATGCCGACACGTTCTGCCGCGACAACCTGCCTCCCGTGCAGCAGTGGCCTCAGCTGTGCTTCGATCTGCCCGAGCTGAACTACCCGGACCGGCTCAACTGCGCGACCGCCCTGCTCGACGACGTGGTGGCGCAGCGAGGGGCGGACCGGCCCTGCCTGCGCTCGCCGGCCGCGGTCTGGAGCTACGGAGAGCTTCTCGCCCGGTCCAGCCAGGTCGCCCGCGTGCTCAGCGAGGATCTCGGCCTGGTTCCCGGCCAACGGGTGCTGCTGCGCGGCCCGAACAACCCCTGGCTGGTGGCCTGCTGGTTCGGCGTGCTGAAGGCCGGAGGGGTGGCCGTGACGACGATGCCGCTGCTGCGAAGCGCGGAGCTGGCCGATCTCGTCGGGCTCACCCGGTCGACCATCCTGCTCTGCGATCACCGTTTCGCCGCCGAGCTGACCGACGCAGCGCCGGAACTGCCGCTCGTGACCTTCGGGGACGACGGCCCATCGGACCTCATCGCCCGATGCGCCGGCAAGAGCGCCTCGTTCACCGATGTCGAGACGGCCGCCGACGACGTCGCCGTGCTGGCCACCACCTCAGGCACAACCGGCAAGCCCAAGGCCACCATGCACTTCCACCGCGACGTCCTGGCCATCGCCGACACGTTCTCCAAGCACGTCGTCCAGCCCCGCCCGACCGATATCTTCACCGGCACGCCGCCGCTGGCGTTCACGTTCGGGCTCGGAGGCCTGCTGGTGTTCCCGCTGCGGGCTGGCGCATCGGTGCTGTTGCTCGAGAAGGCGACGCCGGCCGAACTGGCCGAGGCCATTCATGCTCACGGTGCGACCATAGTGTTCACCGCGCCGACCGCGTACCGGGCGATGCTGCGCGCCGGGATGGCGGGCAGGCTGCTCGGGCTACGGCGGGCGGTGTCCGCCGGCGAGCACCTGCCCAAGGCCGTATGGGAGGAGTTCCACCGGGCCACGGGCGTGCGGCTGATCGACGGCATCGGCACCACTGAGATGCTGCACATCTTTGTCTCCGCCGCCGATGGCGGCATCAGGCCGGGCGCCACCGGACGCGCTGTGCCCGGCTACCGGATCGCGGTCCTCAGCCCGGATGGCACTCCCGTTCCCGACGGAGCGCCGGGACAGCTCGCCGTCATGGGGCCCACCGGCTGCCGCTACCTGAATGACGCCCGCCAGGCGGCATACGTCCAGAACGGCTGGAACATTACCGGTGACACCTTCATCCGCGACGCCGACGGCTATTTCTGGTACCAGGCCCGCAGCGACGACATGATCGTCTCATCGGGGTACAACATCGGGGCGCCCGAGGTCGAGCGGGCCCTTGAAGCGCACCCGGACGTAGTCGAGTGCGCGGTCGTAGGCCGACCCGATGACGAGCGCGGGATGATCGTGCACGCGCTCGTGGTGCTGCATGAGGGCGTCACGGGCGACGCGGCGAAGGTCGCGGAGCTTCAGGCCTTCACCAGGACGCTGATCGCGCCGTACAAGTACCCGCGCTCGATGGAGTTCATCGCCGCCCTCCCGCGGACTGCTACCGGGAAAGTGCAGCGCTTCGCCCTTCGATCAACGGCCGAAACCCAGCCGCGCGATCTCGGCATCCGGGACGACTTATCGTTAAGTAATATAGCGGATTTTTAACGTACATTTTAAAAACGATATATACATAACGATAGCCAAGAGGTGTTCAAGAAAGTGCGCATCGCGGTAGTCGGCGGCGGGCCAGGGGGGCTGTATTTCTCGGCGCTGATGAAGTCCCTGGACCCGGCCCACGATGTGATCGTCTGGGAGCGCGACGCCCCGGACGACACATTCGGCTTCGGGGTAGTGCTGAGCGACGAGACCCTGGGCGGCATCGAGCACGCCGATACCGTGATCTACGCCAAGATGGCCGAGCGATTCGCCCGCTGGGACGATATCGACGTGCACTTCCGCGGCACGGTCACCACCACCGGCGGCCAGGGGTTCGCCGCGATGAGCCGTCAGGGGCTGCTGCAGATCCTGCGGGAGCGCTGCGCAGAACTCGGCGTGCAGCTCAGGTACCGCACTGTCGCGCCGGACGCCGACGAACTCCGCCGGGGCCACGACCTGGTCGTCGCCGCCGACGGGGCCAACTCGGCCACGCGCACCAAGTTCGCCGACGTCTTCCAGCCGAGCCTCGAGCCGCGGCACAGCAAGTACATGTGGCTCGGTACCGACCTTGTGTTCGAGGCCTTCAAGTTCTATATCCGTGAGACGCCACATGGGGTAATGCAGATCCACGGCTATCCGTACAGCCAGGATCGCAGCACGTTCATCGTCGAGATGCACGGCGAGGTGTGGCACCAGGCCGGCTTCGCCGCCCTCGCCGCAACGCCCTTGCCCCCCGGCATCAGCGATGAGAAGTCGATCGACCGTGTCCGCGAATTGTTCGCCGACGTCCTGGACGGACACCAGATCCTGGCCAACAACTCCAAGTGGCAGAACTTCACGACCGTGCGCAACGAGACGTGGCGGCACGGCAACCTGGTGCTGCTCGGGGACGCCGCGCACACTGCGCACTTCTCGATCGGATCCGGTACCAAGCTCGCGATGGAGGATGCGCTGGCGCTGGCCGCCTGCCTGCACGAGAACGATTCGGCGGCCGACGCCCTCGCCGCGTACGAGCTGGAGCGCCGGCCGGTCGTGCTGTCCACCCAGCGCGCGGCCCAGGCCAGCCTGGAGTGGTTCGAGAACATCGGCCACTATGTGAACCAGGAGCCACAGCAGTTCGCATTCAACATCATGACCCGCAGCCGCCGGATCACCTACGGCAACCTGTGTCTGCGCGACCCGGAATTCGTCTCCGGCATGGACGACTGGTTCGCCGCCCACGAGGCCCGCCGCGGCCTGATTCCGGCGGCCGCCCCCGGGCCGCCGATGTTCCAGCCATTCAGGCTCCGCGGGGTGCAGCTGAAGAACCGCGTCATCGTCTCGCCGATGGACATGTACTCCGCCGCGGAAGGTGATCCCGGCGAATTCCACCTGGTCCACCTCGGCGCCCGCGCACTGGGCGGTGCCGGGCTGGTGATGACAGAGATGGTCTGCGTGTCGCCCACCGGCCGGATCACGCCCGGCTGCGCTGGCCTGTACACCGCCCAGCACGAAGCGTCATGGAAACGGGTGGTCGACTTCGTGCATGACCGGAGCACAGCCAAGATCGGCATCCAGCTGGGCCACTCAGGCCGCAAGGGCTCCACCAAGCTCATGTGGGAGGGAATCGACGAACCGCTGCCCGAAGCCAACTGGGCGGTGGTGGCGCCGTCGCCGGTGGCCTACTCCCAGGGCAACCAGGTCCCCCGCGAGCTGACTCTCATCGAGATGGAGCAGATCAAGGATCAGTTCGTCACTTCCGCCCAGGCGGCCGCGCGGGCCGGCTTCGACCTGCTGGAACTCCACTGCGCGCACGGCTACCTGCTGTCGTCTTTCCTGTCCCCGCTGTCGAACCTGCGCACTGACGCCTACGGAGGGCTGATGGCCGGCCGGCTGCGCTATCCGCTAGAGGTGTTCGATGCCATCCGTGCGGTCTGGCCGCCGGAACGTGCGATCAGCGTGCGGATCTCGGCTACCGACTGGTACGAAGGCGGCAATGACGTCGAGGACGCGGTCGAGATAGCCCAGGCGTTCGCCCGGCACGGCGCCGACGCGATCAACGTGTCCACTGGGCAGGTGGTGAAGGCCGAGCAGCCCGCCTACGGGCGCAGCTACCAGACGCCCTACGCAGACCGGATCCGCAACGAGATCGGCGGCCAGCACGGCGTCGCCGTGATCGCTGTCGGCGCGATCTCGTCTTACGATGACGTCAACTCGCTGCTGCTCGCCGGACGTGCCGACTTGGTCGCGATCGGACGGCCGCACCTGTATGACCCGAACTGGACGCTGCACGCCGCCGCCGATCAGGACTACGCCGGACCGGGCGCCGACTGGGCCGACCAGTACCAGGCTGGCCGCCGGAGGCCGTTCGCCGGACGCACCGACGGCCCGCGCCCACGGCTAGACCTCATCCGGGTGGGCGAGGTCGGCACCCAGCACAGTCGCTGGCGCCCCCAGCCAGCCCTCACCGGCCGCGAGGCCGGAGAACCAGTGACTAGCCACGTGAGTGCCGAGGGCTCGTCATTGCGCCCGGTCCCGGGCCAGGTTGGGTAGAGGCTAGCCGTCTGCCCATCTGAGCGTCGTCCACCCCCATGTATCGGCGAGGGCGTGCACGATCTGCAGGCCGCGGCCGGACTCGGCGTGCAGGTCGGCTGGTGCCAGGACGGGCGGCTTGGTGCTCCGGTCGGTGACCACGCAGATCAGGCCGCTGGGCTGGCACCACCAGGTCAGTTCGACCCGCGGCCGCTCTTCGTTATCCACGGCCAAGGGGGTTCCGTGGCGTATCGCGTTGGTAACTAGTTCGGATGCGACCATCACAGCGTCCTGGATCAGCGCGTTCAGGTGCCAGCCGCGCAGCGTTGCCGTGGTGAAATCCCGCGCTGTCTTGGTTGACTCCGGCGCGGGGGCCAGGGTGATGCGGCAACCCCCCGCCCCCGCTGGCGGCACTGAGTGAGGTGGCCGCGGCTCGTCGTGACGGTAGCGCCAGTCCGGGGCTTGCACGGAAGTCACCTGATGTCCCTGGTGCATGGGTCAACCACCGAGCCTGATGCTGGTCGCGTTCACTGGCGTCCGTGCATCCGTTACGATGCCATCCACGATGTGCATCTGCAAGTGCTGTTGCACAGAAGCATTGGGCCTGCCGCCATCAGCTGCTCAGGGCACTGGAGAAATGCCTGTCCAGGCTGACCGGGGGCGGCGGAAGGGACGGAAGGTGGATCTGGCTCACGACGGCATGCAAGCCTCACAGTTGCGCCGGGCAGCCTGGCGGAAGAGCCGCTACAGCAACCCGAGCGGCAACTGCGTGGAGATGGCCGAACTGCCGGCAGGGAGGGTGGCGATCCGCAACTCCCGGGATCCCGAGGGCCCGGCCCTGATCTTCACGCGAGCCGAGTGGGAGGCGTTCCTTCGTGGTGCCCGGGATGGCGGCTTCGGCTGACCAGCCCGGAAAAGCTCCTGCGGGCAGGCGGGCTGCCGGTGTCCGCCGCTAGGGGAAATTACGATTGATTATCACCTGGCCCCTTTTGTGGCGCAGCCGTAGCAGTGCGTGGGACACTGCCGTGGTCCGGGTGTTTGGGGGGGGCCCATGATTGCAGCAGCCGTGCCTGAAGGCGGCCCGGCCCGCAGCCTGATCGCGCCGCCCGGCGGCGGTGGCCCCACAGTGCTTCGCATACTGCTGGGTGCCCAGCTTCGCCGGCTGCGGGAAGCGAACCGGATCTCCCTGGAGGAAGCGGGGAACGTGATCCGCGCGTCCCATTCGAAGATGAGCCGGCTGGAAACCGGCCGGGTGGGCTTCAAGGACCGCGACATCGCCGACCTGCTCACGTTCTACGGCGTGACCGATGAGCAGGAACTCGACGCATTGCGGGCGCTCGCCCGCCGCGCCAACGCCCCGGGCTGGTGGCACGACTATTCCGATATCCTGCCGAGCTGGTTCGAGGCGTACGTCGGGCTGGAGGAAGCCGCTACCCAGATACGCGCATGCGAGGTCCAGTTCGTGCCCGGGCTGCTGCAGACGAAGGACTACGCCCGCGCCGTCACGCTCCTGGGCCACGCTGCCGCCTCCGCCAGGGAGATCGAGCGGCGGGTCAGCCTGCGGATGGCCCGTCAGGTAATGCTCACCAGGCCGGACCGGCCGAATGTGTGGGCGGTGCTGGACGAAGCCGTGCTGCGCCGGCCAGTCGGCGGCGCAGACGTCATGCGGGCGCAGCTGAAGCACCTGCTCGAGATGGCCAGGCAGCCGAATGTGACCATCCAGATCATCCCGTTCCAGGCCGGCGGCCATGCCGCGGCCGGGGGGCCGTTCAGCATCTTGCGCTTTGCCGAGCGTGACCTGCCCGATGTGGTCTACCTCGAGCAGCTGACCAGCGCGATCTACCTGGACAAGCCAGAGATCGTCGATAACTACCTGATGGTGATGGAGCGCCTCTGCATGGAGGCCGCGACACCGGCCGACAGCGCCAAGGCCATCAGGGCTATGCTCCGGGAGCAGTGACCGAGCCTGGCCAGTGCCGTGGGGACCGAAGGCCGTGGCGCTGTCAGGCTGACGCTAGCCCTCAACGGTGGGCGGTACCGGGAGGTAATGGCGACCGCTCAGGCTCAACCTCGCTTGCGGCCGATACCAGCCAGCATGCTGGCCTTCATCGGTGCGGGTGATACCGGCCGAATCAGCGGTCGCTGCCCTGCGTCCGGCTCGTCCAGCGGCCACTCAGCGACCGGCACAACGCCGGGTGGCACCAGGTCGAAACCGTTGAAGTAGGCGGCGATCTCGGTCGCCGAACGGCCTGTCAGGACAGTCGTGGCACCATAGGCGGCCTGAACCTGTTCCCGTACCCGTACCCGGTAATTCTCCTTGTGCCCCGCCGAGATCACCAGGTAACTTCCTGGAGCCATCCGCTCCCGGAAAGCCGCAACGATGGTGTCCGCGTCGTCAGCGGTCAAGAAATGCAGCATGCTGACGAACAGAACGCACGCCGGCTCGGAGAGATCCATCAGCGCGCCCAGCTGCGGGTCGGTAAGAATCGCTTCATATTTGCGCGCGTCCCCGTTGATCACGATCACGGAGTCATCGGTGGCGAGCAGCGCGCGCGCATGTGTCACCGCGACCCGATCATTGTCGACGTACGCTACCCGCGCAGCCGGGACGACTGCCCGCGCGGACTCATGCACGTTCGGCGACGTTGGCAGGCCGGCTCCGATGTCGACATACTGACTGATGCCACGGCGTGCCACGTACCGTACCGCAGCGGTTAGGAAGACACGGTTCGCTCTGGCGGCCATCGCCGCGTCTGGAAGCGCGGATAGCAGCTTCTCCGCGGCGTGCCGGTCGGCGGCGAAGTGGTCCTTCCCGCCGAGCAGATAGTCATATATCCGCGCCGCATTTGGCTTGCTGGGATCGAAGTCGCACGACCCAGCGATCTCGCCAGGTCCCGCTGGGTCACCAATCACCGCGGTCGCTCCGGATTTGGGTTGAGGTATGCGCTCGCGCCTTGTGTCATGGGCTTCGAGTGCAAAACATACCCTAAGGCACTGGGCGATGGTCAGGTCGAGGACAGTCCGGGGCGGTGCGCTGCCCGGCGATCAGGACGGCGCTCGGCGTGGCACGCGACGGTGGCGTGGTCAGCCGGGTCGGCGCTCCGTGCCGCCCGGCACGACCATCAACCCCGCCGACGCCGGGTGGGTCAGCCCGGCCCTGCAGGCGGCAGCACGACGCCGGTAGGCCGTCACAGGTCAGGCTGGTCATGCCAGCGGAAGCTCCCGGCTGAATTGTTTGCGGCGGGCGAGTGCGGCTGCACCTTGCAGTTCTGCCTGATTCCCTAGCATCCCCACCACGACCCGCAGTTGTGCCCCAACCGCAGGTGGGGCAGATAGGTTCAGCATTTCCTTGACGCCGTCGATTACCGGGGCGCCCGCGTTTTGCAGAATCCCGTCGAGAACAATACCGTCGGGCGCCACGTAGACGCAGAAATCGGCGAGGGAGCGCCCGATGGTTCGGCCCAGGTCCCGCAGCAATCGCAACACGCCCGCGTCCCCGTCGGCGGCCAGTGACAGCACGTCCGCCATCGTGGCGGCGCCGGGACGCACGGCCCGGATCAACGGTCACCCGGGCGCAGCGGAGGCGGGTCTCCCATACCTATAACGTAACGAACCCCAAGCGCCTTATGCCGGAAACCGGCTAAATGTTGGCGAGTATTGACGCCTTAGGCCGGATCTGGCTTCACTATCAGTGATAGTACCTACTAACCACAATGGTGTTCTGCCGGAAATCGGCAATACATGACTTGCTGATCAGCCAACGGCATGTCCGGCTCACCGTCGGGCTCGCCAGTCCGGACGCGGGCCTCGTCCGAGGCGGGAGCCGGTGATGAGCAGAGCCGGACGCGGCGCCAGATGGCCAGAACGGAGCGGGCAATGATCACAGTGATCGGTGAGGCACTCATCGGCCTGATGGGTTCGCCAGCCTGAACGGAAGGATGCCCATGCGTAGTCACCTGCACACTCACCGTCAATGTCGAAGGCTTGGGCGTCTTCTGCTAAGGATGCCGGTGATGGCGGCTGCGGCTGCCGTGGCCATTGTGCTGCCTGCGGCCTCCGCGTCGCCAGCTGGGGCGGCCCTCGCCGGCCCGGCGAGCGTGGCCCGGGCGGCTGGCCAGGATTCAGGATCTGGCCAGCCGAATAACAATGACCCCTACAGCCTGCCGGTGAGGCTTCCGCGCGGGATTGTGGCCTCGCCCGCGGTTGACCCGGCGGCGCCGTATACGCCGGTGGTGAAGAGCCTGATTGCGCAGCTCCTGCCGGACAACCCGCCCACCGCGGCCGAGCTGGCCAACGCGTCGAAGATCATGGTCTACGGGCGAGGGATTAACGGCTGCTGGGGGACAGGCCCGGTGGAGGCCCCGGTGGGGACCACGCCGAGTATCGAGCAGCTGTGCTGGGCCGATGCCCAGGGGGTGCTGTTGACCAGTGGCGCTATCCGGGCGGGCACGACCGCGCCGATGACGCTGATGGGCCTGGGGTCGTCGTTCGACACCTCGCTCGGCAACGTGTGGGGGCAGACCGCTGGCAAGGAAGCCCGCTGGTACATGGTGACGGGCATCTACGGGCCGCAGGGTGACATCAACGTGCTGCCTAACTGGGGCCGTAACCTGACGACCACTGGCGAGGATCCTTTCCTCAGCCAGAACATGGTGGCGTCGCAGGTCAACGGCATGCAGGGCGTCGGCGCGATGTCGCAGATGAAGCATTTCGCCATCTACAACGGCCAGAACGGCAACACGACCTACCAGGACCAGGCGCTCCATGAGGTGCTGCTCGGGCCGTATGAGGGTGGCTACGTCCAGGGCAAGGCCGCAGCGGCGATGTGCTCCTACCAGGCGTCCCAGGACCTCTCGCCCTACCTGCCGTCCTCGGTCCCGTCGCTGTGGCCGGCCAGCCCCTACGCGACGGGGACCGGGCCCCAGACCTGGCCACTCGGCGAGATGCACTTCTCGTGTGAGCAGCCGCAGCTGATCGGCAACGTGCTACGCCAGCAGTGGCACTCGCTGGCCATGGTCGCGACCGACTACGGCGCGATGCACAGCACGAGCGCCATCTTCCAGGGCACCGACCAGGAGATGCCGACCAGGAACTTCTACTACACCACCAACCCGTACGGCGCTAACGGCTCGCCTTTCAGCGCGCCGGCCAGCGGATTCGACGCGACCGGCAGCACGTGCGCCGACCCGGCCACGGGCAACCAGGTCAGCTGCAGCGCGGCGGGCGCGATCCATGTCTCGGGTATCCCGTCCGGATCGGCGTGCCCGCTGGATGCCACCAACGGCGGCGGCTGCAGCCTGGTCAACGCGGTGCTCGCTGGTACGGTGCCGCTGCCGGTGTTCAAGCAGTCGCTGGCGCGGATCCTCTACCAGGAGCAGCGTTTCGGCCTGCTGGGGTGCTCGTCCACGCCGGTCTCACCGCTGTGCACCAACCCCGGCGGCAACGGCACCCAGGGTGGCGACGCCCCGGGGACGGGCACGCGGACCGGTCAGGTCCTGCTGCCCGACGGCCCCACCAGCGGGCCCCCGGTGCTGGGAACCAAGAACGGCGACGCCGCGGTCGTGGAGAAGTACTCCGAAGAGGGCGCCGTGCTGCTCAAGAACGACAGCCAGGCGCTGCCGATCACGCGCTCGGACCTGGGCGGCGGCATCCTCGTGACCGGCGCGAACGCGAACCACACGGTCGCCGATCCGACCCGTGAGGCGTCGACCGGTTTCGTCGACCGCAACGCGATCAATCCGCTGCAGCAGCTCAAGGCGTTCAGCGGGAAGCCGGACGCGTTCACCTACGTTCCCGCCGGCGACCCGACGGGACAGCCTGTGCCGTCCTCCGCCTTCTCGACGTCGGGCGCGTCGGTGACTGGGAGCCTGGCCCGCACGACGGGTCCCGGCGCACCGTCCACCGATCCGGCCATCGACTTCACCAACGTCTCGGGACACGGTCAGCTGACCCCCGGGAGCTACACCTGGAGCGGTTACGTCTACGTCCCGGCCACCGACACCTACACGTTTGATTTCCAGCAGAGCAGCGCCGTCCCGAACGCGAACGTGACCTTCACCTTCGACGGGACGCCGCAGACCCTCGCCACCGCGGCCAACGTCTATGGCAGCACGGTGCCCGGAAGCCCGACCAACGCCGGCTACACCGAGGCCCTGCTGGTCAACCGCCAGTTCGCCGCGGGCAGCCTGCCGG
>WNFF01000104.1_pt1 | contig 54093 bp, 56 predicted proteins | sample 5400441 | NCBI WGS metagenome assembly WNFF01 (sample SAMN13153345, study PRJNA577476) | soil metagenome | isolation source: 120 cm saprolite under Douglas fir tree site 2 hole 3 replicate 1 | place: USA:California | collected 2015-04-18 | reverse complement strand
CATGAGCTCGTCGCGCGTGAGCTGGCGGCCGTCCTGTACCTTGTGGCGGATCTCCTCGGGAAGGTTTGCGCGCACGAACGCGCGCACCTCGCGTCGGAAGGTCTTTTCTTCGGGGCTGAAGCTCAGGTCCATGTCAATCCAATAGATCCGGCTCTTCACGGACGATCTTTTCGTAGAGCGGCTGGAACTGGAAGAGGCCGGCGGTGTGAGAGCCCACCTGCGAGCGCGTGAGGATTGCCGCCTCGCGATCGATCTTGACCGGCTTGCCCGCGGCCTCCGCCAGAAGCTGCGCCTGGCAGCTTCGCTCCAGCGCGATGAACCAATACGCGGCCTCTTCAACGGATTGCCCCACGGTGAGCAGGCCATGGTTGCGCAGGATGATGGCCTTCTTCTCGCCGATGGTCGCGGCGATGCGGCGGCCCTCCGAGAGCTCGAGCACGACGCCCGTATAATCGTCGAAGAGAGCGTGGTCCTCGTAGAAGGCGCAGGAGTCCTGCGTCAGCGGATCGAGCAGCCGCCCCAGACTGGAGAACGCCTTTCCAAACATCGAGTGCGAGTGCGCGGCGGCGATGGCGTCGGGGCGGGCGGCGTGGATCTGCGAATGGATTGCGAAGGCGGCGCTATTGACCGGACGGTCTCCCTCCACGACCTCGCCCTGGTGATTGACGAGGATCAGGTCCGAGGCGCGGATATGCCCGAAGTACATTCCGAAGGGATTGACCCAGAAGTGGTCGAGGCGCTCCGGGTCGCGCGCGGTGACGTGGCCGGCGACCCCCTCGTCGAAACCGTAGCGGGCGAAAAGGCGGAAAGTCGCTGCCAGGCGCTGCTTGCGGTGGAGCCGTTCCTGCGCCGCTGTTCCGGCTTGTTGCTGCTGCATCGGTAGAGGAAGGATCGCGTCCAACTTCAGCTCGGCCATGGTGGCACCTCTTCCCAGGAACCGCGGAGGGGCGTAACGCTACCACGCCCAGCTAGCCGCTAGAGAATCTCCACCAGACGAGACCCTGTGCATCGAGCCTCCTTGCCGTCAGCCCTCAAATAGCACTCCGCCGCCACCTCTGCTTGACGCCTCCGTCCATAGATGGTTGCTTCATCTCGAGGGAGGATTTCGTGCAGGACGCCATGGCTTCACCACTGGCCGCCTGGGAAAGCTTCTTCGTCATCGTGGGCAGCTCCGGGGCGGCACTGACGGGACTCCAGTTCGTCGTGATCGCCTTGGTGGCCGAGTCGCGGAAACGAAGCACGCTTCGCGAAATCGATGCCTTCGGGACGCCGACCATCGTGCATTTCTGCGCCGCGTTGCTGGTGGCCGCGGTGTTGAGCGCCCCCTGGCACGAGGTGTCGAGCGCCGCCCTCGTCCTGGATGCCTGTGGCGCGGCGGGAGTGGGATATGTCGTAATCGTAGCCAGACGGGCGCGACGGCAAACCGGCTACCAACCGGTGCTCGAGGATTGGATCTGGCACATAGCGCTCCCGATCATTGCCTACGGGATGTTGCTCTTTGCCTCCCTCGCGATCGCGCTGCACGTCACCGCGGCTCTCTTTGCCATCGCGGCGATGACCCTGCTCCTTCTCTTCGTCGGGATCCACAACGCCTGGGACACGGTTACCTATATCGCGGTCGACCGCATGGAGCAGGAAAAGGAGGGTGGGCAGAAGTCATCGACAAGGTCGAAGACGGCAGGCTGACCCTATTGAGGAAAGAACGGGGATTCATACAAGCCCAGGTTGTAGCAATAGAGCGCTCGCGGAGCGTTGAAGTCAGTGGATTCACTGCTCGTGCCACCGAGATAGTCTGCGCGGCCCTTCTGATAGGCCCGCACGCAGGCGTCACCTACCAGGTGAACATCCGCCTCTCTTGCGCCGATATCCAGGTCGGCGCGGCCGGCGTCGTAACCCAGGTCGTAGCAGTTCCCGCCTGAATGGCGTTGGGCCTGAATGAGTCCGTCCGCGTGGCCGGTCGAGAAGTCGTCGTCACAGCCAAGCTCCCTGGCAGCTATTGCCAGCGGGCCTTGGCGGAGTCCAGCCTGATAACATCCTTCGTCGTTCAGGCTGGGCCGCAGATCGGCGTTTTTGCTGAATGCCGACCGGATACCGCGTTCGTAACTGTCCCAATGGTAGCTGTCCCCACAGGCGGAGAAGGTGTCCGCCAGGGCCGGCTGCGAGAGCGTGCCGATGGCGGTGGCCGCTGAGAAAGCGAGCAATAGGGGGATGCGCATCGTCGAGCCTCCTGAACGGTCGGTCGGCGACCGTCTCATGCCCTTCAACGGTAGTGGGCGGGCGGAAGCGAATCGCCGGCGATCCGACCAGCGGCCCTTGCCCGCCGACGAGCGGCCTTGCGCGGCGCACGGCTGACCCCGATTGCGTGATAAGTGGAGCGCGAAAACGGAGGAGCCCTCAATGCGATCGATGAGTCTGGCGACCAGCGCAGCGATCTTCGTCCTCGGCTTCGGCGGAGCCGCCCGCGCGACGGACCCGCACCCGAACGGCCTGGTCGGAACCAACTTTCCTGCCGACTTCCCGCGCATCATCGACGCGTCGTTGGGCGTGCCGGTCATCGGCTTCGGCAGCAGCCAGGGGCGCGTGGACCACCTGCCGGTGATCTTCCTGCACGGGAACAACGACACGCCGTTTCCCACCACCTGCAATCCGTTCGGCTACATCCACAACCTGGCGCAGTTCTTCCTCGACGCCGGTTATAGCCCGCGGGAGCTGTGGGGCCTCGGCTACCAGGGAGATCAGTGCGACCTGGTGACGAACCCGACCAATCGATCGGGGCATGATCACAGTACAGTGGCCAACGTGCCCGACCTGCGCGCCTTCGTCCGCGCGGTGCTCGCCTACACGGGCGCCAAGCGGGTGGACATCGTCGCCCACAGCCTCGGCGTCACGCTGACGCGCGAGTGGATGCGCCAGGACCACGCCTTCCACCTGGTGAGGACACTGGTGGCCATCGACGGCCCGAACCACGGCATCATCAGTTGCTCTCCCTCGCCGCTGAACTATTTCCAGCTCCCGTCGCTGGGCGGGTTCACCCCCGACAGCGCCATCTGCCGCGAGTACGGGTCGGACCACACGCCGCTGCTGCAGGCGCTCAACCGGGGCCCCGAGACGCGCGGCCCTACACGCTATCTGGTGCTCCTCAATACCGACGTGGATTTCGTCTACATCTCGGCGCAGGACGGGGTATTCGCGGCGGTGCCGGCTGAGGACCGCGACGGCAAGCCCCACGACTTCTCGCGCAGCGCCCGGCTGGAGGGAGCGACCACCATCGAGCTGACGCGACAGGGCCAGTTCGACGCAATCCTCGGGACTGCCCACCTGGGGATCGTCAATTCCCCATGGGCCTGGTCGGCGGCGCTCGGATTCTTGCGCTCGCTCGACGAGGATGACGACGAGTCCGACTGAGGCTCCGCTGCGACGGGTTTTTGATCCTTTGCAGGCCGCAGCGCGGCCAGACGGCGTACCTTCGACACCAACTGCTCCCCGAGCTTTCCGGCGGCCTGGTCCAAGAGGCGCAACTTCATCGCGCGCAGCTTGCGGTCCTCGGCCCAGGGCGTCTCGTCGGCGACGGCGTGCACGCGCTCATAGACGGTGAAGAGGATGGTGCCCGTGCGCACGTCGAAGAGCGTGGCCTCGAGTACGCCCGCCGTCTCCACCGTGCGCGAAGGCGCAACCAGGGCGCCCACGATGGTCGGATAGAGCCAGGCCCAGGCATTCACGTAACCATCGTCGACGAATCGCTGCCGGTAGAGCAGCAGGTATCCCGAGCGGTAGCGCGCGGCCAATTCGCGCAGGCCGGGAATGTCGCCGTCGATCGGCCAGTCGGTGGAGACCTCGCTGGTCGCCTGGAAGAGGCCGGCGGCCTCGAGCGAGCGCGTCAGCTCCGCGGGCACCGCGAGCAGCGGCACACCGCGCTCCGGCCGGTAGGATTCGGCGACCGGCAAGACGCCCAGGCGCTGCGTCTCATCGAGGTAGACCGGTGCGTCGAGGATGGCGCGCAGGCCCTCTTCGCTCACTCCACCGGCGCGATCGCGCTTGAAGTGATCGTCGGCCAGCGCCGGAGGGGCGGCGAGATCGGGCGCACGCAGTTCAGAGCGCAAGAGGGCATGGGCACAGCCGGCCTCGAGCAAGAGGAGCAGAGCGGGTGCGATTCGCGACGTCATGGGTTCCCTCCGTTCTCGATCAACGCAAGGGCCCGGGCCGGCCTTACACTGCACGACGGCGCTGGAAGCCGGCGTAAGCGGCGGGCCGGCTCGCGCGTTGGATGAGGTGCGCGTGGCGACCAGCAGTTCGAACGACAGGCTGGGCTGGGAGCTGCAATGCGTGGAGGAGGCGCAGCGCGGGAATCGGCGCGCGTTCGTCGAACTGTACACGGCGTTTGCGCCGCCACTCTACGCGGAGGTGCTGCTGCCGCGGCTGGGGAACGCCGTCGCCGCGGAGGAAGCGCTGGCGGAGACGTTTCGGGCCGCCCTCGAGAAGCTCGGCGACTACCGCCCCCAGGGTGGAAGCATCTTCGGATGGCTGGCGAGGATCGCGGTGAACAAAGCGACGGATCTCCACCGCGAACGCGCCCGCACCGGCAGGGCGTTGGCGAGCTACCAGTCGCTGATCGCCCCGCTCCGCGAGAGCGAGAGTGGCGCGGGGATCGAGATCGAGCGGCGGCTCGACCAGCGGCGCATGCGGGCGGCGGTCGACGAAGTTCTGGGCGAGCTCTTGCCGCGGTACCGGCGCGCGATCGAGCTGCGCATGCTCGAAGACCTTCCGCGCCTCGAGTGTGCACAGCGGATGGAAGTGACCATCGGGAACTTCGACGTGCTGCTGCTCCGCGCGCTGCGGGCGTTCCGCGCGGCGTGGGTGGTGCGACACGGCGAGAAGTTGGAGGAGCCATGACCGGCGAGGAGAGGCTGCCCACCGAGGCTGAGCTGCGCGAGGCGGAGTTGCTCGCACGCGTTCTGGAAGAGCCGGTCGAGCCTGGGCGCGACCTGGCGCCGGTGGACGACGCGCTGGGAGCCGCGATGCTCGTGCGGGGGTCGCGGCTTGCCGGTCTTGGCGAACTGCGAGCGCGCGCGGTGCTGGAGCGCGCCTGGCCGAAGCGCGCCTGGCCCATCCGGGCGCGAGCGGCCGCCGCTGCACTGGCGGCAGTCGCGGCGGCTTTCATGTGGTTCGTCTTGCGCCCGCGGGGGCCGGCGCAACTTCCCGCGCCTGGAGTTCAGCTCCTGCACGCGCAGCTCGCGGCGGCGCGGCCGGCGCCGCCGGCAGCGCTGGCGCAGCTCGATGCCGAGATGGCCGCATACCGCAAGCAAGTATACGCGTCGCTGGGGCGCGCCTACGGAGGCGGGCGATGAGGATCGCCCTGCTGCTGCTTTTCGCCGGTTCCGTTGCGGGTTGCGGCAGCGCGGCCGCGCAATTCATCGATGACGCGCGCGAAGCGAACGCGCAGGCGGATGCGCTTCTGCGCAGCCGCGATTCCGGGCGTGCGGCGCAGGTGCTCCAGGAACTCGTCTCCCGGCCCGTGCCCGCGGGCCTGGCCGCGCAAGATCGGCGCGCCCTGCTCCAGGACGTGTATGCGCGGCTGGCCGGACTGGCGCTCGCGGACGGGAAATCGTCGCAGGCGTTGCGTCTCGCCGATGCGGGTCTCGCGCTCGGCGAGGAGCGCAACGTTTTCACCGTCTCGCTCCGCACCCTGCATGGCCGCGCAAACCAGGGGCTGGGCCGCGACACGGAGGCGGCGCGCGACTACGAGGCGGCGCAGGTCATCGCCGAAGCGCTGCTCGAAGCAGCGCTGGAAGGGGGAGGTGCGCGATGAAGCTCGCTTGCATCGCAGCGGGACTGCTGGGGATGGCAGCATGCTCACACTCTCGGCTGGCGCCGCGCGCGGTAGAGCCACCTGACTCCGAGGAGCGCGAAGATGCTCGCGCCTCCGAGAAGCGCTCCGCTGCGCTGCAGCAGGAGCTTCTCGCGCTCACCGCCGGCCAGGCGACGCCGGAGTGTCACCGGGTCTGCGAGTTGATCGAGCAGATCTGCGACCTCTCGCAGCGCATCTGCCTCATCGCCGGCCGGCACCGCGATGACCCGGAACTCGCCGATCGCTGCACCGCGGCAGAGCAGCGCTGCCACCGCTCACGCGACCGCGCCCCTGCCGGCTGCCTGTGCCAGGCGCGCTGACTCGTTCAATTGGAGGCGGTCACGCAAGCTCGCGGCGCAGGCCCTCGTCCTGCTCCTTGCGCAGCGAGAGGATCTCCCGAATCATGATCTGCGCCGTCGCCGCGGCCGGGACCGCGACGATGGCCCCGGGGAGTCCCATGAACTCCGCCATGAAGAGAATGGCCAGCGTCGTGATGAGAGGATTGATGTGCACCGTGTGGCGGAAGATCAGCGGGCTGAGGACGCTGCCTTCCAACTGCCCGTAGAGGATGAAATAGATGCCGGTGACCAGCGCCTTCAGCGGTCCGCCGGTGATGAGCGCGAGCAGGGTGATGGAGCCGCCTGTCACAAGCGGACCGACATAGGGGACGGCGCTGGACACCCCGCTGAGGATTCCCAGCGGAAGGAAGAACGGCATGCCGGTGATGGCCAGGAAGATCGTGGTGAGCGTCGCGTTGATCACGCAGATGCCAATGAGCCCACCGACATAGCCGCCGACTGATCCGTAGACCTTCTCCACGACCCGCTCGTAACGCTTCCGGTTCGGCGGCGACGCCTGGGCGAGCATCGAGAGGACAAGGTCGCGGCCGAAGAGCAGCATGAAGATGGCTAGCAGCAGCAGGGTCACGAGGCCCGCGACCGCGCTGAGCACGCCGCCGATGGCAGTGAGCACAGGGGCTACGGCGCCCGCCCGCCGCCGGCACCGCCTGGCGAAGCTGCTCGGTCAGATCGAAACGCGCGTCCAGCGCAAGGAAAAGCCGCGTCTGCTGGAGTTTCTGCCAAAGAGCGGGCGCCGCGGCGAACAATGCTTTGGCCTGGCTCGCTACGGGCGGAATGAGCACGACGCTCAAGCCGGCGCTCAGCGCGAGCAGCGTGAATACCACCACGGGCACGGCGAGCTTGCGCGGCAGCCCTCGCCGGGTCAGCGCTTCAACCGCGTGGTTCATGGCCACGGCCACCATGCCCGCTCCGAGCGAGAGGGTGACGGAGACCTGGGTCCTGAGGAGGAAGAACACCAGGCCTGTGACGGCCAGCACGCCGAAGCAGACGGTGAAGACGGTCTTGAGCGTGACTTGCGAGGCGGGGCGAGTCGGTTCCGAGGTAGCCATTGCGCCGTTGTACCCCGCCGGGGCCCAAGCCATGCGTGGTCGGATCCGGCGTTCCCGCCACCCAAGCAGGCCCTTGGTACGCCCCGTCACAAATCGAAACATGGCAGGCACGCCGCTGAAACGCGGCGGTACCATATTCATGGCGCACCTCGGGTCGGAGGTACCGTGCGACTCCCTTGCTTCGCGGTCGCCATAGCGATGCTCGCCGGCTGTGCGTCGTCCGGCAACGGCGGTGCCCAGAGCGCCTCGTCCTGCGTTCCGCCGACGATCGTCAATGGTGGCTTGACGGGCCCGTCCCGGGCGCCGGCCTCCTGCGTGCGCGCGGTCGAGTCGTCCTCGGTCTCCACCCAGAAATTCGGCACGCACACCGTGGGCGACGTGGTCACGTTCAATGTGCCGGCCGGCACGGGCAGCATCACGATCTTCTCACAGTCCGCAGCAGCGACCACCGATTCGATCGATTACAAGGGCATGACGATCGGGAACACGGTGGTGGCCACAGGGTTGAAGGATCCCGGTGGGACCATCCTCTACGACGATAGTGCAAGCCCACCCGCGGACCCGAGCGGCCAGACCGTCTATTATGGAAGCGAATCCGTCTCCACCGGCGTCATGACGCTGCCCAATACCTCGCCCCTTCTGCACCAGGTGGCGAGGCAGGGAGGTCTGGCGGCGGGCACGTGGCAGTTCGTCGTCAATGATTTCGCCTACGAGTGTCTCAATACGTCCGGCTGCTCCGGTGGCAGCAGCACCGGCCAGTACGACATCCAGGTTCTCACCAAATCGGGCGTCGCCGCTTCGACCGGCACCATCGCGGTGGCGCTGTACCTGGTCGGCGGATCGGCAACTGCGGCCACGGCGGTCAGCGATCCTGCCCTGGCGCGCATGGTCCAGACCCTCGGGCAGATCTACGCCGGCGCCGGCCTCTGCCTGGGAAGCGTGACAGCCTTCGACGTGCCGAGCTGGGCGCGCACGAAGTACGGTTCCGGGCTCGGCGTCGACGACACCTCTCCCTGCAGCGATCTGGACCAGATGTTCACGCTCTCCGGGGCCGGGAAGCAGCTCAACCTCTTCCTGGTGAACGATCTGGTCGCGAACCATCAGAACGGCGCGACCGTGGTCGGTGTGGACGGGACCATTCCCGGGCCCTCGACCGTGGGAGGCACCATCAACAGCGGCGCGGCGGTTTCATCGGCGGATCTCAGCACCAGCGGCTGCGGCTCGACGACCGACTATCGCCACTGCGGCGCCGACGAAGTGGCGTACATCGCGGCGCACGAAGGCGGCCACTGGATGGGCCTCTATCACACCACTGAGCAGACCGGCGACGGCTTCGATCCGATCGCCGACACGCCGACCTGCGAATGCACCAAGTGCGCCCCGACGGCAGACCAGGCGAACTGCGCCGCGAGCAACCCGAAAGCGTCTTCTCCGACGACCATGAGCACCGCGTGGTGCACCGCCAGCTCGACCTGTGGCGGCGGGGACAACTTGATGTTCTGGATCTTGGGCGCGGCCTCGCAGGGCACCTTGACGCCGGACCAGGGCCAGGCAGTCCGCGCGAACCCTCTCGTCCGGTGAGGAGACAAGCAAGACACCGATCCTGCTCCTCTTCCTGCTCTGCGCCCCGGCTCAGGCGGCTGACCGCCAGCGGGGGCCGGAGTCCTCGTCCACTTCTTCCCAGACCAAGCTGCAGCTCAGCGACGAGCAGATCCGCGAACGGATCGAGACCTACCTGGGTTCCATCGACACGCCCATCCGCTCGGCCCATTGGCGCGCGCTCGGCTCGCGAGGCGCGGCCATCCTGGAAGGGATTGCGCAAGACGATGGAGCGCTGCCCACGCGCCGGGCCAAGGCCTTCGACGGCCTGGCAGCGATCGGATCGTCGACCGCGGCAGACGTGATGCTGCGCCTCGCTCGCTCCGAGCAGACGCCCCTGGCCGTGCGGCTCTCCGCTGTACGCGGCGCTGCGCGAGTATTGCCTGCAGACCAGGTCGCGCCTGCGCTCCAGCCGGTCCTGGAAGGCGCGAAGGACGGTCACGTGCGGCGCGCAGCGGCAGAGGCGTTGAGCAACCACGGAGGATGCATGCTCGTTCGCGCCCAAGCGGCCCGCGAGGACGATCCGCAGCGGCTGCACCGCGCCGTGCAGCGCTGCGGACGGTGAGGTCGCTTAGAAAGACGGGGCTAGCTCGCGGAGCGCCGCGCGCAGATCATACTGTCGGCCAGTTCCGTCGATCTGCTCGCGGCTATAGATCCGGACCGGCGAGATGGTCTGCGGCACGCTGGAAGTCAAATCGACGCGCCGCGGAATGTGTGACCCAGTGACGAAAACCTTTTCGGCCTGAGCGCCTTGCGCGGCGCTCGACGCCGGCGCATGTGCGCAGGCAAATCCCATCACGGTCAAAACACCGAGTAACGCTCTCTCGAGCGGACGCCAGCAGATTCTCATCAGTCGTTGCCTCCTCTGGTCAGCGAGGATTCTAACAGCCATCGGCCACGCGCACGACCAAGAAGACGGTTAAGGTACAGCCATGGACGAACTGTGCGCTCACCTGGAAAAGCTCGAAGACCCGGGCCGCAAGCCCGTGCAGCCGAGCGGCCACGGCTGCAAGGAATGCCTCGAGATGCGTGCCGAATGGACGCATCTGCGGCTTTGCATGTCATGCGGCCACGTCGGCTGCTGCGACGAGTCCCCGAACAAGCATGCGACGAAACACTTCCACCAGACGCAGCATCCCACCATTAGATCTTACGAGCCCGGCGAGGATTGGGCCTTTTGCTATCCCGACGATCTGACCGTGGAAGGCATGGCAGGCCTTCCGGGCGAGTCGGCTTCACGTCATTACTCTGCGCCGCGGTCCCGGCGTTAGAGGCCCTTCTCCTTCAGCCAGCCGGGGCTGTGCTGGGCGAGCTCGAGCGAGCTGGTCAACATTAGATAAACCCGATGTACGCTTTCGCGGATCTTCTTCGGCGACGTGCGCAGGATTTCTGCCGCTTCTTCGACCTTGACCTGCTCGATCTCGCGCAGCACGAACGCGGCCCGATCCAGGTCCTCGACTTCCTCCAGCGCCTGTCGAATCTGCTCCACGAGATCCCGCCGCTCGGCCAGCTCTGGCGATCCTGCGGGTAAAGCCAGGCCAGGCTGACGCTGGATGAGCGAGTGGATGATCGCGAGCCGATAGAGCGAGACCCTGAACGGCGTATCGCGAGGAAACCACTGCGAAGAGCGCAACGCCCGCAGGAACGTTTCCTCCGCCACCTCGCCTGCCTTTGACGGGTCGGGCAACATGTTTCGGGCGATGCGGTGGACGGCGCTCCAGTAACGCGTTGCAAGCGCGGCGAAGGCAACCGCGTCACCGCTTCGCATTCGCTGCGCGAGCCCTTCGTCTGAATCGGTCGGCACGTCGGAATGGGTCAAGACCGCCCCCGGCTGAGGTTCTCACCCCATAGACGAACGAGAGCGTGCCAAATCGACACTTGTTAGAGTCCGCGGCATGAGCGAAACGAGGCGCGTGCCCACGCTGTTCGAGTGGATGGGCGGAATGCCCAGCATCGAGAAGCTCTTCGACGTGTTCTACTCCCGGGTCCCGCGCGATCCGCTCCTCGCGCCGGTCTTCGCTGAGATCACTCCCGAGCACGCGAAGCACGTCGCTGCGTTCGTCGCGGAAGTGCTGGGCGGCCCCAAGACTTACAGCGAGGGGCTCGGCGGCCATCCGCACATGATCCGGCGGCACGCGGGCCGGGCGTTGACCGAGCCACAGAGGAAGCGGTGGATGCAGCTTCTGCTCGAGTGCGCCGACGAAACCGGCGTGCCCGCTGACCCGGAGTTTCGCTCGGCGCTCGTCTCCTATCTGGAATGGGGAACGCGACTGGCGGTGATCAATTCCCGCCCTGGAGCGGCGTCCGGCGAGGATGCGCCGATGCCACGCTGGGGCTGGGGCGAGGTGAAAGGGCCTTACACCGATGGCGACTGAGACCGGAAAAGTCCTCTCGGTCAATGTCGGTGGTGCGCGCAAGTTCGAATATCGCGGCCTCCCCGCGGAGAGCGCGATCTGGAAATACCCGGCATCCGGGCGGATCGCGGCTCGAGGCATCAATCTGGAGGGAGACCGCCAGGCGGACCGAAAGGCGCACGGCGGACCCGACAAGGCGGTCTACGCGTACGCGGTCGAGGACGCACGGTGGTGGGAAGAGGAGATCGGCCGTCCGCTCACATACGGCGAGTTCGGCGAGAACCTCACCACCGAAGGGATCGGGGTAAACGACGCGTTCGTCGGCGAGCGCTGGAAGATCGGGACCGCCGTTTTCGAGGTTTCCGAGCCGCGGGTCCCCTGTTGGCGGCTTGGAGTCCGGATGAACGACGAAACGTTCCCGCGCCGCTTCAGCAAGGCATTGCGACCCGGGAGCTACCTGCGAATCGTCGTCGAGGGCGATGTGGGCGCCGGAGACGAGATCCGGGTCGTCGACAGGCCTGACCACGGCCTCACCATCCGCGATGTCTTTCGTATCTACACCCGCGATCGCCATGAGGTGGCGCGGTTGCTTGCGATTCCACGGCTGTCCGCCGCCTGGAAGGGTTGGGCGGAGCACCTGGTTCAAACGGCGCGGGGCGGAGGGTAAGCCCACGTTGCGAAGTCGAGTCGCCATCATTACGCCAGGGGGTCGACCAGGCGGGGCCAATGATGAAAACTGTCGTCTTCGCAAGCGTCTACGACGCAGCCCGCTCCAAGATGGCGGCCGCGTTCTTCAACGCATTCACCCTGCCCTCGCTGGTGCGCGGAGTGTCCGGAGGCGCGTGCCCGCTGCTCTGGGTCGTTCCGGAAATCGTGCAGGTCATGAATGAGGTGGGCTTGGACGTCTCCTCGCGACCCCAGCTACTCCCCAGCAACGCGCTGGAGAGCGCCGCGTTGATTGTCACCTTCGCCGACCTGGGCCCCTGGCGCACGCCTGCCGGCGTGCCGCGCGAGTCCTGGGACCTGCCGGACCCGCGCAAGCTGCCGATCGAGCGCGTGCGAGAGATTCGGGACCACTTGCGCGAGCGCGTCTGGAAGCTCGTAGCGAAGCACGGCTGGTACAGGCTTCAGCCGACGGCTGTCCTCCGTCACCGCGCCAGGCGCGAGCACGTGCTGCGCACGTAGACCTGCGCCGCTGACCGGCGTGTCACGCCGTAAGACCACGCGGAGGCATCCGCGTAGCCCTCCTGAGGTTTGCCGGCTCAGTTCTTCGAAGGAACGAGCGGGATCTGGAGATACGAGGGCTCGAAGCCGCCGGTGTGGATCGTGTTCCGCGCGCCGTGTGATAACCGGCATCGTACTCGTGGTAGCTCTTGGCGTAGACGAAGCAGCCGTCATGCGGCTGGATCGTCAGCCAGATGCGGTGGCCCTTCTTCACCACTGCCGTGTTGTTCCAGAGCTCGACCTCGACTTGGACTTTCTCGTTTGCCGCGAGCGGCTGATAATCCGCCTTGCTGTGCGTGTGGAACGGTTGGAAAAAAGATGAGCGCTTCTCGTCGAGCTTCCGGTGCGACACTTTGAGGAACCCGAGCGTGATCGGAGACGGTGCCGAAGGCGGCGTATTGTAGAAGACCTCCTGGCCGTTCTCGTCCAGGACGCGCAGCGCGGCGAAGATGTCCATGTCGGCGCTGCTCGACGAGACCCACAGGCCGAGCTTCATGTAACCGGCAAGCTCGACCTCTTCGGCCAGCGGCTCAGATAAGAACGAAACCCCGTACTGGGTGCACGGCAGCCGGCTACCGTTCGGACCGGTGAACGCGATCACTTGATTTGAGCCACGCGGCCCTTGGTGGGAAATTTCCGGAATTGCAGAGCGTCGTGCCCGGGCACGACGCGATCGGGAGAGCCGGCCAGCTGAATCATGCGCTCCTGATTCTTGATGTTCGCGGGGTAATCTGCTTCAGAGAAGGTATCGCTGGCCTTGTGCTCCACGAGATTGCGGTAGAGATAGCAACTGTCCGAGGCGAGCACGAACGGAGGATGGCCCTCAATGCGCAAGTATTGCGATGCATAGGTGTGTCGCGCCCCTGTATACGCGCGAATGCCGGGAAATATTTCGATATTGTCGCCGTCGATCAGACGCAGCCGGCCTTCGGTATTCAGTCGCACCAGCTGCTGCACATCATCCGGGTCGACGCCGCCATGATTTCCGCCCTTCTGCCACGCCTCCCCGGTGTAGTAGTGGAACTCCTCCTTTTGAATCCAGACGGTCGCTTTGGGAAAAAATCCCATACCACCCATATGATCCCAGTGCGCGTGGCTGATAACGATGTCCGTGACTTCTTCCGGCTTCACTCCTGCGAGCTTGACGGCTTCATCCGGCCGAAGGCGATCGGTCATCGTATATTTGAACCATTCCTGGCGGTGGGATCCGCTATCTAATAAAACGTTCCGCCTGCCGCCGCGGATCAGCCAAATCACATACACCGTGTCGATTTTCTCCTCCTTCGGCGCACCAATGACCAAGTCTGCAACCGAATCGCCCGGGGAGTTGGCGTAGCGAATAGCCTGGATGGAGTACTCCGGCGTGGCGGCCCCAGCGGGAAGAAGAGCGAACAGGGCGATGAAGAGAATTCGCGTGACCCAGGCAAGCTGTTTCATGGAAGTCTGCATCGCCCGCCGAAGCAAAGCGTCATTCTACCGCGAAGTCTCAGGGCGCCGGCACCTGGGCGGGCGAGTGGTTCGATCAGAGCGGGACGCCCGGCCCTGTCTTCCAGGCGGCCGGCAGCGACTTATACCCGGGGCAGCTCTTCGAGCGCGTGGAGAGCGGCCTCTTCCTCTCCGGGTATCAGGGTTGGCTCGGCCAGTTCGACGCGCAGGCGACCTCGATGTCGCCGCCGCCGCCATGGCTCGCGTCGCGCCCCAATACGAACCTGCACATGGTCCACGTCGGCAAGGGCTACGCGGTCCTGCCGGCGCCGGGATCGAACGCGGCGTGCGAGCAGGTGGTCGAGGTGATCCGAGCACCATCGTGTTCGACGTAGCCTCGATCATTTGCAACCGGCAAGGGCGCGGCGCCATCCGCTTCAAACTTGCCGAGGTCGTCGTCGTACGTTTCGATTTTGATCACCTTGGATTCAAGCGTACCTGCAGTAAGCCCGCTAGAACTGCAACCACGGCAGCGTGTAGAGCACGACGACGAGGAAGGCGGCAAGCATCAGCAGCAGGTCGTTCCTGAACGTGCGGTCCACGGGCTACTCCGCCTCGACGAGAACGCGGGCGGGATCTCCCGGCAGAAGCGACGAAGGCCGAGGCTCGACGAACTCGAGCAGCACCGGCATTTCCGGTCCGACCAGCCCGGTCACGCGGGCGTCGCAAGTGTGGCCCGCGGCGATTACCTTCGCGGCCTGGCCGTCGCGCAGGCGTGGAAACTCGGTGCGGGCGAAGCTCGCCACCACCCAGAGATCGTCGTGATCGAGAATTGTAAACAGCCGCTGCGCCAACGCCGCCGTCTCGCGCGGTTTCACGCGCACGCCGATCACACGGCCCGAGATCGTCGCGCGGACTTCCGCGTTGCTCCGCTCGCGCCGCGCCTGGAGATAATCGGCGCGCAGGCCGCGCGCGAGCGGAGGAAGCTCGACGCGCGAGAGCACTGCCCTCTGCTGCAGCTGCGCCTCCGAGAGGCCGCGCGGCTTTGCCCCGCCTGTCGCGGCCAACACCGCCTGATCGAGCAGCGCGGTAATGGCTGCGAGGCGACGATCGATCTGGTGGTGGTCGAACTCGGCGAGCAGGTCGCCTTGCACGACCAGCTGGCCCACGGTCACCGCCACCCGCTCGATCAGGCCCGGGGCCTTCGCGGTCACCTCGACGACCTGCCCGTCCAGCTGGGCCTGCCGCGAGGGAATGAAGGCTGCGCTCGTTGTCATTGGGGGCTCCGGAAAAGTTTCGCCTGCCCCCTTTCACGCTTCGTGCCGACCTTCTTCCCTCTGAGTACGGTTCGCGATTGCCGGATTGCGCTACAACGGCTGACGGGGGTTCGGGCAGGTACGCCTCAGCGCCAGCGGTACGCGAGCCCGGTGCCTATCGCGAGCTGCATCGCCTGCTGCGCGACCGGCGAGCCGGGGGCGTCGCCCAGGAGCGTGGTGCCGCGGAAAAAGGCGTTCACCGACCAGCGCTCGTCGAGGGGCACGATGGCGCCCAGCGTGAGGGTGAGGTCGCGCAGCCCCGCGCCGGGCACGAACAGCGCCGTGGTCACGTGATCTGCGCGCGCCGACGCAAGCTGGGATTGGCCGATGCCGAAATACTCGCGCATGTAACGCCCATCGGCCCAGGTGAGCATCGCGCCGGCGGTCAACAGTAGGTGGCGGCCCAGCGGGTACAGCGAGCGGAGTCCCAGATCGACTAGCGTTATCTCTGCGGAAGGCTCGACGCAGTCCTATCCCGCCTCGGCTCGTTGCTCGACCGCCGCCAGGGGCGCGCGCTTGCGGCCGGCGAGCCGCCGCAAGGCAGTGAAGAAGACCGGCGTGAGGAGCAGCCCGAAGAGCGTCACGCCGATCATTCCGGCGAAGACCGCCACTCCCATGGCGTGCCGCATCTCTGCCCCCGCGCCGCGCGACGACACCAGCGGCCAGACCCCCATGATGAACGCGATCGACGTCATCAAGATGGGGCGGAGGCGAAGCCTGCACGCTTCGAGCACGGCGGCGATGGGGCTTGCTTTGTTTTCCCTCTCCTTGTCCCTCGCGAACTCGACGATGAGGATCGCGTTCTTGCAGGAGAGTCCCACCAGCACGAAGAGTCCGATCTGGGTGAAGATGTTGTTATCGCTGCCGTCGAGCCAGACGCCGGCGATCGCCGCCAGCAAGCACATCGGCACGATGAGGATGACGCTGAGCGGAAGCGACCAGCTCTCGTACTGCGCCGCCAGGACCAGGAACACGAGCAGCACGCACAAGGGGAACACCAGGAGCCCCGTATTGCCGGCGAGGATCTGTTGGTAGGTGAGCTCGGTCCAATCGTAGCTCATGCCCGGGGAGAGCTCCTGCCTGGCGATGGAGTCGATCGCCGCGAGCGCCTCACCCGAGCTCCTTCCCGGGGCCGGGGCGCCGTTCACCTCGGCGGCGGGATAGCCGTTGTAGTGGGTGACGCGGTCGGGGCCGTTGGTCGCCCTCACCGAGAGAACGCTACCGAGCGGCACCATGGCGCCGTCTGCGTTGCGCGTCTGCAGCGCCATCACGTCCTCCGGCGTGAGCCGGTGACGCGCGTCCGCCTGGACGGTGACCTGGAAGGTGCGGCCAAAGCGGTTGAAGTCGTTCACGTACACCGATCCGAGATAGGCTTGCATCGTCTCGAATACTTCGGTCACCGCCACGCCGTGCGATTTCGCCTTGGTCCGATCGAGATCCGCGAACAGCTGGGGAACGTTCACCTGGTAGCCGGTGAAGAGCCCGGTCAGTTCGGGCCGCTGGTAGCCGGCGGCGAGGAGCTTCTGCGTGTCCTGGTCGAGGGCGTTCAGTCCTGCATCTCCGCGATCCTCGACGTAGAACTTGAAGCCCCCGATGGTGCCCAGACCCTGTACGGGCGGCGGGGGAAAGACGCCGACGATGGCGTCCTGGATCTCGGAGAACTTCTTGTTCAGCGTGGCGGCGATGGCCGGTCCCTGCAGATGCTTCGCCTTGCGCTCCGCGAACGGCTTGAGTCCCACGAACACGATCCCGGCGTTGGGGCTGTTGGTGAAGCCGGCGATGGAGAGGCCCGGGAACGCGATGGCGTGCTCGACGCCTTCGGTCTCCAGCGCCAGCTTCGACATGCGGCGGATGACGTCGTCGGAGCGGTCCAGCGAGGCGGCGTCGGGGAGCTGCGCGAACGCGACGAGGTATTGCTTGTCCTGCGTGGGCACGAAGCCCGTGGGCACCTTGGCGAAGCCGAGCCAGGCGAGCGCCAGCAGTCCTGCGTATGCGGCCAGCGCCACGCCCGAGCGGCGGAGGATGCGCCTCACCAGCCGGACGTAGCCGCGCGACGCGGAGCCGAAGAACCGGTTGAAGGGAGTGAACAGCCGGCCGAGCGCGCGGTCCATCGTTCGCGTGACCGCGTCCTTCGGCGCGTCGTGGGCCCGGAGCAGCACTGCGGAGAGGGCCGGGCTCAAGGTGAGCGAGTTCAGCGCGGAGATCACCGTGGAGATCGCGATGGTGAGGGCGAATTGCTTGTAGAACTGCCCGGTCAGGCCGGGGATGAAGCCGATGGGCACGAACACCGCGCAAAGCACGAGGGCGATGGCGATGATGGGGCCGCTCACCTCGTCCATCGCGCGCTTGGTGGCGTCCAGCGGCGAGAGGCCGAGAGCGATGTTGCGCTGCACGTTTTCCACCACCACGATCGCGTCGTCGACGACGATGCCGATGGCGAGCACCAGCCCGAACAGCGAGAGCGCGTTGATGGAGAAGCCGAACAGCTTCATCACCGCGAAGGTCCCCACCAGCGACACCGGGACCGCGACGATGGGGATGATCGACGCGCGCCACGTCTGGAGGAACAGGATCACCACCAGGACCACCAGCGCCAGCGCCTCCAGCAGCGTGATGACCACTTCCTCGATGGACGAGCGCACGAATCGCGTCGGGTCGTAGACGATGCTGTAGGAGATCCCTTCGGGGAAGTTCTTCGACAGCTCGCTCATGGTCTTGCGTACGGCGTCGGAGAGCGCCAGCGCGTTGGACCCGGGCGCCTGGAAGATGGGGATCGCCACCGCCGCCTTGTTGTCGAGGAGGCTGCGGAGCGCGTACTGGTTCGCGCCCAGCTCGATTCGGCCGAGATCCTTCAGGAGGACCTTGGCGCCGTCGGGCGAGGTCTTGACCACCACCTCACCGAACTCCGCCTCGTCGATCAGGCGGCCGCGCGCGTTGATGCTCAGCTGGAAGCTCGCGTCGCGCGGCGACGGCTGCTGGCCCAGCGCGCCCGCGGCGACCTGCACGTTCTGCTCGCGCAGGGCGCGCACCACGTCGCTCGCGGTGAGGCCGCGCGCGGCCACCTTCTCCGGATCGAGCCAGATCCGCATGCTGTAGTCGCCGGAGCCGAACAGCTGCACGTCGCCCATGCCGGGCAGGCGCGAGAGCGTGTCCTTGACCTGCAGCACGGCGAAGTTGCGCACGTAGGTCTCGTCGTAGCGGCCGTCGGGAGAGAAAAGGTGGACCACCATCGACAGGTCGGGCGAGCTCTTCCGCGTGGTGACGCCCAGGCGGCGCACGTCGTCGGGAAGGCGCGGGAGCGCTTGCGCGACGCGGTTCTGCACCTGGACCTGCGCCACGTCGATGTCGGCGCCGATGCGGAAGGTCACGGTGAGGGCCATCGACCCGTCGGAGTTGGAAAGCGACGACATGTAGAGCATGTCCTCGACGCCGTTGATCTCCTGCTCGAGCGGAGCGGCCACCGTCTCGGCGATGACTTGAGGGCTTGCCCCCGGGTACTGCGCGCGGACGACCACCGTGGGGGGGACCACCTCGGGGTACTCCGAGATCGGCAGCTGGAAGGCCGAGATCGCGCCGAGGACGAAGATCACGATCGAGAGCACGGCGGCGAAGATGGGGCGCTCGATGAAGAAGCGGGCCAGTCTCATTGCGCGATCCCGTTGGCTGCCGGCGCCCGGTCGGCGGCGCCCATGGCGACGAGCTCCGGCGCGACGTCGGAGCCGGGGCGGATGCGCTGGAGGCCGCGCACCACCACCCGATCGGAGGGTGAGAGCCCTTCGCGGACCACGCGCAGGCCGCCCTCGAGGGGACCGAGCTTCACCGCGTGGTACCTGGCTTTGCCGTCGGCCCCGACGACCCAGACGAATCGCCGGTCCTGATCGGTGGCGATGGCGCGATCGGACACGAGCAGCACGTCGCGGGCCGCCCCGTCGGTCAGCCTCACCCGCGCAAACAGCCCGTGGCTGAGCTGGCCGTCGGGGTTGCGCACCACGGCGCGCACCCTCAGGGTGCCGGTTGCAGGATCGACGCGGTTGTCGAGGAAGTCGATGGGCGCTTCGTGCGGATACCCCTCCTCGCCGGGAAAGCCGACGCGCGCCATTCCACCGCCCGCGGCGCGCAGACGCATGCCGTGGATCTCGTCCACGTCGACGTAGACGTAGAGCGGATCGACCGAAACGACCGTCGCGAGCGGTGATGCGGTGCCCGGTCCGACGATGTTCCCCGGCGTGATCAGCATGCGGCCGATGCGTCCCGCGATGGGAGAGCGCACGTAAGCGTAGTCGAGGTCGAGCTCCGCGCTGGAGACCACGGCTTCGGCGGCGGTGCGGCGCGCCGCGAGCTGATCGACCGCAGCTCTCTGCGCATCCCAGTCGCGCTGAGGAATCACGTTCGTCTTGAACAGCTCGTCGGCGCGCGCCGCGTTCTTCTTCGCCAGTTCGAGATCGGCCTCGGCGCTGTGGAGCTCGGCCTGCGCGCGGGCGACGGTCGCCTGGTACGGCCGGGGATCGACGACGAAGAGAAGATCCCCCTTCTTCACCAGTTCTCCCTCGTGGAATGCGGCGCGCACGAGGTGGCCCGAGGCGCGGGCCCGGATCTCCACCGTCTCAGGCGCTTCCGTCCGCCCGGTGTGCTCGCTGAAGTCCGCCACCGAGGCCGCCAGCGGCTGGGCCACGGCGACCTTGGGGCGGTTGTCGGCCTGCGGGACGGCCTCCGCGCGCCGGCCGCATCCGGCGGCGGCGAGGACGATCCCAGCGAAGACGGCGTGGTTCGAGAGTCGTTGCCTGCGTGTCATGCTTGCTTCTCCCCGCTCCCCCGGTGAAGCCTGAGGAATTAACCGGGGTACTCAAATAGTCAAGCAACTATTTGAGTAACTCCATCCGGCGGAGCAGGCTGTTATGATGATCGGCGATGGGCTCTCGACCGATGACCGCTGCACAGCGCGCCAGGATCTTCAAGGCGCTCGCCGATCCGCGCCGGGTGGGCATCGTCGATGCCCTCGCGAACGGCTCGATGTGCGGGACGGCGTTGGCCGATTCGCTCGGGATCAGCCTCGCGCTCCTCTGCCATCACTGGGAAGTGCTCGTCGGCGCCGGCATCCTCAAGAAGGAGCGGGTCGGGCAGCGCCGCGTCTGCACGCTGGACTTCGATCGTGTGAGGGAGGCCACCGACGGGTGGAGCTTCCCCTCCCGACCGGCGGGGAAGTCAACGCGAACGAAGAAAGCCGGGGCCGCCAAGCGCATGGCGCGTTAGATTCCTTCCTCCGAAAATCGGTGCTCGAGCAACTCCACAAAGTCGCGGACCCTCGCCGACAAGTGTCGCGCGGGCCAGCCGACGCGGCCCTATGGGGCGGCGTGCGCCTGGTGCCCAGTGCGGTAGTGCTCACCGAGAAGGTCGAGGGCGAAGTCCCGTGCCGGGTCCCGCCAAACTGAGTGAACGTGATTCGCGTCGTTCTGCGTATTGTCGTGCTCGATGAGGAGCCGCGTCCCGTGCAGCCTGAAGTAGTGCGCGTGACCCGGCTCCAAGGGGCCGGCCCAGGCAAAGTGGGTCGCGCCGAGGCCCGCCTCGCGGATGCGGGCCCGCTGCGCCTCGGCGAGATCGGTCCGGAGGTTGCGGACGAACTCCTCGATCAGGCGCTCGGCCAAGGCGCGCTGCGCTGGCGCCATATCGCCAACCGGGAGTCCGACGGGGCTCTTGAGGGCGTCGGCGCGACCAGGGCCGCTCACGATATTGCCAAGCGACCGCGCCGCGATGATCGCCCGGTCCCGATCGGCCGCTGGGAGGCCGCGGACCAACTCGCGGGCGAGGTCCTCCTGCGCGCCCAGGACGCGGAGCCCGCCGAGCGGGCCGGACGGTACCCGAGCGGGGTTCGCCCCCATGAAGGCGGGCGTGACGGCCCCGGCCGGACCAGCGGCGAACGCGAAATTGAGCGAGAGGTGGTGCCCTTCGACTCGCCAGCCCCAGGGCGCTGCGGCCTCGGGGTCGCCGAAAACGATCCACGCGTAGTTGTCCGGGTCCCGGTCGAACCGCCTTACCCTCTCGATCGCGCGGAGGACCTCCTCGAGGCGCATGATGTTGGTGGCCTTGCGGTAGCCGGCGTCGCTCAGCGCCGCGCGCAGGAGCGCGTGGGCGGCTGCGCGCTGGCGGTCGTCCATGTCCTTGAGGGGTAGTCCCGCGCGCTCGCGCGGGACGAAGTGCCAGTCGAACCGCTCGGGGCTGTCGATGCCGAACACGGCGAGGCGCCGCTGCTCGGGCGTCAAGGTGCGGAGGAAGGCGACGGCCTCGGCGCGCATGCGCTTACTGTAGCCCGCCTGACGCCTCGATGCCTCGCCCGCGGAGCAGGCGTCCGAGCAGAGGTGTTTCGGATTGCTGCAGCGAACGGATGTCCAGTTTAAAGGATTGCGGCCTGAGCCCGCTCTTACATAAGCTTGAGCCTCTCTGACCGCACAGACGATCCCTGTGCTGATCCAGTAGACCAGCTTGTCTTTTCTCATCTGGCGACTCGCGGGTTGGACGGCCGCATCGGCGATCGGGGACGTGCTCATGACGCCCGCCTCACTTGCGCCTTCACCGAGGCCAGTCCGACGATCCGGCGTATGTGCGCCGGGTGCTCGAGCTCGTCGAGCAGGAAGTCCGCCACGTCGGCGCGGCTGATGGTGAAGCGGGCGGCGGGAGGCATGCTGCCTTCCGCGACGCCGTAGGCCCGAGTGAGCGGGCCGTTGGTCAGCCGCGGCGGTCGAGCGATGGTCCAGTCGAGGTCGCTCGCGCGCACGATGCGCTCCATCTCGGCGGAGTCTCTTGCGACGTTTCGCAGGAACGTCCGGCGCGCGATGGCAGTGAGGAGCCTGTCGTCCTCGAAGAGCACCGCCACGCCGACCACCAGGAGCCTGCGCACGCCCGCGGCTTGCATCGCCATCACGGTGCTGCGCGCGCAGTCGGCGACGATCGTCGTCGGCCCGATTCCCGGCGGCCCCAGCGCCGAAAGCACGGCGTCGTGGCCGGGAAGCACGGCGCGCAGCTCGCTGGCGTTGCGCGGATCGCCGCGGATCACAGTCAGCCCGTCGCCGGCAGGGCCGAGCTTCTCGGGCGATCGCACGAAGGTGGTCACGCGGTGGCCGCGCTGGCGAGCCTGCTCGACGAGCGCGCGGCCGGTGCCGCCCGTCGCGCCGAGGACGAAGATACGTTTCGATGAGTTGCTCGATGTCATGCCCAAGAGACGACGCAGCCGCCCTGGATGTGATCCCGCCGGCTCAATTCGGCGGCCCGACGTGGCTGAGCCGCTCGCGGTCGACCTGGATGAAGACGTGCCGCACCTTGCCGTCCGCGACCGAGACCAGGATGGCCGACACGGCGCGCCCCTCCTGGAAAACGACGACGGCGGGTTCTCCATTGAGCGTGCGCTCCTGGATCTCAATCGCTGGGCCGACCGTCTGGCTTCCGATGATCTTCAACAGCGCGGCGACCTTTCGCCGGCCGACGACGGGGCGGCCGATGTTGCGGATGCGGCCGTAGCGCACGACACCCGGGCCGGCGTCGGCGATGAGGACGGCGTCTTCCGCGAGCATCTCGAGCAGCGCGTTCTGGTCGCCGCCGGTGGTGGCCTGGACGAACGCGGTGAGCAGCCGGCGGTGCTCGTCGCGCGAAGTCTGGAAAACCCGGCGTTCGGTGGCCACATGCTCCCGCGCCCGCTTGAGAAGCTGGCGGCAAGCGGCGTCGCTCTTGCCGAGCAGCGCGGCAATCTCCGCGTGACGCATATCGAAGACGTCGTGCAAGAGGAAGACCGCGCGCTCGGCGGGCGTGAGGCGCTGGAGGAGGACCAGGAATGCCATCGAGATCTGGTCGAGCATCTCGAGGCGCCCGATGCCGGTGTGCTCCAGGTCCACTGGCTCCGGCAGGCGATCGCTCCGGCTCTCCTCGCGTCGCGCACGCGCCGAGCCGAGCTCGTCCAGGCAAAGGCGCGCGACCGTCGTGAGGAGGAACGCCTTGGGCGAATCAACCTCCACCTGGCGCTGCCAATGCACCCACGCTTCCTGCACTACGTCCTCGGCGCGAGCCATCTCGCCCAGCATGCGGTAGGCCAGGGCGAGCAGCGCGGGGCGGTGCGATTCGAACGTCGCGGAGCTGTCGGCCATGCTTCTCCTCCGGTACTAGACGACAGACGCACCCCAAACGTGACAGAGACAACTTCCGCGAACGCAGGCAAGCAACGCGAACTTCGGATGCAAGGAATCGGCACGGGATTCCCGTGGCGTCACTGCAGAGATCTAGTTTGGCCAATGACAGCGTTTCTGCGAGAGTCTCGCCTTCCGACAACGTCGCCTTCCTCGCGAAGTGGTTCAGCTTCGTCCTCTAACTCCGCGAACAATGGATGAGCAAACGATGAACGCACCCACTCCTGATCGTCTCCTGCCGGCGCTGCTTCTCGCTCTCACCGCGGTGACGGGATTCGTCGACGCGGTGAGCTACCTGGCGCTCGGCCACGTGTTCACCGCCAACATGACCGGCAACGTCGTGTTCCTCGGGTTCGCCATGGCGGCGGCGCCCGGGCTTTCCATCGGGCGATCCGGAGCCGCTCTCGGCGCCTTCGCCATCGGTGCAACGATCGGCGGCCGGCTCGCGGCACGGATCGCCAGCGCTCCGCGCCTTCGCTGGGTGAGCGTTGGACTCGGGATCGAAGCCATCTTGCTGCTCGCCGCGGCGGCGCTGGCAGCCGGCGCCGGCGACGACCTCTTGCGTGATCCGCCACGTCTGTATGGACTCATCGTCCTGACCGGCCTTGCGATGGGCGTCCGCAATGCAGTGGTGCGAAAGGTCGCGGAGCGCGACCTCACCACGACCGTGTTGACGCTGACCATCACCGGGATCGCCGCGGACTCCACGCTGGCGGGCGGCGCCAACCCCGGATGGACGAGGCGCGCGTTGTCGGTCGCGCTCATGTTCGCGGGTGCGGCAGCCGGCGCGTGGCTGCTCCGCTATTCGGTCGCGCTGCCCCTCGCGGTATCCGGCATCGTGTTGGGACTCTGTGCGCTGGGCGCGCGCGCCGGTGGTGTTGCTTCGGGCTTGTCGACCGCGTAGCCGCCGTTCAGTCCCTAGGGGTACGCGTCCACGGTCGCATCGTGCTCCGCGAGATGATGCTGCCAGGCGTCCGGCTGGCAGTCGTCGCAGCCGCGCGCGTCCAGGAGCGCCAGCTCGAATGACGCGGCGGGCCCCTTCGAGGCGGGAAGGGGAATCCGGTACGATCGTTCGTGCCGCGGACCCGCTGCCAGCTGCAGCAGAGCGGCATCGCCCGCCTGCCGCGCAAAGAGCACGAATCCCTCGTCGAGCGGCGCCCGCAGCTCCACAAGCAGCGCCTTGCCTTCCGGGTCCAGCGAGAGCGTCGCTGCATCCGAACCATCCCCGATCAGAACGGGCGCGCCGCGCGCCTGCCGCGCGCGCAGGAAGCGGTCCAACTGGGAGAAGATGATCGGCTGCGGTGCACGCTGCGCAGCGGCTCGCTCCAGATCGATCGCCTCATCGAGCCGGCCTAGCCGGAAGAGTACCGTGGCCTTGGTGTCCAGAAACCCGGCAGCCTCCGGAAACTGCCGGAGCGCGCCGTCCACCGCATCCTCCGCTTCACGCAGGCAAGGGCGCGATACAGCCGGGTCGAGAGCGATCTTCCAGGCGAGATTGTTGAGCGTGACAGCCTCCCTCGAAGGAGCCGTCAACCTGGCGCAGGCGAGCAGCTCCGGACCCGGCGACTGCGCGGGCGTCAGCTTCCGCAGATTCGCATTGCCGACCGCCGAGAGGAGCAGCATCGCGACGGCGTTGTTGGCCCCGTGGAAGAGGATGCTCGCCAGCAGGCCACCGGAACCGCGGCGCAGCCGGCCGGAGAGCAGACCGAACGCAGTGTAGAAGGTGAGGCGCAAAGGATCCCCGTGCATGGCGGCGAAGAGCACCGCCTGTATCAGGTTTGCCACCCAGAACCGCAGGTGGCGCGAGAGCACGCCGAGCAGGATGGAGCGGAAGATCAGCTCCTCGCCGATTGGGATGAGCACCGCCACGGCCAGGAGCGCGACGCCGGTCCCGTACGTCTGCACCAGCGATCGGACCAGGCTGTCGACGCTGAGCGCCGCGGGCTTGCGAACGAAGATCCAGAAGTTGAGGCCGGCAACCGCATAGCTCAACACCAGCGAGATCAGCACCTGACCCAGGCATTTTCGCAACGTCCACGAGCCTGGCCCGAGCTGCCGCAGGCGGCGAGGCCGAGGGACGAGCAGCAGCCCCAACGCGGCGGCCTGCCCGGCGGCATAGAACAGCCCGAAGCGTGCGATGTCCGGCGCAGTGGCGTCGGAATGCCGGAGCGGAGTCAGCAGCACCGCCAGCTCGTCGTAGGCAAAGACGTACAAGGCGAGGAATTGCGCCGCGAGCATCAACGCGCCCGCCAGGTAGAAGTGCCGGAACCACCACGCGCCCGGCTCCTCGGCCGGCTCGGGTACGGAGCGCTGCAGGCGCCGCCAGAGCACGAAGGTATGGAGCGGCAGGAGCGCGACGAGCGGCAACAGCGAAAGACCGAGCAGGGCGCCGAGCAGGGCAGCGATGCCCGCGAAGTCGCGCGCACGCCAGCTGGTGCGCGGGAACTTGAGCTGCAGGGCGAGGCGCCGGCGCGCGAGCGGATCGGCGTTGAAGCCTCGATCGCGGATCTCCTGGTAGGCGCGATTGGCGGCGCCCGCATCGCCGCCGGCGAGGGCCAGACGGAACAGCCGCGGCAGGATGTCGGCGTCGCTCCAGGCGGCACGGCCCTTCTGATAGGCCTCGCGCGCTTGCTGGACCTTTCCGGTGCCTTCGGCGATGCGACCCTGCAGCGTGCTATCGGGGACGAAGCCCTTCTGCGCCATGGCCTTGTCCATCATCCATTGAGCGCGGAAGAACGCCCCCGCATCTGCGAGATGCTTGGCCTTCTGCTGCAGTTGGTATGGCGCCCCTTCAGGCCGTAAGCTGAGGACAACGATCGCCTCGCTCTTGCGCCCTTGTTCCAGGAGGATCTGGCCGAGCAACTCGGTGAGGTCGACCGACGGATCGAGACTCATGGCCGTTCGCGCCAGCTGCGCTGCGGCGTCGGTGTGCCCGAGGCTCTTCTCCGCCTGCGAAAGCCTCTCGTAGACCTGGCCGCGCTCGGCATCGCTGAACGCGATGCGCGCATTCGCAAGCGCCTTTCTGCCGAATGCGACGCCGTCCGCGTTCCACTTGAAATTCATCAGGTAGCTCACGACGGCCGCAGATTCGGGGAAGGCGCGCTCGAGATCCTTCAGACAGTCGGCGCAGGTCGGCGCTTCCGGGTCGAGCCGGTGCTCTTCCTCGTTCTCGGTGCCCCCGATCACCTTGCACCGCTCCACCGCAGCGACTGCGTCGGCCGGGTGCGTGCGGAGGTGCGCATCGAAGGCACTCAGCGCGGCCCTGAACTTCCGCGCCCCGGCAGACCGGATCTCACGCAGCCACGGCTCATGGCTCCCGGGGGTCCCCGGGGATGGCGGAGCGGATGCGGCAATCAGAAGCAGCGCGACCACGAGCTGCATTGACGTCGCTGCATATCAGCGCCGCCGGGTTCGCGACTAGCGCGAAAGCGGGGACGAGCGCGGTTAGTCAGGTTTGAGCTTCTCCGCACGCGCGAATTGCGGCGGCAACTTCTTCTGCAGCACCCCGCGCTGGGGCGGCCGCTGGGCCTTTCGCGACAGTTGCGCGCTCGGCTGCCCTTGCCGCGGGTGCTGTGCGTGCGGCTGCCCTTGGCGCGGGTGCTGCGCGTGCGGCTGCCCTTGCCGCGGGTGCTGCCCGGGGTGCGGCCGGTGCTTCTCCTTGCGCGGCCTCCTTTCCTGTGCCCTCGGCAGCGGGCGACCGCTGGGGACGAAATCGGGCGCCAGCTCACGACGCACATACGCGCGCCAGATCTCCCCCGCGTCGCCGGTTCGCGCCGCCAGCTCCGGCGCGAAGCCCGCGAAGAACTTGCGCAGGTTCTCGACGTCGCGCGTGAAGAACATCTCGGCCGAGCTGTTCTGCGCCGCCGACACCACCTGCGGAAAGTCGATGATGGTTGGCCCCTCCGCGCCGAGCAGCACGTTGTACGGCGAGAGGTCGCCGTGGATGAGATCGCAGCAGAGCATCCGGACGGTCTGCCCGCGCAGATCGGCGTACGCCTGCGCCGCCTGCTCCGCCGTCAGGGCTGTGTCGATGAGCCGCGGCGCCGGTTGCCCGCTTTCGTCGAGCACCGGGCGCATCAGCAGAATTCCCTCGACGAACAGAACCGGCTCGGGCACGCGCACCCCCTCGGCGTGCAGGCGGTGCAGCGCGTCCGACTCGGCCGACCTCCACGCCTCCTCGGCGGCCGCCTGCCCGAAACGACTGCCGCGATCCATCGCGCGCTGCGAGCGGGTGTTGCGCACCGCACGGCCTTCCCTGTAACCGGCGTTGTTCTTGAAGCTACGGAAGTCGTGGTCCTTGTAGACCTTGGCGCACAGCATTTCGTCGCGGTAGCGCACCAGCCAGACGTCCGCCTCCTTGCCGCTCTTGAGGCGCGAAAGCACCTCGTCGATGACTCCGTCTTCCAGCAACTGTTCGAGGCTCACGATGGGTGCAATGTAACCGGGAATCGGCCCCACAGCGGCATTTACGAACGCGGCGGGGGCCGCTACCCCCGCCGCGTAGGGATTGAATCAATCGTCCGACTTGTCGGCGACCCGGCGACCCATCAAGGCCGGATAAGGCTTGCCGCTCATCAGCCCATCCCACAGCACCTTGTTGAACCTGGCGGGCGGCACGCGGTCGGCGTCGGAGAAGTCGAAGCCCGCCGTGACCTTCGCCCAGTAACCTGCACCGTGCCTTGGCTTCACGTCCGGGCCCTTCGCGAAGCGCACGCCCAGGCCGCGCGGCGCCTGCGCGAGCGCCGTGGTCTTCAGTACGGTCGAGGCCTCGGTCATCGGCCGTTGGAAGGCGGTATTCAGGTTCATGTGCTGGGTTTCAAGGATGTCCTCGATGGTACGCAGCGCGTTGACCTGGCTGTACCGCGTGCTGACCACTGCGCCCCGCTTGACGTACGCGCCGACGACGTAAGCCGTGGCGCGGTGCGAATCGACGTGGTCCGGCCCGTCCTGGCAATCGTCCTCGGTGACGATGATCAGCGTGTCGGCGGCATACGGGCTCTCCGACACGGCCTGGACCAGCCGGCCGACCGCGAGGTCGTCGTCAGCCTGTTGCGTCTCAGGCGTGTTCACACCGCCGAGCGCCGTGCCGAAGCTGCCCATGTGGTCGTGGCTCACGCGGACGAGCGAAAGGCTGGGCAGGTTGCCCTGTTTGACGAACTGGTCGAACTCGCGCTTCCACTCGTTGTAGCGCCATAGATCCGGATAGTTCTGATCGTAGCCGCGGAAGTATAGGTCGGTCACCGGCGCGAGCGACGGGTCGAGCGGCGCAACCTGCACCGCGCCGGCGGCGAACGGATCGCTCACCGGCGCGGCTTTGGTGCCGATGCTGCCGATGTTGTTTGTGAGGAACCCATAGTTCCGCACGGTCCCGCCCGCCTGCATCACTGCGTCGAAGATGTAGCCCTTCTGCAGGCCGAAAGGCGCATCGGTCGAGGCATGATTGCCCGTGCCGGTCAGCACGTTGGCCGTGCCGCCGGGCACGCTCGCCGTGGCGGCGGAGTAGTTCGTGGTTCCAGCCGGACCGGCTGCGGCGTCGCGCTCGGCGACCGTGCCGAAGTTCACCGGCACGGTTCGGTTTGCGCCCTCCGACTCGTAGGACAATCCCCGGTTGACGAAGGCGTAGTTGATCTGCTGGGTGATCGTCTCCGTATTCGTGACGCGACCCTGCAGGCTCCAGGACCAGCCGTCCATGCTGCCGTCGCCCGGATCCATGAAGTTGTCCAAGGTGACGAACTGGCGCGCCAGATGGTGGAAGTTCGGCGTGATGCTCTCGGGGAACTGAGTCAGATCCCTGCGGCCATCCGAACCGTTGCCGAGGTCGCCGAGGACCTGGTCGAAGGTGCGGTTCTCCTTGACGATGTAGATGACGTGCTTGATGCGCTGACGCAGGAAACCCATCACCTCCTGGTCGTCCTCGCGTTGGGCGCTGTAGAAGTTGTTCGCGGCGACCCCCTGGGTGAGGCGCTCGAGATCCTCCGACGCCGGCACCGGGGCGCTGACCAGGGAGGCGCGCTCGAGCTGGAACTGATACTGGTTCGAGGCCCTGGCCGCAGCGGCGGCAGCAGCACCGGCTGGGGGGCCGCCCGGAAAGGTAGAGGTGATGTTGGCGGTGTTGCCCGCCAGCCGCGCAGGGTTGGGCCCCGTGATGCTCTTGCCATTGATGATGTACATCCAGCTGCCATCGGCGCTGAAAGTGATGTCGTGCGGATCATAGGCGGTCGGGATTAGACCGGCGACTCGGTAAGCATGCTCGCCTTTGAGTGGGATCACCGCGACGGAGTTCGCGCCCGCGTTGACTGCGTAGAGCGTATTCCCATCGCGCGAGAGCGTCACCGCGAAGGTCGCCGCGCCGGTGTGGCGGCCGCGCGGACCATCGCCGTCAGCATCGTCAGCGCCGTCGTCCTCCTCGTGGGACCCGGGCAGGATGCCGGCCGGAGCACGCGCATCGATCTTCGCGACGACCGCGTTGCTCGCCGTGTCGATCACGGCGACCAGGTCGGCGTTGTCCTCCGCCACGAACAGTTTCGAGCCGCTGGCATCGAGCGTCATGCCCAGAGCATTGCCGTCGAGCTTGATGCGCTTGACCAGGCGCCCAGCGCTGGCGGAGCTGATGTCGATGACGACAATTTCACGATCGCGATCCGAGGACACGTAGGCGGTGCGGTTGCCCTTGACCACGACCCCGAAGGGGAAGCTGCCACCGACGCCACCGCTCGTGCCCTCGTTGTTGGCGTAGTAGGGGCGCAGGTCGTGCTCGTAACGGACGGCGCCGGTCGCCGTGTCGATCACGCTGATCGAGTCATTGTAGTTGTTGGCGACCACCAGCGTCGCGCCGTCGGTGGAGATGCCGAGGCCGCTGGCGTTGGGGCTCACACCGATGCCCACTCCCTTGCCGCCATGGCCCAGCTTGATCGTCGCGGTCCGCGACCAGGTATTGCCGGTCTTCGCGTAGACATAGACTGCGTCGTCCTTGCCGCCCGCGGCGTACAGCTTGCCGTCCGGCGAGAAGACCAGGCCCACGTGGGCATTCGTCTGCTGGATCACCTGGGTGAGCACAGGCTTTCCCTTGTTCGCCCCGGTGACGTCGTAGAGGAAGATGTACTGGGTCGAGTTGGCCACGTCAGTGTTGCCGGCCGCATCGTCGAGCGAGTTTTGGCCCGCGCAGAGGATCGCCAGCGTCGTGCCGTCGGGGCTCAGCTGCGAGCGCACCGCCTGGCCCGCGACGAAGTTCGGGTAGGCGGGCAGCCCAGGATTCAGGAATTGCTGCACCGAGCCGCTCAATGCCATCGGCGTGATGTACTGTCCGGTCGCGAGCTGCAGCGACTTCGTCGTGGGTTCGAATGACTCGGTCCGCGCCGGAAACGAGGGTTGTACGGCTGAAGCCACGATGCCCAACGCGATCAAGCCAAGAAGCTCTTTCGTTTTCATCTGCGTTTCTCCTTGTGGCTGCTAGAAATCTTCCCATTCCTCTGACGGCCGCCGCGCGGTCAGAAGCTCCAGAGCATCGCCACGCGGCCCACAGGGCGAATGCCGGTCCCGCCGAGCGCAAGGCCCGGGCCCAGGGAAAGCGCGAGCCTGTCGCCCAGGGTGCGGGCGCCCACGACGGCCCCAAAGATCTGGTTCGCGCCGCCGTCGTTTCCCTTCGAGACGGTCTCCTCGAGCTCGCGCGCGGCATACTCGAAGCCCGCCCGCAATCCGTTGCCAAGCGTCGCGTCCGCTCCGCCGGCAAAGCGCACGTCCACCGGATCGCTCGCCGCCGTGAAGCTCCGCTCCGCTTGCACCGAAGTCGCCAGGCGGACGACGCCGATCGGCTGCTCCAGTGCGAACGTCGCCCAGGCGCCGCCTGTGCGCGTGAGTTGCTGCACGAGGCCGCCGGAGACGACCACTCGTGTCGAGCGCCACGCGACCGGAGCCCAGCGCATCCCCAGTCGCGCGCCGCTCGCGTCCACGGCCTCGTCGCCGCGCAAACCCGAGACCTGCAGCGAAACCGATCCGCCTAGCCCGAGCTCTGTGACCGTCTCGAAGGCGGCGCCTGTGGAGAGAGGTAGTCGCGCAATGGGCCAGCCCTCCCCTCCCGCGGCGGAAAACGCGAGCCTCGACGAGCTGAAGACCTGCATCGCGCCCGGCACGCGCGAGTCCTGGTTGAACAGCCAGGGCTGCACCGCGATCGGCCACGCGTTCGTCGAGGTTTCCGTGCTCTCAGCCGATGCCGCTCCCGCGATCGCGAGAACAGCCAGGAGAGCCGGTACTCTCGTCGCGGGTCCCGAGGCGGTCTGTGCCATGTGAGTGCCTCCCGAACAGCCGGCGCCGGCCGGCCGATTCGCGCGCACTCTGCTCGCTGTCGCTCCGCGCGTTGGAAACAAACACGCAAGTTGTTGGTGCAGATCTGATGCAGATTCGGTGACACACCTTCCGCACGCCCGCTTCCGGAGTGGCAAGTCGGAAGGCAACCGCCCGCGCCCTCACGATCGATTGACGGACGTGGCTCAATGACTGCTTAGGACGCGAACTTCTCGGCGATCTGGGAGACGACCCACGACCAGCCTTCCTCGTGCTTGCGTCCCTCGTCGTCATCGGGGACGCCGGTGTGGCGCAGAGTCAGCTCGGTTTTGCTGCCGCGCGGCTCGAGAGAGATGGAGACCACCGTCTCCCATCCGCGCGTGCCTTCCGAGACCCAGGTGTGCTCGATCAGGCGGCCGCGCTCGAGTCGCACGAACCTGCCGTAGTGCGGATAGGTGCGCCCCTCGTGCTCGATCGCCGAGTAGAACAGGCCATCGACGACCGGGTTGACGATCACCCGCGCTGCGCCGAACCACGGTCCGCCTGGGCTGGTGGCATCGAGCCACATGTCAAACACCGCTTCGGGTGTCGCGTTGATCGTGCGGGAGACCCGCAGGTCGATACTCTTCTTCTGGTCAGTCTTCATGGAATTGGTCCTTGCGGGCAAAGAACGCCTCGAGGCGATCGAGGCGCTCGTTCCAGTAGTCTTCGAAGGTCGAGGCCCAGCGCACGACCTCGCGGAGTGGCGCCGGCTCGAGCTCGATGGTGTGCTCGCGGCCGCTCCGCGTGCGGCGTACGAGGCGGGCTTGCTCCAGCATCTTGATGTGCTTGGAGACTGCGTTGAGCGACATCTTGAACGGGGCTGCGACATCGGTGACACGCGCCGGGCCGCGGGTCAGCCGGTCGAGGATCGCTCGGCGTGTTGGATCCGAGATGGCGAAGAACACCGCGTCCATGCCTCTTGTCGACATATACTCAACCTGTAAGTTGAATATATCGGAAGGGACCGTGTGTCAATGGTCGAAAAAGAGGAACATCTAGGGTTCCGACCTGCGCGCCGGAATGAGCGCGCGAAGCCGTGCGTCGCGCAGCCACAAGCCTAGCCAGACCAGCACGCCGAACACGATCGGGAACACGAACGGCTGGCCGACGCGCACGTGAGTGGCGGTCGCGCCCCCGAGGTAGCCGGTCAATCGGATCGCTCCGAGGACGGAAGTGCGCGGCAGCACGTACAAGAGGGTGCTGGCGAGCAGTACGATTCCGAGGGGGAGCACCACCTGCTCGGAATAGCCGAGCCGGACGGTCGCCTCCAGGGCCCAGTGCGACTGGGCGAGCTTCACGACGCTGTCGAAGATGAGGAACAGCACCGTGAGGCCGCTGAGGATCCGGCCGATCCAGATCTGCTTCGCAGTGGGGGCGGCGGGCTTGTCGGACTTCGCGGACATCGTCTCCATCGTCGTCTCCATCGTTTTCTCCCTTGAGGGGGTTCTACCCCGAAGGACGAACCAGGGTATGCGAAGTCGACAAGGGGTCCGACGTTTTCGATAGCTTCAGGGCGGATCAGGCCTTCGCGGAGCGCGAGCCCGCCAGCGCGGTGCCCACTCCCAGCGCGATGTGGACGCCGCCGCTAAACCAGCGCGCGTTGCGGCGAGCAAGCGCGGTGCGCCCGAGGCGGCCGCCAAGCGAGCCTGCGAGCAGCGCGTACGAAGAATCCGACAGCAACGCCACCGTGACGAAGATGACACCGAGGATCAGCATCTGCACCGCCACGCTGCCGCGCGCCGGATCGACGAACTGCGGAAGGAAAGCGAGGAAGAAGAGCGCCGTCTTCGGGTTGAACAGGTTCACCACGAACCCTTGCCCGAAGAGCCGGCGCAGCGGCGCGCGAGGCGGCGCAGCAAGCTCGGGAGCGTCACCGCCGCGCAAGATCCGGATACCTATGAAGATGAGGTACGCGGCGCCCACCCAGCGGACGGCGCCGAACGCCAGCGCCGAAGAAGCGAGCAGCGCCGAGAACCCGAGTACCGCTCCGGCGACGTGGACCAAGCCTCCGCATGCCACACCCATCGCGGAAGCGAACCCCGCCCTCACACCCTGGTGCGCGCTGCGGGTCACGATGAAGAGCACGGCAGGCCCGGGCATGAGGATGAGCGCGCCCGCTGCGAGGAGGAAGAGGAGGAGAGTGGGAGTGGAGATCATCGGCATGGTGAGCGGCCTCTTGATGATAGCGTGCCATGAGCCCGGTCGATGCTCAAATGGCCAACGGTGCTCAGACGCGAAACGGGCTAATCGAACCTGTCCAACGAACCCGAGGACCGCGAACAGGTTCTACGAATGGTCGCGCCGTGAGACTGGCGGTGAATGCTAGACCTGCTCTCGTTCATGCATCGGTGGAACACGGCCGTGCGTCGCCGCGAGGGCGAGTCGCAGGATTCCGTAGGTGTACTCGTGCTTCCACTCGCCGGACGCGCCTTGCGCTTCAAGAGCAAACGTCCAGAACAGGAGCCCTCGTCTTTGCCGGATACGTGTGGGCCGACGCAGTAGCCGCAACAACGTCGCATCGAAAGAGTGCGCAACCTCTTCGTCCGACTGGGCCTCTGGAACGAACCGCCAATACCAGAAGCTCAGACCGTGTGAATCGACGCCGACTGGAAATGCTGCGATCTCGCGCTCTTCCCCTGCCACGTCGAACGGCCCGTGGAATCTCAGGCGAAAGAAGAAGTCCGCCGTCGATGGCGGCGGCAGGTCGATCACAATGTCATCACCCTGGCAAACGGGCTGCAGCGGAACATGTGGGAACTCCGCTGAGAGGAGCGATAACGTCCTGTCGAGGCGTGAGGATTGGGCGGGTAACACGCCAACACACTACCTCGGCAACGCGATCGCGTGCCCCATTGGGACGGGAGTGCAACTCGCGGAATCGTTGGAGAAGGTGCTCGCGATGATGGAAGTTCCTCGCTCGGCGCAAAGAGCCCCAGCGCATCAGACTGCCGCGCGGTCATCTTATTCCGGCGCGAACCAACGGGTGTCCGGACGAGTCAAATACCGGCACGTCGTACTCCCCCCGAAACAGGAGCCACAATGAAATACTTGTCGCTTGGCCTCGCCCTCGCAGTGTTCGTCCCCAGCCTTGCCACGGCCGATTCGGTCTTGCTCGCATTCGAAGGCGGAATCGGAGTCGATCCGGTGGCCGGGGTGACTTCGACAGGCAGTCCCGCCCTCAACGTCGTTCGCGGCGTCTCTCCGGGAGGTTTCACCTGGCAGATCTCGCGGCTCAGCGCCCAGGTGCAAGTCGATGGTCGCATCACCGTCGACGGGCGCGGTCTGCTTCTCACCGCCGGCAACGTGATCGGGACCAACGGTGGACAGCGCGTCTTCGCCACCCTCTTCTGTGGACCTGCGGCGAAGGCCACCGCGCACAGCTCGAGCGCAGCCGGGGTGGCCCTCGAGTCCAACGGCGATTTCCGCATCGACGATGCGCTCACGCCGGCGCCGCCGGCGTCCTGCGATAGCCCCGTGCTGCTCATCGTCAGCGCCGCAAACGGACACTGGTTCGCCGCCGGCATTCCGAAGAACGACACAGAGGATCGCTGAAGCGGTGGCGTGCGGGCGCTCGGCGCGCGCCCGCACGCTACTTCAGTTGCACGAGCAGGTTGCCGTTACCGTCTGCGCTGACTGGATACGTCGGCACGTTGGAGGTCGCGGGGGGATGAAGCAACGTTCCTCGCTGGCGAATCTCGAGCCGTGGCAAGGGCACTCGACTTCGCGATCCTCGCCTACCCAGGCAAGCTCGCACCCCAAGTGCGGACAGATGGCGAAGATCGCCAGGTACTCCGCGGCGGCCTCCGGCCTGATCAGCAAGAGCGGAGGATCCACCACGTCCGGCGAATGCACCACCACGAAGCCGCCCGCCTTCGCCAGCTCAGGCACCAGCGCGAGCGGGACGGTGAGAACGCCTGCAACCGAGGCCGGCACTGGCTGATCGCGCGAGGCGTCGATGAACCGGGCGCAGCCGCCCAGCATCTTGCCGAGCAGCGGCGCGCCAGCGAGGAGCGCCGCGCGGCGAAGCAGATCGCGTCGGGTCCCATCGTCCATCAGAAGCGCGTGGTCAACAAAGCGAGGCCACGCGGCGATTCAGGGAGTCACCGTCAGCGTTCCGTTCTGCACCTTCGCGCCGTGGATCGAGCAGAAGAACGGAAACGTGCCTGGCGTATTGAAGATCATCGGCGGCGAGAAGCCGTTCGCCGGGACCTGAAGCTCGGCGAATGCCGACGGCGTGGCACTCGATGTCACCGTGTGCGCCATTGCATCCGTCGATTGCCATTGCACCGTCGTGCCGGCCTTGACGGTGGTCTGGACGTTGGTTGCTCCCACGAACCAGGAGATCACCGTCGCGCCGCTGGCGGCACCGGTCGTGCTCGACGAACCGGTCGAGCCGCCACAGGCGGAGAGCACTGCAAGCAAGAGAGTTACGCGGAGGGGATTGGTCATGGCGGGGAGACTCGGCCGGCGCAGGTCCTATTCCCGCGGCTTGCGGCGGGCACCGGACGCGACTGCCAAGAATCCCCGGAGGGGACAGCGGTCAGCGGTCGCGGTCCGGTGCCCGGAACCATCGACTGCCGCGGGCGTGAATTCATTCCCGACGGAATGCCGCCAGGTCTGCCGAGTCCTTGAGACGGAAACCAACTCAAGGAGAAGCACATGTCGATGAAGATCATCGCGGTGGCGTGCATGTCGGCGCTGTGCGGGTGCGCGGGCCTGGTCCGCGAGACGCGGGAGCCTGCTGCGGTGGAGCGGCTCGACGAGAGCGGAGTCGGCTCGCCGAGGCTCCTGGTCGAGGAGGGCAGCGTACTGCGGTTCGTGAACGCCGACGCCCGCCCTCATCAGATCTACTCCAACGACTGCGGCGAGGTGTCGTCGACGCTCCTGAATCCGGGAGACATCTACAGCGCGCAGATCGGCGCCGGCCCCAAGGTCTGTCACTTCCAAGATCTGTTGTCGCCCCTCGACGCCGGCTACTCCGGCACGCTCCAGGTCCACGCGCCGCAGTGGCTCCCGGAAATGGGGGACCCTCCGTAACGGGAATGAGGGCGCCGGCGTCCCGGTGCCCAGCAGCGCATTCTCAACGAGGCGGTCGAGGCGCTTCCAATCGAATTTCGCGAGGTGTTCGTGCTGCGTGAGATGGAAGAGTTGTCATACAAGCGGCTGCTCGACGCCTACGTGGACAACGAGCTCGATCTGCGCGGTGCGCTCGAGGTGGAGGAGCACCTCGCGGGCTGCCCCGTTTGTGCCGCCGACGAGCGCGGCCTGCGCGACTTTCAGGAAACCGCGCGGGCGCAACTGATCCGGTACCCGATGCCCCCAGAGCTCGAGGCGCGCCTGTTCGCCGTCTTGCGGGCGGAGGAGCCTGCCGCTTCCGCCGCAGCCAAGAGGGTGAGCGCAACCGCTCAGCGCTCCGCGCGGCCTGCGCGGCGCGCCTGGAAGTGGGCGGCGCTCGCGCCGGCTGCAGCCGCCGCCGCGCTGCTCATGGTGGCGGCGCCGCGCATCTGGCCTAGACCATCCGATACTTCCGTCGAGAACGCCGTCATCGGCGCGCACGTGCGCTCGCTGCTCGCCAATCACCTGACCGATGTCGCGTCCTCGGACCAGCACACGGTCAAGCCCTGGTTCCAGGGCAAGCTGGACTACTCCGTTTCCGTCAAGGACTGGGCGTCCGAAGGCTTCCCGCTCGTCGGGGGCCGCCTCGATTACGTCGAGGACGCCCCGGCCGCCGCGCTCGTCTACAGGCGCGCGCAGCACGTCATCAACCTCTTCGTCTGGCCGAGCAAGCGCGGCAACGACGAGCCGGTGCAGCGCCTTTCCCGCCGCGGCTACTGCGCGTACCGATGGTCGACGGAAGGCATGAGCTACTGGGCGGTGTCGGACGTGAACGACGCGGACCTGAAGACGTTCGTCGAGCTGGCGCGGCTCGAGCACTAGCCTCGCAGCGGGAGATGGTAGGGGTGATGGGCGGAGCGCCGCTGCAGTTCGCCAACGCGGACTCCATCGATCATCGCATCGCCTCGAGCGATTGCCCCGAGCTGGGCTCGCCCACGCTCGCCGCGGGCGCGAGCTTCACCGCGACGATGGGCGCCGGCCCCAAGACGTGCGGTTTCTACGACGCGATCCAACCGACCGCGGCCTCTTTTCAGGGAACGGTGATCGTGCAGCCCACGGCCGGCGGAAGCGACGCAGGCTACGGGAACCCCTATGGTCCTTGAATCTCGCGACCAGCACGGCGCTGCCGTTCAGGGTTGCCCGGGCGCGCCCGGTCACGGTGGCTCGGCAACCGAAGGAGCCCCGGGACGAGAACGCGGATTGATTTATTCCCCGCGGGAATTTGCGTGCGCGCTTGGAATCGGGACCCCCGAAAGCGGCAATTTCAGCCGCCGGGAGACTTCGATGAAAAAACTGATCGCGTTGTCGCTGCTGGTCGCTTCTGCCTGCGCCGGCCCTTCGGCGGTGCTTGGCCGGAGAACTTCTGCTGAGTCGATCATCGGGCAGTGGCGTGGCGTGCTGGTGAAGGGTGACATGCGCACTCCGGCGGATTTTCAGTTTGCCGCGACGGAAGGCGGCTATCGGGGGAGCTACTGGGGCCGGGAGTTGACGCCGATCACGCTCAGCAACGTGGAGCTCGGCCATTCAATCCACTTCGAGATCCCGCAGGTCGCCGCCTTCGACGGCACGATCAGTGGCGAAACGATCGAGGGAACCTTCAGCGACGGGAAGGGCGGAGGATCTTTTCGGCTCGAGAAGCAGCCCGACTTGGATGATCCACGCTATGCGCCCGCCGGATGACGGACTGGTCTTCGGGCGAGAAGCCCTTCCCTCCATCGCAGCAGCAAGCCGCTCATGACTCGACCTTCGAGGCGCCCGATGAACCGAACATTGCTTCTTTCCATCAGCTTTGCCGCTCTCGCCGCCGCGTGCGGCAACTCTCCAGCCGGCGAAGCCCGGGCAGAAGCACGTCCAGCCGTCTCCGCTGCGGAGAGCGCCCAGCCGGTCAACCCGGTGGTGGAATGGAACAAGGCGCTGCTTCGGATCGTCCGCACTCCGGGCGCTCAACCGTCGACGGTCCATCCGACACGTAGCTTCGCTCTCCTCCATGCCGCGATCTACGACGCGGTCAATTCCATCGACCGGACTCATGCGCCGTACCTGATCCATCTCTCCTCGCGGGCCGCCTCGCAGGAAGCAGCGGCCGCAGCGGCCGCGCACGAAGTTCTCATTGCTTTGTACCCATCTTTCAACGCACAGCTCGACGCGCAGCTGCAGCGATCGCTGGCCCAAGTTCCCGACGGAGCCCGGAAGACGGAAGGCGTTCGCATCGGGCAGGATGTCGCCGATCGCATCCTCGCCTTTCGAGCCGACGACGGATCCGCGGCCCCGCCCCTCAAGTTCCTTTTCGGAACCCTCCCTGGCGATTATCAGTCGACTCCACCGAATTTCCCCGCGCAGCCCCAGTTCACGAGCTGGTCGCACGTCAAGCCGTTCGCGCTGGAGCGCGCCAGCCAGTTTCGCCCCGGCCCTCCTCCCGCCCTGGCCACCGACGCGTACAGCGATGCCTTCGACGAGATCAAGTCTCTGGGCATGGCAAACAGCACCGCGGCGTCCGCGGACCTGGCGCTGACCGGTCGATTCTGGAACGGGGCCATCCAGAACTACTGGAACGAGATCGCGCAGACGACGGCCCTGAGCCATGGCCTGACGACAGCGGAGTCAGCGCGCCTCTTTGCGCTGCTGGACCTCTCGCTGGCGGACTGCGTGATCGCCTTCTACGACGCGAAGTACACGTACCGCTTCTGGCGGCCGGTGACCGCGATCCGTGCGGCGGATACGGACGGCAACCCCGAGACGGAAGCGGATCCGAATTGGCTTCCGGAGGTCGGCAAGACCGCGCCGGATCCCTCCTACCCGGGTGCGCACGCCGTCATCAGCGCCGCCGCGGCGGCCGTGCTCGCCGACTTTTTTCAAGAGGAGCACGTCGACTTCAGCGTCACTTCTGAAGTCATGCCCGGCACGCAGCGTTCGTTCGAGTCGTTCGCCGGCGCCGCGCGCGAGGCAACGCTGAGCCGGATCTTCGCAGGACAGCATTTCCGGTTCGACCTCACCGCAGGCCAGCGACTGGGTCGCGAAGTCGCCGATGTCGTCGTGGATCGATTCCCGATTCCCCATCACGCCGACAAGGACCGTTGAAGTCTCTGGGCGTCCTGCTCGGAGTGGAACTCTTTCCAAGGAGAAGGCAATGATCAAATCAAGGCATAGGAATTCCTTTACCCTTCAAATGGCGCTGTTTCTGCCGCTGATGGCAGCGGCGACGATGGCTCGGGCCGAGCAGCCGCCCGCACCCTGCCATCCTAACCCCGACGCTGCCGCCGACGCGGCGGCGGTTGCGGCACGGGGCGACGTCGCGCCGTTGCCCGCACCGCTGCGCGATCAGCTGGTGCGCCTGGCCGAGCGGCCACACAGCAACCTGCCCGTCCAGGCCCGCGCCGAGGCCGACCTGCCCAGCCAGCTCTTCCAGTACTACCTCCTGGACACGACCGGTTTCGAGCCCAACGTCTTCACGGCGATCATTCCCGGAGTGAATGACCACGTGCAGCTGACCGCCACCGGCGCCAACTGTGGCTTGCCGACGATCGGGGCCGTCCGCGTGATGCTCGAGCCGAAGCCCGGACTTCCGACCGATCCCACCAACCCGCGAGCTTTCATCGACGTCTTTACCGACATCTCCGGCCTGTTCGTCATCAACAACGAGAGCGGCTGGTATGAAGGATGGATGATCCACGACATCACCGTACCGGCGGTGGACCCTGCCGCGCGTCCCGACGGGCATGCGCAGTTCGGCGCCATCCTGCCCCGTGACGCGGCGCTCCTGAGCAAGATGGGCACCGGCAACAACGTTCCGGGAAACACCTTCACGATCGACGGGAAGAAGCCGCATTTTCCCAGCCCGTCCGATCGTTTCCCCGACGTCCAGTCAAACGTCGTGCCGATCTACCTGAGCATGGGAGCGTACAATTCGCTGCAACAGAGCGATGCCCACGCCTATTGGGAGTTCAACTACCAGGGAACGAACTGGGTCCACCCGCTCTACGAGCTGCCGTTCACCGGCGGGTTTGCCGACAGGTTCGGCGCGGCTCCCGATACCTTCGAGGACGGCGAGATCGGGAAGCTGCAGTCCATCGTTCCGGGCTCGGGTCCCAGCGGCGTGAAGAACGATCCCCGGGCCGTCGGAGACGATCCGAACCTGCCGCGCGACCCGGACAAGTTCGACGGGACGGTCGACGCGCAGCGAGAATTCCGCCAGCGCGGCATCCCCAGCGGGCTGGCGAACGAAATCTTCCTCGACGTGTACGTGCGGCGGGCCTCGTTCGAGCCTTGGGTGAATAACTTACAACACCGCCTCTTCGACGCGTACGCCGCCGAGGTGGCGCGGGTCGACCAGAACGGCGATGGCATCATTTCCGCGGTGGAGGGAGACGCCGATACATCGACCGACGGCTTCCCCGACAATTCGCGCCTCTACCTCTCGCCGACGGTCTTCGAGCGCTTTGCCGTGACGCGGGAGATCAATGACGGGCTGCTGGCGCCGCGCTTCTCGCCCAGCCAGCGGGCCTACGTCTTGAGCGGAACGCGGGTGGCGGTCAGCCCCCCTGTGCCTGCGTCTGCCGGGCGGGACGCCGACGATCGGTGAGCGGCTGGCCGTTGTCTTCAGCTCGAACCGGACTGCGCGTTCGCCGAAGCGCGCAGTCCGATCCGCGCCTCGGAACGCGCCTCTCAGAACCGGACCGGCGCGCCTTCGTAGCGCCATCGAGGAGTCGGTCCGCCGCGGCGATTGAGCAGATCGAGAGATCGTCACGCCGGAAGACGGAGCGTTCCCTTCGGGCCGACCATGACGGCCCGAAGAGACGCCTGCTTCGCGCTGACCACGGCCGCGTCAAGCGACAATTGCGAGAGCCGTGCGCGCAGCGGGGCGGGCTGCGGCGCTCCCAATTCGAACCGCTCCAGGCGGCACCCCGACGGCGCGTCCGTCGAAGGATGCGGCGAGTCCTTGCTCCACTCGATGAAGAAGGGCAACAGCCCGCCCTCGTCGTCCTGGAGCGAAAGCGCTTTCCAGCGGAGCATCTGTCCCGAGGGGCGCTGGCGGGAGCCCGGGCTCATCGGCTTGAGGGCCACTTTGGCGGCTGTGAGCTTTTTGATCAGCGCGTCCATGTCGTCGACGTGGGCGGCCCATCCGATCAGCCGGGGCGCATCGAGCTGGTAGAGCCCGCGCACGTCGGTGCTCCGGGGCTGCGCGGGATCGGGAGCGATGATCTCCAGATATCTGCGCTCGCCGAGCGAGAGCAAGGCGTTGCGCGAGCCACGTCCAGGGTGCACGCCGCCGAAGCTGGCCTGCACCCCGAGCTTCTGCTCCACGAACGCGATGCCCTTTTCCAGATCGCCGCAGCCGAGCAGCATGTGGTCGAAGGCCGCCGGCACCTTGGTTGCGGCCCGCACCGGCAAGGCGAGCGCACCGGCCGCGGAGAGAATAGATCGACGCGACAGCCGACGGGACATGGGGCCTCCCTGGCTATTCACTCTAGGGAGACGGGTTTCCAAATGCAAAAAGCCATCCCGGTGGCATCGTCCGACGGTGGAGCCGCGCCACGCGGGCGACCGGGTCAATGTGGAGAAATCCCGGCTTCCCGTTATAGTCCGCGGCCCTCCGCTGCCCTCTTCCCCACAGAGGTCCAAACATGACGAAATTCCTCGCGTCCTTGCTGGTGTTCGCTCTCGCTTTGCCCGCCTCTGCCGCAGAGAGCCTGAAGCTCGCCATCACCGGTCCCTACAGCGGCGGTTCCGCGCCCATGGGCACCTCGATGCGCGACGGCGCCAAGCTGGCCATCTCGGAAATCAACGCTGCCGGCGGCGTCCAGGTGGGCAGCGGCAAGCTGAAGATCGAAGTGATCGAGCGCGACGACGAGGCCAAGAACGAGCGCGGCGCGCTCATCGCGCAGGAGCTGGCGGCGATGCCCGACCTCTCCGGCGTGATCGGCTCGGTCAACACCGGCGTGGTGATGGCCGGCGACCGCCATCTCCAGGAAAAGGGCATCACCAAGATCATCACGCCGGCAGCCGGCTCGGCATCGATGACCCAATGGGTGGGCAAGGCGCCGGATCTCTCCATCTTCCGCTTCGCCGCCCACGACGGCATCCAGGCCGCCATGGTGGTGGAGGAAGCCGTGAACAGGAAGTTCACCAAGGTCGCCCTCCTGCACGACGCCACCAACTACGGCGTGTCGGGGCGCGACGACCTGCTGCGCGAGATCAAGAAACAGGGCGACAAGCTGCAAGTGGTGGCCACCGAGAAGTTCAACATCGGCGACAAGGACATGACGGCCCAGCTCCTGCGCGCGAAGTCGGGCGGCGCCGAGGCCATCCTCATCTGGGCCATCGGCCCGGAGCTCGCGGCGGTGGCCAACGGCCGCGCGAAGATCGGCATGACCGCCCCGCTGATCGGCGGCTGGACGCTCTCCATGTCGAACTTCATCGACAACGCCGGCAAGAACGGCAACGGCGCCCTGATGCCGCAGACGTTCATCGAGGACCCGATCACGCCCAAGGCCAAGTCGTTCATCGAGGCCTACCACAAGGCCTACAAGGTCACGCGCATCCCCTCGGCCGTTTCCGCCGCGCAGGGTTACGACGCGGTCTACCTCTTCGCCGCCGCGGTGAAGCAGGCCGGCAGCGCCGATACCCACAAGATCAAGGCGGCGCTCGAGGGTCTCCATGAGTCCGTGCAGGGCGTGATCGCCACCTGGAAGCACCCCTACGGCAAGTGGGACAACGCGAACGTCGAGACGCACGAGGCCTTCCGCCGCGAGCACGCGGTGATGGGCGTGGTGCAGGACGGCCACGTGGTCTTCGCCCACGACTCGGACCGCAAACGGCTTGCCTCCTCGGCCGCGAGCAACTAGCAGGGCGGGCTGGTGACGCTGTCCATCCTCGCCCAGATGACCGTGAGCGGGGCCCTGATGGGCCTCGTCTACGCCCTCATCGCCTACGGGTTCCAGCTCACCTTCGCCACCAGCAAGAGCATCAACTTCGGCCAGGGTGAGCTGGTGATGGTCTCCGCGTCCTTCACGCTGACCCTGATCACGCTGGGCCTTCCCTACTGGGTCGTGGTGCCGGCGGGGCTGCTCTTCGGAGCGGCCCTCGGGCTCTTCGTGGAGCGGGCCGCGGTCCGGCTCGCGCTGGAGCAGAAGAGCGAGGGCTGGATCCTGCTCACCATCATCCTCGGCCTCTTCTTTTTTTCGGTGGCCGAGAACGTCTGGGGGCGCGACGACCGGCCGTTTCCCACGCCGATCTCTTCGGAGCCCATCCACTTCCTCGGCGTCGACGTCACGCCGGTCGAGCTGTCGGTGGCCGTCGGCGTGTTCGCCGTGATGGGCCTGATCGAAGTCTTCAAGCGCCAGACGCTCCTGGGCAAGGCGTTCGAGGCCATCTCCGCCGACCGCGACGCCGGCGAGCTGATGGGCATCTCCGCCACCCACACGGTGATGCTCTCTTACGCGCTCTCCGGAATGGTGGCGGCGCTGGCGGGCATCCTGGTCTCGCCCATCACCACGGTGGGCCCCACCATGGCCTCGGCGTTGATCCTCAAGGCTTTCTCGGTCGCGGTCGTGGCCGGGCTCGAATCGGGGTTCGGCGTGGTGCTGATCGGAATGTTTCTCGGTGCGCTGGAGAGCATCGCCAGCTATTCGCTGGGCAGCGGCTGGCGAGAGGCGCCGGGTCTCCTCCTCCTCATCCTCGCCTTGGCCGTGCGCCCGACCGGCGTCTTCGGCAAGGCGATCATCCGCAAGGTCTGATCGGGAGCGCGACGGGAATGTGGAAGAGGCTGCTTCTCATCCGCGGCGCGGAGCTGGTGATGTTCGCGCTGCTCGCCGGGGTGCCGCTCGCGGTGCAGAACCCGTACGTGCTCGGCCTGCTCACGCTCCTCGCCATCTACGGGATCCTGCTCATCGGGCTCGACGTCACCGTCGGCTACCTGGGCCAGGTGAACCTGGCGCAAGCGGCCTTCCTGGGATTGGGCGCCTATACCGCGGGGCTCTGCGTCACCCGGCTGGGATGGGGGATGCCGCTTGCGACCCTGGCCGCCATCGGCGTGGGCGTTCTTCTCGGCGCGCTGCTCGCTCTGCCTGCGCTGCGCCTCGAAGGGCCTCAGTTCGCGCTCGCCACCCTGAGCTTCACCGCGCTGACGGTGACGGCCCTCAACGAGCTGGAGTGGCTGACCCGCGGCGCGCAGGGCCTGAGCCTTTCGCGCCCGCCGCTCTTCGGGCACCTTTTGTCCGCGCGCGAGTTCTACTGGCTCTGCATGGCGCTCCTGGCCCTGGTCTGGATCGGCATGCGCAACCTGCTCGCCTCGCAGTGGGGTCGCGCCTTCGAGGCGCTGCGCGACAGCCCCATCGCCACCGACGCGATGGGCGTGGGCACCTACCGTCACAAGGTCGCGGGGTTCGCGCTCGGCTCCGCGCTGGGCGCCCTCGCCGGCGCGCTCTACGCGCTCAACTTCCAGTACCTGCAGCCGCAGACCTTCGTGTACGAGCTGACCGTCATCCTCCTGCTCGGCGTGGTGCTCGGAGGGCGCAAGAGCCTGTGGGGCGCTTTCGTCGGCGCGTCGCTGGTTGCGCTCCTTCCCAACCTGCTCTCCAACCGGACGCTGTTCGAAGCCATCTCGGGAATGGGCTTTCTGCTCTCGCTCTTCGCCGGAGTCCGCGGGCTCCTGCGCAGGGCGATGCGTCCGTTCCAGGCGCTGGCGCCCATCGTCGCCACCGGCGTCCTCGTCGTCGGCGGCCTGCTGGTCCAGAACACCGAGGATTGGCGCAAGGCCATCTTCGCGCTCATGCTCTTCTCGGTGGTGGTCGGCCTGCCGGAAGGGCTGATGGGCTTCGCCTCGAAGTTCTTCTCCCGGCTCTTCCGCATCCCCGATGCGCAGCTCCCCGCGGCATCTCCCCTCGAGCACGTCCTGCCGGCGAGGCAGGAAGGGTCGGGTGCGCCGCTCCTGGAGCTGCGCGATCTGAAGCGCTCCTTCGGCGGCGTGAGGGCCGTCGACGGGCTCTCGATGACGGTGCGCGCTGGCCAGGTGCACGGCCTCATCGGGCCCAACGGCTCGGGCAAGAGCACGGTGGTCAACGTCGTCTCCGGACTCTACACGCCCACCGCCGGCCAGATGCTGCTGCGCGGACGGCCGCTGCCGCAGGGCAGCCTGCTCGACACGGCGCGCGTGGGCGTCGCGCGGACCTTCCAGAACCTGCAGCTCTTCACCGGTCTGACCGCGCTGGAGAACGTGATGGTGGCGCTGCGCGGCGCATTCCCGAAATCGCGCTCGCTGCCGCTCGTCCTCCTCGGGCTGGGGCGGCCGGAGGAGAGGCGCGCGCAGGCCGACGCGCTGGCGCTCCTCGAGTTCGTTGGCCTCGCCGATCAGGCGCGCACGCCCGCCCGCGATCTCACTTACGGCGCGCAGCGGTTCCTGGAGATCGCCCGCGCCGTCGGGCGCAAGCCCGATCTGCTCATCCTCGACGAGCCGGCCGCCGGGCTTTCGCATCCCGACATGCTCCGGCAGATGGAGGTGATCAAGCGCGTGCACCAGCGCGGCGTCACCATCGTCTTGATCGAGCACCACATGGACGTGGTCAGCGGCCTCTGCGACGTGGTCACGGTGCTCGACGGCGGCAAATCCATCGCCGAGGGCACGCCGGCAGAGGTGAAGCGCCATCCCAAGGTCATCGAGGCGTACCTCGGGGAAGTCGAAGCGGGCCCCGCGGCAAGCCCTGTCCCCACGGAGCCTGTAACGGCGTGAGCGGAGGTCGCGGTGCTGGTGGTTTCCGATCTGCACGCAGGATACGGCCTGAGCGAAGTGCTGGATGGCGCATCGCTGACGGTGAAGGCCGGCACGGTGGTCGCGCTGATCGGCGCGAACGGCGCCGGCAAGACCACCACCATGCGCGCCATCTCCGGCATGGTCCGGCCCTCCAAGGGCACCGTTCTACTCGACGGCAAGCCGGTGCAGGATCTTCCGCCCTCGCGGATCGCGCGGCTGGGGCTCGCGCACTCGCCGGAAGGGCGCAAGATCTTCGGACCGCTCTCGGTCGAGGACAACCTGCTGCTCGGCGCCTACCGGCTGCTGCCGCGCTTCTTCGGCTTCCGCAGCAGGGCGGCCGGCGATCTCGAGCGCGTCTACACGCTCTTCCCGCGGCTGCGCGAGCGCAGGCGGCAGCAGGCCGGCACGCTCTCGGGCGGCGAGCAGCAGATGCTCGCCATCGGCCGCGCCCTGATGGCCCGGCCCAAGGTGATGCTCCTCGACGAGCCGTCGATGGGCCTCGCGCCCGTGATCGTCCAGGAGGTGTTCCGCACCATCCAGCGCCTCAAGCAGGAGGGGATGACGATGCTGCTGGTCGAGCAGTTCGCCAAGGCCGCGCTGGCGGTGGCGGACTACGCTTACGTGATGGAGCGCGGCAGGATCGCCGTCGAGGGGTCGCCCGCCGAGTTGCACAAGAACGAGCGCGTCATCGCGGCCTATCTCGGCTGACCGCAACGGGGCCACGCGACGTGCTCGTATGAGCAACGGCACCTTGCCTGCCACGCTGGAATCATCGCTGCCGCTGCCGGGCGTAGTAGATCCGCAAGGCCGCCACATTTTACGCCGCGCATCATCGACGGGAACGCCGCAAAGCGCACCAGAGGAGTTCATCTAATGCGTGCTCGAATGTGAAGATGTGCTTTGTCTCGTCGCGACCCTGCGCATAGAAGTATTCCTGCAACTCATCGCTCGATGCAGATTCAATGCTGAGCCCTCGCAGGTGGGTTTCCGCATTCTGAAAATAGAGTTCGCCGGTCTTAGGCTCCAGGACGTCGATGCCCAGGAAAACAATGGGCTCTAACACGGGAATGAGCATTCGATCATCGATGTACTGAACAATATAAGCTTGACCAGCGAACAGACGCGGTCAAGGTTATCGAGAAACCTTGACTAAGATGAGCTGTTGGTCAAGGTTGATGGCGTGCCGCGACACGTTCAGCTCGCATGGCATGCCAACCCGAGCGTGCCCGGCGGACGGAAAGAGCGTCAGTCGTTCCGTTACGAGGCGTTCGTTCCGAACCCCATCGCCCGGCTCCAGTTTGCACTGCCCGCCCAGATCGCGGCGACGGTTTCTGCAGCCGAGCGGCAAGTGGACCTGCTCAACCGGGATCCGCCGGCGATGGCCAGCCTCGAGGTCCTCGCGCGTTGTCTGCTCCGAGCCGAGTCGGTGGCATCGTCGCGCATAGAGGGCCTGGTGCTCTCGCAGCGAAGACTCGCGAAGGCCGAGGCCGAAGGATCGGAGACACGCGACGAGACCGCTCGTTCGGTGCTCGGCAACGTAACCGCGATGGAAGAGGCAGTGAAGCTCGGTGCGAAGGAAAGGCCGCTCAAGACCCGAGACATCGTGGCGCTTCAGCGGATTCTGATGGAGGCGACGAGCACGCCCGGCGTCGCTGGCAAGCTTCGCGATCGGCAGAACTGGATCGGCGGGAACGAGTTCAACCCGGGCCGCGCCGATTTCGTGCCGCCGCCGCCCGAGTACGTTCAGGACCTCGTGGACGACCTCTGCGTGTTCATGAACCGCATCGATCTGCCCGCGGTGGTGCAGGCAGCCATCGCGCACGCACAGTTCGAGACGATCCACCCATTCGCCTACGGAAACGGCAGGGTCGGTCGAGCTCTCATCCACGTTGTGCTCCGCCGTCGGGCACTCGCGCCCCGCTACGCGCCACCGGTCAGCCTCGTGCTCGCGGCGGATGCGAAGCGCTACATCGGTGGGTTGACGGCCTTCCGGAAGGATCGAATCGCCGAGTGGTGCGCCACCTTCGCCGAGTCGGTCCAACTCGCGGCGGCAAAGGCAGTGGAGCTGGCAGATCGCCTTGTCGCCCTCCAGGATTCATGGCGTCAACGCGCTGGCCGGCCAAGGCGCCACTCCAGCGCCGAGGCGCTGATCAAGCTCCTGCCCGCCCATCCCATAGTAACTCTCGCAACCGCGACGCGGATCCTGGCGCGCTCGAAGCAGGCCACGAACGAGGCCATCGCCCTGCTCGTGAAGAGTGGTGTTCTGCACCCGACCACTCTGGCCCGCCGGAACCGAGCTTGGGAAACTCGTGAGCTGTTCGAGCTGGTGAACGCAGTCGAGCGGGATCTCGCCATCCCGGCGGAACCCACTGTGGCGCGTAGACCTTCTCCCGCACGCCGCCCTTCACATCGCCCGAGGACCGGAGCCTGAGTCCCGGCCGCAGGACGCAGCTTGACGCGATAATCGACGCCGGCGGCCGAGGCCGAGCGCCGTGCATGACCGCCAGGGTCAGGCAGGGTCAGGCAGGAATTGATCCGCCTTCCCTCCAAGAGAACCCTGCACGCGCCGCGGGCGCCTTGGATGCGGCACTGCGAAGCCGCCGGGGGGCGGCCTACGCCGCCCCCCGACTTGACTTCGACCTCCAACGATTTCTAGTGAATCCCCCTCCTGTTGCCATCCCTGCGCCTAGTCTTCGTCCCGGCAGATCTTCCAGATCACTCCCGTGCCGGGTATCTGGAGGAGCGCGCCGTTACCGGCACCCACGAACTTTGAGTCCGGGTCAGACTGGCCAAAGTCCCGCACGGCGCCGTAATCGACGACGTAAGCGCAGCCGTCGGGACCGAACTTGACGTTCGTTGGCCGGTTGAACCCGCGAATCGCAACCGGGTGAGCCACGAACGCCTGCTCAAACGTGGTGTTGTGGGCGAACCGCATGATCTTGAGCTCGAGCGGTTGGCCCGGCTTGCTGAAGTTGATGAGCTTGATCTCGTGCCCCACCTCCGGAGCGGGCGCAGTGGCATTCGCCGCCGAGAACCCGAAGTCCCCCTCGAGAGAGTACAGCGCGGCCCCGTGCCGGACGGGCCCACCGACAAAGGAATCGGGCACGAAGTCGATCCCCGTGAACGAGGAGTCCGCCGCCTCAAGGGCCAGCGGCGACGTGATCGGCTGCGGTGGGAACGCCAGGACGTCTCGGATTGGCACGTCAGCGGCCGTGATCGCCGCGTGGCAGGCGACCGGATCGAAAGCCGGCACTGCCGGTGGTCCACAAAGATCATCGCCGGGCCCGCCTTGGGGGTTGAACACCGCTTGGGTCGAGGGCAGGAAGCCGAATCGGTCCGGCCAGCCGTGGTAGTCCGGCGTGCCATCGGGATTCATCTGGGCGAGCTGGAGCCGCTCTGGTGAGTGGTTGGTCGGCCGCGCGCCCCGTTCGTCTTCGCCATCCTCACCCACGAGCAGCCTCCCTTTCAGGGCATGATCGTCAGGCGCGAACCGAATGGCGTACCCGTTCCGGTACCCCCACGAGAACGGCTGGATCGTCTCGTCTGGATGCGCCGCGTCGAGCTGGGCTCTCAAAATGGAGCCGTCACAGACTCCCGAGTGGAGCGCGCTTTCGAACGCCTTCACGGTCGCTCCGGGCCGAGCCACGCCGAAGGGGGAGTACCCACTGGTTTTCACCCCACCCCCGGAATCAAACACGTTCTTGCTCAATACGATGTCCTGACAGGGGATATCTTGCTGGTTTGCGCCGCCTCCGTTGTCACGACCGACCACACTGCTGTTGGTCGTCGATCCCTGCGACCAGTAGATGTGGTTGCCTTTGAACGCCAGCTGTTCTGTGGGGTGGTCGCCGGTCGGCAAGCCGGCGATGAACGGAGTTACGTGACCTGTCGTGGGGTCCACCATCACGATGCGTGAGCTATTGTTGAACCCCGTCGTGCGAAGGGACTGGTTTGAGTCCGTCGCGAAGAGCCGCCCCCCCGCGAGGCCGTGCTCGAAACCGATGTCGACCGCCGGGCCGTGCGCCTGGAGACCTCCACCGCCTGCCGTGGGCTTGGCGAGAGGGCCACGGATCAGCTGTCCGCTTTCGTTGAACACCAGGATGTCGGGCGTGAACGGGTTGGTCGGCGAGAACTGGCCCCCGACCACTGGACTCGTCTCGTCGTTGCACCGACTCGGCAGGCCGTGCCCCGACTCCAGCACGAACACTTCGAAGCTGTTCTGATTGCCGCGGAACGCGATCCCCGTGGGGAAGTTCAGGCCCGTGGCGAAGACCGACACCTTGAAGCCCGACCGCACAACGATGTCTTGGCCGTTGCCCGGATTGAACGACGCAGTGTTATTCGTACAGATTGGGTTCACCGCCGTCGCCGCGGCCACAAAGGCCGGCGGCAGAAGAAACAGCGCAAATGCAAACACGAAGCTGAGGACGCGTGGATTACTGGATCGCATAGGATCACAACCTCTCTCCCCTCCCAGCAAGGGGCAGACTTACGGTTTTCATTTCACACTTCGCTTCGTCGAGCACTGACATAGGACGCGCCGGAGCGGTGTGTCCCGACGGTTCGCGTCCATGACTGCCTCCTTTCAGGAACCTGGTTTTCGATGGATGCCCGGGGATGGATGCCCTGGAGATGGATGCCCGGGGGCGGGGATGACGTCCCTCGCTGGGCCCACATGTCAAGGAGGGTCGCGTCAAGCAGTCGCAGGCCGTCTCGGTGCGGCGCCCCGTCGATCTCGCCCTTTTTCCTCTCCAGCTTGCCTTGGGCTTTCTGGGTTGTTCGGCAGGCGAGTCAAGCGGCGGAAACGCCCTTCTCCGACCCTCGCGTGGCGAAAACGCTGGTGGTTGTATGGATCGAGAAAGTAGCCAGCACCGGGGGCGCAAAGCGCGCCTCCCCGCTTTCTCGTCTCACTTCACGTCGGGGCGTGGGTCGGGAACGAAGCTCTTGCGGTTGGGCATCTCCACCCTGGGCAACGCCTTCGCGTCCATCACCGCGTCGCTCGGAACGATGCCGTTCAGCGAGAGCATATAAGCGGTCAAGGCATAGACCTCGTCATTGCTCAGGCTTTGCGGACTGGTGAACGGCATCGTCCGCCGAACGTAATCGAAGAGCGTCGTCGCATAGGGCCAGTAGCTGCCGACGGTCTTCACCGGCTTGTCGGTCGCGAGCGTGCCCTGCCCGCCCACCAGCCGGTCCATCGGCGTGCCTTCGCCGTTCTCGCCGTGGCAGGCGGAGCATTTTGCGAGAAAGATCTCCCTGCCCTGGGCCGCGCTCCCCGTTCCGGGAGGCAGCCCCGCGCCGTCGGGCCGCACGTCGATGTCCCAGGCCGCGAGGTCCTGCTCGGAGATCTTCTTGCCGAGTCCGTAGCGCCCCTGCTCCGCCGAGGAGAAGGCGCCGCCGAGGAGCACCAGCGTGAAGAGCAGCGCAGCGAGCTTGTCAGGCGTGGACATTGGCCACCTCCCCGCCCTGCGCGACCTGCCACGATTGAATCGAATTGTTGTGGTAATACGAATTGAGCCCGCGAACCGCGACCAGCTCCTGCCGGCTCGGCTGGACATATCCCGTTTCGTCGACTGCCCTGCTTTGCAGAATCGCCGGCGCGCCGACCCACCGCCAGGGAAGACGGAAGCGCGTCAGGCACTTCTTCATCACCGGCTCCTGCAACGCGGCCTCCCGCCAGCTCTTCCCACCGTCAGTCGAGACGTCGACCCTGGTGATGCGCCCGCGGCCCGACCAGGCCACGCCGGAGATCTCGCGCGGGCCCCTGCTGAGCTGCTGGCCGCCGGAGGGCGAGGTGATGACCGATTTCGCCTCCATCACGAAGCTGAACTCGCGCGCCCGCCCGTCGCGAAGCAGATCGGTATATTTGGAGGTCTCCTCGCGAGAATAGAAGGGCCGATCGCCCAGCTTGAGCCTGCGCAGCCATTTGATGTTCATGTTGCCCTCGAACCCGGGAAGCAACAGGCGCAGCGGATATCCCTGCTCGGGCCGCAGCCTCTCGCCGTTCTGCGCGTAGACGAGCAAGGCGTCGTCGAGCGCCTTCTCGACGGGGATGCTGCGGGTCATTGCGGCGGCGTCGGCGCCTTCGGCGAGGATCCATTTCGCCTCGGGCTTGATCCCCGCCTCCTCGAGGACGGTCGCGAGCGGCACGCCCGTCCACTCGCAGCAGCTGAGCAGGCCGTGCGTGAACTGCGCCGTCTTGCCCCGGGGCGCCGCCCATTCGGTCGAGCCATTGCCCGAGCATTCGAGGAAATGGAAGCGCGAGACAGAAGGGAAGCGCACCAGATCGTCCATGGTGAAGAGCAGCGGCTGCTTGACCAGCCCGTGCACCGCCAGCCGGTGCGCGTCGGGCGCGATGTCGGGCACGCCGCCGTGGTGGCGCTCGAAGAAGAGCCCGTTCGGCGTGACGATGCCACTCAGGTCCTGCAACGGCGTGAAGCTCCACGACGAGTACTGCGTCGGCGTCACATCGGTCGGCCTGCGGAGGACCTCGCTCTCGTGCGGGGAGGGCAGGCCGTACTCGGGGTTGAGGATCGGCGCGCCCAGCTTTCGCGTCGATTCCGGCGTCGCGAGCGGGAGCTCTGCAGGCGCGCCGTGCGCCGCCCGCGCCAGAAGCGCTCCCGAGGCGAGCGCGGTCCTCTTAAGCCAGGCGCGGCGCCCGAGCGGAGGCATGCCCATGGAACCCTGCGACGTAGCGGTATTGCGCATGGCGAATCCCCTGTGAACTGACGCGAAGGCGCGATGATCGAACCCTCGCGCTCCTCCGTCAACTGGTCCGCCAGACAAGGCCGAAGGGACGCGTGAGCGTGGGGGCACAAGCCTGAAACGACACTCGAGCAGATGACTTCGATCACGCTTGAGGTGAGGTGAGTTCCCCGGTCGAGCGCGCCGAAATAGCTACCGTTCAAGTGCCGAACGCTTCCGTCTCAGCAAGGCTTGCCGCGCGGGCGACGACTGATGTTCGAGTGCGCTGTGGTTGGCCAAAACTCGATCCGGCGTCCGACCCAAGATCGCTCGATCGGCGGGCGTCGATCATGGTTTTTCTCAGCTTAGAGCGGGAGATGCAGGAAGGGCGAGCGGCTGCAGGCCAGATGACTGGCAGCCGGCGGCCGAGCCCTTCGGCAACCGGACATTTTCTACTTGGGCGGAAAGCGGACATCTCTACTTGGTTTGACAGGCGAGGATCGGATGAGGACCGTTCCGTCAACCGGGCCGCCGCGCTGACACTGCTAAAACCATGTAGTTCGCTACTCAGTGGACTGACGCGCTGGGTGGGGATTCGTTTGGACCTCGTGACTCGAGCGCTGCGACTGCGGCTGCGACTTGGTCGCTCGTGAGCGTGAATTGATCGCCTTCGAGTACCTCGATGACCTTCTTCCTGAACTCTCGGTAAAGACGCAGCGCCAGTTCGTCCGCAGTCCTCTTTGTCGCTCCCTCGGAGCGATGGAAGTGGTCGGCAAGGAGCGCAAGCGCTAGCTGTGCGGTGCCGGTCCAGCTGAAGCTTCCGGTGTCGAACTCGAAGGCGTAGCTGCGCAAGTCGAGCCGACGATCGAGCAGTGTGCCGTCGACCGT